>X285_Short_beaked_Echidna__coassemble_698_pt1 | contig 11126 bp, 14 predicted proteins | sample X285_Short_beaked_Echidna__metabat2_high_PE_017 | metagenome-assembled genome bin X285_Short_beaked_Echidna | reverse complement strand
GAACGGCGGCGGTTTGGGCATCCAGAACCAACACCATGGTCACATCCTCATATGCGTAAGACGCAATCCAAAAGAGGCTGCTGCTTTTCATATTGCTGTCCGAAAACAGCACAGGTCTGAGGGAAAACAGCGATCGGGAAACATTGGTCACGCGGGGGTCGATCAGCCCCAGACGCCGATATTCCATCACCGCGTCCTCCGCCGCCCGAAACACCTCTTTTTCCGTCAGGGCAGCAAGACCGGCAGGAACGTCCCTTGCTGATGAGGCGTAGGACAGCAGAGCAATTTTACTTTTCAGGGACATGGTTTTATTGTCCGTAAATCGGAGCTGACCCTCCCCCACGACGGCATAGCTCACGGCCCCGTTATCATGCTGTTTTCGTCCGGCACCGACCCAGTCCGGCAGCAGGACGCCTGCCGTCAAGACGGCGGCTGCCAGCAAAAGGCTAAGAATGTTTTGCAGCTTCATGCTTTTTCTCCACCTTTCCGTAAAGCGTGACGGTCACGCGGGTTCCCTTGCCCGGCGTGCTTTCAAATCGGATACTGCCCCCGTGAAGCTCCACAATTTGCTTGCACAGGGCAAGTCCCAAGCCTGCGCTGCCCTGTCCGCGGGAGCGGGACTTGTCCACCCGATAAAATGCCTCCGTGATTTTGGTCAAGTCCGCGGCCTCCATGCCCCGTCCGTTGTCCGCCACCTGAAACTGGCAGCCGCCGGGGACGGCGGTGCCTACCACAGCGATGATGCCGCCGTTGTCCATGGCTTTTCCCGCATTGTCGATGAGGTTATACAGGAGGGATTTCACCAGATCCGGCTCAAACGCCACGCGCTTGGCGTCCGCCTTGCACACCAGACGGATGCCTTTTTCTTTCAGCACCGGATTGAGAGCCATCTCTATCTCATGGACATAATTCGACAGCCACACCCGCCGCATGACCACGCTGTCCTTTTTCAGCAGGAGCAGGTCGAGCAGCTTGAAGGACAGTTTTTCCAGCCGATGCCCCTCGGAGTAGATGTACTCCGCCGCCATCAGGCGAGTGCTTTCCTCCAAATTTCCCTGCCGAAGCAAATCCGCAAAGCCGATGATGGAGGTCATGGGGGTTTTCAGCTCATGGGCAAAGGCTCCCATAAACGCCTCCTGCCGCTCAATTTCCGTTTCCATCCGCCCGATATTTTCCTGCAATTTATCCGCCATGGTGTCAAAATCCCGAGAAAGCTGCCCGAATTCGTCCGCAGAGCGGATGCGGGAGCGGGTGGACAGATCGCCGCCGGAAATTTTCCGCACGGCAGCGGTGAGCCGCCGAAGCTGCCGCGTCTGGGAAAAGGACAGCACCACAGACGCGGCAATGCCGAACAGCACCACCGCGATATAAACCTTGATATACAAATTCCGTTGGGCGTCCCGCGCGGCATAGACCCCCGACAGGTCGAACCGCGCTTTCAGCGTCAGGGTAACGGTTTCGGCGGTCATGCCGCTTTGCACCACCAGTCCGTGACCGAACGAATCATGGACGCGGGTAAAACAGCACTGTCCTCCGACGGGAATCGGCAGGGTATAGTCCGCCAAAACCTCCGGACTGCTCTCAAAAACGGCATACTCCGCCACCGACAGGGTCAGTCCCTGCCATGACGCCATGTTCCGCCGCTCCATCTGCCCCAGAGCCGCCCCCAAAGCGTTCACGTTGGTCTGGGTTCCTTGTTCGTTGAGCAGATACAGGGTGTTTTGAACGGTGCCGAAATTCTCCAGCGCACGGTCGGTTTCGGCGTTCAGGGGTTCCTCCCCGCTGAAGAACAAAATGGTACAGCCGACGCTGAACGTCAGCGCAATCAGCACGGAAACGATGAGGATGAGCTTCAGCCGATAACTCATAATCTATTCCTCCAGCCGATAGCCCATGCCGTAAATCGAGTGAATTTTGTCGTCCCAGCCCACCTTGCGCTTCATGCGCTGGATGTGAAGCTCCACGGTGCGGGTGTTTTCCGGATATTCTCCGCCCCAGACCCGCTCGTAAATGGTGGTTTTCGCCAGCACAACCCCCACATTCTGGGCAAACAGATGCACCAAATCATACTCCTTTCGGGTCAGCGGCACTTCCTCGCCGCAGCGGGTGACGGTCATGGAAAGGGTGTTGACCTCCAAATCCCCCACTTGCAGGATGGTCTGCAATTTCCCGTGACGGCGCAGAACCCCCTCCACCCGAGCCAGCAGCTCCAGAATGTCAAAGGGCTTCACAACGTAGTCCTCCGCTCCCATTTTCAGCCCCCTCACGCGGTCGCTGACCGCATTCTTGGCGGTGAGAAAAATCACGGGAACGCCGGTGGTGCGAATGTAATCCATCAGGGCAAACCCGTCTATTACGGGGAGCATAATGTCCAGCAAAATCAGGTCAAAGGCTTCCTTTTCAATCAGCGACGCGGCCTGCGCACCGTCATAGGCGCAGGTGCATTGATAACCGGCTCTGCTAAGGCTGACCCGCAGAAGCTCTGCAATGGGCTTTTCATCGTCAACGGCAAGAATATGTATCATAGGATCCCCCTCCTTGTTTGCCCTATAGTATATCACAAACGGAGGGAAATTGCATGAAATTAAGGATTTCTTAAAAATTTTGGTAAAAAAAGGGATGCGCTTTCAAGAAGCACATCCTTTTCTGACATAGCACAGCCAATAGGCTGCGGCGCAGATGGGAACCGCCGCCAGCCCATCCAGAACGGAATGCTGCTTGATAAAGGCGGTGGACAGGCTGATGGTCACAGCCAGAACGGCGATGAGGGCGATCATTCCGCGCGTTTTCAGCCCTTTTGTGTGCAATGCCGCCGCAAGCACCGCCAAGGAGCCGATAACGTGTTCCGACGGGAACACATTGGTATTCGTGTCCGCGGCATACAGCCCCGCCACGATGTTCGTCAAAAAATTGTCCCGCGGAAACTGCGCAGGTCGCAAATTCTGGCAGCTTGGATACAGGAGGAAAATCGCCGTGGAAACAGACATGGAAATTATCAGAAATTTACTGTATTTCTTAAACGATTCTACGTCAAACAGCAGGGTATACAGGTGCATCCCGCCGATAAACACATACCACACCACATAAAACAGCACAAAGCCCTCCTGAAAGGGGACAAAATCGTCCAGCGCGCAATGGATGGGATGGTAGAAAACCGCCGGATTGAAATGCTCCAGCAGCACATAGCGGCAAATATACACGGGCCAGAACAGCAGGAGCCACAGATGCCGATACCGAGGCTCATTGAGTTTGCTCAGCCGAAAATCTCGGTACTGCTCCGCCGGCGGTGGCAATTTCATGGCAAATCCTTCTTTTTCCTTGTAATCGTACCCGCTGATCGTATCATAGGATGCCGCCCTTTGTCAAACAGATAAATCCCCGCCATGGCCGCAGCCCCCAAGGTTTCGAGAAGCATATCCGTCATGGTGTCGTGCAGTCCGATGTCCATATACCCGTCCCACGGCATCCGCTCTCCGTTGATGACCACGGATTCCACGCGGTCAATGCTGCCGGTTTCGCCCGCAGCGTCCCCAAGCTGATAGGAATGGATGGCGGTTACAAAGCTGTCCGCCTGCATATCCATGCCGAAAAGCCGATCCGCAGCAAATTCATAAAATTCCCACGCAACGGAGATTGCCATGGAAAAGCACAGGGCGAACAGCACCGCCAGACGCAGATTTTTCTTGCAGTCCCCGCCCAGCAGTTCAAACAGGAAATAGCCCACAATGACGAACATCACGCCCCCCGCCGCATGGAGAACCTTATCCCAGCCGGGGAGCCGATAGTAAAGACCGTTGACAGAGCCAAGCATGGAGCCGATGGAATAGACAACGGCGAACACATAAACCGGCAGAGCCAGCTTGCAGTGAAACAGCCGCTCCACGCACAGCGGCACAAAAATGAGGGCGGCGGTGGCAAACGCCAGTAAAATCCGTTCCGCACTCTGCTTTTGCAAAATTGCCGTCACAATGGTTGCCGCTGTAACAAATTCGCACAGAATCACCACCGTCCGGCGAACGATTTTTTCCGATTTTTTCACGCATTTCCTCCCTGCGGCTCCGTTTCCGTGCCGCACAGCCGCTGAAGATACGCAGCAATCTGCTGCGCACCGTCCTTGCGGATGATTTTTTTCTGATTCTCCGCCATTTCCGTTTGGGTCTGTCGGCTGTCGAGAAGCGTCAGCAGCTTTTGCACATTTTTCGGGGAGGCGGTGAAGCGGCAGCTCATGCCGTTTTCGGAAAAAAAGCGGGCGTTGATGGTTTCGCAGCCGGGAATGGGGGGCAGATGCACCAGCGGAACCCCCGCAACCGCCGCCTCCGTAGAGGACAGCCCGCCGGGCTTGGACAAATACAAATCGCAGGCGCGCAGATAGTACGCCATTTTGTCGGTGGTTTTCAGGAGATTCACGGCGGTGCCGTACTTCCGAAACAGACGGCTATAGAGCATTTCGTTGCTGCCGCAAATGACGATCAGCTCCGCGTCCGTCGGTTTTTTCTCCAAAAGCATTCCGACGGTTTTGTCGATTTTTCCCGCGCCCATACTGCCGCCGCACAGGAGTATATACCGCTTATCGGGCAGCAGACCCAACGTTTTCTTGGCGTCTTTCTTGGAGATATCCTCCGAAAATCCGCCCCGAACCGGAATGCCGAACGGATAAATTTTTTCAGCGGGAACCCCCCGCTTCACAAATTCCGCCCGATGCCGCTCCGTGGGAATGATATAGCCGTCGCAGGAAAGCTCCTCGGTAAAGGGGATGCAGGTATAGTCCGTGGCGACGAACACGGTTTTCGGAACCTGCATCCCCTGATTTTTCATCTGGGTCAGCATTTCTCCGGGGTACAGGTGGGTTGTGACGACCACATCCGCAGGATGCGCCCGCAGATATTCGTCCAGAACCGCCGCCATATTTCGGCTCAAATGATAAATAGGCGAGGGGAAGGGCAGATTGCGGTAGGCGTTGCCAAGCTGATACACAAAGCCGAACAGCCCCGGCCATTTCTGCACCAGAGAAATATAGGTGCGGTCGATGCGTTTTTCCATTTTTCCGCCGCACAGGGTATAGGGATTGAGAACCGTGGCATGGTCGCCCTGCCGAAGCAGTGCCTCCTGCACCGCTTTTGCGGCTGTATTATGCCCGCCGCCGGTGCCGCAGGTTAAAATCAGCGCTTCCATAGCAGGGACACCTCCATGGGGGCTCTCGGCTCCGTGCTTCTGTGAAGCCGAAAGAGAACAACCGCCGTAATGATCAGAAAGCCGAGGGTCAAGCCCCTACTGTCGGACGCCGCCGTCATGAGCAGCAGCGCAGCCGGATACGCGGCCGCCGTACGATAAAAATGGGGCTTGATTTGCACGATGGTGGAAAGGGCGATGAACGCCAAGGCAAAATCCGCAAAGGGTCGCCATGCCGGAAGAAGCCCCAGCAGACAGCCAAAGGTCACCGCGATGCCTTTTCCCCCGTGAAATCCGAAAAACACCGGAAAAACGTGCCCGATCACAGGAGCCGCCAGCACAAGCGCACCCCAAACGGGGTAGAGCTTCATATCCCCGCCCCATCGCAGATACAGGAACACCGGCAAAAACCCTTTCAGAATATCTCCGAGCAGCGTCAGCGCGCCGCAGAAAAATCCGCCGTAGCGAAACGCATTGGACGCGCCGGGATTGCCGTCCTCGCTTTCCTGCAAAAACGGCTCTTTTCTCAGCAGTTTTCCCACCAAATCGGCAAACAATACACTGCCCGACAGGTAGCCCGCCAGAATAAACAACAAGTGGGTCGCCATTTTTCTCTCCCCCCCGACTTTTTATCACACACGCGCCGGTTCTTTCTCCATGATTCGGAAAATTTCCTCGGCGGAATTCCGTTTTTCTCTTGCCCGCAGGCTCGCGCGCATAGCTTCGCAGGCAGCTTCATCCGCCAGAAGTCCGCGGCAGACCTCCGCCAGCGACTGCACATCGTCCGCCGTCACCGCCCCGCCGAGGTCGCAGAAGAATCGGCTGTTGTAGGCTTCGCACCCGTCCACCGCATGAATGAACACCATGGGGATATCCTTTGCCGCCGCCTCCGTCACGCTCAGTCCGCCGGGTTTGGTCACGAACAGATCCGCGCTGTCGAGAAGCTCCGACATATCCGCCACAAATCCGCGGACATGGAGATTTTTCTTTCCGGCAAACCGCTTTTCCAGCTTTTCTTTCAGCTTTTCATTGGTGCCGCAGGCGATGGTCAGCTCCCGATTGCCCGCTTCCTCTTGGGTGAGAATCTGCGCCAGCTCCTCGATGGGACCGCAGCCCATGCTGCCGCATGCCATCACCAAATGGCGATGGTCGGGGCTGACGCCGTAGGTCTTTTTCGCAGAAATTTTATCCCCGCTGCGGTAAAACATCTGCCGAACGGGAATCCCCGTGGGGACGATTTTCTCTTTTGTGATATTATCGCAGAGGAAATCCTCCGTCAGCGAGCCATGGGGAATGAAGAACAAATCCATCTCGCTGTCTTTGACGCAGGGACTGCAGGTATAGTCCGTGGAAACCAGCGCGGTTTTGGCAGGCAAATGATACCGCCGCTGGGTTTCCGTCAGCATGAGAGAGGCAAAGGGGTGGGTGCAGATCACCGTGTCATACTTTCCCTGTTTCAGAAAATCCCCCAAGGCGTCGGCACCCTTTGCCAGCAGATGATACATTGCCGCATCCTTTTCGGACAGCTCCGGATGATGCTCCGTGAAGCGGTAGCCCCAGCCGAACAGCCACGGGATCCGCCGATAGATAAAAACGTGTCCCCACGAAACAAAACGGTTGAATTTGGAAGAAACAAACCCCAGCGCGTCCACGATTTGGCTGTCCACCTGATGCTTGTCGTAAACCTCTTTGATGGCTTGGGCGCAGGCGTCATGTCCTCCGCCTGTGGTAGAGCTTAAAATCAGCGTACTCATACCGTTTTCACGTCCCCTCTCAGAGCCTCGGAGCCGGACACGCCCATCTTTCTCGCAAGCTTGGCAAGTCTGGGACGGTTATACCGCTGGATGATGATGTACGGCAGATTGAACAGTGCCGCATACACCAGCCACACGGCAAATCCGCCCACGCCGGGATAAAGCTTCAGGCAGTACAGTCCGGAAATACACAGCAGAACGTGGATGCACTCCGCCACGCAGGTTTCCTGCAGCATACGGGGCAGCCGATGCTTGATATTCCCGCTGAGGTTCTTGGCGGGAATCCATTTCGGCAGGATTTTGCTCATATCCGGCACCTTATTCTGCCAATAGCGAATGCCCAGCTTCTCATAAATCTTCCCGTCCTGCTCAAAATCAAAGGGCGCATAGGGGAACCGCTCTGCGGAAAACCGATTTTTCGGCAGCATTCTGCCAACAAAAAAGGACAAAATGCCGGTTTCAATCAGATACCAAAAACATTTCCAGAATTTTTCCATAATGTGTCCCTCTTTTTATTCAAGCATTCTCGCGGGGACGAATGGTTTTCATGTTCCGAATGCCGTACAGGACGGCGGACAGAACCATCATTCCCGTGCAAAGGAGGATCAGCGCGTTGGACACCGCAGCGGGCATTTGGAACCACACAAGATGAACGCCCATCACGACATACAGCAGCACCGTGGTGACTTTGCCGTGCCAAACCGCGCCCTTCACCGCGTTGGATTTGCGGATGGCGAGCAGGCTCATCACGCCGGTTGTGATCTCCTTGATCGCCAGCAGAACCACGGGGAACCACATATTGGGGAACCGATCGGTCAGGCACAGGAGCATACAAAACTGGGTGATTTTATCCGCCACAGGGTCGAGCATTTTCCCGAAATCGCTGATCATATTGAATTTTCGGGCGATAAAGCCGTCGGCAATGTCCGTCAGACCGGACAGAGCCAGCACCGCCAAGGTCGCCGGATAGTTCGCCTTGAACCCGTACAGCCACATGATGACGGGAATCAGGCACAGCCGAAAGATGGACAGAATATTGGGGATGGTCCAGATGTTCTGTTTGGGCGGGTTCGTGTTATTTTTCATGTTCATTCTCCCCTGTTTCAGATTTTTTCGTTTAAGGTCACGGTAAATCGGCATCCTCCGGTGGGAAGATTTTCTACCCCGATTTCCCCGTCGGAAATATTCAAAATTCGCTTGACCAGAGGTAGACCCAGTCCGTTGCCCTCCCCCCGATGGGAGGTGTCCTCTTGGTAAAATTTGTCAAAAATGTGGGCTGTTCCATCCTCGGAAATGCCCGGACCGCAGTCCTCCACATAGAAAATCAGCTTTCCGTCCCGCCGCTCCAAGCGGATTTTCACCAATCCTCCTTGTGGGCTGAATTTGATGGCGTTGCCGATGAGGTTCGTCCAGACGTGATACAATAAATTTTCGTTGCCGTAATAGTCCAGCGCACCCAAATCTACGTCGAAGTCGATATCCTTGCTTTCCCAAGCCGGCTCCAGAGCCAGAATCGCCTCCCGCACCTGTTCGCTCAGCCCGTATTGCCGCCGATTGGTGAGGATGGACTGATTTTCGATTTTAGACAGCAGGAGAATGTTGCTGACAAGGGAGGAGAGCCGTCGGGTGTTGAACAAAATTTTTTCAATATATCCGTTTTCCTCCTCGTCCAGATTGTCCGACCCCTGCAGGAGCATGGTGTAGCCCTCGATGGCGTTGATGGGGGTCTTGAATTCGTGGGACACGTTGGAAACGAAGTCCGTCTGCATGATTTCCGTGGATTGCAGCTCCTGCACCATCATGTTGAATCCGGCGGACACCTCCTGAATCTCGCGGGAGGAGGATTTGGTTTCCAGACGGACGTTAAAATCCCCGTCGGCAACCTTGCGCATTCCCTCCCGCAACGCCGTAATGGGCACCAGAAAAATGCGGGAGCAGAGCCTTGCCGTCAGGAGCGCGATGGCGTCGCTGAGAATGAGAAGCTGAATCAGCAGCGGGATGCGGTCGATGGAGGGGATCATCCACTTGAGCAGATACGCAAGCCCGAACGCCGCCATCAGGCTCAGGCTCACCGTCATGCTGGATACCAGCATAAACCGTCCGTTCATGCTCAGCCGGCTTTTCTGCATCCTCAGAAATTGAAACCGTTCCTTCTCTTTCATTGCTTTACCACCTTATAGCCCACGCCGCGCATGGTGACGATCTTGAAATCCGCATTGTCGCGGAAGCGATCCCGAAGCCGCCCGATGTGAACGTCTACCGTGTGGGTATCGCTTTCGGAGTCATAGCCCCACACATCGTCCATAAGCTGCTGACGGGTGAAGATGCGCCCCGGATAGGACGCCATTTTATACAGCAGCATAAATTCTTTCTGGGGCAAAACCACCGTTTCGCCTGCCGTGACCACGGAAAAGGTGTCATATTCCAGCACCGTGCCGCCGACAACCTGCCTGCGCTCGTTGATCATCTGCGCCCGCCGAAGCAGAGCCTGCACCCGCAGAACCATCTCGTTGACGTTGATGGGCTTTATCATATAATCGTCGGTGCCGGACAGGAACCCCTGCCGCATATCGTCAAAGGCGTCCTTGGCGGTAATCATCATCACGGGGGTGTTGTTCCCGTTTTCCCGCAGGGTTCGCACGAAGGTATAGCCGTCCATCACCGGCATCATCACGTCGGAAATCGCCAAGTCAAAGAATTCCTCCGCCATGGCGTCCAGTGCCTCCTGCCCGTTGGCTACTTCGCGGACCGTGAATCCGTTTTTCAGCAGCACATGGGCAAAGAGCCGTCTTAATTCCCTGTCATCTTCTATGATGAGTATTTTCAGCATATGCTTTTCTCCCTCTCCGTTTTCGGGCAATCGCGTACCTCTGTATTTTAATCGGCGGCGAAATCTCGGTCAAGGCAGATTCTGTGAATATTTTCCGCCGAGCCCATAAATTTCCGGCTCCCCTTTTATTTTGTTACTATTTTATTTCCCGAAATTCAACTCTTTCTCAATTCATTGTCAACAGTTGTTGAAGTTTCATAATTTTCATTTTCCGCGTCGGCGCGGAAAGCCCCTTGACAAATCAAGGGTCCTACAGTATATTAGTAATATCTTAAATACTTATTTATGGAGGAATTTCTATGCGCAACGGAAAAATTGCCGTAGTCGGCGCGTTATGCGTCGCCTGCGGCTGCTGTGAAGCCGTCTGCCCCAAGGGTGCCGTTCGGGTTCACGCAGGCGTCATTGCCAAGGTGGACGGGGAGCTTTGCGTGGGCTGCGGAAAATGTTCCAAAATTTGCCCCGCAGATGTGATTTCTGTGGAAAAACGGGAGGCAGCAGTATGAAAAAGAAGTGGTATAACTATCTCTGGATCGCAGAGCTGCTCTATCTGACCCTGAGCCTGTGCAATATTTTGTTCGCTTGGCTGGGGCTGCTGTTCTTCGTCATTCCTCTGCTCATCGCTATTTTCGGCGGCAGCAAGGCATATTGCAACCGCTACTGCGGTCGGGGGCAGCTTTTTGCTCTGCTTGGCGGCAAGCTGAGGCTGTCGCGGAATGTGCCGCCGCCCAAGTTCCTCCGCAGCCGCTGGTTCCGCTACGGCTTTCTCACTTGGTTCATGACCATGTTCTGCCTGATGCTGTTTTCCACCTACAAGGTGTTCGCCGGTGCTCCCCTGCGGGAAACCGTGACTCTGCTGTGGATGTTCAAGCTGCCTTGGCACTGGGCGGACGTGAGCATGGTGGCTCCTTGGGTCGCCCAGTTCGCTTTCGGATTTTTCAGCGTCATGCTCACCTCCACCACGCTGGGGCTGATCACCATGGTGCTGTGCCGTCCCCGCTCTTGGTGCGTTTACTGCCCCATGGGCACCATGACCCAAGGAATTTGCAAACTGAAACAGGAAAAAGGAGACAAAGGCTGTGGAGGAGAATGCCAAGCGGATTGCCGAGCTTCTGAAACTTCTGGCAAATGAGCATCGCCTGCTGATTCTGTGCGCTCTGACGGGCGGTTCTCTCACCGTGGGAGAAATTCACAAATTCACCCCCAACATCACCGGTTCCGCCCTTTCTCAGCACCTGAATCTTCTGAAAACCGCCGGAATTTTGGATTCCGAAAAACAGGGTCTGAACGTGGTGTATCGGATTCGCGACCGACGCGTCACGGCTCTGATATCCGCGCTGAAAGAAAATTACTGTCAGGAATAAGCCCATATCGTC
>X285_Short_beaked_Echidna__coassemble_697_pt1 | contig 11128 bp, 10 predicted proteins | sample X285_Short_beaked_Echidna__metabat2_high_PE_017 | metagenome-assembled genome bin X285_Short_beaked_Echidna | reverse complement strand
AAAGCCTGCGCAGGCTTTACCGAAAGCTGGGCTACGCCGACTGCGGCGGGATTCGGGAGGATTTCGTGACTGCCGGCGGCAGCCCCATCCCTCTGCGCCCGCTCAGCGGGGAGGAATATGTACGGATGCGGAAAAAATATTTACCCCCCCACTCTGTCGAACAAGAGGGCGAAAATGCGCAATTTTTGTTTCAGGCAGGGCAACTTTACGCGCTGAATGCAGGTTTGGTGGCAATAAATGCGGGTTCTGAGCCGTTTTTTGCATGGGAGTTTCTGGGGGATCCCGCCGATATGCCCCGAATTTTGCAGACCTTGCACCGAGAAAACGGAACCTTTCGCAGCTTCGGAGCAGAGAAATCCTTTGCCATGTTCTGCCCCCTGTCCGAAAATTCCGCCCCGCCCGACTACTTCGTCTTGGCGTTCGATTAGGTTCAGGAGCGTGAACAATGAACACAAAAAACAGCCGCCCATGAGGAGATTTCGATGAAAATTCGAACTTTAATGGAAAATACCGCCTGCCGCGGGGATTTTTACGCGGAGCACGGGCTGAGCCTTTACATAGAGGTCGGCGGGCATCGGATTTTATTCGACGCGGGGCAGTCCGGTCATTTTGCGGACAACGGGAAAAAACTGGGTGTCAATTTGAAAAGTGCGGACGCCGCCGTTCTCTCCCACGGGCATTACGACCACGGCGGCGGGCTGGTGCGATTTTCGGAAGAAAATCGCACCGCGCCCATCTATCTGAGCCGATACGCTTTTGAGCCGCATTTTAACGGGTTTTGGCGGGATATCGGCTTGAATCCCGAACTTTTACCGTCCAATCGTTTGGTTTTCGTGGAGGGCGAACAGGAAATCGCTCCGGACATTGTCCTGTATTCGTGCAACAAATCGGAACTGTTTTATCCGATAAACCCATTCGGGCAAACCGCGGGTGCGGGCAGGAACGCCGAGGATTATCGCCATGAGCTGTATTTGCTGGCAGAGGAAAACGGAAAACGCGTCCTTTTCAGCGGCTGTTCTCACAAGGGTATTTTGAATCTCGTCCGCCGATTCCGACCGGATGTTGTGGTCGGCGGCTTTCACCTGATGAAAACAGACCCCAAAAGCCAAGGGGCGGTTCTGGAGAAAATCGCCGCGGAACTGATGGCGGGAAACACCGTCTATTACACAGGGCATTGCACCGGACAGGCGCAATTTGCATTTCTGAAAGAGCGGATGGGAAATCGACTCCATGCGCTGTCCGCCGGAATGACGCTGGAAATATAGCAAAGCCTCCGCAGCGTACTGCGGAGGCTGAATTTTTATTCTTCGATTTTCTCAGGTTCTTCGGGAAGATAGGGGGCGAAAATGCGCTCATACAGCGGGGTGGACAAAAACGCCCACAGTCCGGGGGTGAACATGACGGTCACACCCATCCACATGGTCAGGCGAATCAGGAGAAATGCCGCTAAAGTCGCCGTTATCGCTTTGGGGAGCTGGGAAAAGAAGAGCTGAAACGAGGTTTTCAGCAGTCCACGAAGTCCGAACGTGAAACGGGAGGACAGCACCTGCGCCATAAGCCAGACCCCCAGCGGGACGGAATACAGCACAAAATAGACGGCAAGCAGGTAGCCCGCGAAGGTCACGCCGCCGAGAGCAGTCTGATATGTGACATACCAAGCCATGGCGAGCACCCACGCGGTCACCAGACCGATGACGGTGACGGGAATGCCGACCTTCAGATTCTGCCGAAATGTGCGGAAAAAGCGGGCGTACACCCCCGATTCCCGACGGCGGATGCCATGGTAAACGGCATCGTACAGGGCGGTGGTGGCAGGTCCGATGGTGAGAATAGGAATACAGCAGAGAATCCAGCACAGGGACAGCCCGAACACATCGCAGAATCGGGAAAACCACTGCCAGAAATCGTTATTGGGATCAAACATGAAAAATTCCTCCCTGAAAGGTCCCGTTTTCGACCATTATAGCACAAGATGCCGAAAAAGGAAAGATCGATGCCGCAGGAAACTCCTGCGGCATCTTCGCATTTTAGGAAATCAGCAGAACTTTGCGATGGCGTCCTTGATCATCTCGGAGCAGCTCTCCACGATGGTCATGTCGGCTTCGCTCAGATTGGGCAGGGGTTCCCGAACACCGCCCAGAGTAAGACCGTACTGCTTGCCGATGATGGCTTTCATCACGGCATAGAGGTTGCCCTGTGCGGCGCACATTGCATAGATGATGCGGCAGATTTCATTCTGAATCTCAGCCGCCTCGGCCATTCTGCCCTCATGGAACAGATCCCACACCTTCAAAAACAGCTTGGGCATGACGCCGTAGGTGCCGCCGATACCGCCGGTTGCACCCATCGCCAGACCGCCGAGGAGCTGCTCGTCGGGTCCGTTCATCACCACGAAGTCCTTGCCGCCCTCGTCCTTCCACATCTGGATATCCTGAACGGGCATGGAGGAATTCTTCACGCCGATCACACGGGGGTTCTTCCGCATTTCCTTCAGCATGGGCAGGGTCAGAGCCACGCCGGCAAGCTGGGGAATGTTATAGATGATGAAATCGGTGTTGGGAGCGGCAGCGGAGATGTCGTTCCAGTAAGCCACCATAGCATGCTGGGGCAGGTGGAAGTAGATGGGGGGGATGGAGGCGATGGCGTCCACGCCCAGACTTTCGGCATGGGCTGCCAGCTCGCGGCTGTCGCGGGTGTTGTTGCAAGCCACATGGGCAATGATGGTCAGGTTCCGACCCTTTGCGGCTTCCATAACAGCCTCCAGAACCAGCTTGCGCTCGGAAACGCTCTGGTAAATGCACTCGCCGGAGGAGCCGCCCACATACAGACCGTGGACACCCTGATCTGCCAGATGGCAGACCAGCGCGCGGATTCCGTCGGTGCTGATTTCGCCCTTTTCGTCATAAGCGGCGTAGAGAGCGGGGAAAATGCCTTGATATTTCTTGTAATCCATTGAAAATTTACTCCATATTGAATTGAAATTTTAGCCCTTGACTGCGCCCATGGTGATGCCCTGCGTGAAGTATTTCTGGAAAATCAGGAATACGATGATGATGGGCAGAGCCGCCAGCGCAGCACCCGCCATCAGCAGACCCATATCAATGGAGGACTCTGCCTGCAAGGTGGCGATGCCGAGGGAGATGGTATAGTTCTTGCTGGAGGAGAGCATGATGAGCTGGAGGAAGTAGTCGTTCCAAGCATTGATGAACGTGAAGATTGCCAGCGCGCCGATGCCGGGTTTCACCATGGGAACCACGATGGTGGCAAAGGTACGCAGCTCGCTGGAACCGTCCACGCGGGCGGCCTCCAGAATTTCACCGGGAATGCTTTCGGAGAACTGCTTCATCAGGAACACGCCGAACGGCCAGCCGACCGTGGGGAGAATGACCGCCCAGATGTTATCGTACATATGCAAAGCGGAGATTTCCTTGATCAGAGGAATCAGAACGACCTGCTTGGGCAGAGCCATGGCGCAGACGATCAGGCTGAACAGGATGCCGCGGCCGCGGAAGCGTTTCTTTGCCAGCGCATAGCCTGCCATAGCGGCAGTGACGCAGGTGAGAAGCATTGCCATAACGGTCATAAAGACGGTGTTGCCCAGCCAGCGGATGGCGGCGGGACCGGTGGGACCGGTATAGCCGAAAATCTCGAACAGAGGCGCGGTACGCTTGTTAAACAGCTTCTGGAAGTTTGCCAGCGTCCACTCGGTAGGGAAGAACACGGGCTTGGGGGACATGACTTCCTGAGAGGTCTTAAATGCACCGATCACGATCCAGTACAGGGGGAATGCGAACAGGACGGCAAGGATGATCAGAATGATAATAGAAATCACCTTATAAGGCGTTGTGCGTTCGACACCGGTATTCATATTCCCACCCCCTTACTTTTCTTCTGCCAGCTTGAACTGGACAGCGGACAAGATACCGATAAAGACTGCCAGAACCACGCCCATGGCACTGGCGTAGCCGAAGTGACCTGCCTGCTCGGTGAGTTTGAACGCGGTATAGTAAATGTGATACATGACCGTATTCGTTCCCGAACCGCCGGAGGTCAATAGCTGAATCAGCGCGAAGCACTGGAAGGAGTTGATGGTGGTGATGACCAGAATATACAGGGTGGTGGGCATGATTTGAGGCCACTTGATTTTCCAGAACACCTGAAAACTGGTGGCACCGTCCACTTCTGCCGCTTCCAGCAGGGTGGTATCCACGTTGCCGAGAGCGGAAACGTACAGCACGATGGGCTGACCCACGGAGGTGGTGAACAGGATCAGGATGATGCACCACAGGGCATACTTGGCATCGCCCAAGAAATTGATGTTGCTCTCAATCAGGCCCATGCCCTTGAGGACATAGTTGAAAATGCCGTAGTAATTGTTGAACATGAACTTCCAAACCACGGTAACGGCGACGGAGCCGGTGACCACGGGCAGATAGAAGATGCAGCGGAAGATGGAGCGGGGAATGCCGCCCAGCTTATAGATAGCGGAGGACACCCACAGGGAGAACGCGGCGGTAGCGGGAACGCTGACCAGCACGATAACGAAGGTGTTCTTCAGAGCGTCCAGAAACACGGGGTCTTTTTTAAGCTTTGCAAAGTTGGACAGCCCAATGAATTGGGTTGCGGTCTGTGCGTTCAGGTTGGCGTTGGTAAGGCTCGTCCAAATGCAGATAAACATGGGGATAATGACGAAGCCGACAAAGAAGATTAGGCTGGGGAGCATGAAGGAATAGCCCGCCACATCTTCCCGACGCTGGAGCGCACGGCTCATGGGTTGCTGATTCTTTTTCGCCAAGGATAAACACGCCCTCTCGTTAAGAATAGTATGGGTTTCATGATGGATTCCGCTCTGGACATACGCATCACAGGTTCGGAAAAGTGACGAACCGAACCCGTCGTGCATATGTCCAGCTAGGGAAAGCGCGCCCCTCCCAAGTTTTCGCGTGGGAGGGGCGCGTAGGAATTAGAAACGATTTGCAGTGGATATCAGGAATCAGCCGGCAGCAGCGGTGTTGGCCTCAGCCATGAAGGAAGCAACAGCGTCAGCAACGGGATCGCCTGCGCCGACCTTCTGCAGCATATTCCACCAAGAGGTACGAGCCTGTGCCCAGCCCTTGGTGACCTGATAGTAGTCGCCCAGCATAGGCATCAGAATCTGATAGTCGTTCATGATCTGGTTGTCAGACCAAACGGTGGACAGGTCAGTGCCTTCGGCAGCGGTACGAGCGGGGAAGAAGTTGGAGGCGCGGACAGCGTCCACGGTAGCAGCGGAGTCAGCCATGTACTTGACGAAAGCCTTAGCAGCATCGATCTTGGCAGCGTCGCCGTTATCGAAGATGCCGAAGCCCCAGATGCCGCCCTGCAGCTTAGCCTCGCCGGTCTCGGAGGGGAATGCCATGAAAGCAATCTCTTCGCCGTTCATGGTCAGGCCTGCGCCGGTGCCGGCAGCGTTGGGATCCAACTGCTGTGCAATGTTCCAGCAGAAAGCCATCTTCAGGATGCCCTGATAGAACAGAGCGATTTCATCGCCGCCTGCCAGAGAAGCGTCATAGTTGATGCCCTTCAGGTCGCGGAGGGTTTCCAGAGCGGTGATGTTAGCGGGATCGTCCCAAGTGTAAGCGGAGTGGTCAGCGTTGGTGAAGGTGCCGCCGTACAGGTTGTTGACGAGAGCACGGGTGCCCTGATCGCCGCCCTGACCTGCGCAGTAAACAGCACCGGCGTTTTCGCCCAGAGCCTCAACTGCCTTCAGGAAGTTTTCGGTGGTCCAAGTGCGGGTGGTCAGATCCAGATACTGGTCGGCACCGGCAGCCTTGAACGCGTCCAGATTGACGGCCATGCAGTGAGCGGTCATGACAACGGGGTATTCGTAGACGGAGCCGTCAGCGGCGGTGCAGGCTGCCAGAGCAGCGGGGTTGATTTCGGAGCGGTCGGTGTCGTCCAGCAGGTCAGACAGGTCAACCATGTGGCCGTTGGCACCCCAGTTGGCAACCAGACGCTCGGGTCCTTCCATGACCAGATCGGGAGCATTGCCGCCCACCAGAGCGGTGTTGACCTTGTCGTCGCCGTCGGCATAAGCCAGGAATTCGACGTTGACCTTGATGCCGGTTTCGGCGGTGAAGGCGTCGGTCAGACCCTTAACGACTTCTTCATTTCCCCAGTTACCGATGGGGTAAGTCCATAGGGTGATCTCGGTGTCAACGGCGGCTGCGGGAGCCTCGGTGACTTCGGGTGCGTTGGTAGCTGCTGCGGTGGGAGCTTCGGTTACTTCGGGAGCCTTTGCGCCGCAGGCGGCCAAGCCCAGAACCATAACCAGTGCCAGAGTCAGTGCAATGAGTTTCTTCATTTGGTGTGTATCCTCCTCAATATTTTTTGCATTTAAGCACATCAGGAAAGGGAATTTCCTATACTCAAATTTTAGCTGTAACAGGAAGAAATGTCAAGTCGATTTTTGAAAAATATTTCACAAAAAGAGAGGGCTGAAATTTACTTTCATGACAAAAAATTGTTTTGATAGGCCGAAAAGACACCGTTCAAGGCGTATTTGGTCAATGGGCGGGACGGGCGAAAAAGGAAAGTCCGCCGCTCCCGTAGGAACGGCGGACAGGGAAAAAATCAAACGTGCTTTTCCGCCAAGGCGGAGGCGATGCGGGAACGCCGCTGTTTACAGCTCTCCAGATTCCGGCGGCAGCCCTCCGAAAACAGGACGTCCAGCAGATAAAGCTGGGCGATCCTTGCGGGGATGGAACCGAGCTGCAGGGGGCTTTCCGTGGAACCGCACTGCAAAACCACATCGGCTAGTGCCGCACCCGGAGAATTGGGAAAGCGCGTGACGAGAATCAGCCTCGCCTTTCGGGATTTTACCACCTTCGCCAAATCCATCAGCGCGGTGGTGGAGCCGGAATAGGAAAAATACAGAACGGCGTCGCTGGGGGTAAGCTGGGTCGCCATGATGGTCTGCATATGGGAATCGTCAACGGCGAAAAAACCGGAAAAAGCGGTGGAGAACAGATGCGCCGCCTCATGGGCGAGGATCATCGACCCCCCCTGCCCCATGCACAGTACCTGACGGGCGGACAGCAGAATGTCCGCCGCCTTTCGGATGCCGACTTCGTCCAAGAGGGCCTGCGTTTCCCGAATGGCGTCAATGCCGGCTCCCGCCAGCTTCTCCGCAAGGTCGGGAATTCGGTCATTTTCGTCCACCTCCCCGCTGAGGGGGTTTGCAGCGGCGCGTCCCACCGACGCGGTGGCAATGGACAGCTTGAACGCGCTGTAGCCGGAGTAGCCCATACGGCGGCTGAACCGCGATATGGTTGCATCCGCCACGCCGGCAGCCTGCGCAAGCTCCGAGATGGACATGAGCTGCGCCGCCTGACTGTTGGCAACCACAAAGTCCGCCACCTTTTTTTCCGAGGAGGTCAGCTCGTAATATTCACTTGTCAGTTGTTCAAACAGGTTTTCTTCGGGCATGGGAAACCTCCGATTCGGTTGGGATTTATTTTTCCAGAATTTGGGAAATCATCACGTCGCACATGATTAGGCTGCGGGGCAGATGGAACGGTCCCTTAAAGGTGGAGCCCTTGGTCGAGGGCATGGTGGGCAGACCGTCGCGGCGGAGATAGCCGTACCATTCGCCGTTTTCGGGGTCGGCAAAATGCTCCTGACAATAGGACAGGGTCTTTTTGAACCACTCCAAATACTTCTCGTCCTCGGTATCCCGATAGAGCATCATGGAGGAGATGAGAATCTCGTTATGAGGCCACCACAGCTTCATGTCATGCTCATAAGCCTCGGGAGGTCTTCCGGTGCAGTCAGTGAAGTACAGCAGTCCGCCGTATTCCTTGTCCCAGCCGGCGTTGATGGCATTGTTAAAGACCGCAGCGGCTTTTTCGTGGAGCTGCGCGTCACCGATGCGGTTGGCGTACTCCAGCAGGAACCAGACGCACTCGATGTCATGGCCGGGGTTCACGGTACGTCCCTCGGTATAGTACAGGCGGGGGGTGCCGTCCATGTCCACGTTTTCCAAGGTGCATTTCAGCTCGGGCTTGACATGGTAACGGAAAATTTCATCGGCGCACTGAGCGGCTCTTTCATCATACAGCGCGGCATTGTCCGGATCCACCCGACGCATCACGGAGGTGATATTCAGGTAAATCATGGGATTTGCCAGCGCGCGTCCGGTGCGGGTTTCGGGGATGGTCTTGGGACCCATGCCCACGGGGTCGTCCATCAGACCGTTGTTCAGCTTCCAAATCAGCTCATACGCCCGCTTTGCCCGCTCCAGATGCTCCTTCTTGCCGGTGACGCCGTAGTATTCGGCATTGGCGATGGCATAGAAGCCCTCGGAGAAGCAGTAGCGACGCTGGCGCAGAGGCTTGCCCTCAGCGGTGACGGTGAAGTACATACGGTCGCCGGCTTCCCGATTGATGCAGAACTTTTCCATGAAGTCCAAGCAGCTTTCGGCAGCCTCCAGCCACTCGGGGCGCACACCGTACACACTGCACAGGTAGGAGAACGTCCATGCGCAGCGTCCCTGCATCCACACGCTCTTATCGGTAGAGTAAATTTCGCCCTTCCGATCCAAGCAGGTATACACGCCGCCGTTGACCCGATCAATGCCGTTTTTCAGCCAGAAAGAAACGCACTTATCCAGCTCGCTGCGGATCCACTCCTGCGCGGAGGTTACATATTGTTTGTCCATTTCTGTATCATCCTTTCTATTTTATGTTCGCTGATGATATCATATTTCCTTTTGAGGAAAAGGTCAAGACCAAAAAGAAAATTTTTTGCAAAGACTTGACAGATTGAAAAAAAGTGTTAGCCTATAGGTATGCAATTTACCATCCTACCCCGCCGTTGGGGGGGGCTTTTCCCGAACGGCGACACAGAAATGAGGTACCTATTATGAAAAAACACATTGTCTGCATCGGCGACTCCAACACCCACGGCTACTGCGCCGACCCGAACGACTGCGCCGACGGCGCGCTGGCTCGCTTCAACGAGAACGAACGCTGGACCTGCCTGCTCCAAAAGGCTCTGGGCGACGAATATCTGGTTGTGGAGGAGGGGCTGTCCGGCCGCACCACCGTTTTCGAGGACGCGCTCCATGAGGCCATGCCCGCTCTGCCCTACCTCTACCCCTGCCTGAAAAGCCACGAGCCCGTGAGCCTGCTCATCATCATGCTGGGCACCAACGACACCAAGGAGCGGCTGGGTGCCAACGCCGCCTGCATCGGCATCGGCATGGAGCGGCTGGTGCGCAAGGCTGCGAGCGTGGACTGCTGGGGTCCGAACGGCAAGCCCAACGTGCTGATCATTGCGCCCCCTCCCATCCAGCGGGGCATGGAATCCCATGAGTGCGGCGCGCCAATGGGCAAGGGCTGTGTGGAAAAATCTCAGGAGCTGGCGCACTACTATAAAAAGACCGCCGACCTGCTGGGGGTTCACTTCATGGACGCCGCCAACTGCGAATTCAACCATGTGGACTATATGCACCTGACCCGAAACGGCCATGCGCAGCTTGCAAAGGATCTGGCGGAGCTGGTTCCCACGCTGGTGTAATTTTACGGCAAATACCCCGAATTCTGACGGAATTCGGGGTGCTTTATTTGGAAAACCGCTTTTATCCGAAAACAAAAGGGACGGCGGGCGTTATGTCAGGGCTTAGCGTTCGACGGCGATAGCGGCACCATCCCCGCAGTTGTCTGCGGTAACGGCATCGGCGGCGGCAGCCACGAATTCGGGGGCGTTGCCCATGGCGACGCCCAGCCCCGCCGCTTGCAGCATGGACACATCATTGCCGCTGTCCCCGATCGCCATGGTGTTCTCCGCCGGAATGTCCAGCAGACGGCAAATTTCCGCCAGCGCGTTTCCCTTGTCGGCATCCGGATGGGTGATTTCAATGGAATTGGGACCGGAGAGGACGGCGGATACAGGAATGTTTTTCAGAGCCGCCTGCACATCGGGCAAGCTGCGGTCGGGGATGCACAGCAGGTTCACCTTCTCCACATCCATGCCGCGGCAGACTTCCAGAGAATCCACCACCCTACCGTGATGCTTCAGCACAAAATCCCGATGGAAGGTCAAAAGAGGGTCCTCCTGCTGGCGAGCCATGGAAAGAGGTGTCAAATAGAGCGTACTGTCCACGGAAAATTCAATCGGCAGCTCAAAACGCTCTGCCAGCGCAAGAAGCTGCGCCAGCGGCTCCTCGGAAACGGAAAGTCCGAGCAGAATCTCCTGCGTGTCGAATCGGCGGATCTGACCGCCGTTGCACAGCACCACCAGATCCAGCCACTGCGGCCGATCCAAAATCGCCTGCGGCAAGAGCCGAAACTGCCGCCCCGTCACCGGAACAACGGCAATGCCCTTGGCATGGGCGGAATTGAGTGCCGCCTGCAAACGGGGAGAAAAGCTGCTGCGGTCGTTTTGGAGGGCGGTGCCGTCCAGATCCATACAAATCAGTTGTATATTCATATACATACACCCGAATTCACGGACGAACCAGCACAAAGGCACCGCCGCGGGGAATCAAATCGAGCATTCTCAGGGCATTTTCCGCCACAGAGCCGATCACATTGACCCGAGGGTCTGCCGGCAAGGGAGCGCGGAGCATCTGAATTTCGCCGGTGTAGCGTCCGTAATTTACATTGTCAACGGTGACGGCACCCCTGTCCCGCCGGACGCAGTTATCCGGTGCAACGGCGGCACCCTTGCAGGAATACTCCCTCGATTCCTGAAAGCGAACCATCCATTTCGGTGAATCCGCCCGACAGGTGAACACACGGTCATAAAGGTCTGCATGATCGTCCTGCAGGCAGGCGGGAATGGGGATCACGCCGGTTTTGCAGAAATAGGCGATGCGCCGCTGTTCCTTTTCGCTGAGGCCGGGGTCTGCCAGAAAAATTTCCTGAACGCCGAACCGCAGAGAAAGCTCGATAAAGGCGGCGCAGGGCAGACATTTTCGGTGAGCCTCCATGGTGGGAAGTCCCTCAAACACAGGCCCCCGAAGAAACGTATCTCCCGCAATGAACGCCATGACCCGAACGCCCGCAGCCCGCAGCTCGTCCGTGGTCTGCTGCATCAGCTCCTCATCCAGTCCGGTTTCGGGTCGGGGATAGAAATTGTGCATGGC
>X285_Short_beaked_Echidna__coassemble_684_pt1 | contig 11277 bp, 10 predicted proteins | sample X285_Short_beaked_Echidna__metabat2_high_PE_017 | metagenome-assembled genome bin X285_Short_beaked_Echidna | reverse complement strand
AACAGGGTCTGAACGTGGTGTATCGGATTCGCGACCGACGCGTCACGGCTCTGACAGCCGCCCTGAAAGAAAATTACCGTCAGGACTACGCCCATATCGTCCCCTCGGCTTCGCTTGCGCGTTCAAGCGGGCTGAGGGGCTTTTTTGACGCGCAAATAACAGTTTCGTCACATTCGAGAAAAAAGTAGAAAAACCCCCGCAAAAATGCTATGATAGCAGAAAAGGAGGCGGGCAAAATGGACAGAATTTTACTGGCGGAGGACGACCCCACCCTGATTCGGATGGTGAGTGCCTTTTTGACGGAGGAGGGGTTCCGCGTGCGGGCGGCAAGCGGGCAGACCCTTGCGGGAGAAGTCATGGCGCAGGAGCCGTTCGACCTTGCGCTGGTGGATATTTCTCTTGCGGAGGGCAATGGCTTCGGGGTATGCACCCGAGCAAAGGAGCTGGGCATTCCGGTGATTTTTCTCACCGCCTCCGGTGATGAGTACAGCGTGGTCACGGGGCTGGACATGGGTGCGGACGATTACATCGCCAAGCCCTTTCGCCCGCGGGAGCTGGTGTCCCGCATTAAGAGCGTTCTGCGCCGAAGCGGAAAACGGCAGAGCGTGATTTCTCTGGGTGAGCTGCGAATCGACACGGAGAAGGCTGCGGTCACGAAAGGCGTGCAGGAGGTCTATCTGTCGGCTCTGGAATATCGGCTTTTGCTGGTATTTCTGAACCATCGGGGGCAAATCCTCTCGCGCGGAAAGCTGCTGGAAGAAATTTGGGACAGTGCCGGAGATTTCGTCGGGGACAACACCCTGACCGTCTACATCAAGCGGCTGCGCGAGAAAATTGAGGACGACCCCAAAAATCCCGCCTGCATCAAGACCGTCCGCGGTCTGGGCTACCGATTGGAGGGCTGAATATGCTGAGAAATGCGGAGCTGCGGCAGGACGCGTATCTGTTCGGCGGACTGACGGCGGCGGCAACGGCGGTTGGATTCTTTTATTCCGTTTTCTGCGGTCTTTTGGTGCTGTTTGCCTGTCTGACGGGGGCTTTTCTCCACTTTCGGGGAGAATTTCTCCGCTATCGGCGGATTCGGAAGCTAAGCGCAGACCTTGAAAATCTGCTTCAGAACGGCGTCCCCCTGTCCATTCGGGAATACGCCGAGGGGGAGCTGTCCATTCTGGCAAATCAAATTCAAAAAATCACCTTGCAGCTCATGGAATCGGGAGAGGTTCTGCGCGCGGACAAAATCTACCTTGCGGATTCTCTGGCGGACATTTCCCATCAGCTTCGCACTCCGCTGACGGCTATGAACCTGACCGCCGCCATGCTGAGCGCGCCGAAGCTGACCGAAAACCGCCGAAACGAGCTGACCGCCGAGCTTTGGAACCTGCTCAGCCGAACGGCTTGGCTGGTGGAGGCTCTGCTGAAGCTGTCGAAGCTGGACGCAGGCATGGTCACCATGGTAAAGGAGCCTGTTTCGGTGGAGGCAGTGCTGAAACTTGCGGCGGCACCGCTCGCCATACCCATGGAGCTGCGGAGCCAGCAGCTAATCCTAAAATGCAGCGGGGCGCAGTTCGTCGGGGATGTAACATGGACGGCGGAGGCTCTGGGCAATCTCCTGAAAAACTGCATGGAGCACACCCCCGAGGGCGGAAAAATCACGGTTTGCGCCGAGGAAACTGCCCTGTATACGGAAATCACCGTAGAGGACACCGGTTCCGGCTTTCTTCCCGAGGACATTCCCCACCTGTTCGAGCGGTTTTACAAGGGTAACTGCCCGTCCCAAACCGGCTACGGCATCGGACTGGCTCTGGCGCGGAACATCATCACCGCCCAAAACGGCACCATTCTGGCGAAAAACGGTGCCGACGGGGCGCAGTTTCGCATCCGCTTTTATAAGCAGGTTATCTGACATTTTTGTCACTCAGAAGTCACGCCGCTGTCACTTTTGCGGGGTACAATGGGCTTATCCGAAACACAGGAGGAAACGCCATATGGATATTTTGAAAGTGGAGCATCTGTCCAAAATCTACGGACAGGGCAAAACGGAGGTTCGCGCGCTGGACGATGTATCCTTTACCGTAAAAAAGGGGCAGTTTGTTGCCATCATCGGCGCGTCCGGCTCCGGCAAGTCTACGCTTCTGCACATTTTGGGCGGTGTGGATCGCCCCACGTCCGGCAAGGTTTTCTTGGAAAATCAGGATGTGTTCGCCCAGAACGAGGATCAGCTTGCCATTTTCCGCCGCCGTCAGGTGGGGCTGATTTACCAGTTTTACAACCTGATACCGGTGCTGAATGTGACAGAAAACATCACGCTGCCGGTGCTGATGGACGGCCGTAAGGTAAACCCGTCCCGCCTGCAAGACCTGCTGACGACCTTGGGGCTGAAAAATCGGGAAACCCATCTGCCCAGCCAGCTTTCCGGAGGACAGCAGCAGCGGGTGTCCATCGGTCGGGCTCTCATGAACAGCCCCGCCATCGTGCTGGCAGACGAACCGACCGGCAATCTGGACTCCAAAAACTCTCAGGAAATCGTGGAGCTGCTGAAATTTTCCAACAAGCAGTACGGACAGACCCTCATCGTCATTACCCACGATGAATCCATCGCCTTGCAGGCCGACCGCGTCATCACCATCGGGGACGGCCGCATCGTAAAGGACGAGGTGATTCGATGAACATTCTCAGCCGTGTCACCAAAAAAATGATGCTGGAAAACAAAAGCCGCACCATCGTCACCCTCATCGGCGTTATCCTCTCCGCCGCGCTGTTTACCGCCGTAGTCACCGCCGCCGTCAGCGGACTGGACTATGTGATTCGTGGCACAATTTACGAGGACGGCAATTACCATGTGGGCTACAGCTGTCTGACCGAGGAAGAAACGGCGCAGCTTCAAAGCCGCAAAGAAGTGACGGATTTTGCCGACTTTCAGGCTCTGGGCTATGCCTATCTTTCTCCCGACGGCAGCCCTATGCTTCTGGCAGCCTGCAACGGCAGTTTTTTTGAAAGCCTGCCCATCCATCTCAATGCCGGACGGCTGCCGGGAAACAGCAGCGAGCTTCTGATCCCGAGCTTCTGCACGCGGGAAATGGAGCTGTCCGGCTATCCCCACGAAATCGGGGAGAGCATCACCTTGAATCTCACCACCGAATACACAGCACTTCACTATGACATATCGGTTCCCCAACGGGAATTTACCAAAACCTTTACCATTGTGGGCACCGCGGATTACTGGGTCAACAGTTTGTGGCTTTCCTCCGCACTGACCGTTGCAGACGGCAGTGCCGGAACGCCGATGTGGCATGACGGCTATGTGAAGCTGAATCCGGCGTCCCTGTCCTATGATCCGGATTTTCTCAGCTTCGGCATGGAGGCAAGGCAAAACGGTCAGCTTCTTCAATTCATGGGGCAGACCAAATCCACCAACCTCAACGATCTGCTGTTTGCCATTGTGGCGGTGCTGTGCGCAATTATCATGGTCGGCTCCGTGAGCCTGATTTACAACGCCTTTTCCATTTCCGTTGCCCAGCGAACCCGCCAGTTCGGTCTGCTGTCCAGCGTGGGTGCCACCAAAAAGCAGCTTCGCAGCTCGGTTCTGTATGAAGCCGGTATTCTGTGCGCCGTGGGCATCCCCTTGGGACTGCTGCTGGGTTGGGTGAGCATCGCCGTCGTGCTGCGCATCACAGGGGGATACATTGAAACCCTGTTTTCCTTCAGCGTGGACGGGCCCATCCGCTTGCAGATGGTGTTTTCCCTGCCTGCCCTCCGCTGCGCCGCTTTGGTGGCTCTCGTCACCGTGTTCCTGTCCGCATGGATCCCTGCCCGCCGCGCCACAAAGGTCACACCGCTGGAGGCCATCCGCCGCACCGATGCAGAGCCTGTAAATCCCAAGCGCACCAAGGTGAGCAAGCTGACCTACAGGCTGTTCGGTCTGTCGGGAGCCTTGGCGAAGAAATATTTCTCCGTAAGCCGAAAAAAGTATCGCGCCACGGTTCTGTCCTTGGCGATCAGCGTGATTCTGTTTTTGTCCGCCATATCCGCGGGGGATTTGATGGGGAGTGCCGTTCAAGCCGGTTCCAATACGGAAAATTCCGACATGGACATCGCCCAATGGCAAGGAGATCCCAAGGTCTTGGAAACTCTGCGGGAGCAGGACTTTGTAAAGCAATCCGCCTACTGGTATCGGGGCAACCAGTATTCTGCGCTGATTCCCGACGAAATGTATACCGACGAAATGCTGGAAATCTGGGACGAGCTGTACCGAATCGACTACCATTTCAGCAGAAGTCCCCGCACGATCGCCCTCTATTATCTGGAGGACGAGGTTTTGGAGCAGTATCTGAAAGAGGAGGGCATCGACCCGAGCCCCTATTTTGATAAGGACTGCCCCACGGCTCTGCTGTGCAACCTCTCGGCAAAAACCTTCATCCCCTCCGAGGACGGCCGATACACCACGCAGGTTTATCCCAACATTCAGGTGCTGAAAAGCGAAGTGCAGTCCCTGCCTTTGTTTCCCTATCGGGTGCCGGAGGAGCTGACTGAAAAAAGCGGCTGCTGCATTTGGCTGGGGCCGCATCCGGGGCAGAATCGCTCCGATAAAATGATTTTCCGTCTGGCGGAGCTTCCCGATGACACCGGAGTTTGCTATCAGCTTCTGGCAGACAGCGAAACGGAGGACGGCACCGTGTTCGGCTTCTATGAATATGATCCGGAAACCGACACCGCCGCCGAAGCCTCTGCCGCAACCATCTCTGTGCGGATTCCCGACTTCCGGCTGGGGGCGCGGATCATTGACCTGCCCTTCGGCATTACCTCCGACCAAACCACCGGCAGCCGGTTTCAGCTTTCGGCCATCCTGCCCGCCCCCTGCCTGCCAGATTTGGAGGAAACCGAGGATTTCCGCACCCATCTGTCCGTTTCCGTTTCAGACTATGCCGCCGCCAAACGGTATCTGGAGAATACGGATTTGGAGGTCATTGACTATCTGGCAGACGAGCAGAACATTCGAGGTCTGAAAACCGCTCTGAATGTCTTCGCCTATGGGTTCATTCTGGTGATTTCCCTCATCTGCGTGGCAAATGTGTTCAACACCATTTCCACCAACATTGCCCTCCGCCGCAGGGACTTCGGGATGCTGAAAAGCGTGGGCATGCCGTCTGCGGGCATCCGCCGGATGATGCTGTTCGAATGCTTGATTTACGGCACCAGAGCCCTGATTTGGGGACTTCCCGTGGGTCTGGTTATCCATTTTCTGATGCACCTGCTGTCCGATACCGTGGTGCCCACGGTCTATGCACTGCCTCTGCCGGAGCTTGCCGTGTGCATCGGGAGCGTGTTCGCAGTGGTGCTGGCATCCATGCTCTATGCCACCCGCAAGCTGAAGCAGGACAATCCCATCGAAGCCATCCGTCAGGAAAATCTATAAGAAAATCGGGAAACGGCTGTCCGTTTCCCGATTTTTTACATATTTCTTTCCACGGCTTCGGACACTTGGGCTAGGGAAATCTCTCGCTCCCGTGCAATTTTCGCAATGTCCTCATATTCCGCCTTGCTGCGGCTGACCCCCCAGCCCGTGACCTTTTTCACGCGAACGGGTCCATACTCCGTTTCCACGGTTTCCTCGCTGCGCTCCAGAACCGCGCGGCGGCAGACCGTTTCCCGAACGCCGAGGGTGGTTGTGTGCCGAAACAGCAGAGCGGTCATTTCCTCCCGTTGCTCCATGCGGCACAGGCAACTCAGAAGCACGCCGGGGCGGTTCTTTTTCATGCCGATGGGGATGGTGTAAACATCCAGCGCACCGGCGGCAAGGAGGGTTTGCATGGCAAAGCCCACGGCTTCCGGAGTCATATCGTCCAGATTGCACCGCAGCTCCGCCACCGTATCTCGGCTGCCCTCCGTCTGACCCAGCATGGCGCGAACGCAGTTTGCCTGCTCAAAATCCTTTTTCCCGCATCCGTAACCGATTTTCTCCACACGCATGGCAGGCTGAACCCCGAATTCATCGGCAAGATGCTTCAGCAGAGCCGCGCCGGTGGGGGTACACAGCTCTCCCCGAATCTGTCCGCCGTAAGTGGGCACATCCCGCAGAATGTAAGCCGTGGCAGGAGCAGGCACCGGCAGAACCCCATGGGCGCACCGCACCTGACCGCTGCCCACATGGATGGGTGACACTACGATTCTCTCGGGATCCAGCTCATACATCAGCAGGCACACGGCGGTCACATCCGCAACGGCATCCAAACTGCCCACCTCATGAAAATGAATCTGCTCCAAAGGAACCCCGTGGGCATGGCTCTCCGCGCGGGCAATGCAGTCATACACCGCCATCACATCCCGCCGAACCTTCAGCGGAACCGCCAGACGGGAAATAATTTGCGAAATATCATGCAGACCACTGTGGGCATGGCTGTGGCAATCCTCCTCCTGCCCGTGAACGGTCACGGACATATGGGTGCCCAAAATGCCGCATTTTGCGCACTTTTCTGCCCGAAACACCACGTCGGGAATCCCCAAAGCATTGAGCCGCGCAATAAAAGCGTTCGGTGCGGGATGCAGCTCCAGCAATGCGGCGGTGAGCATATCCCCCGCGGCACCCATGTTACATTCCAGATACAGGGTTCTCATTTTTTGCCCTCCATGTGGTTGATCATGCCCGCGAGATAGCCTGCGCCGAAGCCGTTGTCGATATTCACCACGCTGACGCCGCTGGCACAGGAATTCAGCATGGACAACAGAGCCGCCAGACCGCCGAAATTGGCACCGTAGCCCACGCTGGTGGGAACGGCGATCACCGGACAGTCTGCCAGTCCGCCGATGACGGACGCCAACGCCCCCTCCATGCCGGCTATGGCGATGATGACCCGAGCGGACATGATTTCCTCCCGATGGGAAAGCAGCCGATGGATACCCGCTACGCCCACATCATACAGGCGGGTGACGGCATTGCCGAACGCCTCCGCCGTCTTTGCCGCCTCCTCCGCAACGGGAATATCGCTGGTTCCCCCTGTGGCGACCACGATTTTTCCGATCCCGTCCGGTTCCGGCAGCACACCCACAATGCCCACGCGGCTCAATTCGTCATAGTGAAGCTGCAAACTCTGCCCTACTAGCTGCGCCGCCTCTCGGCTCATGCGGGTAATGAGTACGGTTTTTTGCCCATGGGCAACCATGGCGGCGGCGATACCCCGAATCTGCTCCGGAGTTTTCCCCGCACCGTAAATCACTTCCGCCATGCCCTGCCGCAACGCCCGATGGTGATCCACCATGGCATAGCCCAAATCCTCAAAGGGGGCTTCCTTCAATTTCAGCAGGGCACTGTCCACATCCACAGTGCCGTCGGCAACACCGGCAAGCAAGGCGCGCATTTCCTTTTGTTCCATTTTCGTTCCCTTTCCAAAATACAGCTTTATACTGCCGCAGAAAATCTGACCACATTATAAATGCACACGGCAATGACCAGAAGCATCAACAGATTGAACAGGACGCTGACCTGCTTGGCATCCAGCCGTTTGTTGACCGCCTGCCCGATCAGCCCGCCGAAAACGCCGCCCAGAGCCATAAAAATCAGATAAGCAGGCACAATATCCGGCACGGAATGGGTGAGGAATGTCTGCCCCAGAGAGACAGTCTGCGAAATCAGAATGATGCACAAGGAGTTGGTCGCCGCCTCTTTGGCATCCATGGAAAAGAAAAATGCCAGCATGGCAAGGTTCATAGGTCCCCCGCCGATGCCCAGAAAAGAGGACAGCAGTCCCAGCACCAGACCCACAACTGCACTGATTACGGGGCTGGTCATGCGCATGGTGCGCACCTTTCCGGCATTATACAGGAGCATATAAATCAGGGTGCCCACCGTCACCAGCGTCAGGGCAATCGCCTGAATCAGCCCCACCAGATTTTCATTTCCGGCGGCGGTTTTGATGGCGGTGAATATCATTTTCCCCAAAATACCGCCAAAGGCGGCACCCAGACCGAGAAAGGGCGTGGTGCGCAGGCTGATTTTGGCGCGTCCCCCAATGACGGAACGGGTGACAGAAACCACCGCCATAGCCAGCACCGTACATCCGGAGAGAAAGCTGATGGCAGAAACGCTCATGATATTCAGCGCGTCCAGCACGGGCTTGATGATCACCCCGCCGCCGATGCCGCAAATGGAGCCGATGACGCTGGTTCCCAGCGCGAGAAGCAATAAAAAAACAGACATTTGAATTCTCCTTACTTACAATCCTGTACCTTATAGAATAGTATATTTCTGCGCAAAAAGCAATGTTTTTCCGCGAAAAATCTATTCGTTGCTTTTTTCTCCGGCCGATGGTATCATAAAAAGAAAATTGAGGAGGAAATATCATGAAAACGATTCCGTTGGGCAAGTCCGGTATGCAGGTTCCCACACCGGCGGTGGGCTGTATGCGCCTGTGCAATTTGGATGCCAAAGCCGCCGAGCATTTCATTGCCACCGCCGTGGAGGAGGGCGCGGTCTTTTTTGACCATGCGGACATCTACGGGGGCGGTGCCTGCGAGGAGATCTTTGCGCGGGCGATTCACATGAACGCCGCCGTTCGGGAGAATATCTTTCTGCAAAGCAAATGCGGCATTCGCCCCGGCGTCTGCTACGATCTTTCCAAGGATTACATTCTCAAAAGCGTGGATGGCAGCTTAAAACGGCTGAATACGGAATATTTGGACGTACTTCTGCTTCACCGTCCCGACGCACTGACGGAGCCGGAGGAGGTTGCGCAGGCTTTTGAGATTCTGCACAGCAGCGGAAAAGTCCGCCACTTCGGCGTTTCCAACCAGAACCCCATGCAGATGCAGCTTCTCCAAAAATTTGTGAAGCAGCCGCTGGCTGCAAATCAGCTCCAGCTCAGCCCCACCAACGCCACCATGATTTCTCAGGGGCTTCACGTCAATATGCTGAGCGCAGACGCTGTCAGTCGGGACGGCAGTGTGCTGGACTTTTGTCGGCTCCACGACATCACCGTTCAGGTCTGGTCGCCTTTTCAGTACGGCACCTTTGATGGGACATATCTGGGAAACGAGAAATTTCCGGAGCTGAACCGTGTCATTCGTGAAATCGGAGAAAAATACGCGCTCAGCGACACCGCCGTGGTCATGGCGTGGCTCCTGCGGCATCCTGCCAAAATGCAGCCCATTGTGGGAACCACCAACGAGGGACGGCTGAGGGACTGCATTCGTGCAGCCGAAATCACCCTGTCCAGAGAGGAATGGTACAAAATCTATCTGGCGGCGGGAAATACCCTGCCGTAAAGCACGCCCCCTCGGTGCGGAATTTGCACCGAGGGGGTGTTTTTCAATTCATATCTATGGTGTATGCCGCCGCTGTCTGTTTCTTCCGAATACCCAGCCGACGAATCACAACGGTAAGCACCGCCACGCAAATCAGGCACACGCTCATCACGCTGTAGGCAAACGCCGCCTGATTTCCATGCCGCTGGACGTGGTATTCCATATACCCCGCGCCGCCGATGAGGGCAGTGATCGCCAGCCAAGCCCCCACATACCAGAGGCGGAAGCCCCGAGCCTTCACCAGCCGCACGGAGAAAATCACGATAGCAAGCCCCATGCCCAAAGCCCCCAGCACCTGAACCATGCTGACAAAACCGTTGCTGCGGAAGAACAGGGAATCATAACGGGTGCTGTCCAGCACCACCTGAGAAACGCCGTAGAACAGCAGGAACAGCAGGGTCGTATCGCCGTCCCTCAGGGTTTTTTTGCAGCTTCCGCAGATGTAAAAAATCAGCAGCACCGCGAAAATCAGCCCCGCCACCATCGCCTGAATGGCAAAGGTCGCCAAGCGGTACTCCGTCACGCCGGAAACGGCATTGGTCACAGGGTAGACCCAAGGCAGCTTCGTCATGCCCTCGATGATCTGCCCCCGATCCGAGGCATTGAAGAAAGACGCCAGCCGCCCCAAGGCAATGGCAAGACTGCCCGCCACGGACATACAATCCAGCATTTCCGGCAAATTTCGACTGAGCCGCACCAGACGCAAAATCACCGCCGTCAAGGCGCAGCCTGCAAAGGCTCCCAAAAGGGCAAAGCCGCCGGCAGAGAATTGGGTCATTGCCGCCCGCAGGCTTTCATAGCTGTCCGTCCGGCAATACCAGTGGACGAACCTCGCCAGCACCAAGGACAGCACGACCGCCAGAGGCACCGCCAGCAATGCGCCGGACGCCCGACCGCCTCTGCCCAAGTACAACGCCAAAAATACGCAGGAGCCTGTCACCACAGCGAGCGTCAGGACAATGTGGCTCCAATAAAAGAAGGACTCCCCCATGATAAACGCAATTCTTTCCATATGATTAACCTCCATCCGGCACGGCTGTTGCGAAATAGATAATGTCGCTGATGCGCCGCTGATAGCCGTATACCACCTCGTTGATCAGCTTTCCGTTCATGGCGATGGCAGCCGTCTGACCGCCATCCAAGGCATACGCTGTTTTGCAGCCTGTTTCCAGAATTGCCTTAGCAAATTCGTGAATCGTAGGCACTTTCCAGTAATGGGTTTCGCCGTTTGCCGTTGCCATCAGATAATGGAGCGAATCCATTTGGCAAATCGCCGCGCGGGCATAGTGATCGTTGACTTCTCCCAAGGCATATCCGCCCGGCTCGCACCGCTGACCGTTTTCCACCAGCGCAGGCCCGAACGCCAGACTGAAGCGGACTTTATTTTCGTCCACATACTTCTGAGCGGTGTCCATGTCCATGATTTCTCCGGCATGGGTAATGCGCAAATCGCCGTTTTCGTCAATGTAGCAGGTATCCGCATACTTCCCGTGAACCCGATACACCGTACCGTTATACACGCTGGTGCCGAATTTGCGGAATCGATAGAAGTCGCCGCTGGAGGCAACCACCGCGTTGACGCTCTGCGCCATTTCCGTGGTGATATACTGCTTTTCCGAGCCGTACTCACCGCCTGCCAAAAAGCGGCGGAACTGGGAGGGATGGGCGATTTTCACCTCAGAGAAGGTGTAAACGCAGTTTCCCTGTACCTCTTTCCATGTGATAGAAAGAATGGTTCCATCATAATAATATTGAATCTTGCTCCCCGGCAGAATTTTCGTTTCGGTGCTGAAATAGGCCGTCTGCCCATCCAAAAGGTCTGCCGCCTCGTCCAGAAGCCACTGCAGCTCCTTCGGGTCTTGGGTTTCCCCGAAACCGGAGGGGTCGGGTTTCGGTGCCACTAAATCCTCATCGCTGGGCTAATAGGATTTCGGCACAGGCAAACCCCCGTCCAGGGCGTCGCTGATCTCATTGGTTAAAAAC
>X285_Short_beaked_Echidna__coassemble_672_pt1 | contig 11596 bp, 10 predicted proteins | sample X285_Short_beaked_Echidna__metabat2_high_PE_017 | metagenome-assembled genome bin X285_Short_beaked_Echidna | reverse complement strand
GATGTCACCAGCCGCAGGTCAAACATATTCTGCTCGTCCATGTACTTCTGCCCCGTGGCAACCATGTCGGTTTTGGTGATCCGCAGACCCACAAACATACCGGCTCCCAGAGCGATGATCATGGCTATGGCGATATACCGCCCCAGCGATTTTCGGATGGAGCGGCGCAGATTGGTGTGCATCGCATTTTTCTTCATTACCATTCAATCTCCGCAATATTTTGAGGATGTTCGTTCAGCTCCACGGATTTCACCGTACCGCTGCGAACGCGGATGACCCGATCCGCCATGGCGGTAAGGGCACTGTTATGGGTGATGATGATGACGGTCATGCCGGTTCTCCGTCCGGTGTCCTGCAAAAGCTGCAAAATTGCTTTGCCGGTCTGATAGTCCAGTGCGCCGGTAGGCTCGTCGCACAGCAAAAGCTTGGGATTTTTGGCAAGCGCACGGGCAATGGCAACCCGCTGCTGTTCCCCGCCGGAAAGCTGACTGGGGAAATTTTTCATCCGCTCCCCCAAACCCACTTCCTCCAAGACCTCCGCCGCGTCCAGCGGTTCCTTGCAGATTTGGTTGGCAAGCTCCACGTTCTCCAGAGCCGTCAGGTTGCCGATGAGGTTATAAAACTGAAATACAAAGCCAACGTCATGGCGGCGGTAGTCGGTAAGCTGCCGCCGATTCAGACCGGAAATCTCCTGCCCGTCCAGAATCACCGTACCCGCAGAAAGCGCGTCCATGCCGCCCAGAATATTCAGCAGCGTGGTCTTGCCCGCGCCGGAGGGACCGACAATGACCGCCAGCTCCCCCTTTTCCACAGTGAAAGAAGCATCATGGAGGGCATCGATCTCCACCTCGCCCATGCGATAGGTTTTCCCCACATTCCGAAATTCTACAAATGCCATTTCGCCCACCCCGACAAAATAAATTTATTTTATTATAGCATACTTTTCCTCCATTGTCGGAACAAATTGTAAACTTCTTTCCCGAAAAATGCCGCGGCACCCACCGCAAAAACCTGCGATGGGTGCCGAACGCTTATTTCCGAAATACCAGAAGTTTACTGCCGATGTAGTTGAGAACCACCACCAGAACGCTGGTAACCAGTTTCCAAATATTGCCGTTTCCGCGGAGCCAATCCACAGATACAAACAAAATCGCCGTTTCCATCAGTCCGGTTCCCACACGGCAGCCCACGAATTTGGCAAGCTCAGGTGCCACGGTTTTCATCGACCAATCGTGGCTTCGGAACACAAAGGGCTTGTTGGTCAGGTAGGCGAAAATCACCGCGCCCACCCATGCGATCGCATTGCTGCCTGCGGCGGACAGGTTCAGGAGATTGTAGCAGGGCAGATAGATGAGGTAGTTGACGACCGTTGTCAATACGCCGAATACCAGATACACCAGAATATCCCGATATTTTTCGGCTAAATTTTTGATTTTTTTCACAAAAATCACCCTTTCCGATTTTTCCGCTTTTTGACCAGACGGACAATGCCCCGAATGATGAGGACAACCGCCAAAATCAGCACCAGCAGAACCGCAAGAAGAATATAGGTGAATTTGTTTGCATTTCTCAGGAGTTTCACTGGATTCAGGCTGGAATAGACCACCTTTCGTCCGTCAACCGTCTGATACTTCGCGTCCACGGAGTCGTCCGTCTGCTGTAAATAGGACGCGATGGCATACCATTCCTTCAGCGGCGTGCCGTTTTCATCCCGCACCACATGATTTTTCAGCTCGGATACGGCGATGGGCTCACCGTTTTCGTCACGGGGGGTGATGGACAGCAGACCAAACGAGCTGTCTTTTACGCTGCCCAGCATCTGCCCCATATACATACCCGCCACCACATGGTACAGCTTTTCGTTGTCGATGGGCTCCAGAGTACCGTCCGGACGGCGAAGCATGGCATAGTCCACCTTATTAAACAGCATACGATTGGTGTTAAAGGAGTATTCCGCGCCGGAGACGAATAGCTGCGCCGTGTGCATCAGCGGATACACCGAGGCGTCCACCTCCAGAGCCGCCCGCAAATCTTTGCCGGTTAAGTACAGGGAAACCAGCTCGCCCTCGGTGCCGACACCCAGAGAGGCGGCATTGAAAATGTCGGACACCGTCACATTCCCCAGCGGGATGGTTTCCCGAATCACGCCGGATGCGGTCACGGCGATATCCACCGGCTGATGCATGGTCTGCTCCACCGCCCATTTGTAAGCGTCGGAGAACAGGTTGCCCAAGGTAGATTCGTGGGCGGTATCGTACACCTCGTCCACCGTGTCGAATTTGTAGGAATTGACGGTGAGAATCTGGTCATAGGTCATGCCGTATTTGGACAGGTAATCCCGCTCCACATCTGTTTTGAAGGATTCCACCAAAGCGGCGATCTCGGCATCGTCCTCCACGGTATCATCAATGGGAATCAGGCTGTAATCCGAAAGAGTCACAGTGCCGTCGGCGGCAAGGGTCAGCTCCAACACGCCCAAATTTTTGGCATACTCTCCGGCGGACACGATATAGGTTCCGTTTACTTCAATGGGCTCAGGCAGAGCCGTGTGGGTATGGCCGGACACGATCACATCAATGCCCGCCACCGCCTGCGCCAGTTCATAGTCCTCGCCCTCGCCGTGAGAGGTTCCGCTGTGGGACAGAGCAATGACGATAGGCTCCGTCCCGTATTTTGCGCGGCATTCGGCGGCGGCGTTATCCACGGCTCTTTGTGCCGCCGTTTTCGCGTCCTCCAGCACCATGCCGGAGTTAGGGGCGCAATCGTCGGAGTCAATGCCCGTCAGACCGAACAGGGCAAAATGCACCCCGCCCCGCTCCAGCAGGACATATTCTTTCACGCCGTAGGCATCCATAGCCGCCGAAGCAGCAGCCATCTCCTCGGACTGTCCCTCCTTGGGGGGCAGGTAGTTTGCATCCACGATGGTGGGAACAGGCTCGCCGCTGTTTGCCGCCGCAGTCAGCATCCCCGCAAGACCTGTGGGCAGATAGTCAAATTCATGGTTGCCGAATGTGGTCGCATCATAGCCCATGGCACCCAGCATCCGCAGTTCGATGGCGGAGGTGGGATAGGCGGTCTGGAACAGAGAACCCATGGAAAAATCGCCGCCGTCCACCAAAACGGCATCGGGATGGAGGGCTTTCTGCTGACGGATGGCGGTCATCAGGCGGGCAAAGCCGCCGTACTCGCGCCCGTTATCCCCCACTGCGGGCAGCAGGTGGGAATGGAGGTCATGGGTAAACAAAATCGTGACGGACTTGGAGGTTTCAGCGGCAAAGGCGGGCAGTGCCAAGGACAGGCACATCAGAGCCGCCAGCAGAAAAACCAGTCCGCGCTTCAAAAACTGTTTCATTGCAAATACTCCTTTTTCGGAAAACGGCGGCGAAACCGTGGTTTTCCCATGTTCAACCTATATTATATCACGTTTTTTCCGAACCGCAAGGAGAAAAGCAGAGAAATAAAAGGGCAGGATAAATCCGCCGCTTTCAATCGAAAACGGCGGATATTTTGCGATATAAGATTTTATTTCCGCAGGATGTTACAAGGACGCACCTCATGGATTGACTGTTTCCAGCAGGCTGGAAACACAATAGAGAATCCGTCCCTGATATTCCACTCTCGACCAGCCCACGTCCTCATTGACGCCGATCCGAGTGATCACCTCGCCGTTTTGGATTTGGCAAACGATTTCCGATTCGCCGTTGGTCACGCTGGGGATGGTGCGCAGATTGACCGCCTCTTTCGGCGTGACCTGCTCATTCACCGGCGTGAATTTGGTCCGGACATTTTCATCCTCCGGCACGGACACGGGAGCCTCCAAATCGGTGGTCAGATAGCCGGACACGGCGTAATAAACGGCACCGTTGAATTCCAGTTTCGACCAGCCGTTGGCACTGACGGCAATGCGGTGAGCCTGCTCGCCGTTTTGCAGGGTGTAAAGCACCTGACTGTCCCCGTCCTGACTGGGGATGCTCCGCAGATTGGTTTCCGACTTGGCGGTGACAATCTCATCCACGGTTTTGAAATTCAGCATGGCCTCCGGATTGGGAGAAACCTCCGCCGGAGCCGTCTTGCTTTTCGGCTCTTTCACGCCGTCATAGCCGAAATACGCCACATCCCGATCAACAAAAGTTTCAATGCCGGGGACGCTCCCCTCCATGGTGTACTGCCACATATGGTGCAGCCCCTCATAGCTGGACTGCCCGAAGAAAGGGTCGGGATTTTCGGGATATTGGGCGACCCAAATTTTATATTTTCCAACCAAACGATGAATTTCCCATTCGTTTCCGAACTCCATCTGCCGCTTGGAGGCATAGAACATCCCCGCATAGCCCCGCTTTTCAATGGTTTCCAGAAATTTCAGGGCATAATCTGTCCGCTCCTCCTTGGAAAGCCCATACTGGCGGCTGTCCGGATCTTCAAAATTCTCGCAGTCGAACGCGACGGGATAGGTGATGGGATATTGGTCGATTTGGTCTGCCACCCAGTTGGCCTCCTCCTCCGCCTCCCCCGAATTCACCGCCGTGGAAAAGAAGTAGGCTCCCAGCCGGATACCCTGCTTGGCGGCCTCCTGCAAGTTGTAAAGCCCGTTGGGGTCGGCTTGGATGGTGCCGTCGGACATGGAGCGGTAGCCGATGCGCACCATGGCAAAATCAATGCCCGACTTCGCCGCCTCCGCCCAGTCGATGGTGCCTTGATATCGGGCAACGTCGATGCCGTGGGTGGTGTCCTTGGTTTCCTTGACGGTTTCCCGATTTGTCGCAGATAGAATCACCAAAACGGCAACCGCCGCCACAGCCAGCAGCAAAGCCGCGTACAGGAGCTTCTGCCCGATGGTGAAATCCTGCCGAAATTTATGCGTATTGTCTTTCATATGTCAGATTCCTTTTTTGCATTTTATACAGGATATCACAAAATGCAGAAAAAGTCTATCTTTGTCGAACAGGAAATCTTTTGTTTTTCCAAATTTATGACTTTTTTCGCCGCCGACAAAATCCCGTCGGTGTTTTTCCGCAGAAATGCCTTGCTTTTTTCCCGCCATGCTGATATAATAGCGGGGCGTGGGCGACGCCCATGGAAATACGGAGAGTTGTCCGAGTGGTCGAAGGTGCGAAACTCGAAATTTCGTGTGCCGAAAGGTACCTAGGGTTCGAATCCCTAACTCTCCGCCAACAAAAAAAGAGCCGCCCCTGACGGGCGGTTCTTTTCCTTTCGGGCAAAACGGAGCTGATCCCCGTCTTTCCGCCCTCAACAAATTATTTTTCATTCAGAAGCTTGCGGTTCTTCCTACGGTTCATAAGCCATGTCATCAGGGCATACAGGGCGAAAAAGGAGCCAAAATAAACGGCAAGGCTCCGCGCCGCACCGACGTCCTTTGCAAACGAGCTGATTCCCGCCGCCGCCAGACACAGCAGGAAATTCATTATCAGAGAAACAAATTTCCGCGGTTTCATCACCAGTTTTTCGTCCAATGCGGACATTTCCCGAAACAAATCGAAGCTGCTCATAGTTCCCAGCCCTCTCTTTCCAGCCTGTTTTTCAGCTTTCCGCGAACCCGAAACAGGGTCACGAACACCACATTTTCCGAGCAATGATAGGCATTTGCAATTTCCCCGATGCTCTGCCCGAAAAAACAGCGGCAGAGGCATCCTCGTCCCACTGCCATAACCGCCTGACAATATCGTCCATTGCTTCACCCCCTCACTATCTCAGACCGGCTTCCTGCAGGGAATCTTACAGGAAAAATCCCCCGAAAGCAAGCATGAAATGTTCACGCCCGCTGTCGGGGGAATCCTTATTGTTCTACACGGTCGCAAAACACCGTTACACGGGTCTTGCCGCCATAGGTGCAGGTGTACAGCACCAGCGCATTTCCGCTGTTTTGCACCGCGTCCACCGCAGTGGGAGCCAGCGTATCCACACGCACGACCTCGTAAGCATTCACGATGCCGTCCATATCGGTAAAAAACACCTCATCGCCGTTTTCCAGCGCGGAAAGCCGTCCGAAATGGTTCTGATAGTTATGGGCGGCAATGACCAAATCATCCGTCCGTGAGGAACCGAACTGACGGCAAGGGGCGCTTTTCAACCGTTTATAGTCCCATTCGGACATGACAGGCAGCTCCAGCTCCAAATCGGGGATGGAAACATAGCCCACATACCCATAGCCGTCGATCTCCGCCACCGGCATTTCGGGGTTCCGTTCCTCCTGCGCTTCGGTTTCCTCAGGGGCTTCTGGGACCTGATCTTTCTTTTCCTCCAGAACGGACTGCACCTGACCCAGCAGATTCTCGGCTTCCTGCCCCGCCTGCGCATCCTCATTCCGATTGTAAAGGAAAAGGGACAGTGCCGAAAGGATCAGCACCGTCCCCGCGAGTACAAAGACAATGCCTGCTTTTCTAGGCACGTTCGTTCTTCCGTTTCTTCGACATCACAATGACGCCGTATGCAATGAGCGCGAGTCCGAGAACGCCCATGACGGGAATCGGCCAGTTGAGCTGACCTGTCTGAATCAGCGTATCCTTGAAACCCTCAATAACGAAAACCCAGTCCGCTTCCCCGATGCGGTCGCTGTATTCGTTGTCCAGCTCGATAGGCACGCTCAGCTCCATATTCAGGCGCAGGGATTCGCCCTTGGCGAGCTTGCCCAGATAAACATTTTTCGCAGGGCTGCCCGCGCCGTCGGAACTCGTCTGAGCACCCTTTTTCACGGTGAGCGAAAGCTGATTCAGAAAATCCTCCATGTATGCCGTTTCGGCAGTTTCCCCACGGCGTTCATCGGCGGTGATTTCCGCCAAAACCTCACCTGTGATTGGGTTTTTGGTATCGTCATGGGGGACGGCTCTGAGGTAGACCTTGATATAGTCGCAGTCGGAGGCTTTATTCACAACGGTGACGGTTTCGGTGCGGGTATCACCGGGCATCACGCCCTTGAAATTGCCAAACAGGTCGGTGTCGGAGTAAACGCTGCCGGTGGCAAAGGCAGTGACCTTGCCGTTTTCAAAGGTGACGGAGGATCCGGCGGCAAATGCGGTGACGGACAGGCTCATAACCAGCGCAGCCGCCAGCAGGATGGAGAAGCTGCGTCTTGCAAAATTCTTCCTTTTCATTGTGCCGCACCTCCTTTGCTGATGGTGCCGTCGGCGCCAACTGCTGCGTTCCATGCAATCTCTGCGGGTGCCCTGCCGCTGCTGTCAGTACCCTTTGCCTGAACGGCGTCTGCAAGGATTTCCACGCAGAGGGTGTATCCCTCTGCCGGATTCTGTCCTATCTGGCTGACAGAAGCAAACATCTGCGGGGTGGCTTCGCCGGGTGCTACGGCGGTTTTGCAGTAATAGTATCCGTCCGCTTCGAACCAGCCCTCGTGCAAGGCGGAGATGGTATAGTCCGTTCCCAACACAGGGGCTTTGCCGTACACTTCTTCGGCATCATTCTGCCATGTTACCACGATTTCGGCTCGGATGAATGCGTCGATATCGCCGGTGTTTTGAATGGAAACATCAGATTTCGTATTGTTATACATTATTTCATTGACCGAGCAGGTGACTTTGGCGGGGGTAAAGGTATTTCTCACTGCGGGGGTTTGGGTGGTCAGGAATGCTGCCGTACCGCCGATGATGCCCGCCGCCAGAACCAGAACGGAGCAAAGGAGAACGAAGTCCTTTCGCCATCTGAGACGGCGTTTGGGATGTTTTGCGGAATTGAGATATCTTCCGCCGGAGGTTTTTTGATTTCGATTCATTTCAGCCGCCTCCTTTCTCATTCATGGGTGGCAGACACGCCGAGGAATTTGTTGACCGCGTGTGCCATACCGTTGAGCCAGTATAGATTGTTTCTGGTATTTTGGAAGGCCACGGTTCCGCCGTCAGCGGTCAGGGTAATCGTTTTTTCGCTTTCATCCGACGTATACCGCCAAGACCAGTCGGTTTCCTCGGTGACTGTGTAGGTGCCCAAGGGCAAATCCTTGATGGTCTTGCTGCCGTTGCCCTCAATCACTACGTGCAGGTCAATCTCCTGTCCCGTAACATGGAAAAGGAAGGTCTGATTTTCGTCGATATTCTCTGCGCCGGTCTTGGTAATCGTCAGGTCGGCAAGATGCCGTTTGTAGGTATTGGTGAACGTCACGCTTGCCCCACCCAAGCCGATTTTGCCGGAAGTACCCGCTTCGGAATCGGTTTCACCGCCGGTGACAGATGTAAACGCATAATCTTCACCAAGCTGCGTTTCCGCAACGGTGTAGCCTGCGCCGACGGGAATGCCGCTGATGACAGCCGTTTGACCGTTTTTCAGCGTAATTGTCCCCTTATTGGCAAGCGTATCCGTAACATCGCCTACGGTGTATTGATACTGCGCGGGGACACCCTCGCCGGTAATCTCCACGGAAAAGGTAAATGTATCCTCTGTAGGAATCACGTCATTTTCATACTCTGCATTGACATTCTTGGTGATACTCAGAGTGCCGGTTCTCATAGAGAACCGATTCAAGAACGCCACGGTGGACGGCTTATAAGAATCCATCGTTCCTGTGTAGGTATTTCCGGAATTTCCGTTTACAGTGGTCGTGTAGCCGTCTGCGGCGGTTTCCGTCACGGTGAAGGAGCCGTTGGGGAAGTCTGCAAAATCCTTATGTTCACCGCTTTTCAGTGTAAAATTCTCGGTTTTTCCGTTCACGTCTGTAACCGTGAATTGAAAAGTATCATTCGGAATCGTATCCAAGGGATTTTCGGATACAACCGTCTTGCCGACAGTCAGCGTACCGTTCGTGGGAGGATTCACAGTGACCTTTGCTGTGTCCTCGTGAGTGGGCATCTGATTGCCGCTGATGGCAGCCGTGTTGATGTATGCGGCTGCACTTTCAATGTGCAAATCGGTTTTTACCGTCGCCTTGATATACACAGTCAGTGTAAATCCTGCATCACAAGAGAGATTGTCATACAAAATCTCATCATTTTCGGTGATACTCTTCCAGTCCGGTGCTGTTCCATCCATCGTTCCGATACTGGCTTGGATGTCGGTAAACACACCCTTGGGCAAAATATCTTCCACCTGAATACCGCTGAGAGGGCGATCCTTGTTGGTTACAAGAATTCGATAGATAACCGTATCGCCACGCTCAACAGTAACAGAATCCGAGAAATCTGCATCGGCAGTCGTACCTTTGGCAACCGTTTTGGTCAGGTCATAGTCCAAGCCGATATCCACATCGCCGCCGACTTTCCAACCGCTGCCGGAAATATCCCCATTGATGCCGAACTCAAATCCGTCACGGAGCACCGTTCCCTGCGGCAATACGATATCAAAGTATCCGCTGTATGTACCATTGGATACGATTGTATCTACAATGGCTCCGCTGTCATCCTTTAATTGCACATCATGGAATACACCTTGCACCGCAGTACAGTTGTCGGATGTTTTAGGAAAAATTTCATTGTCTATTTGCACCGTCGAAATCTTTTTATACGCATTTTGGAAATTGTTTGCGGTTGCTGCGATCAGGAAGTGAACAAGGTTATCGGAATCGTAATAAACACCCAAAAATGCCAACTGTCCGTTTGTTGTATTAACACCAGCATTTAGGCTTGCCTTATAAAAAGTTTCAATACCGCTGATTGTTGTCGTCCCGTCAAAGACGAGGATATAGGAGAACCCACTGAGTTCAAAGGTCATTTTTCCGTCCTCGGGGGTAGCGGAGAAATTGGTCGTGGTTTCGTTGTTACCGTCATCGTGGATATGGGATATAATATAGCCGTGACCGTCTTTGAGTGCAAGAGCCTCGGCGTCCAGCGTGACGGAAACGGGGCTGCCGCTTTCGGGCTGCCACTCGGAGCCGTCGGGGTTATAGAGCGTGATGTTCAGACGCGCCAGAGGGGCTTTCTCGTCATGGAACAGGGAGAAAGTGCGTATAGCGGAATAATCCTCCACCACCAGCTTGACATTCTCGGGAATCAATCCCTCAACGGTCACGACACCGTCGGTAATTTCCCGCCGTGTGACTTCCGCAGGCTCGGTAGGTTCCGCATAAAAAGGGCATCCCTCGGTGTGCCTGCCGTCCGCATTTTCACAGGTGCAGTCGGGCTCGGATTCCTCCCCCTCCTCGGAAATTGCAGGAATCGGGTCGGAAGTTTCAGCATTCTCCGCATTATCAGTGGGAACGGAGGTATCCTCCTCCTCGGCGGCATTCTCAGCCCCCGCATAGCAGGTATCCGCATGAGTATGCTCCTCAACGGTGCAAGTCAGCAGCGTTTCCTCATAACATTGCTCTGTATGGGTATGCTCGGTCTGCCCGCAGACCAACCCCGTTTCCGCGGCAAAGGTGCCGGGGACGCAGATGCCGGTGAGCATGGCAATGCTCAAAAGCAGAGCAAGTGCTTTCCTTTTCATCCGTTATCCCTCCCTTACTTCGCTCGGCCAGCCCTCGGCATCCGGCGCGGACTGCCCATTGTTGGCAGTCTGGACGGCCTGTGCGGAAATGACAATGTTGGCTGTGCAGTTCTGATATTCGTTGCCCATAGACGGGGCAAAATGCACAATGTTGAACAGCTCCTCGGTGGCAGCCTTTGCCGGAACGGGACTTGCATAGTAATAGTAGCCGTCCTGCAATTTCCAATTATCGCCCACCTCGTAAGAAATGACGTCGGCATTCAGTTCGGAACCGTCAGCGGCGGTGATTGCGGATTCCACTTTGACCCGAATCCAAGCCTCGCTGCTGCCGATATTCTCCACGGTGACGATTTTGGACACGTCCGCGCCGGGCATCACGCCGCTAATTCCCTCTGCGGGGAAATCCACAAGGGTATCGCCCTCGCCGCGGGTTTTCTCCGCCACGGCGATGTTCACCCCGCCAGAGGTGATGACATTGTGGGCAGTGTTCTCCGCCGTGAAGTAGGCAAGCGTGCCGCTTGCCAGAACGGCAAGGCAGATGGTCAGCGCGGCAACAAGCAAAATCTTCTTTTTCATAGTGTTTCCTCCCTGAATTATGCTGCACCCAACAGGTGGTTATGTGTTTATCGGATTATGGCGAAATACGCCATATGAGAACATCCGAAAAAACGTTTCGGGTACTCTCATATGGCCAGCCCTCGGAAAGAGGGCTGCGCCATGGGGGGTTGGATGATTATTTTGCCCAAGGATTGTTGGTGGCGGAAGGAGCCTTAAATGTTTCGAATGCAGCATACGCATCTGCAAAGCCTTCTGCCTGAATTGCCTCTGCAAAAATCTTAATATCCAAGGTGCCATCCTCGTCCATCGTTACCTCGTTGCCATTGTTATCGAAGTAGGTGATGGTTCCATCTTCATTTTGGATAGCATCAACGCTTGTATCCATGTATACCTGATCGATGGCATTGGTGGTTGTGCGTTCACCGGCGGGAACAACAGAACGGTAAGTGGCGATGTAAACATTGTACGCAACACCGTCAATCTCGGTTTCATAGTAGTTCCAGTTTCCGGCGCCATTGCCCAAGTAACCCAGCCCGTCAGTCATATAAGGAATCCAACTCCACTGACCGGCGGCAACGGACGCACCGGTGAAATTCCAATGCAGAAAGTTGTGGGAAGCATTCAGGGAAGGATCACCGTCATCTACATCACTGGGAAC
>X285_Short_beaked_Echidna__coassemble_657_pt1 | contig 11802 bp, 15 predicted proteins | sample X285_Short_beaked_Echidna__metabat2_high_PE_017 | metagenome-assembled genome bin X285_Short_beaked_Echidna | reverse complement strand
CGTACTGTATGCGCAAGTCATTCCCAAATCTATTCGGGTAGAACTCATTCAGGGAATCGTGAGAAAAGGAACTGTGGAGAAAAATATAGGAATGGGCAAGAAATCCCCATATAAATGTTGCAAAAATGCACAAAAGAATCAATCTGCGATTTCGTTTCAGGAAATCTGCAACCGTATTCGTGGAATTTTGCAGACGTTCTGCGCCGGTGATTTTGCTCTGTGTATACTTCTTCATTTGTCCGTATGTCACCTTTCTAAATTCACTCTTGCTGCGCATCAGCGGAGAAAAAACATTTTGTCCCGATGAGGCAGCCTTTTTATTATACGCGATTTTCTTGAAAAAGCAATGTTTCTCGCGTAAAAAGTGGAAATATATTGGAATTTTGGAAAGGTATTGCGGCGGGGAAAGGGGCAAAATGTACCAAATCCCTCCTTCTCCCTTATATTTGTTTTTTGCATGGCGGAGAAGGAGGGATTTGGTATCCTTTGGGGGACAAAATCGCTGTCAAACAAGCCCTTTTCTGTTATCCGTTTATCCGGTGAGCGGTGTAGGAATGCACCGCCAGACCCGCAAACAGGGGAATCTCCACCAGATACGCGCCCAGCATGGCGTGGGGGAGCCACAGCGGCAATTTCCGATATTCAGGAAGTCAAACTCAATCATGGCATATAATCCGCTTGTTTGCAGTCCCGCACCGCCGGACGGGAGGATGCCGTAAATCCATATCGCAATGTCCGAAGGCAACGCCATGTAAATCACCAGCGGCAAAATGCAGAACACAAGAGCCGCCGACAGGGAGGTTACCGCATTATTACATCTTGCCGAAAGAAACAGGGTAAAGCTTACCGTTGCCAGAAGCGACAGGAATCCCAAAGCCGCCGCCGCCCATTGCAGCTGCCCCAGATTCATATTCGGCAGGTTCATTGCGGAATACAGCATCTGCATGGAGGTTTTCGTGCATTCCCATCCGAACAGGCTGTTGGACACCAATATGTAAACGGCGGCGCACAGGGCGAATGCGGAGCCGCAGATGAAAAGTGCGGATGTGATTTTGGTTGCGGCAAATTTCCCTTTTCCGTATTTGGTGCACCGCAGGATATCATCCGCTCCAGTTTGGTAGTCCGATGTAAAAACGGGTGCGGCGATGACGGCGCAAATCAGCGTCACCAAAAATGCCAGCATGATTTGGTAGTCCATGGCGTCCGTATTCTATCCCGGAAAGAATAAAAAAGGTTTCTCCACCTGACTGTATATCTTCACCGCCGCCTTTTGCGCATGGGGATGCGCCCTCTGCTCCTGCTTCATCAGGGAGATAATGCGGGCGTCGCAGGCGTCATAATAGCTTCCCACCTCCGCCGGGTCAAGCTCCGTCAGGGAGGGGGCAAACCCTGTGTTCGGGTCGGCAAACGCCTCCCGCACACCGCGCAGCAGCGGCGCATAGTACAGTTCCACCAGTTCCTCCGCCGCTTTTTCGTCGCCCTGCTCCACTCTTTTGATCAATTCATCTTCACGCGTCAAGATTATTCCTCCTAAGGGCGTCCCCTCATCAGTATATAACGAAACAGCCCTGATGGAATGATTTTGATTCTTAATTTTTTTGAAATTTTTCGGGGATAACGAAAACCGGCTCTGTTCCGCAGTTTGGGAACAGAGCCGGTTTTTATTGCAGGGAATGAAAATCCACGGGAACCATCGCCGCGGAAACGGGGGTTCCCGCCGGAATATGGGCAAAGTGTTCGGCTGCATCGTCCTGCTCCAAAAGCGCGTGCAAAAGCCGGAGATTGCCGGGAAGAACCCGCAGTTTGAGATGCAGAGCCGCCGCCAGATGCGCGGCTTTTGGCAAAAGCTCCTGCAAATCATAGGCACCCGTATCCAGAACCGTCAGATAGGTCAGATTTTCGTACATTCTGGCAAGGATTTTTCCGGCACGATTTTCTCCGTATCGTCGCAGCGCGTGTTGCATTTCGCCCCAAATGCCCTCCTCATAACGAAACCACCCGGCGGTGAGAAAAATGCCGAATTTTCCGTCCAGACTGCTGATCCGCTCAGCCGCACCGCCCATGAGCAGTGAAATGCAGTCGTCCACCTTGGGAATCACCAGTTCCGCATGGGGAGAAACCAGCCCCAGCGTGGCATTTCCGCAAAGCCCGAAAGTCAGCAGAATCCGGTCATAATCTTGCAGACCGTCAATGGCGGTTTGCAGATTCATGCGGAGCTTGTTCGGAAAATTGTGATTATTTTCCTCCAAAAAGCAGATGTCATAGGGACAATTCGTGTCCCGAACGCATTTTTTCACCTCGTCCAGCAAGGTGGGACAGGCGAGAATCACGGTTTTTTTCATGTCAGAACCCCATATGACGGGCGAAACAACGGGAAAATCCGGGGATCGCCGCAAGATCCAGAGCCTGAACCCGCCGAACAAGGTCGGTGGTTTGCCGGAATCGTGTGCGGTCGCAGACCATAGCACGGCACCCCTCCAACGCCGCATTGCCCACTACGGAAATTTTCGGAAGAACCTCCGGGGGCAGTAAGCCGATAGCGCAGGCACTTTCCTTGCCGATGAACGAGCCGAAAGCCCCCGCCAGATACACACGCTGAATTTGCTCAGCGGAAACGCCCAATTCCTGCATCATCAGGTCGATGCCGGCGGCGATGGCACCCTTTGCCATCTGCACCTGACGGATGTCCTCTTGGGTCAGATAGACGGATTCGGTTAAAAATACCACCCGATCGCCGTCCTTTTCCCCCAGATACGCCCCGAATTTCGGGCAGGCTTCCGCCGCTGCCAGACGTCCCCGCTTGTTGATAACGCCGTTTTTTAACAAAACCGCCGCAGCATCGATCAGTCCGGAACCGCAGATGCCCCTGGCTTGCGTTTCTCCGATGACATGACAGCGTAGCTCGCCCTTTGTGATTTCCACATGGTCAATGGCACCGAGCGCGCCCCGCATTCCGAATGCGATGCCCGCCCCCTCCAGTGCAGGACCTGCCGCCGTAGCGCAGGATACCAGACGCTCCCGATTTCCCAGCACCATTTCTCCGTTGGTGCCGATGTCCACCACCAGGGAGAGGGGCTGTGCTTCGTGGATTCCGGCGGCGAGAATGCACCCTACGGTGTCGCTGCCGAGATATCCGAAAATATTTGGAATTACCAACAAATTCCCGTTGGAACAGGGGGATAAGTAGTCTTTTGCTTGGAAAACCTCCGCTTTTTCAATGAGGACGGGGAAGGGAGGCTTTGCAAGATTGTCCACCGTTAGCCCCATAAATAGCTGCTGCATACAGCTATTGCCCACAAGCCCCACGGTTCCGATGTCCGAAAGGGAGAGGCTGCCCTGTTTTGCCGCCTGACGAAGCATTTGTCCAAGCTGAGCGCGGATTGCTTCGGTCAACGCCTCTCTGTTTCCGTGAAGTGCCGCCTGAATGCGGGACACCACATCGGCACCGAAGGTCTGCTGGGCGTTCAGTTCCCCAACGGACGCCACCACCGCTCCGGTTTTTCCGTCCAGAATCTGACAGCAAACGGTAGTGGTTCCCACATCAATGGCGGCGTGGTAGGGCGCAGGCTTTTCCGGCTCCATCCGAACGGGGGAAGCCGCCGCCGATTGTAAAATCACGGTCTGTTCCTCGTTTTTCGAGGGGAAAACTGTCATGCCGTCTGTGAGCAGTGTCCGGCAGGCAAAAACCTCCCGCCCGTCAGCCAGAACCCTGCATTTTCCGCATTTTCCGTGCCCGCCGCAGGGTGCGTCGGTGCGCAGACCCGCCTGCTGCATCGCCTGCAAAATCGTTGTATTTTCTTGATACTCTACGGAAATTCCGTGTTTAGGAAACAAAATACTCATCTCACGCCTCCTGCCGAGGGGGTTTCCTTGAACACATGGACGATAATGAGAACCATTTTGGACAGCAGAGCCACAAAATCCGCGACGGTCAGCTCCTCCTGCTCCAGCCAGAAGCAGATCATATCAATGATGCCGCTGGCAAGAAAATCCGAAATATAGTCCACGTTCACTTTGGATTGGGGGTGATTGCCCTCCAGCATATGAATATAGTAGCTTTTCATCATTTTCTTCAGCCGCAGACGGAAATAGGGGTCGCCGTCCGGGGACATGAGAAACAAAAACATATCCCGTGTCTGGATGTGAAATTCCGCCAGATTCTCGCAAATGGTGCACCACTGCCGATAGGATTCCTCGGGATCGTCCAGATTCAGGGCGGGCAGTTTTTTACCGAAATGGTCGCTCGCTTCCAGATAGATGCTCTCCATATCCCGCAGAAGATCGTCTTTCGTTTCATAATGATTATAAAACGTACAGCGGTGGATGTTCGCCTCCTGGCACAGCTCTGTGATGCTGATGTCCTCAAATCGTTTCTCTTTGCCGATTTTTACGAGTGCGTCCATCAGCTTGATGCGCGCGCTTTCTTTTTTTGCGATTTTTCGCCACATGGTTCACCAGCTCCTTTCCTTGATTATATATCCTTTTCTACCAAAAAGAAAGGGGAGATTTTCTCATTTTCAACAATATTCACATAAATACAACAAATTCGGGAAAAATGTTGTTCACGATTGACAGGAAAGAAAGTAGAATACAGTCAGAAGGATGTCTGCAAACGGCAGGTAAACCCTTAATTTTCAGAACGAGGTGAATTTTTTATGTCCAATCCACAGGAAATGCAAGCCTATCGCACCAAGCTGTTCCAAGACGTATACAACAATGTGATCCCCGACCGGGTTCCCATTCAGGTGTCGCTGTGCAAGGAGGTCGTCGCGGAATTGTGCGGCATGGATGTTCGGGAGATGAACTGGAACGTCCCCATGCTGGGCGGCGTCGCAGACCAAATATGCCAAAAGGTGTACTCCGACATTTGTCCGGTGAACTTCTTCTCCACCCGCTTCATCAACCAGTATGAGATGAGCGGCTCCAAGTCGTTCAAGATGAGCCAGACCGGATTTGTTCAGCACCCCGAGCTTTCCGGCATGACGGTGGAGGATTACGACTACCTGATTGAAAAGCCGCTGGACTGCCTGATCGAGCGGGTCATTCCTCGGCTGTTTGACGGGCTGAACAACCCCGAAAATCCCATGCTCAACGCCATGACCCTTGCCAAAACCGTTGCCGCCCGCAATGGGGATATGTTCCCCGTGTTCGGTATTCAGGGACGGCTGAACGGGCAGTACGGCTACTATGCCCCCAACGGCATGGCAAGAGCCATGACCACCGCGCCCTTTGATTTCATCGCTGACCAGCTTCGGGGTTTCTCCCAGATCCCCATGGATATGCGGCGGAACAAGGAAAAGCTGCTGGCGGCAGTGGACGCGGTTTATCCGCTGATGGTCAAAGCGGGCATTCCCGCCATGCTTACCCCCGACGCCTGCGCATACAGTTTCCTGCATATGCCCACCTTTATGCGCACCAAGGACTTCGAGAATTTCTGGTGGCCGTCTTTCCTGAAGATGTGCAACGAGCTGGCATCCATGGGAATCCGCACCGAAACATTCTGCGAGGACGATTGGACCCGTTATCTCGATTATCTGCAGGAGCTGCCCGCCGGCACTATGATCAACTTCGAGTACGGCGATATGAAGCTTATCAAGGAAAAGCTGGGCAAGAAGATGATCATTACCGGTCTGTACCCCCTGACTTTGCTGAAAACCGGCACCAAGGATCAGTGCTTGGACAAGGCAAAGGAGATGCTGGATATTCTGGCTCCCGGCGGCAACTTCATTTTCAATTTCGACAAGGTTATCATCACCGCCGGTTCTGTCAATCTGGACAACCTGTGCGCCGTCACCGAGTATGTCCGGGACAATTCCAAGTACAGCAACGCCGGTCAGACTGCGGGAATTCCTTTCCGCAAGGAGGATTATCATGTGGATCCCACGCCGTTCCCCGAGAGCCGGTATTACAAAACCGCTCAGGACTATATGGCGGGCAATCCCCTGATGACTCCCACCGGCGCGGCAAAACTTCAGGCGCAGGACGACGCACTGTATTCCTTTATGATTTCTCAATTCCTATTTTAATTCAAAATTACTGTTTTAGGAGGATAACACAATGGCAGATATAAAACAGCTTGTAGAAGCGATGGGCGACCTGGACGAAGATTTGGTCAATGACATTCTGGCAGAGGTCATGGCGGACGGCGGTGCGCAGGCACAGGCGGCTATGGATGCTTGCCAAGAGGGTCTTGGCATCGTCGGCACCCGTTTTGAAGAAAAAGAGTACTTCGTGGGCGATTTAATTTACGCAGGCGACATCATGACCGGAGCCGTCGGCATTTTGAAGGACGCGCTGGTTTCCGGTGACGGCGCAAAGGCAGGGAAAATCATCCTCTGCACCGTCCACGGCGACCTGTATGACATCGGCAAGAACATTGTTCGGGCATTTTTGGAGGCCTCCGGCTTTGAGGTTCTGGACCTTGGCATCGACACGCCCGTTGCCAAGGTGGTGGAAACCGCCAAAGCGGAGGGCATCAAAATCATCGCCCTCTCCGGCGTCCTGACCCTTGCCATCGACGCAATGAAGGACACCATCGACGGCTTCGCCGCTGCCGGAATGCGGGATGATGTGAAGATCATCATCGGCGGCAACTGCGTCAATGCCGATGTGTGCGCCTCCATCGGTGCAGACGAGTGGGCATACAGCCCCCAGAAAACCGTGAACGTCTGCAAGGCATGGGCAAATGGTTGATTCCGTTTTCCAAATATAAAAATAAAAGAGGTATTCGGCTATGTTTTCAATGAAACACTTTCCTTATGTGCTGCAATTTTGGATTTCTCTTCTGATGGCAACCGCCATGACTGTGATTTTCAGTTTTATCAAAGCAGGTGGTATTTTCTTCCCCGGTGTACTCATGGACTGTGCGGTGGCTACCGCCATCGCCTATGTGGCCGGTCTGGTCGTTCCCCTGAAAAAGCTTGCCGACGGCTTCGCCCATCTTTGCAAAGCAAAGGACGGGACGCTGGCACATAACTTACTGTCTACCCTGATTTATGCAATTTACTACTCCATCGTGTTCTCTGTGTACTTTGTCGCAAAAGCCATTGGCTTCCCTTCCTATTTCCTGAAGGCCGTCATTTCCGACATACCTTTGGGCTTTGCCATCGGCTATGTGGCAGCCCTGATCGTTACCCCTATTGCGGTGCGAATTACCAAGAAAATGTGCAAAAAGTCTGTGAATTCCAAATAATTCTGGGGGGGAACCGCTCTGGATCAGGGCGGTTCCCGACGATAAGGAGATAGAACTATGATTATTATCGGTGAGAAAATCAACGGTGCCATTCCCTCTGTAAAGCAGGCCATCGCACAGCGGGACGGTGCCCTCATCACAGAGCGTACTCTGGCGCAGGTGGCTGCCGGAGCCAATTTCTTGGACTGCGCCCCCTCCACTGCCACGGAGGTCGAATACGAAACGATGGTGTGGCTCATCGGGCTGATGCAGAGTGTGACGGATACCCCCCTTGCCATCGACAGTCCCAACGCCAAGCTGCTGGCGCGCATTCTGGAAGAGGGTCATGTGAAGAAACCCGGCATGGTCAACTCCGTCAACGAGGAGGGGGATAAGTGCGAAACCATCTTCCCCCTGATCGCGGGAACCGACTGGAATGTAGTGGGTCTGACCTGCGACAAGGACGGCATTCCCGCCCAGCCGGAAAAGAAGATCGACATTGCCAAGTCCATGATCGACAAGGCGGTGAAGTACGGCGTGAAGCCGGAAAACCTCCACATCGACCCCTGTGTGATGGCACTTGCCACCATGCCCTCCGCGCTGAAGGATTTTGAAACCTGCATTCGGGGCATTCACGATTATGCCCCCACGGTGAAGGTTACCGGAGCAATTTCCAATATTTCCTATGATATGCCCGCAAGAAAGTACGTCAATGCCAACGCGATGGCGTATGCCATCGCCGCAGGACTGGACAGTGCCATTATGGATCCCTGCAACATGGACATGATGGGAACGATTTTTGCCTGTGAAGCCCTGACCATGCGGGACAAGGCAGGACGGAAGTATAATCGGGCATATCGTCAGGGGAAATTCGGTCAAAAGCGTTGACGAGCCATGAAGGAGCAATATTTCATGAATGAAAACAAAACCGCCTTTTCGCTCAGCGGCGTTGAGGTGCGCGTCGGGCTGACCGTTGCCCTGTGCCTGCTGGCTTGTCACGGTATCGGACTTCTGGGGTATACCGTTCAGGCTCTGGCGGCCTGCACCGCCGGCGTTATGTGCATTCAGGAGGCAGGAAGCGTCAGCCGCAAAGCCGGTCTGACCCGCCTGCTGGGCGTTCTCTGCGGCGGCATTGTGGGTGTGCTGGTCGTTCTTTTGGATAATTGGATCGGGAATCCCCTGATTTTCTATTGTCTGGCGGGCGTGGGCATCGTGGCGAATATGCTGCTGTGCAAGGCTGTGAAGCTGCCTCCGGTGCAGGCGCGGGTGAGCTGTATGACCGTGCTTCTGGTGGTGCTGGTTCTGGGCGGCAATGCCCGAATCTCCTATGCCGTCGGCAGATTGGTCGGAACGCTGGTGGGTGCGCTGGTTGCATGGCTGGTCAGTGCCGCCTGTGAAAAGCTGTTTGTAAAAAAATAATCTGCGCATTGCGAAAGAAACTCCCCGTTTTCGGCTGAAAACGGGGAGTTTCCAATGCTGCGGGGAACATTCACTCGCTCCAGAGGATAGCGGTGGATCTGGTTTCACACACGCCGTTTTGCGGCGGGGCGAAGGTCTGAAAATCCTTGGCGGATTTTTCGTAAATGGTGCGGGAAACGGCTTGCAGTCCGTGAATTTCCACCACCAGATACGCCGTTTCCGGCAGAGGGGTCAGCTCCTGAGGCACTTTGCCCACGGGATAGCGGTCGCGGGAAAGGAGATTGCTGTCTGCGTCCATCTGCAAAACGTGAATTTCCTTGGTGTGGGGAACTACCTCCAGCGTGACCGTCACGGAGCCTCGATAGGTGCGCTGCTTATCGTTTTCCCGAATCGTCACCTCGTCATCCACGGAAAGGGCGGAGCTGACTCCCTCTTGGGTGTAAAAGGATATGCCGTCACCGGCAATGAGATACACATTGCCGTCCTCGTCCTGATACACGGGGTTGAGGTAGTAGGTGACACGCCCGATGTCCTCGGAGAGATACAGGGTGCCGCGCAGGTCGATGCCCTCCGTTTCGTCGGTGTCGGTGAGGTTCATCCCCAAGTCGCTGACGGCGGGGCTTGTGATGTTTCCGAAGCAGCGGATTCCGTCCCGAATCGTGACGGGGCAGAACATGGCGTAGCCATCCAGCTCCGGAAAGGGATAGACGGCTGCGGCACTGTCCGATTCGGCATACAGCCGACTTTGATAGTCCGCCGTATCGCCGTCAATCAAACCGCCCTCCAAGATTTTCTGTGGATTTTCCTGCAAATAGCTGTCTGAATCAAACAAATCCAGATATTCCCGCGTGAGGAACGCGCCGATGAGCCGATCCTCATAATCCGTTCCGGCGGTTTTTCGGGTGTCCTCCACGGCGAGGGAGCAGCCGCCCATGGTCATGGCAAATACCAAAACAAGCGCGAATATTTTTTTCAATCTGTCATTCCTCCTCTAAAATTCCGTCGAATTTCAAAATGTCCCCCACATCGCATTCCAGATGGTAGCAAATGCGGCTCACGGTGCCGAACCGAATGCCTTTCGCCTTGCCGCTTCGCAGGATGGAAAGGTTGGCCTCGGTGATGCCCACTTGGGCGCAAAGCTCTTTGGCGGTGATGCCCCGTGCGCGGAGCATCTCGTCCAGACAAACCTTGATAGCCATGCCGACCTCCTTATATAAAGCTGTCGTTTTCGTCTTTGAGTACCTTGTGGGAGCGGATGAACCGAGCGGCAAGCAGCAGCGTCAGCACCAAGGTCATGGTGCCCAGAGGCAGGAACAGGGTGCTGTCCACCGTGCGCAGATACCGCACCAGCAGAAGTTGGGCAAGGTTCAGAGCCATGCTGAAAATCACCTGAATCGCCAGCAGCACCCCACATTTTACGCTCAGCCGATGGGCGTGTTTGACCACGGCGGGGCTGTCCGGTGCGGTGTGCATTTTTTTCAGAAGCCCGCGGGCGTCCAGCAGGAGAATGCAGCAGAAAAAGTCCGGCAGGACGGTGAATATGTATCTGAGAATCAGGAAAAAGTCGGTCAGCCACAGGGAAACGTCGGGATTGCTTTCTCTGACGGACTGCATCCGGCGGAGCATGGCGGAAAGCTCTGTCCCGCAAATTTTCAGCACCAGCAGAGCGGCAATGACCCCCAGCAGAGCATTCAGCCATTGAAGAAGCTCGATATCCTCAGAGCGGAAAAACAGCAGAACGACCCGCAGGGTGACGTAGCCGAACAGCAGAGAATACAGCGCGACGCCCACAATGGCATCCATCGCCGGATAGGAGGGCAAAAATTGGGGGTTGATGAACAGATACATGGCGGGGAATAGCAGGAGCGTCAGCAGAATCAGACAGGAATCCGTCCAATGAAAGTCCCGTTTCCACAGGCAAACGCCCAGATACCCCGCCGGAAGCAGGCAAAACAGGACATACAGGACGATGGCGGCGAAATTCCCCGCGGAGCCGGACAGGGACAGGGCGCGCAGCCCCACGGCGATTTGACGGAACGGAAAAACCACGGCGTCCCCGAACAAATCGGGCAGAGCCTGCCCCAAAAGGCAGTAGCCCACGCAAATCAGCCCCTCCAAAATCAGCAGGAAAGAAAATTTCTTCAAAAAGGAGAGGTCTTTCGGCATAGGAATCTTCTTCAGCTTGGAAAATTCTGTTTTCCATGAGAAATTTTTCAGTTTCAATGCCAAAGCGGAATAACCTGCTTTCAGCTTAGACCCGAGAGAGAAAACGGATTTTTTCAGGGAGGAAAAGCCGTTTTTCACGCAAGCACCGGCGTTTGCGGAACCTTTTTTCAGCTTCGCCCTCAGATCGGAAACCCCTTTTTTCACGCCAACGCCCCATTCGGCGCATTTTTCTTTCCGTTTTGTGTTCCAACCGGAAAAATTCTCCCTTCGCCCGTCAATCCATGAGGAAAACTTCTTTTTCAGCGCAGACAGTTTATCTTTCATAGAATCCCTCCTATAATTATCGTTTCTCAATAATTTATGGAACTATCCTATCACAGAAATTATCGTCTGTCAATAATTAAATGGCAGAAAAGGAACTTCTTCTCGGGATGGACGGGTGGACTTTTGCCGCATCGGGTGCTATAATGGCGAAAAAGGGGGGCGCGGAAAATTGGAATATTATGCAGTCTATGAATCCCCCGTCGGCAGGATTCTTCTTCGCAGCGACGGGGAATCGCTCACGGGCTTGGAGCTGCGGGAGGACGCAGCGCAGTGCGGGGAAAATCGCGAGGATTTGCCGATTTTTCGCCGTGCAAAAGGGTGGCTGGACGGCTATTTTCGGGGTGAAAACCCGTCTGCCGACCTTCCCGTGAAGCTGAGCGGCACCCCCTTTCAGCAGGCAGTTTGGGAAATTCTGAGGGAAATTCCTTACGGGGAAACCCGCACCTACGGCGCGCTTGCGAAGGAAATCGCCGTCCGCAGGGGCATGAAAGCCATGTCCGCACAGGCGGTCGGGGGAGCGGTGGGGAAAAATCCTGTTTCCGTCCTCATTCCCTGTCATCGGGTTGTGGGGGCGAGGGGACAGCTTACCGGATTTCGCTGGGGCGTCCGCAAAAAAGCGTGGCTCCTTGCCCATGAACAGGGGCGGAATTGTTAACATTTTATGGCGCGGCTTGCATTCCGAGCGAAATCGTGATAGACTGGGGACTGATAACCCGTTTTAC
>X285_Short_beaked_Echidna__coassemble_655_pt1 | contig 11841 bp, 10 predicted proteins | sample X285_Short_beaked_Echidna__metabat2_high_PE_017 | metagenome-assembled genome bin X285_Short_beaked_Echidna | reverse complement strand
GAGGCGAACGCTTCGGCACGATTTTTTGTAAGTTATGCAAACGACACGCACTGCATTCTACTACAAACCAACTCAGATTTACCGTATAGCAGCTAGGTATATGCAGTACGCTAACTGTGCATTGCACATCGCTTTGCGTGACAGCAAAGAATCCGCCCCCTGAAATTTCCAAAATTCGGCATACCGCAGCAGAACCATTTCAGAACCTTTGGCTTGTTGCTGCAACCCTCGACAAACCGGTTTCCGATATCCTTTGCGGGAATGGCATTCCGGATATTCTGTTATGCTGTAATATTTAACAAAATCCGGCAGGCAGCATTGACATTTATCGTGCAATTTGGTATATTGGGAGTGGATAAGAAAAATTAGGAAAGGGTGAGTCCCATGTGCTAATAAACTACGTCGGTTGATTTCTTATATGGATGTTTAGAAAACTCAAATTCTATTCCAATATTTTGTTCACTTTCAACCTAAAGTGAGAAAGAATTATATGCGATGAAAACGTTAAGAAAATTCGTTACGGTCATTGCTGCACTTGTGATGACCTTTGCTATGATAATTCCCACTTTTGCTGCTTATAAAGAAACGATCTTTCTTGCTAAAAATAAGGCATGGACAACAGCCGGCTCCGAAGATCGTTCCGGCAATTATGCCAAAGTATATGCATGTTGTGATTCTGTATATCCCAAGGAAGGCATGGATCTCTTTTCTGTAATCCGATGCCGCATAACTAATTCGAGCGGAGATGTCATTTGTGATAATACCGTTTCCTTGACCGAAGGAAAATCGTATACCGGAATAACCTTAAAGGAAGGGTATTTAGCAACTACCAAAGTAACATTCCAATTTTGTGGTAATTCTAACGCTGAGGCATATGCCATTGTGAGTTATTACAGTTATTGAATTGTGTAGAACTTACTATAGCTTACTTCATTGAACCTCAATAAAGTAAATCAATCGGTATAGTGCTAAAAGCGGTTACTAAGGATCGGTGGCGACCGTATGGTTGCCACCGATCCTTAATTGGAGGAGGTTGTATTACCATGAAAATAATACGACACGAAATACGTTTTGGACTAAAGCAAAAGATAACAGTATTTGCATTTTATATTCTTATGGCAATTGTATTTGTCAATTTTGCCACGAATGTATTTGCATTTCAAGGGCTGGATAGGGTAGAAATGTATCATCCTGCCAAAATTCTTTCTATAAGTTTTAATCGTATTTACAGTGATGCGGATATGACGCTACTACTTGTTCAATTATACCCTGTTCTTGTTGTATGCCCTGCCGGTTTCATGCTTCTATCGGAAAAAACAAGAAAAGAAAATATATTAATCATCACCAAAATTGGTAGCACTAAATACTATCTCTGCAAAATGGTTGCTGCTTTTTTTATAACTGCAATTGTGTTTACCGTCCCCTTTCTTATTGAGCTATTATTGAACTGCATTTCGTTCCCTGTTGCAGCTACGGGAGATTTTACAGGATTGAATCAATACAATCCCACATATGTGGAGATGGTCACAAATTATACTATGTCAGGCTTATACGAATGGGATTCCTATCTTTACGCCATTATTGAAATCTTTGTCTTTGGTATTTTCTCTGGTATAATGGGAGCTTTTACTGTATCGCTTTCCTCGGTTTTGACTATTCGATATAAGATCTTTCTTTTTTTACCAATATTCATTTTGTTAAATGCATCTGTATACATTTCTTATATTACTGATAAGCTTTCTTACTCCGTTAGGTGGTTTGACTATGTCCTTCTGTTCAACGATTCTCCTAAAAATATGAGTTGTTTCATATGTATCTTGCTAGCATTGATTCTAATCTCCATTGCTTGCATTTTATATAAGAGTAAGGGTGATCAGTTTTGAATCGTAATCAAACCTATTGTGTCACTATTTCGGGAATTCTTTGCGGTATTCTTCTTTCGTTTGTATATGTAAATCCCTATTCTGGTCAAATTACAGTTTCCAATCTAGCAATGCAACTTAGCGGCTCAAGGGGAGAGTTTGCACTTGGTCTATCTCTTCCTGAATTACTCTCTTTTAGCATGAGAAATATTCCATGTTTTTTGTTTGAGATGTATGTCGGAGTCCGTCTATATCGACATTTTTGCACCGCTAGTGTATATGTGTTCTCCAGAGAACCTAATCGAATTTTCTGGTATGCGAAGGAATGTGGGTGGATTCTATTAGAGGTTGTCCTCTATCAGAGCATAATTCTTATCTCTGCCATTTGGACAGCATTTTATCGTTATGATGTAATATGGGATCCTGCTGGATTTGCTCTAGTCATTATTCATGTAGGGCTTTATAGTTTGTGGCTGTTTTCCATGACGCTTTGGGTAAATATGTTCTCCATTTTATGTGGAAGTGAGGTTGCATTTGCAATTACCATAGGCGGCCAGACCGTATTGATTGCTCTGCTACCCCTGCTAAGAATATTTGAAAATAATTTTCCAGCATTTACAATTGCAATGAATGTCAATCCAATTGCACATCTTGTCCTAGGATGGCAAAGCACTTCTGTAAATTGGTTGAATCAAGCAATTCATTCTTCCACAAATGTTTTGCTTTCGGTTAGCCTTATATATATGGCTAGTATTGCACTTTTGACCGCGACTGCCTGTGGACATATTGTTAAGAATAAGGATTTTATTGTAGCGGATTCGGAATTTGGAGGTGCTTGAAATGAATTTAGTTGCCACAAATGTTAATAAGATTATCAAGGGTAAGCAAATCTTATCCAATGTTAACCTTTCCCTTCAAAATGGAAATATATACGGTTTTGTTGGACCGAATGGTTGTGGAAAAACCATGCTGTTTCGTGCGCTCTCAGGATTGATGTCGATTACATCAGGTAAAATCACTTTAGATGGACAAGTTTTGAAAAAAGATTTTTCCGTACTTCCCAATCTAGGCATTCTATTAGAAAATGTTTCACTCTATGCGAATCTAACAGGCTATGAAAATCTTAAGTACCTTGCAGATTTAAATCAGAAAATAGGCAAAGAGGAAATTGACTTTACCCTCCAAAGGGTAGGTTTGAACCCAAATGACAAACGGAAATACGGAAAATACTCATTGGGAATGAAGCAACGCCTTGCTATCGCCCAAGCAGTTATGGAAAAACCAGATATTCTCTTGCTGGACGAGCCTACCAATGCCTTAGATCAGGAATCCGTGGAAGCAATTCGTACCCTGATTTTAGAAGAAAAGCAGCGTGGGGCATTGATTTTGCTGGCAAGCCATAATAAGGATGATATCTTATTTTTGACAGATCATGTCTTTTTAATGAAAAATGGCGTTATCATAGATGAGAGGGGGCCGCAACTGTGAAATTACGCTATCATTTGGCTATCGTTGTTGCTTTATGCCTTACCTTTGGCGCATTGGGCCTATCAAAACGACAGAGCTACACAAATGTTACCGCCGATCCTTCTTTCCTAAAAGACTTTTATGTTGCAGAAATACCATCCGCACTGGCCATAGAGGACTGCCAAAAACTAAAGGAAGACCTTCCAACAGCACCAATTATTTTGAAAGTATCAACTGTCAACCCTCTTGAGATTCTTTTTGGAGGGCGGCAGCAAAAAGTTTCAATTGAACATGTTTATTCTGGTGATGGTTTAGAGAATGGTCAGGAAATATACATCACCGCAGATCATTGGAAAGTGTATCCTTCTGATAAAACTATAGATGCGGGCTTTGTGAATGTTATGAAAGAAGGCGCGGATTATCTTGTGTTCCTGTCCGACTGCATTGGCACGTCAAAAGATTACACAGATGTTTACCGTTTGCAATCTGGGAGATATATTAATCCAGTATTTAGATACTCATCAGGAGAAAATATCATTTTTCCGGTTTCCGAGGAGAGTACATACGTTCCGTATACTGAGGTCTCGAATAACGAGTTCTTCTCTGTTGAAAGCGACGGAATGCAAGCATTTCTTTCTCTTAAGCAAGAGATGATAGAATTATTTCCATAGGTTGGTTGTCCTTTCATTCTTGGGCAATCGACAGGCATTGGATATAGACATCGCATTGAATATTGGGGTGCCGATCCCCAAGCGGAATTGGAACCGTCTGTTTGGAAAATGCAGCCGCAGTCCTATTCTCAGTCGGTGGGGCTCTCAGACCGCAGCCAAACCTATAAAATCATCGGTATTTACCGCCAGTCCAACCTCTGGGATACCGCAGATTATCGTTTTCTGCCGAACACGGTTTTTGTGCCTAACAGCTCCCTCTCTCAGCCTTGTTATGCCGACCGAAGCGGTGCCCTCTTTACCTATGTCCTGCAAAACGGAAGGATTTCCGACTTGCAGGATGCCCTCGTTTCTCAGGGCTATCCGCCCAATATCCTGTTCTGCTTTGACAATGGCTATTGCGAAATGGAGGACACCCTGCACGGATTTTATTCAAGTGCGGCGCAGCTCTTTTTGGTAGCTTGCCTAACAAATTCGGCGGCACTGCTCGTATTTCTTGCTTTGTTCGTCAGCCGCCAACGGAGAGATGCAGGGCGGATGCTGTCACTCGGGCAGGGGAAGATGCAGACAACGTGGTTTCTGTGGCGAATGTGGCAAATTCCGATTCTTCTTTCTGTAGGAGGCGGCACCATGGCCGGCGTTGCGCTGATGCAGTCCACGATGCAGACCCTGCTGAAATCGACCTCTGATTTGCTCGATACCAACCTATGCAGCATTTCCGTCTCAGGTTATGCCTCTCAGATGCTAGAGGGAACAATGGCGCAAACATCTGTGGTTGTTCCGACTGCCTTGCTGCAAGCCGCTGTTTATTCTGCGCCCGTCTTTCTCGTGATTCCCCGCATGGTCAAAAAATCACCGCTGAATCTTCTTCGCACCAAATAACCCCCCATTTGACGATAAGGATATGCCCCCTCTTTACCGGACACTCGGCAGAGGGGGCATTTTCACGCGTTATCGTTACGCGTTTAAGCGGATATTGTGTAAGTGTAAATTCCGGCGCCGGCCGGTGAAGACGATCGGCATTCCATTCGCCGTATACAGCGAAATTTGGGATGCCTACGCCTATGGAAAGGAATCCTATGTACCATCCGGCGGCATAAAGAAAAACCGTGAATTCAGAGTTCCTGTGCAAAGGCACAAAGAACGCGGAATCCACGGTTCCCACAACACCGTAGTGCTGTGCATACTCACGAAAATTTTATTTTATTGTCCTCTTTGCGGGATGCAGTTCACAAAATTGCGGGGCATCGCTGTTTATTCCTCTTTACCCTGTGGCTTGGGCTTGCGCCGATGGTGATTGGGGCGGCGATGGTTATTAGGCTTGGGATTCGGATTTTCCCCGACATTTGCCGCCTTGGGCTGCTGCTCGGCATTGCGCTCCTTGGACGGTCTGGGGGGCTTCGGCTCCCGCTTTTCCTTGGGCGCGTCATTTCCGTCTGCCGCAGGCTTACCCTCGTTATAACCCGACTTGCGGCGGGAACGGCGGGGACGGTTGGGGCGGACAGGCTCCGCGTCCTGCGCAGGCTCTGCCGTCACGGTCTGTTCCGGCTCGTCCACGATGGTTTCCGTGCTGTAGCGGAACCGAATGGGTTCCAGATGGAGGGGTTCTTCCTCTTTTTCTTTCCGCACCCGTTTGCCGCCGCCGGAAATGGGGGCAAGGTCGGCAGGAATGGGCGCGTCGGTTTTCTTCGCCTTGCCGCTGCGCAGGACGGCGATATCCTCGTTTGCAAACACAGAAACGGTTTCGGGATTGGTTTCCATGCGAACCTTCACCCGCTGACGCATCAGATCCAGCTCCACAACCGTACCCCGACCCTCGGGGGTGTCCACAAAGGATTCCATCTTGGGGCTGCTGCGAATCAGGCTTTCATAGGCATCCTGCTCATATTTCAGGCAGCACATCAGCCGTCCGCAGGTGCCGGAAATTTTGGTGGGATTCAGGCTGAGGTTCTGGGTTTTTGCCATTTTGATAGACACGGGCTGAAAATCATCCAAAAAGCTGGCGCAGCAGAACGGACGGCCGCAGATGCCCAGACCGCCAACCATCTTCGCCTTGTCCCGAACGCCGATCTGCCGCAGCTCAATGCGGGTGTGGAAAATGCCCGCCAGATTTTTCACCAGCTCGCGGAAGTCCACCCGCTCATCAGCGGTGAAGTAAAACAGGATTTTGCTGCCGTCAAAGGCGACCTCCGCGCTGACAAGCTGCATATCCAGCCCATGCTCTCCGATTTTTTGCAGGCAAACCTCGTAAGCCCGCTTTTCCTTGGCGCGATTTTCCGCAATGATCCGCTCATCCTGAAAATTGGCTTTGCGCAGGACTTTCCGCAGAGGGGAAACCACGTCCTTTCGGGGGATGGTGTGGTTGCCGCCGGCGCAGATGCCGAACTCGTTGCCGCGGGCGGTATCCATGATCACGTGATCGCCCGTCTGATAGGTCATGCCGTCCGGATCAAAAAAATAGATTTTCTGTCCGGGGCGGAACTGAATGTCCACGACCTGCGCGGTCTGCTCCGTCAGATTTTTGTTGTCTTCCATGCAAATGCTCCTTATATGGTCGGTAAAAACCGTTTGTTTCAAAATTTTTCAGCGCAATGCCCACGCCAGCCAGCCGCAAACCGCCGCCGGTGACACATTGCTCATGGTGTACTGCGCCGCTTTTCGCAGGCTTTCGGCGGCATCGTGAAGCTGAGGACCGCTGCAGCCTGCGGCGAGCTTTCGGGCAAGCGCGGACTGCACCTGCACGCCGCTGCGGCAGACCAGTGCCATTTCCGTCAACTCCAGCCAGCTTTGCAGAATGTCCAGCAGCGCGTCCCGCTTCCATTTTTCCATGGGGGTCAGAACCTCCGTCAACGCCAAGGCATTTCGGGACGCCAACGCCTGCGCAAATTCCTCCGTCTGAGAGGGCAGGGTGCCGCCGTTTTCCATAAGCTCCTGCGCCTGTCCCAAAAATCCACCGCTGCGGGAAACGGCGGCGTCCACATCCGCCTCCTCCGCCTGCGGAAAATCCTTACGAAGTCGGGTGCGCAGAACAGCCTCCGGCAACGCCTGCATTTTCAGCTCCGTGCAGCGGGAACGCACTGTGGGCAGAAGCTTGTCGGGATTGTCCGTCAGAAGCAGGAAAATTCCGTACTTCGGCGGCTCCTCCAGCACCTTCAGCAGCGCGTTCTGCCCCGGCAGACCCATATCCTGCGCGCGGGGAAAGAGGTAGATTTTATAGTCCGATTCATTGGGTCGGACGTACATATCCGCCCGCGCCTGCCGAATCAGGTCTACGGGAACGGTCTTTTTTTCGGGATCGTCCACGGTGATGAAGTCCGGATGATTGCCGTCCCGAATTTTGCGGCAGCTCGGGCAGACCATGCAGGGCCTTTTGCCCCCGCGGCACATAATCGCCGCCGCCAAAAGCCTTGCCAGCGTGTGCTTGCCGGAGCCTTTGGGACCCGAAATCAGGTAAAAATGGGAAATATGCTGTTTTTCGAGGCTCTGCGCCATATTTTCCTTCAGGCGGTCATTGCCCAGCAAGGCTCCAAAGTCCATATTTCCCTCCCGTAAAGTATCAGTATAACATAAAATTGCGCGTTTGCCAACTTTTTTTGGCGGAAATTAACCCCAAAGCGCGGACAGCATGGGAATAATTTGCTTTTTACGGCTCATCACATGGGGCAGGAACGCCGTATTGCCCCGCGGCGCAACGTTGAATGCCTGCTGGATGGTATCGTCATCGCCCACATAAATAATGCGGGTGCCTTCCAGCAGCACATCGGTAAGCATCAAAATCACATGGTCGAAACCGTTCTTCTCGGCGGTTTCGCGCATCAAATTCAGGAACGCGTCCTTTTGCTCCAGCATTTTTTCGCTTTCCATGCAGGTGATCTGGGCGACCGCCAGATTATGCCCCGCAATGTGGAATTCCTTGTAATCGCTCAGCAGCATCTCCTCCACGGATTTTCCTCCGACCGAGGCGGAGAAAATCGCTTTGCCCAGCTCGTCGAGGGATACGTTGGCAATTCTCGCCATCCTCTCCGCCGTCCGAATATCGCGCACCGTGCAGGTGGGGGACTTGAACATGACGGTATCGCTGAGGATCGCCGCCGCCATCATCCCCGCCATTTTCTCCGAGGGCATCAGCCCCCGATCCTGAAACATACTGGCAATTATGGTATTGGTGGAGCCGACCGGCTCGTTGCGGACATAAATGGGGTTGTTGGTCTGGATATCCGCCAGCCGATGATGGTCGATAATCTCCATGATCTCCGCCTCTTCCAGACCGGGAACGGACTGGGACGCCTCGTTATGGTCAACCAGCACCACCCGTTTGCGGCGGGGACGGAGCAGATGATACCGCGTGAGAATGCCCACGACCTTCTCCCCCTCGTCCAGAATGGGGTAGCAGTGGGTTCTGTGCTTGAGCACCACTTCCCGCACATCGTCCACCCGATCCTCCAAATGGAAGCAAATCAAATCCTCCGTTCGGCAAATCCGACCGATGGGCGTGGACTGGAAAATAAGCTGCGCGGTTTTATAAGCGTCCAAGGGGGTGGAAATGATGCAGGTGGTGGTGGGAATTTCCCGCAGCTCCTCGTCCAACTCCGCTTGGCACAGCACCAAGCACCGCACGTTCATCTCCAAGGCTCTGCGCTGCATTTCCGGCTGATTTCCGCACAAAACGATGGAATTCACATCGCGAAACAGCAGATTTTCCCGACTTTTGGGCAGCGCGATGGTCACCTCTCCCGCCACGGTGTCCGTATTTTCTCCGGCTTCGTTTAGGATTTTTCCCTCCAGCACGGACAGCACATTGAAAAGCGGCACATCTTCCAGAACGCCCGCCGTGACCAGTGCCATATTGTAGCTCGCCACATCCTCGCGGGAGAGCATCCCGTAGAGGGTGCCGTCGTCGTTGGCAACGGGCAGCGCGGAAATTTCCTTGTGCTCCTGAAGCATCCGCCATGCGTGACCGACGGTAATGGCGGCACTGAGGATGGGCGGTACGTCAAAATCCAAGTCCCGCACCTGTGTATACATATTGTTAATGCGCCGCGGAGGCTGGAATCCGAATCGATCCAGCACGGTCTGGGTTTCATCGGACACCCGACCCAGACACGCCGCCTCATACTCCCGATCGCCGCAGGCATTTCGCAGAGCGGCATACGCCATAGCCGCCACGATGGAATCCGTGTCCGGATTCCGATGACCGGTAACATAAATGGAATCCATAAAATTCTCCTTCCGAATCAGGCGGTGATTTCCCCCGACAGGCTCACCGCGAACAGCTTTGCAATTTCCTGCGGCTCCATGCCCTGACCGATCGCCCACATGAGCTTGGTCATGGCGGCTTCGCTGGTCATGTCCCGCGCCTGAATGACCCCCAGCTCCAGCAGCTTGTTGCCCACCTGATACACCCGCAGGTCGGAGCTGTCATACAAGCATTGGGTGGTGACTACCACGCTGATGCCGTCCTCCACCGCACGATGGATGCCCCGCAGACCCTTGTGCAGCACGTTCACACCGCCCAGACCGAACGCTTCAATGACGATGCCTTTGTAGCCCATAGCCGCCAGCACATCGAACACGGCGGGATTCAGCCCCGGCGTCAGCTTCAGCAGAAAAACCTCCTTGCTGATATCCGTGGCAAGCCGCGGCTCCCCGTCCCATTTCGGCAGAACCCGAGGATCCACCACCAGTCCCAGATTGCTGACATGCGCGGCATAGCGGGCGTTGACGCTCTCGAATGCGGAAAAACCTGAGGCGCGCACCTTCACTGCGCGGCAGCCCAGCATCACCTTGCGGTCGAATGCGAGAAACACCCCCGAATGACCGGACGCCGCCATGGCGAACGCGGTGCGCAGATTTTCGGGACCGTCGGACAGCATATCCGCCAGCGGAAGCTGAGAGCCGGTGAACACCACGGGAATGTCGATATTCGGCAGCATAAAGGTGACGGCGGAGGCGGTATACGCCATGGTATCGGTGCCGTGGGAAACCACCACCCCGTCATAGCCCTGCCGCTGCTCAAAAATATGTCTTGCAATGAGCTGCCATTCCTCCGGACGAATGTTGGAAGAATCCAGACACATGACATCCTGCACGGTGATTTCGTAATAAGTACGCAGCTGCTCCAGCTCCCGTTCCATGACGCCGGAGCGGTGGGGTTCCAGACCCTCGCCTCCGGGAACGGACGCAATGGTGCCGCCGGTGGTGAGAAGCAGAATTTTTTTCTTTCCGTCCATGTTGTTCCTCCGAAAGTAAGCCATGATTTATTCCTATTATACCTTCCCCTGTGAAAAATAGCAAGAAAAATCCGATGCGCGCCAAAAAAGTGGATTGCAATTTCCGCGCAGTATGTTACAATAGAATAACATACGAAAGAAAAAATTTCAGGAGGTTACATTATGAACGTTTTGGTCACCGGCGGTGCCGGATACATCGGTTCCCACACCTGTCTGGAACTGCTGGAATGCGGTCACACCGTCATCGTTATTGACAATCTGTGCAACTCCAACCCCAAGAGCTTGGAGCGGGTTCAGGAGCTGACCGGCAAAACCGTCACCTTCTATGAGGGCGACGTGCGGGACGAAGCACTCCTGCGGAAAATTTTTGCAAACCACGAAATCGACTGCGTGATCCACTTCGCCGGTCTGAAAGCCGTCGGGGAATCCGTTTCCGTGCCTTGGAAGTATTATGACAACAACCTCAATTCCACCTTGGTGCTGACGAAAGTCATGGGCAATGTGGGCGTGAAGAACATTATCTTCTCCTCCTCCGCCACGGTTTACACCGCCGATAATGAGATGCCCCTGCGGGAAAACAGCCGCACCGGCGGCTGCACCAACCCCTACGGCTGGACGAAGTACATGACCGAGCAGATTCTCTCCGGTCTGTCCCACTCCGACCCCGAATGGAGCATCGTTCTCCTGCGGTACTTCAACCCCATCGGCGCGCACCATTCCGGCCGCATCGGTGAGGATCCCCGCGGCATCCCCAACAACCTGATGCCCTATATCACGCAGGTGGCTGTGGGTCGGCGGGATCACCTCAGCGTTTACGGCAATGATTACGACACCCATGACGGCACCGGCGTTCGGGATTACATCCATGTGGTAGACTTGAGCAAGGGTCACGTTGCCGCCGTTAACTATGCCGTGAAGCACAACGGCTGTGAAGTGTTCAATCTGGGCACCGGCACCGGCTACAGTGTGCTGGATATGGTCAACGCATTTCAGGACGCCAACGGCGTAGCGGTTCCTTATGAAATCGTAGATCGTCGCCCCGGCGATATCGGCACCTGCTATGCCGACCCCACCAAGAGCGCGACCGTTTTGGGCTGGAAAGCCGAAAAGACCCTGACCGATATGTGTCGTGATTCTTGGAAATGGCAGAGCAATAACCCTCAGGGCTATAACGACTGATTTATAGATGCCCTAATTTTGTTTCCCCATCCCCGTTTTCTTCTCGAAAACGGGGATATTTTTTGTATGGAATATTCAAAAATTCTCCCAATAGAGGCGAATTTCGCGTCCGCTGCCATTCGGGCAAAATATCCGCCGATTTCTCTCGAAAACGGCGGATATTCCCAAAATTTTACTTCTTGTCCTTTGGTTCGTCCTTGCCGTTGACGCGGGCGTCAATGCGATCGAGAGCGAACATCATATTTTCCTGCGCGGAATTGGTGACTTTATCCACATATTCTCCGGCATACGCCAGCAACGCTTCCTCAATGCGCACCACCTGCCGTTTGCCGCTGGGGCTTTCGTCCTCGGCTCTGGTGTAGATGGGCACATAGCTGAAATCCGTCACGCGGGTGCTGCCGTTGGTCAAATCCTTGGTGATCTCCACATCCAAAA
>X285_Short_beaked_Echidna__coassemble_651_pt1 | contig 12040 bp, 12 predicted proteins | sample X285_Short_beaked_Echidna__metabat2_high_PE_017 | metagenome-assembled genome bin X285_Short_beaked_Echidna | reverse complement strand
GGGCAAGCCCCGTGGGGACGCCGTTTTCGGTGTGAGTGCCGCGCTCTGCCAGTCCGAGAAATTTCCCCTTGTTTCGGATGCCGGAGTGGGCGTCCATGGAAATGTCCCGAACGTGCAGCTCATAGATAACCGCGTCCGTGACGGCGCATCCGCCGTGGGGGTCGCGGTCTGATTCCCAGCCGCGGGGGTTGACGGAGGATAAATCCAAAATCATGGCGCGATGTCCGTTGACTCCGGTGGTTTTGGCGTAGGGGTCGCAGACCTCTGCGGTTTTGCCGTCAACCGTCACCAGATAGGTATAGTAGGTGCCGTGGAGATTTCCGAATTTTTCTGCTGTCCAAGTGCCGTTTTTATCCCGTTTCATGGGCAATCGGCAAATTTCATCCTCCGTTCCTTTGGTGCCGCTCTCATAGAGAATCACCGAGATTTCTTCGGCGGTCGGTGCCCAAAGGCGAAAGGCGGTTTTGTCCTCTGTCCATACGGCTCCCAAATCGGTTCCCGAATAGGTAAACTCATTTTCAAATGCTTTTGTAGAATAGAAATCCATCATATTCTGCTCCTCGTTTCCGTTCTTCCGGACTTCAGTATACTACATAAAATGCGCCGAAGCAAGGACACTTCGGCGCAAATTTTTACAGATTTTTCAGAGCGGCGCGGATTCTTGCCGCGGTGCGGTCGTACCCCAGAATCTGCATCACGGTGAACAGGTCGGGGGAGTTGGTTTTGCCCGTCACAGCCAGACGGAGGAAGGTGGAAACATCCGCCACGGTGCCGGAGAATGCGGCGGGGTCGGCTTTATAGGCTTTCATGTCGGCGGTGAAGCCGATTTCGGCGGTGATTTCCTTGACCTTGTCAAACCAAGTGCCTGCATCGTCCGCAATGTCGAATTTTGCGAGGAACCGATTCAGCACATCCGCAACGATTTCGTTTGCGAAGCCCTCAAAGACGGGAGCTTCCAGATATTCATCATAGAAAAATCCCATGTAGTCCTTGGCCTCTTTCCAGACGGCAAGGTCTTTGCGGGGCTTTTTGCCGCCGCGTCCGATGGCAAGAATTTTCTTGGCATAGTCAGGATTTCCTGCCAGTGCATCGGCAAAGGCGGGGTCAAATTCCTGCGCCCACTCGAGGAGCAGTTCATACACCGTTTCCGCGTCCATACGGGAAATGACGTTTTTGGACACGTCCACCAGCTTGGCATGGTCAAAGAGGGAACCGGCGGGATTGAGCTTTTTGGCGGTGAATTTGAAGCTGTCGATGTCCGCATCGGGATTTGCCCGCCGCCAATCCTCAAAATTGGAGTTGAGCACGGTCATCAGGTATTCCCGCATCGCCTGAACGGGGAAACCCTCCGCCTTATAGTAGGTCAGAGCCAGCTCCGGATCTTTCCGCTTGGACAGCTTGCGCTTGGAGGTGCCGTCCATCTTCATCAGCGGCCCGATGTGTAGGTACTTGGGCAGCCGGAAGCCCAGTGCCTTGAAAAGCTGAATGTGGAACGGCAGAGAGGGGAGCCACTCGTCGCCGCGAACCACATGGGTGGTGCGCATCAGATGGTCGTCTACGGCATGGGCGAAGTGATAGGCGGGGATGCCGTCGGATTTGAGCAGAACGTGGTCGATGTCATTGTCGGTGATGGTGAGCTTTCCCTTTACCAAATCGTCGAATTTATACTGATTCTCAACGGAACCCTCGGAGCGGAACCGCAGAACCCAAGGATGCCCCGCGTCCAGTTCCGCCTGAATGTCCGCCATGGGGCGGTCGCGCCAAACGGCATATTTGCCGTAATAGCCGGTGGTTTCCTTGTTCGCCTCCTGCTGAGCGCGGACGGCGGACAGCTCCTCCTCGGTGCAGAAGCAGGGATAGGCCTTGCCCTCGGAAACCAGTTTTTTTGCAAACACATGATAGAGGTTTGCCCGCTGACGCTGGCGGTAGGGTCCGTAAATGCCCTTGTCCTCGTCCCGTGTGGCACCCTCGTCAAAGTGGATGTTATAGTGCTTCAAAGAGTCGATGAGAACCTCCACCGCGCCGGCAACCTCGCGCTTGGCGTCGGTGTCCTCCACACGCAGGAACAGAACGCCGCCGGACTGGTGCGCCATCCGCTCGGAAATCATGCCCTGCACCAGATTTCCCAGATGGACAAAGCCGGTGGGGGAGGGAGCCATGCGGGTGACGACCGCACCCTCGGGCAGCTCCCGCATGGGAAACTGCGCCTCGACTTCCTCAGGCGATTGGGCCACATGGGGATACAAAAGCGCGGCAAGTGCTGAATAATCCATAATAATCTACCTCGATGTCCTAAAATTCTAGCATAGAGTATATCACATCGGCGCGGGGAAATCAATGAAAGAAACCCGTTCCTGTCCGATAATTACCGAGTTTTTTGGAAAATTGCGGAAAGCTCCGCAAAATGCCCTTGCACAATGGACGCAACTATGCTAAAATATCCCCAACAGAACACAAAGGAAGCGTGAAAAAAATATGAGTGAAGTTTTTACCGAAAATACAGCCCCAAAAAAGCGGATGCTCTCCGGTATTCAGCCCAGCGGCGACCTGCATCTGGGCAATTATCTGGGTGCCATCAAGAATTGGGGCGCACGTTCGGATTTATACGAATGCTTTTACTTCATGGCGGATCTGCACACCATCACCGTCCGCCAGACACCGGCAGACCTGCGCCGCCGCACCTTGGAGCAGCTTGCCCAGTACATTGCCTGCGGTCTTGACCCGCAGAAGAACACCCTGTTTATCCAGAGCCACGTTCATCAACACGCGGAGCTGGGCTGGGTGCTCAACTGCTACACCATGTTCGGGGAGCTGAGCCGCATGACCCAGTTTAAGGACAAGTCCGCCAAACACGTTGAAAACGTCAACGGGGGACTGTTTACCTATCCCACCCTGATGGCGGCGGATATTCTGCTGTATCAGCCCGATTTGGTTCCCGTGGGTCACGACCAGAAGCAGCACTGCGAGCTGACAAGGGACGTTGCCAAGCGGTTCAACGGCATTTACGGCGATGTTTTCAAGATTCCCGAGCCGTATATCCCCGAAACCGGTGCGAGAATCATGAGCTTGAACGCGCCCGAAAGCAAAATGAGCAAGTCCATGCCCGAGGGCTGCGTGTTCCTGATGGAAAAACCCGAGGACATTCAGCGGAAATTCAAGCGCGCCATCACCGACTCCGACACGGAAAACTGCGTCCGCTTTGATCCGGAGAACAAGCCCGGTGTTACGAACCTGATGAGCATCTATTCCGCCGTCACCGGAAAAACCTATGCCGAAATCGAAAGCGAGTTTGTCGGTCAAGGCTACGGCGGTTTCAAGCCTATGGTGGGTGACGCGGTTATTGAGCATCTGCGCCCCATTCGGGAGGAGGCTGCCCGCCTGCTGAAAGACAAGGCATATCTGGAATCGGTGTACCGCGACGGTGCGGAGAAAGCCGGATATGTGGCGGAAAAGACCTTGCGGAAGGTTTACAAAAAGGTCGGCTTTGTTGCAAAATAAAAAATGCGGAGTGTTGTCGATTTTTGACAACACTCCTTTTTTGTCCCGTCACAGGAACAGATACAGCGCGAGGGTCAGCAGAGCCGTGTTCTGATCCTCGGCGCAGTCTCCTGACATGAGCAACAGCAAAATCACCACCAGCAAATCACTCGTGTCAAAATCCTTGGGCAGAAGCTGCCGCAGAAATCTGCCTACACCGGTTTCCTGCCGAGGGGGTTCCCGACGGGGCGGGGGCTTGGGCGGGGGACAGGTGTTTCGGCTGCGCCGCTCGCACGGCTTTTCCTTTGGCTCCGGCTCCCGACAGGGGACTTCCGGCGGCGGACAGGGTTTCGGTCGATTTTCCCGCCCGATTGGGGGATGCGGGGATTTCGGTTCGGGGACGGCGTTTCGGCGGTAACTGCCGTCCGATTGGGGAATGTAGCGATTATACATGGATTTCACCTGCCTGAGAGAAGTTGCAGACCTCCGGCGTTTAAGAACGTGGTGGCCATTTTCGTCATTTTCGCCGCCCGCATCGCCCGCTCCAGCTTGCCCACGCGCTCTCGGCTGAGATAGGGGGTCAGGGCTTTGAGAAGTGCCTGCTGGTTGCCGTCAATGCCCCCCTGACGGGTCAGCCCCGACAGACTGCGGAGCATGGCGGAGTCAAAATCGGGCAGAACAGAGGGCGGGGGATCCGGCTTTGTTTCCGGTGCGGACTGCCCCAACGCCTGCGCCATCGCCATGATCTGCCCCATCATTTCCGGATTTTTCAGAATGGAAGTGAGCTTATCCTCCACCTCATCCATTTTACTTCCCTCCCATTTGTTCCAGCAGCTTTTTGATCTGCGGGTCTTGCAGGAGTGCGGACATGGCACGGCTTGCCTCGGTCATATCTCCTGCGGCGGCTTTTTCCATGGCTTGCCGCAGCTCCTGCCCGCCGCCTTGGCTGAGCTTCTGAATCAGCTCCTGTCCCGCGGGGGTCTGCGCCATGCGCATGGCTTTGCGAATCGCCTGCTCGTTATATTCCATTCAAACACGCCTCCCAGTGGAAAAACAGATTCTTCTCCACTACTATATGCGCATCTTTGGGGATGTGTGCATACAAAACGGATTTCCCGAGGGCTTGAATTACTGTATTTTTTAGGAAAAAGCGGTGGAATTTTGGGATATGGTATGATATAATGACAGCACGCTCATAATAAAGGAAGAATTCCGATGAAAATTCTGGTTGTATCCGATTCCCACAGCGCGCTGAGTTTTATGCGCCGATGTGCGGAAATGTTAAAGCCCGACGCGCTCATCCATTTGGGGGACTACTGGGACGACGGGCAGGCGATTTCAGAGCTGTTTCCCGAGATTCCCATGGTTCAGGTGCCGGGAAACTGCGACCGCTACCGATGCGAGCCGGAAGAACCGGAAATCAAGCTGGAGCGGATGTTCGGCGCAGACCTCTACCTGACCCACGGGCATCGCCACAATGTAAAACGGCACCTGACAGAGCTTCTGCGGGACGCCCGCAAGTGCCGTGCCGCCGCCGCACTCTACGGTCACACCCATACGGCGGACTGCCATCGGGAACGGGACGGTCTTTGGGTGCTCAATCCCGGAAGCTGCGGCTATTTTGGGGGCAGTGTGGGGCTGATGGAAGTGGAAAACGGAAAAATTACGGACTGCCGCATCCTGCGCGAAGAAGATTTACAGGCTCTGTGAGCTTCCTGCTTGCAAGTGCGGCGCAGATGTGCTATGATAGGGGAAACTATCCCGGAGGTGGATCATGCTCAAATTAGATAAATTCTCCGAAAAATGGAAAACCATAACCGAAAAAAAGACGGTCAAACCCCGCAAAAATGACCGACCGGCGGATAACATCGAACAGCAGGACGAAAAAAAGCCATTGTCGGTTTACGGCAAAATCAAGCGCGTGCTGGGCATTATCATCATGTGCGTGTATCGCCTGCGGAAAGTTGTTCTGGCGGTTCCCGTTGCCTATTATGCGCTGAAGCTTGCCCGATATAATATGGAAAATCTGCCGGAGCACGTCGGCATCAACTTGCAGAGCAACGGCGTTTTCACCACCCTCATCAGCCGCAATACCGCTGTGACGGTTCCCCTTGCGGTGACGGCGGTGTGTCTGGTGCTGATGTTCTGCTCTCGGAAGGCACTGCCTACTTGGGCGATCAGCGTGTTCTCGCTGGTGATTCCCGTTGTGCTTCTCCTGAGCAATATCTATCCTGCATGATTTTTTGAGGAAAACAATGTTGGAATTTGGTAATCATTTCTTTTCTTTATGTTCAAGGTTTCTTCACCAATCGCCGCCGAAATATGGTATCCTATAGGTACAGAGCGGATGCGGCGGAGGAAGCCGATGCCGTGGAAATATCTGCGGATAAGCCAACGGCTTACCTGTGGCACGTCGAGCATCCAAAGGAATGAGGACGTAATTTTGAGGAAATAAATAAGGAGCAGCGGTTCCCAAGGCGGAACCGCTGCATATTTTTTTAACTTTCAGAGGGATTGAGCAGATTTGCCGCAAGCGGGGCATGGATGGACAGATGCTTCCATGTGAGGGCGTCTAAGACCCCTGTGGCGGGCAGACCGACCAGATACTGAAAGGACGCCAGAGCCTCGGCGGTGGCATCGTCCAGCACCCCGCTCAGCGCAGGCGGGCTGACGCTTTGATAAGCGCGCGACAGCATCGCCAGAATGCTTTGGACAAGATACACAAGCGGATGCGCCTCGCCCTTTCGGATTGTCTGATTGGGATTCAGAACAAGCCGCAGCGGCTCCGCCTCCGTCTGACTAACCCGCGCGGGGGCAAATACCGCCGCGATCGCCTCCCATGTAGGCCCGTCGGTGACACCGGTGGCGGGCAAGCCGTGTTTTCGCTGAAAGGCGGAAACCGCCGCCATGGTTTCCTTGCCGTAAATGCCGTCGGGAATGACGGTCGGCAAGCCGCCCTCCCGTCGGGCGATGACCCGCAGCATGGTTTGCAGACTGCGCACGGGCTGCCCAACAAAGGATTTCGGAGGTCTCATCGAATCACCTCCCGACTGACGGGGTCCTGATTCCCTGCGCTGATATTTCTGCCGGGGAATTGGGACATGGTGGTGGTGGCGGAATAGCGGTTTCGGGGCGGGGTTCTCCCTTGGAGGGAGGAGGTGTAGGGGAATTCCTCCGGATTTCGCCAAGCGGTGTTTTCAATGCCCGAAAACTGGTTGTAAATTTCATTCCAAGTGTCAAAATTCGCCGCGCCCGTCTGGGGCAGACCAAACCGCCGCTGGGCGGCAACCACAGCGTCACGGGTCGCAGAACCGAAAATGCCGTCCACGGTCACGGGCGGAATTTCGGGAATATATTCGGAAAGGACGGACAGCATATATTGCAGATGCTCCACCCGCACACCGCTTTCCCCCATCTCCACGGGATTGGTGCCCGCCCATTCGTTGGCATAGAACCGCTGTCCCTGACTGCGAAGCTCGGACAGGGAGGTGACGGCGGTATACAGCCGCACCATGGCGTACCATGTGGCGGGTCCCACGATGCCGTCCGCGTTCAGATTGAACACCTCTTGGAATTTTCGCACGGCGGCTTCGGTCTGCGCGCCGAAAATCCCGTCCACCAAGGCGATTTTCGGAATGGCGGGATAGGACTGGGCAATGCGGTTGAGCATCACCTGCACCGTCAGCACGTTCGGACCCGACGCTCCCCGCCGCAGAGGTCGGTCGGGGGCGGAGGAAGTGATGCCGCGGATGGGGGCGTTCGGCACGATTTCCACATCCCCGTAGTAGGCCTGCAAAATTTGGTGAGCGGTGTAGCCCTGCTGCGCCAAATATTGACTGCCCCACTGGCTCAGCCCCTCGCAGGTGACGGTGGTTCCGTTGCAGAATTTTGCCGCCAACGGCTCCACAAATCCGGGTCTGCGGACATATTGGTTGAAAATTTCATCCACGATTTGAGAAATGTTGTCGAAATAACTGCGCCCCTGCACAAAATACTGGTCGTATGCCGTGGAGTTGGTGATGTCAAAATCATAGTTCCGACTGCGGTAAAATTCGGTATACACCCGATTCAGGGCAAAGGAGATGATGGCGTAGATGTTGGCGCGCAGAGCGGCTTCGTCCCAAGTGGGATAAATTTCACTGGAGGCTACGTTTTTCACATAGTCCACAAAATCCACGGTGACGTTGGGCGCGTCGGAATCCGGCGGCCCCAAATGCACCGTGATCTGCTGGGGTATGTAGGGCGTGACTGTGGGCATGGCATTCCTCCTATAGATTCTGGGGCGGGGTATCGAAATGAATGCTCCGATTCCACTCGTCGGGCAGCTCGGATAGGGGAATCATTTCCAGATCCTGATCGGTGACGATATTCGGAAACACCTGCAAATTTTTTGCCTCCACCTGCTCGAATCCGTTGCGACGCGCATAGAGGTTGACGAGGGCATAGGGCTTTTCTCCGTTTCTCGGTGATTGGCTCTCCGATTTATCCGGCACGGGAATCTCCACCGGAACGATTTGCCCGCTGCTGTCGGTCAGGCGCATGGCGATGGCGGTGCCGTCGGGGGCGGTGATGACCACCGCAACATCCTTTAGGGGCATCCGCGCCCTGCTTGTGTATGCGTGAACCTGTACTTTCCCTGTTTCAGACAGATGAATCACTCCTTTCCGGTTATCCTATGCGGGCAGCCCGTAAAAAGTTCCGAAAAAAGGGCGTCCCCGATTGAAACATTCAAGTTCCAATCGGGGAAAGCTTATAAAAACCCCTGCATTTGCCGAATGTTGGCGTTTTCGCAGTCCAGCAGCTTCTGGGAGAGGGTGCTGATTTGGCTGTCCTGAGCGGGAAACTGGTGGAGATTTTTCAGCCCCTTGATCATGCCGTTGGTATTTCCCTGAATCATCATGTCCGCAATTTTGGAATCGGAATTGCCGCGGGACAGCTTCATGCGGGTGGTCATGTCCGCCATAAACCGCATCGCGGGATCCAGCTCCGGCAGCTCCCAGCCGCGCTGAGAGGCAATGGAATGGGCTTCCGTTTCGATGGCGTCGTATTCCTGAAGCTGGGATTCCAGTGCTTTTCGCAGACCCGGCCGCATACTGGCGTCGAGCACCGTGCGAATGCCCACCTGCCCCATTTGGGTGGTTTTCAAAACCGAGGACAAAACCTCTTTGCTGTTTTTCATTTTGCATCACCGAGGGTAGTATGCGCACCAAATCCCAGTCCATGCATAGAATAACAGATGGAAAGGATGTGGTGATTATGTGCGCCATTGCCGGAATTTTGGGGCTGAATGCGGCAGATGAAACCATTGCCGTTATGCTGGGGACGATGCGCCGCCGCGGACCTGATGACACAGGGGTCTATCGGCAGGATTTTTGCACCCTCCTCCATGCTCGCCTTGCCATCATCGACCCCGATGGCGGGCGGCAGCCTATGGTTCTTTCATGGGCGGGGGAAACCTACGCGCTGGTGTATAACGGGGAACTGTATAACACGCAGGAGTTGCGGCGGGAGCTGCTGAAACTGGGACATATGTTTTCGGGTCACAGCGACACGGAGGTGCTGCTGCACAGCTATGCCCAGTGGGGCGAGGGGTGCCTGAATCGTCTGAACGGCATTTTCGCCTTTGCCGTATGGGAAATGAGGCGAAAACGGCTGTTTTTGGCGCGGGATCGCATCGGGGTGAAGCCCCTGTTTTATAAGGAGCATGGGGGCGGGCTGCTGTTCGCTTCGGAAATGAAAACCATTTTGACCTATCCGTCGGTGAACGCCGAGCTGGACGAAACGGGAGCCGCGCAGCTTGTTCTGCTGGGACCGGGCAGGCTCCCCGGAAGCGGAGTTTTTCGGAATATTTTCGAGTTGGAGCCGGGGTGCTGCGCCTTTTATGAAGAAAACCGCCTGACGGTCAGGCGGTACTGGAGGCTTACCGACCGAGAGCATACGGATTCTTTCTCGGAAACGGTAGAAAAGGTGCGGTTTTTGGTGACGGACGCCATTCGGCGTCAGATGGTTTCCGATGTACCCATCGGCACGTTCCTGTCCGGCGGATTGGATTCCAGCCTTATCAGCGCGATTTGCGCCAAAGAAAAAGGGAATAGGGGGGAGGTGCTTACCACCTTTTCCGTGGATTACGAGAACAATGACCGCTATTTTCAGTCCGGAAAATTTCAGCCGGATTCCGACAACGCCTATATTCAAATCATGGAAAACGCGCTGGGAACAAACCACCGCCGCACGGTTCTCCGTCCGGAGGAGCTGGTGTCTGCGCTGGAAGAAGCCACGATTGCACGGGATTTGCCGGGGATGGCGGACGTGGATTTTTCGCTGCTGGCGTTCTGCGGCGATGTGCGGAAAAATGTAAAGGTGGCACTGTCCGGTGAGTGCGCGGACGAAATTTTCGGGGGCTATCCATGGTATCGCGACACGGAGATTCGGGAGAGGGCGGGTTTTCCTTGGGCGCAGAATACGGCGCGCAGAGCCGCGCTTTTGTCCCCGAATCTTGGCTTCGATGGGGAGGATTTCGTCATGGACGCATACCGCCAAACCTGCAGCGAGAGCGATATTTTGGCGGGAACGTCCCCCGCGGAAAAGCGGATGAAGGAAATGGTGAATCTGAATTTCCGCTGGTTTATGCAGACCCTGCTCGACCGCAAGGACCGCATGAGTATGCACAATTCTCTGGAGGTTCGGGTGCCGTTCTGCGATTACCGCATCGCGGAGTACCTGTACGGGGTTCCTTGGGAATTTAAGGACTATCAGGGGCGGGAAAAGGGCTTGCTGCGGCAGGCGGCGGCGGGACTTCTGCCCGAGGCGGTTGCGCACCGCAAAAAAAGCCCCTATCCCAAGACCTTTGACCCCCGCTATGAGGAGTTGGTCACGCAGCGGTTCCGCGCACTGGGCGACAAATCGCCGCTGTTTCACCTGCTTCGGCGGGATAAAATTCAGGAATTTTTGGAGGAATCCGACCCGTGGCCGTGGTACGGGCAGCTAATGCGCCGCCCCCAGACCATCGCCTATTTTTTACAGCTTGATTTCTGGCTTCGGCGGTATGAGGTGAAAATGTTGTTTTAGTGCATATTGACGAAAACGGAAAACCGTGGTAGAATATCGTTGCCCTACTAGGGGCAACCGATTATTTGAATGTCATTTTGTCCAAAAAGACAAGGAGTTTATGTATGAGAAAGACAAAAATTATCTGCACCATCGGTCCCTCCAGCGAAAACGAGGAGGTTTTGACCCAAATGTGCCTTGGCGGCATGAATGTCGCCCGCCTGAATTTCTCCCACGGCTCTTATGAGGAGCATGAGAGAAAAATCGCCCTCATCAAATCCGTCCGCCAGAAGCTTGGCCTGCCCATCGCCATCATGTTGGACACCAAGGGTCCGGAGTACCGCATCCGCAGCTTCGCCTGCGACAAGGTGACCGTACAGGACGGCGCGCCCTTTACCTTTACCACCGACGAGGTGGAGGGCGATGAAACCATCGTCAGCGTCAACTATAAAAATCTTCACAATGAACTGAAAGCCGGCAACGTCGTCACCGTGAATAACGGCATGGTGAAGTTTGAGGTTCTGAAAATCGAGGGAACCAACATCCGCTGCAAGTGTCTGGTGGGCGGCGAGCTGAGCAACCGCAAGAGTATGTCCTTCCCCAACAAGGTCATGTCCGGCCCCTACCTCAGCGAGCAGGACAAATCCGACATCATTTTCGGCATTCGGCACGGCGTGGATTTTGTCGCCGCGTCCTTTGTGTCCTCTAAGGCGGATGTTCTGGAGCTGCAAAAGCTGCTGGACGAAAACGGCGGCAGCGACATTGAAATCATTGCCAAAATCGAAAATCAGGCGGGCGTGGACAATGTGCAGGAGATTTGCTCTGCCTGCGGCGGCATCATGATCGCCCGCGGCGACCTCGGCGTGGAAATTCCCTTTGTGGAGGTGCCCTCGGTGCAGAAAAAGCTGACCCGCATTTGCCGCATGATGGGAAAACGCGTCATCACAGCCACGGAAATGCTCGAATCCATGATTCAGAACCCCAGACCCACCCGTGCGGAAATTTCCGACGTCGCCAATGCGGTCTATGACGGCACCTCCTGCGTGATGCTCTCCGGCGAGTCCGCCGCAGGCAAATATCCGGTCGAGGCCGTGAAAACCATGGCGCAGATTGCGGAGTACACCGAACAGCACACCGATTACAAGCACCGTTTCCTGTCCACCGAGTATGCGGGAAAGAACAATCTGGACTGCATCTCCCATGCCGCCTGCTCCATGGCAATCGACGTGAACGCCAAGGCGATCGTGGTCTGCTCTGTTTCCGGCAGAACGGCTATGATGGTCAGCCGATTCCGCACCCCCGTCAACATCATCGGCATGACCACCGACCGAAAAATCTGGCGGCGGCTGTCTATGAGCTGGGGCGTGACCCCCGTCATGGCGGAGCAGTTCCCCAGCGTGGACGTGATGTTCTACTATGCCAAGAAAGCGGCGGAGGAGGTTCTGGATTTGCAGCCCGGCGACAACATCCTGCTCACCGGCGGCCCCATCAACGGGCAGTCCGGAAACACCAACAC
>X285_Short_beaked_Echidna__coassemble_648_pt1 | contig 12137 bp, 11 predicted proteins | sample X285_Short_beaked_Echidna__metabat2_high_PE_017 | metagenome-assembled genome bin X285_Short_beaked_Echidna | reverse complement strand
GTTCCGCCAGCAGACCGCAGAGAACGCCCCGCACGATGCCGCACAGGGCGGCGAATTTGGCGGTTGCCGCCGCCAGCCATGCCGCAATTTGTTTCCAAACAGGACGGCTTTCCTTACCGGAAATCCCATGCAGAACCACCACAAACACAGTATTTCCGACCATAATGGCGGGAACTACCAAAATTTGCGGAGCAATTCCCAACAAATAGGCAAGCACCGGAGAAATCAGAGCCACCGTGACGCCGCACCCGCAGCCACCCACCAGTGCCGCAACCGTCAGCACCGCATTGACGCAGGAGCCTGTGACCATCTGACCGAAGCCTCGGGTTGCCGCCTGCAAAGTCACAAGCAGGGAAAGCAGGAGGGCGGTTTCCGTGATCCATCGGATTTTTCGATTCATAAACATTCCTCTTTTCTTCCGTTCTGCCCAACAATATACCATATTTTCCCGCCCTTGTCCATAGAAACGCCCCGAATGCAGGCATTCGGGGCGCAGTTTTATTTGGCTTTCGGCGCGCGGCGTTCTTCCTTGGTTTTGCAGAACCGCTCCAACTCGGGAACCAGAAGCAGGCAGATGATTGCCGCCGTGAAACCGCCGTTATACAGGCAGTAGCCGCCGTGGAGGTTGGGCACGGAGGTGACCAGCAGGAAGTGCATCACCGCCGCCATCATCCCCCAGAACCAGCCGTACTTGCTGGTGATGGGGCTCAGGCCGTTGGCGTAGCACAGCCCCACCATAATGGCTTGGGCATTGATGACCATGGCGAACTTGCCCCCCAGCATGGGAGAGAGCCATCCGAACAGTGCCGACGCCAGCACATAGCCCAGCATGATGGGCCAGACGTTGCCGGGATGGGAGCCGGAATTGCAGGTTGCCAGCATACAGAAAATGATGCCGAACGTGACGCCGTTAAAAGTTGCGCCGATGAGATTGTAATAGGCGAGGATGAACAGACCGAACACGCCCACATTCATCAGGAACACGGCATTGCCAAATGCAGCGGACACGGAGGATACATGGTCTTTGGATGTGAGCAGCTTTTTGTAATCGCTGAATTTGCACCCCATGGCGAGGGAAATCACGATGCACAGACCGAACACGATGCCGCAGAACACATTTGCCGTCATGCGGGAGGCGATTTGCAGAGTTGCCGCGTCGGGTGCGGCGGGCAGGTCGATGCCCATGGTCTTATAGAGCACGGCGTTCAGGAAAAAGGCGAAGAAGCAAACGGGAACGGCGGCGGAATACAGGTCGAAACCTTTATGCACCTTGGGGGCATGGGTCAGACCCGCAGGCAGGGCAAAGCCGATCAGGAAACCGACCAGCAGGGTGATGCAAATGCCCACCGCGTTGAAGCCGACCACCTCTGCGTTGGGATAGCGCACCAGCAGGTCGCTGATGAGGGGGGCAATGCCGGTGGAGAACAGCATGGCGTTGACATTCGCGCCGAATTTTTCCTTTTTCACCAGACAATAGACCACCACACCCAAAATGGTGAACCAAATATTCAGAATATGGATGCCCCAAGAGCAGAAGCCCAAGGTCAGGATAAATGCCAGCGTGGACACATTATTGGGGGTTGCCTTGCACACGCAGAACAGCCCCAGCGCGATAAAGCCCACCAGCCCCATGTTCAGGAAGGTTGCGGCATAGCCGCCCAAGGCGAAATAGTTGGTGGAGATTTTAGCGGGACTGCTCAGAATGTTCCACAGACCGGACAGCATGGTGCTTCGGTCTGGCATACAAAATGCGGCAATCACAAATGCAGAGGACAGAAAGGCGAAAAACAGTTTCAGGAACTCGCCTTCGGAAATGGTTTTCAGTTTTTTCATAAACACACCTCTTTGTTAAAAACGGGCGATCCGGCACAGCAGCATCGGATCGCCCAGACGGTCGGCACTTGACCCTTGCACTCCCTTGGGGATATCCCCATTTTCCGTCAGTCATGCAAGGGGGTATTTCTTTATTAAACCTTTTCAGCAGCTTCTACAACGTGCTTCATCAGCACGGAGGTAGTGACGGAGCCAACGCCGCCGGGAACAGGGGTGATGGCGTCCACGATGGGCTCCACCTCGTCGAACTTCGCGTCACCGGCGATGCCGCCCAGACCGCCCTTGGCGTTGGGCTTGTTGGCGTCCCAGTTGATGGAAACGTCAATGACTACCTGACCGGGACGGACATAGTCGGCAGTCAGAGAGTTGAGGACACCGGCGGCGGACACGATGATGTCTGCATTCCTGCAAACTTCCGCAGTATTGACGGTGCGGGTGTGGCAGGTGGTAACGGTGGCGTTCTTGCCCATGAGCATCATGCCGGCAGGCTTGCCCACCACCAGAGAACGACCGACCACGACAGCGTTCTTGCCCTTGCAGTCGATGCCGTAGAAATCCAGAATTTCCATACAAGCGGCGGGGGTGCAGGGCGCATAGCCCAAGTCGCTAAGCCCCTCGAACACACCGGCATTGGACATATGGGTCATGCAGTCCACGTCCTTCTTGGGGTCCAGACGGTTGCAAATTTCGTTCTGGTCACCCTTGAGGTGCTTGGGCAGAGGACGGAACATGAGAACGCCGTGGATGGAGGTATCGGCATTGACCTGATCAATAACAGCCAGCACTTCTTCCTTGGTGGCGTCCTCGGGAAGCTCAAACTTCTTCACATCCACGCCGACCAGCTCAGCGCGCTTGGTCGCGCCCTTTTCATAGCTCAGGTCGGAGGGATTTGCGCCCACGCGGACGATGCCCAGAGTGGGGACGGTACCCTTTTCCCGCAGGGCGGCGGTACGGGTCTGAAGATTTGCATTCAGGGCGTCGGTAACTTCCTTGCCCAGCAACAGTTTAGCCATGGTAAATTCTCCTTATTTGTTGGGTTTTTGTGTGAATTATTGACCGAATCCGGCTTTTACGGTAACGAAAATCTCATCCGCCATTGCGCCGTATTTCGCCAGCATTGCGTTGGCTTTTGCGTTCATTTCCTCCGCCGTTTCCCGATTTTTCAGGGACTTGGTGTTGATGAACACGTTCAGGGACGCGGCCTGCAGAGCCGCCTTGCAGCACACGGCGGCGCAGCCTGCATCGGAAACAGCCAGACGGCTGCCCTTGGCGGCAAACACGGCGGTGTATTCGATGGCCTGACTGCACAGCTCCATGATGTGCATGGGAACGCCGCAGGCGGTAACGGTGGCTTCTTCCAAAATTCTGTCTCGATTGGGGTCGTCCTTGGGGATGCCGTAAGCCTTTGCCAGAGGCACAAAGCCCTTATCATCGGCCTCTACCTGATCGAGCAGCTCGGTTTGCAGGGCGTCGCATTTGGCTTTCAGGTCGAGGATTTCCCCCTCCACGTCGGCATACTTCTTCTTGCCCACGGTCAGGGAACCGACCATGTTGCCCAGAGCGGTGCCGATGGCACCCACCAGAGCGGCGGCACCGCCGCCACCGGGAGCGGGCGCGTTGGATGCCAGCACTTCCACGAAAGTGCGGCAGGATTCCATAGTCATGTCCATGTGTATTTTCTCCTAATCTTATGTTTGGAAATCGGAAACATTCCCATGTTTTATGAGAGAGCGTTCCGTAGGAAAAAGCACAGGCGGGGATACCGCCTGTGCTTGAGGATCGTTGGGATTAGAACAGGCCGGAGATCTTGCCGCTTGCATCTACGTCGATGCGCTCAGCCGCAGGAACCTTGGGAAGTCCGGGCATGGTCATGATTTCGCCGGTCAGCGCAACCAAGAAGCCTGCGCCGGCAGACACCTTCACGTTGCGGACGGTGATGGTGAAATCGCGGGGTGCGCCCAGCTTGGTCTGATCGTCGGAGAAGGAATACTGGGTCTTTGCCATGCAGATGGGCAGCTTGTCATAGCCCAGCTCGTTGAGGGTCTTGATCTGCTTCTCGGCATTGGCGGTGAAGTTCACGCCGTCGGCATGATAGATGCGCTTTGCAATAGCTTCGATCTTCTCCTTGATGGAGCAGTCCAGCTCATAGGAGAAGGAGAAGTCGTTGTCCTGCTCGCACAGGCGGATGACTTCGTTTGCCAGAGCGATGCCGCCCTCGCCGCCCTTGCCCCAAACTTCGGACAGAGCAACGTTGACGCCCAGCTCTTTGCACTTGCGCTCAATGAGAGCCAGCTCGGCTTCGGTATCGGTGGGGAAGCGGTTGATGGCGACCACGCAGGGCAGCTTGTAAACCTGTGTGATGTTCTCAACGTGCTGCAGCAGGTTGGGCAGACCCTTTTCCAGAGCCTCCAGATTTTCCTTGCCGGTTTCAGCCTTGGGTACACCGCCGTTGTACTTCAGAGCACGGGCGGTAGCAACCAGAACCACACAGCTGGGTTTCAGACCTGCCATACGGCACTTGATGTCCAAGAATTTCTCAGCACCCAGATCAGCACCGAAGCCTGCCTCGGTGATGGCGTAATCGCCCAGCTTCAGAGCGATCTTGGTGGCGGTAACGGAGTTACAGCCGTGAGCGATGTTGGCGAAAGGTCCGCCGTGGACGAATGCGGGAGTATGCTCCAGAGTCTGAACCAGATTGGGCTTCAGAGCGTCCTTCAGCAGAGCAGCCATTGCGCCCTGTGCATTCAGGTCACCTGCGGTGACGGGCTTGCCGGCGTAGGTATAGCCGACCACCAGACGAGCAAGACGCTCCTTCAGGTCGGTGATGTCTGCCGCCAAGCACAGAACAGCCATGATTTCGGAGGCAACGGTGATATCGTAGCCGTCCTCACGGGGGGTGCCGTTGACCTTGCCGCCCAGACCGTCGGTGACGAAGCGGAGCTGGCGGTCATTCATATCGACGCAGCGACGCCAGGTGATCTGACGGGGGTCGATGCCCAGAGCGTTGCCCTGGTAGATATGGTTATCGAGCATCGCAGCCAGCAGGTTGTTGGCAGCACCGATGGCGTGGAAGTCACCGGTAAAGTGGAGGTTGATGTCCTCCATGGGGACGACCTGTGCGTAGCCGCCGCCGGCAGCACCGCCCTTGACGCCGAAGACGGGTCCGAGGGAGGGCTCACGCAGAGCGACCATAACGTTCTTGCCGATTTTGCGCATACCGTCAGCCAGACCCACGGTGGTGGTGGTTTTGCCTTCACCGGCGGGGGTGGGGTTGATGGCGGTGACCAGAACCAGCTTGCCGTTAGGCTTGTCAGCCAGATCGTTCATGATGTTGTAGTCAACCTTTGCCTTGTAGTTGCCGTACTGCTCCAGATACTTGTCGTCAACACCCGCCATTTTGGCGATTTCGGTGATGCGAAGCATCTCGGTTTCCTGTGCGATTTCGATGTCAGATTTGAATCCCATTTTAATACACTCCTTGTAATTTGTTGGTGCCTACCGTTTTGTGAGGATCGGCCCGTACATGGATTTATACAGCTACCGTTGAAATGGCTCACTGTATATATGGATGTTTCGGTATTTAAGTACCGAAATAAGGATAGCACTTTCTTCCTCAAATGTCAATGTATTTTTCGCATATGGGGAAGGAATTTTTCAATATTTTGTCGAGCCGCCGCGAACTCTGAATTCTCCCCCCGATACAGGGAAAAGCCCGCCGATTTCGGCAGGCTTTTGGGTTAGTATTTCACTAGGTAATGCGTATCTTCAGTGTGCAAAGGAGTACTATCAGGGTGAGGCAAATCCTTTTCCTTTCTTGCTACTATATCAAATCATCAAGAATATCGACTGCCTTTTGTTGTTTCTCCTCTTTCTCATCTTGTAATCCTAGATACCTCAATGTGGTCGATATGTCTTTATGACGCAATTGTTTTGCACACAAACAAATATCTCCTGTTTTCTGATAAAGATTCATTGCACAAGTACGGCGCATTACATCTGGTGAAATATGTTTGTCCGTAGCCCCATCTGCATATTTTTCCAGCAAGTCTCTGATAGATCGCGTGCTGAGCCTTTTGTTTTCCTGAGATACAAACAAAGCATTTGTGGGTGCATTGCAAAAAAACTTTTCCCTGTCTTTTAACCACAAACTAATTTGTTTTTTTAGGTTCTCTCCTACAATAACATTGTCATGCAGATTTCCACTTTCCTCAATCCTGATCTGATTATGACTTAAATCAAGGTCATCAATATCAATTTGCACAATATCAGAAACTTGAAGTCCTGTAGCAAAACCAAGTTTGAACAAGGACAGATCTCTATTCAGTTGTTTGACCGATGCCCTTGTTATAATATTTTCAAAAATCCCCGTCATTTCCTCCGGTGTTAAAAATACTACTTTAGAAATTTTTTCCATTTTAGGTCTCTTAATACTTGAAACTGGGTTCACTGAAATATAGTCCGGAACTAGGAATTGAAAGAAAGAATTCAGAGCGGTCCAGCTATTTGCCTTAGAACTGCTTGATGCATCTCCTGTTTTTCCATCCGCATTTATTGTCCGGAATGAGTCAATATATCTATTAATACGATTTGATGTTACAGATAGATAAAAATCTTCTTTTACAACGCTTCCATATGTAAACTTGGCAAACTGAATAACCCCATACAAATATTTCTGTGCCGTTGCACATGATTTACCAGAATCAATTAAGTTATAATAGTAGTCGGTTAAAATGAGAGGCATATTACATAGCATTTTCGAAATTTGCCACTCAATTTGCCGTTCTTTCTCATGTTTGCCACTCAAAATAGGCTCCTTCTTTCGTCTAAACTCTAGCATATACATTGATCGTCTTTTTTCTACATCCAAACTTCTCAAACGAAACTTGTTTTCACCGGTTAGCTAAGCCGCTTGGCGACCACCACCAGCCGACCGTTCGACTTGGTGTAATCGCAGGTGGACAGGCAGATGATCTTATCGCCGTATTCGGGCGTGATGCCGGTATCATACAGCGCAAGGTCCTTGCACTTGGCGATAAATTCGTCAAATTCCTCCTCCGACTGCGCATCCACCATCAGGTGATAGCCGAAACCGCTGTAGGGATTTCCCGTGGTGACAAACACCGCGAAAATCTGATAGACATGCTGCTCGTACAGGGTGTCAAAGAACACGGTGCTGTTGTTTTCCCAAACCTCCCTGTCGCGGAACGTCTGCAATGCGGCGAACATACTGCCGTCGTGCATTTTATGTCCGTAGAGGGTCACATTGTCGCTGGGCGTGAACACATCGCAAACCTCCCGCGCATAGATACAGCCGCGGGTATTTTTTTCTTTATTGAAGTCCCGCCGCAGATAATAGTCCACGGCGTTGGGGGTCTGCATCACGGGATAGTCGATCTCCGTCCCCTCAATGCGGATCCAGCCCACCAAATCGTTGTTCATCTCGTAAAGCTGGGCATATCCGGGCAAAATCAGGGGTTGGGTGGGTTCGCCGTTCGGGTTCTGCTCCGCAGGCTCGGTGGGCGTCGCACCCTGCTGGGCATTCTGCACGATATCGGACAACTGCTTATTCAGGTTCGCCTGTTTTCTGGACTCCCAGAAATAGCTGCCCACCTGAAATGCGCTGACGCAGAAAACCGCGGCAAGAATACATACTGTCACAATCCAAATCACTTTTTTCATAGGCATTCCCTCCTGCGCACATTATACCCCACAGCGAGATGCCTGTCAATCAGTTCATGTAGTACATTCCCAGAGCATCCCGCATGTCATAATAATTCTGGGTCTTTCTCCAATCGTCACCAACTGCGCGTCCTGCCAGCCGAATGTATGTGTTCGGCAGTTTCTCTTTCAACTCAGCGGCGTACTTTTTTCCGCCTCCCCACCACAGGTGTTTCAGTCCGGTCATCTGCCCAATGATCTCCGGGTCGCCCTTGGTCAGTCCTAAATTCAAATCCTCCAACGCCGTACAGCCCAGCAGCGGCTCATAGTCCTTAATATGGGTCATGTCGATTTCCAGATACACCAGTTCCTTACAGGTGCTGATGGGGGTAATGTCCACGACACGGGTGTCTGTCACAATGAAATATTTCAGGTGAGGCATATAGGTCACAAAGTCGATCCAATGAATGTACCTGTGTCCCAAGTCAATGCAAATCATGTCCTCGCAGTAACGCAGATTTTCGGCATATTCATCAATAAAGTAGTATTGCTTTACACGGGATGGCATAAAGGAGGTTTCATCGGTGCGGGTCGCAATGGGACCGCACATAACCGTCCAAACTACCTTATAATCTGCCCGCTTTTCCTCGCGGAAACGAGCCATTTCCTCATTTTCAATGCCGCAGTTGCTCATGATTACCTTTTCCGCATCGGGGAAATATGCCATTTCCTGCGCAACAGGCTCCACGGTTTCCAGCGGAATGTCAGAAAAATCCACCTCGGTGGCATCGCTTTCCAACTGCAAGCCCAGCACGTTCACGCTCCAAGACACGTCCACGCCCGTGTTGTCGTTTTTCAGAGCCAACAGATTCTCCGCTCCGCCTATGGGATTCATGAGAAAAACAGACTTCAAATTCGGCAAATATTTCAGCATATCGGCAAATTCCGCAGGGTTTGTGTCCTCGAATTCCAACTTCTCCGTATCAAAAGCGTAGGTTTTCCCGCAGATTTCCACATTGTAATTCACATTCCACCGAGGGTGCTTCTGCCGAAGATTCAAAAGCAGGTCATAATCCTTGCAGGTCTCGCCGCTCACGGATTTCACCTGCGGCAGATAGTCCATCGCCGCGATATCCTCCTCGGTCAGATGCGCAACCGTGAGTTCCGCCGCGTCCTGCGGATAGTCCTGCCCGTCAATCTCCACAAGGTAGCACACCACGCACTCGGGGTACATCGCCTGCACCTGCATCAGCATTTCGTAATCCGTGCAGCCCCGTGCGTCCATAATTTTCAGTTGGGGGAAATACTTCAAAATCTCCGCATCCTCCGGAGTAATGCCGCTGATTTTCAGCACCTCGGTACCCTCCGGATAGGATTTCCCCTGAAACGGCACATTCCAGTAAAGCTCGCACTCCGGCAGCTCTGCGCGCAAAGCTTCGTACTGCTCCACCGTGATATCCCTGCTCTCAAGATTCAGAAACTCCGCTTTTTTAGGGTAGGCACGCATACCTACATATACAAAATCGGTTGCCATCCAGAACACCAGCAAAACCATCGCCACCAGCACCACAGCCAGCACCGCAGCAATGCCTATTTTCTTCTGTTTGCTCACTTTTTCTTCCTCCCGGAATTTTTTCGTCCGAGCAGCCCCATTTCTCGGAACCACCGACCTTACCCTCTATTATGATAGAAATTTTTCCATAAGTCAAGGGAAAAGGGTGATAAAAGCCGCTGATTTGACGAAAATTCGCGGGACGGTCTGATTTCCTGCCGAAACGGGGCGGGCTTTACGTCAATCTGCACAATTTTATAGCACGTTTTTTGCGCACTAAATTCACATATTTTTATTGACAAACGGCGTGTATCCTATATACTATACACATAAGGAGGTGTGCTTATGAAAAGCGTAAATATCACGTTCCGCATTGAAGAGGATCTAAAAAAACAGGCGGAGGATTTATTTTCCGATTTGGGAATGAGCCTGTCCACAGCGTTCCATGTTTTCCTGCGTCAGTCCGTCCGCGAGCAGCAAATTCCCTTCCAAATCAGTAAGAACCCCGTCCGCGCATCGCAAAACCAAAAGAGCAGAAAAGTTCCAGAGCAAGCAGAATAACGCAGAAATCGGTCAGATTCTGCACTGAAAAATAATCTTAATTCGGAGGTAGCATTCATGAGATCGAAAGAGGCTTTGCAGATGCGGGTTAGGGAATTGTGCGATCAGCGGAGGCTGACCCTGAACGGGCTGTGCGCCGTCAGCGGCATCACCCAATCTACGCTGAACAATTTGGTCAGCGGGCGGAACAATTCCGCCACGGTTTCCACCGTCCAGAAAATCTGCGACGGTCTGTGCATGGATCTGCCGACCTTTTTCGATTCCGACCTGTTCCGCAATCTGGAGCAGGAGATTTATTGATGCCAACTTTCATTAGAGAACACGAATAGATAAAACCTCCAAAACTGAATAAAGGAGGACGCGTTTCAAATGAAAGACTTTCTTTCACTTTTATGCTGATTTCTCTAAGCATTTTCGTAATGACCTACGAAGTCATCATGTATGCCTATTCTAAGAGGATACAAAAAATATCCGTGAAAACCATTATGCCGGAATCCTGAAATCCACACAAATGCCAACCGATTCCGTTTTCCCGATGCTCTGTATTTTTGTGTCTGTTCGGAAAATCTGCATAATCTTCCCTATCCTGCAAACAATAGCACTGGAAACGCAACACAAGGAGAGGAAAGAAAATGAAAGCTACAGGAATCGTTCGACGGGTTGACTATTGAGTTATAATAGGGACAAAGGTTAGAAGCCTTGAAAGCACGGGGTTTCCGCTGATTTTGTCCAAATTATCAAGCTGAAATCTCAAACTCACTATAATAAGGAAAGGAAAATGCAAAGAGGACGCACTTCTCCGTGAGGTGCGTCCCCTAAAATCAAATACGATTACATAGAGCGATTATTCGCCCCTTCGCCGGGGCTGGGTAGTCGCTCTTTTTTTATGCCCAAAATCAAGCGGGCAAATCTGAATGATTGGAGGTTTTTTCTTTGAGCAAAACTGTATATGCCCCTGAAAAGCCGAAAGATTGTCGTTACTGCTATTTCTGGAAGAACGGCAAGAAAGGCTGCTCCCTGGGCGAAGATAAATGTTACTACCTGACTTCTGTACCACCCAAGCCGAAAAGCGAATGTGACGGTTGCCCTTATGGTCGAGACCATCCTTGTATCGGTTGGTGTACCAAGCAGGTCATGCGTGATGTGGGGCTTCGCTGATATGGGCGAGCTGCAATATATCAATCTAAAAAAGTATGAAAGGATGATGACGATGAAGCCACGGTTCGACCGACACCAACCACCCAAAGGCTGCTCGAAATGCGAACACTATCAGCCCCGCTGGAAGTATCGCTTCTGCTACCACACGATCTGCCCCTATAACATCAGGGACAGCACTTTCCGTCGTGTACCTCTGAGTAAGGAACACTTTCCAAAGAAAGAGGTGGTGAATATGACAGATGTATGACGACTTTTTTAGCCTTGAAGAATCAGAACAGTATGCTTTTTACAGAATCCCTAAGATGCTGTTTTTGGTAGAGAAATATAAACCTCTCTCATCGGACGCAAAGCTGCTTTATGGCTTGTTTCTTGATCGAATGGGTTTGTCCCGTAAAAACGGTTGGGTCGATGAACACGGCAGAGTTTATATCATATATACCGTTGAAAGTATTATGGAAGCTCTGAATTGTGGGAATAAAAAAGTCATTCAGCTATTTGCAGAGTTAGAAAACAAAGCGGAATTGATTCTCCGTAAAAAGCAAGGGCTTGGAAAGCCAAACCTGATCTATTTGAAGAAGTTTACGACATATCCACAATCGCCTGTGGATAGACACTTCTTGAAGTGTGAAAATGACACTTCTGGAAATGTTCAAACAACACCTCTGGAAGTGGCAAAACGACACGGTAATAATACTGATAATAATAATACTGAATTTAGTGATACTAATCCTTTCTTTCCTTCCGGTTATTGTGGAATGGACAGCGATGGGATGGGACAGCGAAATCTGTATTATGAATATTTTCGTGAGAAGCTGGAGTATGAAATCTTGGTATCCAGGCATCCTTATGATAGGGAAACTCTGGATGCAATCATGGAATTGATTGTAGATACCGTTTGCACCAATCGCAAGATGATTCGTATTGCCAGCGATGACAAACCGGCAGAGGTCGTGAAAAGCAAATTTATGAAGCTCGACTCAGAGCATATCAGCTTTGTACTGGACTGCATCAAGAAGAACACTACTGATGTGAGAAACACAAAGCAGTATTTGCTTGCCACGATTTATAATGCCCCACTGACCATTAGCTCATACTATGACTTTCTGGTACAGCATGACATGGCAGAGGGAAAAATCTAAGGAAGGAGTGATTCAATGAAGTTTATTTTGAAAGCCGAGGTGATGAAAATTGTCGAAAAAAGCGACGGTCATAGCAGTGGTTAATCAGAAAGGCGGCACCGGCAAGACAACAACTTGTGAAAACCTGGGTGTTGGCTTGGCGATGGAGGGAAAGAAAGTCCTTGTGGTTGATACAGACCCCCAGGCTTCGCTGACAATCAGCCTTGGGCATTCTGTGCCGGATGACCTTTATCCTA
>X285_Short_beaked_Echidna__coassemble_644_pt1 | contig 12171 bp, 16 predicted proteins | sample X285_Short_beaked_Echidna__metabat2_high_PE_017 | metagenome-assembled genome bin X285_Short_beaked_Echidna | reverse complement strand
TGGAAATCAAAACCACGAAATACGGCTATTTATATTGTAAGTACATTCTGATACCCCCAAAGGAAAAGAAAACCCGACCGAAAGGTCGGGCAGACTAAGCCTTGTAAATGTGTAAAGTTTTGAGCCAACTGTAATGGAGATGATAAGGGAGTGAGACTATGGACAATGGATTTCCTGACCGGCTGCGGAGGCTTCGGGAGAAGCGTGGACTGAATCGAAAAGAGCTTTCTGAGCTGTGCGGACTGGAACCGGGGAGTATCCGAAAGTATGAGCGGGGGGAATCCATCCCACGATCGGACTCTTTGCACAAGATTGCCGATTTCTTCGGAGTATCCATGGACGAGCTTTGGAAGAAAAATTTCTAATATTTTTTGCAGAAAATGCTTAAAAGCAATTCAGCGTAAAAAATGTGCGGTATAATAGGGACGTGGACAGGGAAAGTCTACGTCCCTATCGTTGGTTGCGTATGATTTTTTCGTACAAACGCCCGTCGGAGCGAATCCGACCCAAAATAACCGGATGAAGGTGGTGCAATGGCATCAAGACTGACCGATAAGCAAAAGAAGAAAATCATTGCCGATTATGTGGAACTGGGCAGCTATAATGCCGCTGCGAAGCTGAATGGGGTGTCCGATAAAACGGTAAAATCCATCGTTCTTTCCGACTCCGAGTTCACGAAGAAATCCGAAAAGAAAAAAGAAGAGAACACAAAGGACATCCTTTCGTACATGGACAGCCAGAAAGAACTGGTCTGCCAGATCATCGGGATCGGGCTGGAGGCTCTGAACAGTCCCGAAAAGATGAAAAAAGCCACAGCCCCTCAGATCACCACGGCTCTCGGCACGCTCATCGACAAATGGGCAATGATCGGCGGAAGTATCGGGCAAGAGGTCAAGGAGGACGGACTGAGCCAGAGCCTGAGAGAACTTGTGCAGGAGCTGGAACAGCCGTAACTCAGGAGAACATTTGCGTGAGAGCTTCCTGCAAGACACGGGAGCAATTTACCCCCCGCTTGTCTGCAAGGTGATTCAGCCATGCCGGAATGGAGACATTGCGCCGGACGCATTTGGTGTCCGTCCTTGCACGGTAAGAGATGGTATCCACCTGAATGAGCGTCAAATAGTCCCCGGAAGCGTGGGAGAGTTCCTCCTGCGAGCATGGGGCAGGGGCGGGAATATCTTCGTCCTCATACACCAGCAGGCAGGCAGACAAAGCATCTGTGATCTGCTGGATGGCATCGGAAAGGTCGTTCCCTGTGGTAATGCAGCCGGAAATATCCGGGACGGTGGCAATGTATTTCCCGGTTGTATCGCAGGAAATAACGGCGGTGTACATGTATTTCATAAAAAAACCTCCTGTTTTTGCAATTGTTATACACAATGTTGTGTATAAAGTCAAGGACTATTTTAGAATATTGGTGATAAAGTGATTAGCCTAAAGCAAAAGAAAATCCTAGCCTTTCCCTATTCCGATTTTGAAGTACTGATTTGCGACGGTGCGGTTCGTTCCGGCAAAACATCCCTGATGACCGTGGCATTCATCGACTGGGCAATGCGGGAGTTTAACGGACGATTGTTTGGAATTTGCGGAAAAACCGTGGGAAGTGCCAAGAAAAATATCATTATCCCCTATATCTCCATGGTCTATGCGAAACAGCGGTATCTCCTGCGGTGGCGGGGATCGGATAATACGCTGGAGATAACGAGGGGCAACGTCAGGAACACGTTTGAGGTGTTCGGCGGCAAGGATGAGAGCAGCTTCTCCCTCATTCAGGGGCGAACCCTAGCCGGGATTTTACTGGACGAGGTGGTGCTGATGCCGGAGAGTTTTTTCAATCAGGCTCTTGCCAGATGCTCCGTGGATGGGGCAAGGTTCTGGTTTTCATGCAACCCCGGCAGTCCGAACCATTGGTTTTACAGAAACTGGATACTAAAAAGCCGGGAGCAAAATGCCCTGTACCTCCACTTCGAGATGACCGATAATCCGGGACTGAGCGAGAAAACCTTGGAGCGATACCAAAGGCAGTACAGCGGAGTGTTCTATGACCGCTATGTCCGCGGCCTGTGGGTTCGTGCCGAGGGCGTGATCTATCCGGTATTTGCCGACAATGCCAAGCGATTCGCAATCTCATGCACCGACCTGCCCAGAAAAGAAAACGGCGATTTGGATGGGATTTATATTACCGTGGGTGTGGACTTCGGCGGAAACAAATCCGCCCACGCTTTTGTGGCTACGCTCCTGACGGCAGATTATACCCCGATTGCCCTGCGAAGCCTGCGGATGCCTGCCTCCGGGGTGAGCGTGGAGCAGATGATTGCAAAGTTTACGAGGTTCTGCGAGGGAGTAGAACAGGATTACGGACGTATCGACTATGTGTTCGCCGACTGTGCCGAGCAGGCGATCATCAACAGTATGTACCAGCAGACGAAATACAACGTCCGGGACAGCGTGAAGGGTGCTATCCTTGACCGCATTCGCACCATGGATATTCTCCTCTCCTCTGACCGTTTCCGATATGTGCAAGGGCAATGCGATAGCCTTGTGGAGGCTCTGAAGGATGCAGTCTGGGACGAAAAGCAGCAGGACGATGTTCGGTTGGACGACGGCACAAGCGATATTGACACCTTGGACGCATGGGAATATTCTTGGTCTTGGGTGATTAAGAGAATGATTAGAGGGTAGAAAATGTTCAATCATTTTGTGGAATGGGTTCGGCGGCTGTTTGGGAAAGTTGTCGGACAGCAGGTGCAGTCACAGCTGCGGGACAGCGAGCGGCACAAAAAGGAATACGAAGATATCGGGCACATCAATTTTGCGGCGGTATTTGCAAACACCTTGGCGAATAAGGCGGTTTCCGATTGCCGAATGACCGTCACCGATTTGGGTGACGGCGAGAGCCGGAGAAGTCTGTTTCTTTCCCAGACCCTTGCCCCTGTGTGGGACAATATCAAGCAGACGGTGAGCCAAGCCTTGGGAAAGGGCGGAAAATTCCTGATCCCCTATGTGGAGGGAAACCGTATTTTTGTGGATGCGGTTGACCAGAGTACCGTGGCGGTCAATGGGATAAACGGTGCGGAGGAAATGACCTCCGTCACCGTGAAAGCAGACACCCACGAGGTAGAAGGGAAAATGTACCAGCGGGTGATCGACTATACGCTGTCAGATGGTATCGTCACCATCCGCACGAAGGCAGTCACCTCCGGCGGTGTGGCGGTATCCCTCGACCATGTTCCGGAGTGGGCTGGCATTTCGGAGGAGATTACCATCGGCGGTGTTCGGCAGCTCCCCATCGCCTTTCTGAAATGCCCAAGGGACAGCCGAAAGGAAAATACCGTGTACGGTGTTCCCATCACCTATGGCTGTGAAGATACCATCCGGCAGTTGGAGGATCTGATTGCCGACTACGAGAAAGAATTTCGGAACAAAAAGGTGTTCGTTGGTGTGGATGAACAGTTGTTCGGAAAAAACAAACAGCTGCCTGCCGGCGGTCTGTTCATGACCTTTTCCGGTGCGTCCGGCTCTTTCGGAGAGAAACAGCAGATGTTCAGCGTGTATGACCCTCCGTTCCGGGACGCTTCCTACCGAAGCCGGTACATAGACCTGTGCGAAAGATTAGAGCGGGAGGTAGGGACGAACAAAGGCACACTCACAGAACCCACGGCAACCGGCACAAATCCCACCGCAACCCAAATTCGTGCCGCCAACAGCGACACCTTCGCTCTGGTTTCCGATATCCGAAAGCACATCGAGAAGTGCATGGAAGAACTTGCCTATGCCGTGGACGTGCTGGCGGAGCGGTTCGCCCTGACCCCTGTTGGCTTTGCCGAAGATTACAAAGTGACCTTTGATTGGGATATGAGTATGGTGGAGTCCAGTTCCGAAACCTTTTCCCAGCTTTCGGAACTGGAAAGCCGTGGGCTGGTTTCCGGGGCAAGGCTGAACAGCTTCGTCACCGGGCAGACCATGCAGGACGCACAGGCGGAAATCGACGCTGTGGCGGACACAAAGGCAAAATCTGCCGATGCCATGCTCACCCCGAAAGACTTTGAGCCGGGTGGTGTGTAACCATGGGAGGCAGAGGTGCAAGCAGCGGTGTCAGCGTTAAGGGGAAACCCTATGGGAGCGAATACAAATCCGTCCTGAAGAATGGAAATATTAAGTTTGTGAAAGCGAATGAGGGTTCTGCAACCGCTCCATTGGAAACGATGACCCGTGGTAGAGTATATGTAACAGTCAATAGTGACGACAAATTGAAGTTTATCACGTATTATGATGATCAGAACAAAAGAGTAAAACAGATTGATCTAGACAAACCTCATGATGGTGTACTCCCTCATACGCATCATGGTTACGAACACTCGGAAAATGACTCAGCAAAGAAATTTGCATATCTGACACCAGAGGAAAAGAAAATGGTTGCACGGGTCATGCGAATATGGTATAATAGGGCGTAGCAAGTAGTAATGTAAGAGGAGCAAGCCTTGTTGGAGGCTGTTCCGGTGCAAATCCGGACGCTTGCTATGCCGTAGGATGCAGAAATGTATCCTTCGGCATTTTTTGTTAGGGGAAAGAAATGGTTAATTTTGAAAATCTGAATAAGCGGCAGTTCGATGGGGTGGGAAAATACGGATTTCCCCGGATTGCACCGGTGCAGACGTTGCCAACCGGCAGTTTTATCCCCATGAACTATGCAAAGACCGCCAAATCCCAGGAAAATAAAGTGGTTCATTGCTTTGTGGATGATTACCAGTTCGTCCGATACTGGAATCAGCCGGATACATACATTCCCCTTTTGCGGAAGTTTCAGGCGGTTTTCTCCCCGGATTTCTCGTTGTACACCGATATGCCGACCGCCATGCAGATCTATAACCATTACCGAAAGCATTGGCTGGCGGCTTACTGGCAGGAAAACGGAATAACGGTTTACCCGTCTATTTCGTGGAGTACTCCGGATAGTTTCGACTGGTGCTTCGATGGAGAGCCACAGAACGGCATTGTGGCGGTTTCCAGTATCGGCACACAAAGAAATGCGGAAAGCAGGCAATTATTTCTGCAAGGCTACGAGGAGATGATGAAGCGGTTATCTCCCACTTGGGTTTTATTCTATGGGGCAGTTCCGCCGGAGTGCGAATGGCATGCCGTTTCCATTCCCTCTTTCACCGATACCATCTCCCAGAGGACGCACAATGCTGACAGATAAGCAGACGGAAGAGGTTATCCGCAAAATTCTCCTGCGAATAGATGGGGTGAATGCGCAGTACCTCCAAAAGGTGGGAGAGCAGATTAAAATCCTCGGCAAACTGAACCCATCCAGCGTCCGAAGGCTGTCCCAAATGCACATTTACGGGGCAAATTCCAAAGCCATCCAAAAAGCACTTTCCGAAGCCCTGTCCATGGGCGCACAGGAGGTGCAGGAACTGCTGGCACAGGCGGCGGAGGAAGAATATGCCACCACTATTTTCCGCAGTGTGGCAAGCGGTGCAGATCCCATCCAAATGGCAGACAATCCACAGCTACAGAAATACATCGAGGCGATCTCCCGGCAGACGGCGCAGACCATGGAAAACTACTCCAACACCACGAATATAGACACCGGATATCGGGAGGTGGTTTCTCAGGCGGTAGACGCTGCCGCCAGAGGTGTGGCGGATTACAACTCTGCCATCCGGGACAGTATGCGAAAGCTGGGCGGGGACGGTCTGCGAGTGACCTATGAAAGCGGTGTGACCCGCCGGATGGACTCCGCCATCCGCCAGAACATCTTAGACGGTATCCGACAAGTGTCCCAGAAAGCCGCCGAGATTGCCGGCGAGGAAATCGGTGCAGACGGGGTGGAACTGTCCGCCCATCCCTTTTCCGCCATCGACCATGAAGCGGCACAGGGACGGCAGTTCTCCAAAGCGGAGTTTGAGAAAATGCAGTCCGGGCAGGCTTTCACGGATGTGGACGGGAAAACCTATGACGGATTCAAAAGACCTATCGGGGAGTGGAACTGCCACCATATCGCAAGCTTCATTCTTCTGGGCATTGCTAAGCGGCGGTACTCCGATGAACTTTTGGAGCAGTGGCGGCGAGCCAACCATGATGGCTGTGAGATTGACGGTCAGCACTACACCGTGTACCAAGCCTCTCAGCTTATGCGAAAGCTGGAAACCAAAATCCGTCAGCAAAAGGACATTGCCAATCTGGCGAAAATCTCCGGGGACGATGTTCTCCGTCGGGAGGCACAGGCGAAAATCCGGGATTTGAAGCGGAAATATACCGAGGTTGCCACCTCTGCCGCCCTGCGGGAGCGCAGAGACCGGATGGTGGTGGAAAGCTATCGGGAAACTGATAAAAAAGCAAAAGACGACTTCCCAACAGAGAAAAACAGTGCTATAATGGATATAAAGACGACCGGTGTCGGGGAGAGAATGCCTAATTCCATCACAGCTTCAACAACTCAAAATAAACTCCAAGGGTATTTGCTGAACAGTAACCATCCGAGAGGAAAAGACAAGGCTAGAGTAATGAATAGCGTACTTGGCTACCATTACGAAAACTGGGATGTACTGTCGGGCAAAATCTACAATACATTGCAAACCTCCACCGTATCTAAGCATACAGTTTCAGAATACGGTGACAAGTATACAGTACCGATGCGTATTCACGGAGAAAAAGGGAAGAGTATGGTTCTGAATACTGCATGGCAGGTAGATACAGGCTCTTTCGTCCCAAGGCTGATCACAGTTACCTTCGACAAACGTACAATCAGAGAGGAGTGATTTCATGCTGTCGCTATATGATATTGTCAGACTAAAAGAAGATGATGCCGAGCGTGGCGTAACGAAGGCGAATGACGGTGTCGTTGTGGATATCCACTCCGGTGGGGAAGCATATACCATCGAGTTCTTCGATGACGGAGGAGAGACCATTGAGGACGCTTTGTTCACAACATACACAGAGGACGAACTAACGATTGTTAAGACGTTTTCCGAAATGGCTTAGAATGGTGATATTTTATGACACTTAATGAGTTGACAGAATATATCGCTGGAATTGTGTCTGGGTTTTACTTTGACTATAACGGGAAGAACTGTGGCATTGACCCATTCAGTGACACAGAAATTGATATGTGGTATGGGGAGAAAATCGAGACGTTTGGCAATGTCCACGATGTTTTTCATTCCCCATTCTTCGATGGAAAAAGCCTGACCGAAATCTTCCCGGATATTGATGTGGATTTTGGGTGATTGCGTATGCTGGACGAAAAGACAATCCGAGCCATCGAGGACATCATCCGCCGGGGAAACGATGTCCAGATTCGGCGCAAGGGCGGCGGCATCGTCGTTCTGGAAGTGAAAAAAGAAATTAAATACAGTACCTCCTGCTAATTGGGGCAGAAGAAGGGCAATGGGAGCCAACTACCGAGGATAATTCTCGGCGGTTGGCTCTTTTTCTTTCGGTAAATCCCGCCTGTGGCGGTGTTTATACAATATTTGGCTATCCGCAAGCCTAAAAGTGCGGGGCGGCAGGTCATGGCTACGACCTAAAAAGCCTAGCCGTTAAGGAGGACGTATGACAAAGGATGAACTGCTGGGAATCGGTCTGACCGAGGAACAGGCAACCAAGGTCTTTTCTTTCAACGGGAAGGACATCGAGAAGGCAAAAGCCAAACTGCAGGCGGACGTGGACGGTCTGACCGCCAAGCTCACCGAGGCGAAATCCACCATCACCGCCATGGAGGCAGGCAAGGGCAATGCGGAGGAACTGCAAAAGCAGTTGGACGCATACAAAGCCGCCGAGAGGAAGCAACAGGAGGACATGGAAAAAGCCCGTCAGAAGGCAGACATGGACGCACGGTTTCAGGCGGCGATGGGCGACAAGGAGTTTGCCAGCGACTTTACCAGAAGCGGTGTATACGCTGAATTTGTAAAGGCGATTGCAGACCCTGCCAACAAAGGCAAGGGGGACACGGAGCTGTTCTCCGGTCTTACCAAGGACAAAGACGGTGTATTCAAGTCCAAAAATCCCCCGATAAACATGGGCGGCAGAAAATCCACCGGCGGCAAAGCAATGACCAAGGCGGAGATTTTCGCAATCAAGGATCAGACGGCACGTCAGCAGGCGATTGCCGAAAATCTGGAAATTTTTAGTTAAGTAAGGAGAAAAACACTATGGCAGATGACAAAATGATTACCAGAGCCGACCTTGCACGGGTTCGTGAAATCGACTTCGTGAATATGTTCGGCGAGTCTATCAAGAAGCTGATGGAGGCTTTGGGTGTGACCCGAAAAATCCCCAAGCAGGCAGGTACTGTCCTGAAGTCCTATCGGGCGACCGGCACGCTGGAAAGCGGCATTGTGGCGGAGGGGGAAACCATTCCTCTGTCCAAGTACAAAACCGAGCCTGTCAACTACAAGGAGCTGACCCTAAAAAAATGGCGGAAAGCCACCACGGCAGAGGCCATCGTAGACAAGGGCTATCAGCAGGCGGTGAACATGACCACCGACCGGATGCTGAAAGATGTGCAGAAGGGCATCCGCTCCGATTTCTTCGCATTTCTGGCAACCGGAACGGGAAAAGCTACCGGTGCAACCTTTCAGGCGGCTCTGGCACAGGCATGGGGTCAGCTTAAGGTTCTGTTCGAGGACGATGATGTGCAGTCCGTCTACTTCATGAACCCTCTGGATGTGGCTGACTACCTCGCCACGGCGAATATCACCCTCCAGACCGCTTTCGGCATGAGCTATGTGAAGAATTTCCTCGGTCTCGGCACGGTGATGCTGAACAGCTCCGTTCCCAAGGGGAAAATCTATGCCACCGCACAGGACAACATCGCTCTGTACTACATTCCCGTGAACGGTGCAGATTTGGAAGAAGCTTTCGAGTTCACCGCCGATGAGAGCGGTTTCATCGGCATCCACGAAGTCCCCGACTATTCCAACATGACCGCCGCCGATACCGTGGTAAACGGCATGGAGCTGTTCGCTGAGCGGCTGGACGGCGTGGTGGTGAGCACCATTGCGGCGGGGGAATAACCGCACTATCTGACACAGCCGCCCCGGACTTTGACGCTATGACGAAAGCCATGCTGCTGAGCTATGCCGCAGAAAACGGCATTCCGGGGGTCAATAGTGCCATGGTAAAGGCTGATATTCTGAAAACCGTAAAGGGGGCATGACCGTGTATCTCTCTTTTTCCGATTATGAAACCATGGGCGGAAAAGCCGAGGATATCGCATTCAACCGGCTTTCCTACCGTGCGGAGAAGATGATCGACCGTTACACCCAATGCCGTGTCCGCCGCATGGCGGACACCCCCGAAGCGGTAAAGCGGTGCGTTGCGGAACTTGTGGACTTGTTTCTGGCAAACCCCATGGACGAATCCGTGAAGCCTGCCCTAACAGGCTTCTCAAATGACGGGTACAGCGAAAGCTACTCCGCCCCTGTGGCGGCGGAGGACTTGAACAGAGCCTATTTGCGTGTTATTGTCACTTATCTCTCCGGGGAAACCGATGATAACGGCACACCCCTATTATATCGTGGGGTGGACGTATGAAACACGCAGAGCAGGAAATCACGCTGTATTCCTTTTCCGAGGACAGGGAAACGGGATATGAAACCGGCAGACGGCTGTTCCTTTCCGGTGTGTCTGTATTCAACCAGACGAAAACAAACGTAGAAAAGGACAGGCTTTCAGCGGCAAACCTCATTACCATCCGCATCCCGGAGGAGATTGTTTTCCAACCGTTTCCCCTGAAAACCGGGGATGTGATTGTTCTGGGCAATGTCCCGGAGGAAAATCCGTCCCGTGGGCAGCTCCTGAAACAGTACGGAGGGGATCGAGTCGTCACCGTCACCGGGGTCACAGACAACCGGGGCGGCAGACAGCCCCATTGGAAGGTGGTGGGCAAATGAGAGTGGATGCAAAATTCGACTTTGCATCCGATCAGGAGATCCTCCGGCGGCTGAATGTGCAGACCGGAGGATTGGTGCAGAAGGTTATTGATGAAGCGGTCATCCGAAAGTGCGAGCCTTACGTTCCTTTTGATGAGGGTGTGCTGACCGCCTCGGCAAGCCTTGCTACGGATATCGGCAGCGGCCTAGTGGTGTATAACACGCCCTATGCCCACTACCAGTATTACGGCGAGATATACGGTCCGAATTTTCAGGTAGAGCAGGGCGGAGAAATGGTGTGGCGGTCTCCCAAGGGGAAAATGAAGAAAGCCACCGGGAGAAAACTAAGCTACCACTTGGAAAAGCATCCCCTTGCCGGTTCTCATTGGTTCGAGCGGATGATGGCAAACCACAAGGATGAAATTCTGGAAGAAGCGAAAGCGGCGGCGGGGGTGAAATGATGGAAAATACAGCGGAAAATCTTCGTCTATGGCTGAGAACCTGCCCGGCGGTGTCCAATCTCGACAGGTTCGGTGTGGATTTCATGGGGCAAGACTTCACGGAATATGCCATTTATTCCAATCCCTCCCCCATCAAGACCAAAACCGACATCATGGGAAATGTGTATCTGGAGGCGGTGCAGGAGCTGAATTACCTGTTCGTTTCCGCATTTCCCCTTTCTCTGGACACCTTGCAGAACCTGAACAATCTGGGATTTTTCGACCAGATGATTGCTTGGCTGCTTCACCAGAATGTGCTGAAAAATTATCCCGAAATCGCAGAGGGGCGTGTCCTCTCTATTCTGCCGACCCTGACACCCTATGTGATGGACGCAGGCGGCAAAACCGGGCGATATCAAATCCAATTCAAAATCCGATACCGCCCGAATCCAATCTAAAGGAGAGATGAACAATATGCCTGAAACTGAAATGAAATTCAAAACCCCGGAGGGGCAGACCATTGACCGACAGCTGCTGATAGCCTACCTGAACGTGGGAACGCCCGAAGCTCCGCAGTGGGCGGCTCTGGGTTTCCGTGTGGAGGATTCCAGCATGGAGTACGACATGGGCAAGGACACCAAGCAGGACATCATGGGCAATACCTTTACCACCCTGAAAAAGCCTGTCATTACCCAGAACTTCGACCCCATGCCCTTAGACTCATCCGACCGTGCGGTGCAGCATATCTGGAATTTGGGTGTGCGGAAGCAGGACGTGCAGGCTCTGGCAAATCAGGATGTAATGGTTGCCCATTTCTATGCCGGCACGACCACCGCAGAGTTTGCGGAGCGGTATCCTGCCAGCGCCGTGGAGATCAGCAACTTCGGCGGCGAGGGCGGCGGTCATTTGGGACTGTCCAGCACCGTCACCTACGGCGGCAAACGGCAGCTTGGTACGGTCACAAAGGATGCCGAGGACGCTGTCACCTTTACTCCTGACGAAGCGTAAGGGAGAGAAAAATGGAAAAACTCTCGTTCGCAACAGGCTTGAAGGAATTTGAGCTGAACGGCGGTCAGGTGCTTTCCTTTGTACCCACAGACCCGCAGCTCATGTCCCGGCTGTTCTCGGCTTTTGAAACGCTGGACAGCACCCAGACCCGATACCAACAGACCGGCAACGATGCCGCCGATGCAAAAGCGTTCTTCGCCTATGTGGAGCAGATGGACGCTGAAATGCAGGTGCTTCTGGATGGACTTTTCGGAGTACCCATTGACCGTGCCGCATTTGACGGTGCAAGCCTGTTCGCCGTTGGGGACGGTCTGCCCCTGTGGGCAAATTTCCTCTTTGCCATCATGGACAAAATGGATGTGGGTGTGGCGGAAGCCCAGAAAGCACAGAACCCCAGAATCCAGAGGCTGATGGCGAAGTACAAGAGAAAGTAAGAAATCGGAGGGATGCACATGGAATACGGACTGCCGAAAAGCGTCACGCTCAGCGGAGCGGAGTATGCTGTTCGCTATGATTACCGGGCGATCCTTGATATTTTCGAGGTACTGAACGAGGAAAATGCTACCCAGTCGGAGCGTATCAGTGCCGCCCTCCAAATCTTCTACCCCGATTGTGAAGATTTGCCGGGGTATCCGCTGTACCAAGAGGCGATTGGGGAAATGTTTCGATTTATAAACGGCGGAAAGCCGGAAGCGCAGACCGGAAAGAAACCGCAGTTGGTTTCTTGGGATAAGGACTTTCCCTATATCGTTTCCGCAGTCAACCGGGTTCTCGGGTATGAAGTTCGGAGCATTCCGTACACACGGAAGGAGAATACCGGCGGTGTCCATTGGTGGACATTCCTG
>X285_Short_beaked_Echidna__coassemble_640_pt1 | contig 12264 bp, 12 predicted proteins | sample X285_Short_beaked_Echidna__metabat2_high_PE_017 | metagenome-assembled genome bin X285_Short_beaked_Echidna | reverse complement strand
GAGATGATGTTCCTGCGCAATCTGAATCAAGGAAATCAGCTCCTTTGCCGAGGTTTCTGCGCCGGATTCTTCCTCCACCGCCTCCAAAATCGTCAAATCAAAGGCGTTTGCGAAGTAGGAAAAGCCGTCGTGAAAGGTGATCATCTCCCGACAGGATAGGTCGGAAAGCTCCTGCTTTCCGTATTTTTCCAATTCATCCAGCCGATTTTGCAGGGAAATCAGGTTGTTTTCAAAGGTTTCCCTGCAAACGGGATAGGCTTCCGAAAGCCCCGCGCAGATATTTTCCGCCATGAGCTTGGCATTCTTCGGGTCAAGCCAGATGTGGGGGTCCTGCTCATGATGATGCCCCTCATGCTCATGTTCTTCCCCGCCGCAAAGCAGGGCAATGCCTGCGGACGCGTCAATTATCTGTCGATTATCCAGCAAATCTCCCATAAAATCCTCCAGCCCCGCTCCGGATATCACGATGACCCCCGCAGCCTCGGCGGCTTTCACCTGACGGACGTTCAGAGAATAGTCGTGCAGGCAGGAAACCTGCTCCGTCACAAGCCGCGTGACGGTCAAATCCGTGCCCTGACAAAGCGCGGCGGAAAATTCATAAACCGGCAGCGTGGTGGCGGCAATGTCGGCAGCCTCGGCGGGTTTCGCGCATCCGCACAGGCACAAAATCAGCAACAGGGGAATCCAAATCTGTTTCATAAATACATCCCGCTTCATTTCATTTCTACCTTTTATCATATCATAAGCTGTCAAGCAATGCAAAAAAAGATTACAAAAAAAGAGCCTGCCGAAGCAAGCTCCTTTATGTACGGGACTCAGTGATTTTTCATCCAGTCCTTGACCTTATTCTTGGCAAGGCTTTCGATGTCCTCAAATACGGGGTGGATGGAATCCACGCCGCCGCCGACGTGCAGGAAGTACAGCCCCTCGGGAGTTTGGTACAAATCCTCCTCGTAGCCGTCGGTGTCGCCCGGATTGCCGAAAGAATAGGCTTTGATCAGGGCAGCGGTTTCGGTGTCGTATTCTTTTTTACGGATGATTTTCTTCATGGAAAGAACCTCCTTTCTCGGATGGTAAATTCATATAAACTCTATTATACATATTTTTGTACGGAAATCAAGGTTTCAAACCGATAATTTACAATATTTTCAGAAAAATTGTACGAAGAAACATTATTATCACCTCTGAAATGGGTTTTACGCTGTGCATTTTGCACAAGAAAAAACAGGAAGAGAATCAAATTTCCCTTGCGGCAAAGAGAAAATCATGGTATTATAATCCAAAAGGAGGGGTTGACCATGCGAGATTTTCCGGTTTTTACAACGAATTTGGGGGTTGCAAGCCTTGTGCTGAAAGAAATTCCCTACAGGCAGACTGCGTATATTCTTATTCGGGACGTACAGCCCGAAAATCTCCCGCCGTTTTTGCAGGAGTGCGCCGATTTTTGCCGAATGGCGGGGGCGGAAAAAATTTTTGCAAGCGGACACGAAGCCCTGTCGGCACTGCCGCTTTCCGCTGCGGTGCTGGAAATGCGGGGCGTGGCTTGGGTTGACCCCGAAAAATCGGAAAACCTCTTTCCGGTCACGGAGCGGTCTGTCGGGCGTTGGCGGGAGATTTATAATGAACGGATGAAAAATGTGGACAACGCGGGAACGCTGGAAAGGGGGGACGAAGAAAAAATTTTGCAGTCCGGCGGAGCTTACTTTGTCCATCGGGACGGGGAGCTTCTGGGTGTGGGCTGGCTGGACGATTGCAGGCTGCTGGCTCTGGCGGCGGTAAAGTCGGGAGCGGGGGAGCGGGTTCTCCACAGCCTGATGTCCTTGGCGGAGGGGGATTCCCTGACCTTGGAGGTCGCTTCTACCAACAAAAGAGCCATTCGGCTGTATGAACGGTCGGGTTTTATGCAAATCGGAGAAATTTCACGCTGGTATTCGGTAAATCCAACGAAAAAACAGTAAGATATCAAGTAAAAGCACTTGACAACGGACGGGATATGGTGTATACTGCATCGTGTCAAGCAAAACCGCTTGATACGAGGAGGCAAAACCATGGACGCTCTGGAAATGACACTGCTGTTTGATTACTACGGTGATCTTCTGACGGAGCGGCAGAAGCTTTGCTTCGATATGCGCCACAATCAGGACTTGACGCTGGGGGAAATCGCCGGAGAGCTGGGCATCAGCCGTCAGGGGGTTTTCGACAACCTGAGCCGTGCGGAGGCTCTCCTGCGGAACATGGAGGAGAAAACCGGATGCGTTCGGCGCGACCTGCATAACCGCAGAACCATGCAGACCATTGTGGAAACTGCGGAGGTTCTGGCGAAAAACAGCAGCCCGACCGTTTCCGAACTTGCCCGAAAGATTCTTTCTGCGGCATGTGAGCTTGAGGAGTAAGCTATGGCATTTGAAGGCTTAACCGAAAAAATCAACAATACATTTAAGAAACTTCGCGGCAAGGGTCGTCTGAAAGAGGGCGATGTGAAGGAGGCTATGCGGGAAATTCGCATGGCACTTCTGGAAGCCGATGTAAGCTATAAGGTGGTCAAGGATTTTATCAAATCCGTCACCGAACGCTGTGTTGGCAGCGATGTTCTGGAATCCCTGACCCCCGCCCAGATGATTATTAAAATCGTCAACGAGGAGCTGACCAAGCTCATGGGCAGCGACGCCAAGCACATCACCATCAGCCCCAACGGTCCGACCGTTGTCATGCTGGTGGGCTTGCAGGGCGCAGGTAAAACCACCAACGGTTCCAAGCTGGCGGGTCTGATGAAAAGGCAGGGCAGAAACCCTCTGCTGGTCGCCTGCGACATTTACCGTCCCGCCGCCATCGCGCAGCTCAAGGTCTGCGGTGAAAAGCTGGGCATCCCCGTCTTTGACCGTGGCGCCCAGAACCCCGTGAATACCGCAAAAGAAGCGTTGCTTTATGCCCGCCAGCACGGCTATGACATGGTGTTTCTCGACACCGCAGGTCGGCTCCATGTGGACGAGGCTCTGATGAACGAGCTGAAAGAAATCAAGTCTGCCGTAAAGCCGGATGAAATCATGCTTGTGGTGGACGCTATGACCGGTCAGGACGCCGTGAACGCCGCCCAGAGTTTTAACGAATGGCTGGACATTTCCTCCGTCATGCTCAGCAAATTGGACGGCGACGCAAGAGGCGGCGCGGCACTGTCCGTCCGAGCTGTCACCGGCAAGCCTATCAAATTTGCGGGCATCGGTGAAAAGCTGGAGGATATCGAACCCTTCCACCCCGACCGCATGGCAAGCCGAATTCTCGGCATGGGCGATATGCTGACCCTCATCGAAAAAGCGGAAAAGGCGTATGACGCCAAGAAAGCCGCCGAGATGGAGGAAAAGCTGAAAACCAACAAATTCACCCTTCAGGATTTCTACGACCAGATGGTGCAGATGCGCTCCATGGGTTCCATGCAGGATATTTTGGCGCAAATGCCCGGTGCGGGAAATCTGAAGGATATCAACGTGGATGAGAAGTCCATGGCGCATCTGGAGGCAATCATCCTGTCTATGACCCCTCGGGAACGGGAAAAGCCCGATATCATCGGTGCAAGCCGAAAGAAACGAATTGCCGCAGGCGCAGGCGTTCGGGTAGAGGATGTGAACAAGCTCCTCAAGTCCTTTGAGCAAATGCGCAAGCTGATCAAGCAGTTTTCCGGCCCCGGCGCGGGGAAAAAGATGAAGCGTATGAGCCGCATGGGCGGTTTCGGGGGATTCCCCGGCTTTTAACAGGTTCGCTGAAAGCAAAAATGCTTTGCGATATAGATTACAGATTTTTTTTGGAGGTGAAACTCTCATGGTAAAGATTAGACTCAGAAGAATGGGTGCAAAGAAGGCTCCTTTCTATCGGATCGTTGTTGCTGACTCCCGCAGCCCCCGTGACGGCCGCTGCATCGAGGAAATCGGCACTTACAATCCCCTGACCCAGCCCGCCGTCCTCAACGTTGACGTCGAAAAGGCACAGGAATGGATCAAGAACGGTGCCCAGCCCACCGATACCGTCCGTGGCCTGCTGAAGAACGCCGGCGTGCTGTAAGAATCCCCGAAGGAGAAGCACAATGAAGGAACTTTTGCTGTATATGGCAAAGAATCTGGTGGACGATCCCGAGGCAGTTTCCGTCACCGAAACCTCCGGCGAGGACGGGAGGGTGCTGGAACTCCATGTCGCGCAAGACGATATGGGCAAGGTCATCGGACGCCAAGGACGGATTGCGAAAGAAATCCGTACCATTATTAAGACTGTTGCCCAGCGCACCGGCGAGAAGGTCACGGTCGAAATCGTGGATTAAACGAGGATGCGTGACTTTCGTCACGCATTTTTCGCATCTTTTAAGGAAAAACCGCCTGAAAACGGCGTATAAGATAAAATTTTGGAGGAAACCCATATGAAACTCCCCTTTATTGAGGCCGGCGAAATCGTCACAACCCACGGGGTTCGCGGGGAAGTGAAGCTGCTGACATGGCTGGACGCGCCGGAGGTGCTGTGCGAATTTGACCGCTGCCGCATTGACGGAACCGAATATGCCATGGAGGAAGTGCGGGTGCAGAAAACCTGCAATCTGGTGAAACTTCGCGGCGTGGATTCCATGGAGCAGGCGCAGACGTTCCGCGGAAAAATTCTGGAGCTGTTCCGCGAGGATATCGATGATGCGGTGATTTTTGCCGCCGAACTTGTGGGCATGGATGTGTACGCCGAGGGCAGAAATATCGGAAAAATCACCGAGGTGCTGGATTACCCCGGAAATTCTGTGTACGTCGTCAAGGGGGCGCGGGAATATATGCTGCCTGCGGTGCGGGAATTTATTCTCAGCACGGATTTGGACGGCAACCGCATGGTAGTGCGCTTGATTGAGGGGATGGAAAGCGATGAGAATTGATATCCTGACCCTGTTCCCCGAAACGCTGGGAGATGTGCTGTCGGAGAGCATTCTGGGTCGGGCGCAGGAGCGGGGCTATATTGCCATCAACGCCCACCAAATTCGGGATTTCACCGCCAATCGGCAGAATCAGGTGGACGATTACCCCTACGGCGGCGGGCGTGGTGCCATTATGCAGGCAGACCCCCTGTACCGCTGCTGGGAGGCGGTGTGCGATGAGGCGGGCGGCGCGGTGCATACCGTGTATCTGTCCCCCTGCGGGCACACGTTTCGGCAGAAGGACGCCATTCGGCTGAGCAAACTGGAGAATTTGGTGCTGGTCTGCGGGCACTATGAGGGCATCGACCAGCGGTTTATTGACGAGTGCGTGGATGAGGAAATCAGCTTGGGAGATTTTGTCCTGACAGGGGGAGAAATCGCCGCCATGGCGGTCACGGACGCGGTGTGCCGAATGGTGCCGGGGGTGCTGGCTGATCCGGAGTGCTTTGAGGACGAGAGCCACTACAGCGGTCTGCTGGAATATCCCCAGTACAGCCGTCCCGCCGTTTGGCACGGCAGGGAAGTGCCGCCTATTTTGCTGTCCGGCAACCATCAGAAGGTGGGTTTGTGGCGAAGAAAACAGGCGCTGCGCCGCACAAAGGCAAGGCGGCCGGATATGTATGAAAAGCTGGACTTGACCTCCAAACAGGATAAAAAGCTGCTGAAAGAAATACAGGATGAGGACGAGCAGGGCGTTTGAAATGTGCGCCCGTAACCAAGCGGTTTTTACCGAACCTGCGGGATTGCTCTGCATTTTACATTTTTTCGCAAAATATCCGCCGTTTTCAACCGAAAACGGCGGATTTCTTAATTATTTGCCGAATTTACTCGTCGCGGCAGCAATCCTCCCGATGCTCGTCACAGCCCTTGGGGGAGAACTGTTTCTCAGGGAAGGGGATGCGGCTGAACATCTCGCAGGGGTCCTGATCGCAGCAGCCGGTGCTGTCGCAGCATTCCTTGGTGGGCATGGCGTACTCCAAAATGGGCACCACAAGCTGAACATCCCGTTCCAGCCGCACGATGGAAAACTGCCCCAAGGTAACGTAAAGTCTGCGATGGTCGCCGGGAAGCACCAATTCTTCATCAAACAGCGCGCAAATTTGCTTGGGAATCTGGACGGCAACGGTATCGGCGCAGCTACACTCGCACACATCCTTCACCTTGGAGCTGAGCACCATGGGGTCGAGGACTTCCACCACGGCGGTGGGGCGGTTGCTTGTGCCGATGGTGCAGCCGTCGGCTTCCCCGATGCGGGTGTCGCTGGTGAAGATGTGGGCACGGCTGTCCTCGCCGCAGAGAACGGCTCGCTTGGAGAACACAGCCAGCCCGCACAGGGCTGCGGGGCGGCAGGAGCCTACCACAGCGTCTGCCAAAATGCGGTAGTAAAAAGTTACGTCCACACAATAGTGGTTTCTGTCGAACGCCACCGGCTCTACATCAATGTAGGTATGCAGCAGCTCCGCGCAGCGGACACGGACATTTGCGGCATTGTCCAGAATTTGCTGGGAGCCGCCGGTTAGATAGACCCGCAGGTCCTCAATGCAGTCCTTATCCCGGCAGGAATCCGTGATTTTTCGGGTGTGGATGGACATAGCCTGATGCAAATCGCCGGGGTTACAGCGCAGGGTGTCCTGACATTGCTCTGACATGGGAATCCCTCCTGATTGGATGATGGTATAAGCGGAATTTGCTTATAGCTCAGTTTATGCAGGGTTTCCCGGTCTGTGCATTGGGATTATTTCGTAAAGCGATAAACCGTCTCGCTGTGGTATTTTTCACCGGCAAGGGTCACAGGCTGCGCCCATTCGGGGTGATGGACGGCGTCGGGGAAGAACTGGGTTTCCAGAGCCACGCCGCTCCGCTTGCCGTAGGAAACGCCGCCCTTGCCCTGTGCGTTCATGAAATTGCCGGCATAGAACTGGATGCCCGGACAGTCGGTGTAGACCGCCATGCCACGTCCGGATATCGGGTCGCAGAGGTAGGCACAGGGATTGCAAAACACCTCGTAATTGTGGTCATAGCCGCCCTGCAAGCCCAGAGCGTCATAATCTTCCTCAATATCCCGCCCGATGGGCTTGGGGGTACGGAAGTCCATGGGGGTTCCCTCCACACTGCGCTTTTCGCCGGTGGGAATGCTCTGCGCGTCCGCAGGACAGAAGAACCGTCCGGGGAGGGTCAGGAGCTGCTCCATGGTGGAGTCCGTCCGCGCCTGCCCCGCTAGGTTAAAATAGCTGTGGTTGGTGAGATTGAACACCGTGTCCTTGTCGCAAACGCCGTCATAGACGATATGCAGACCGCCCTCGCCGTCCAGCCGATAGGTCACACGGATAACGGCGTTGCCGGGGAATCCCTGATCGCCGTTGGGGCTGCGCAGCTCCAAAACCACAGCGTCCTCGGCATGGGAAATCAACTTCCACATTCTGGTGTGGTAGCAGTTGGGACCGGAGTGGAGGTTGTTGCCGTTTTCGTTATCCGCCATGGCATAGGTTTTGCCGTTCAGGGCAAAGGACGCGCCCTTGGTTCTGTTGGCGTTGCGCCCGACAACGGCTCCCAGAAAGCCCTCGCCCGGGCGGTAGCCGCTGCAGTCGTCAAAGCCCAGCACAACGCCCGCAGCGGTTCCCTCCCTGTCCGGAACCAGCAGGGAAACAAGATTTGCGCCGTAATCGGTGACCTTGGCGGTCAGCCCGCCGCAGGATATGGTGTAGAGGGAGGCTTCTTCGCCGGAGGGCAAAATGCCGAAAGATTCTTTCATGTTTATGCTCCTTTTCTTTTTACCGCAAAATTGCGAGAAGTTATGTAAAGACGTATTTGCCTTATTATACTATATTCTTCGCCGTTTTTCAAACCTTTCTTTTGCGCTTTGAAGAAAATCGGGAACATTCCTCCCTCTGCGGGGGCGAAAGCGGGGGAGGGGCAAAAGGGAACTTTTTGGGGTGTAAAATTTGCAAACTATATTTTGTGTTTCACTATTGACAAAAACACAATATGTAGTATAATAAGCAGGACAAGATAAAACCGCAACTGTGGAACCCAAGGAGGAAGCACAATGAAAATTATCAAACGCAACGGCGCAGAGGTCGTTTTTGACATTGACAAAATCATCATGGCGGTGACGAAAGCCAATTCCGCCGCGGAAGAAAAGGTACGCATGACCCCTCTGCAAATTCAGCGGATCTCCGAGAGTGTGGAAATTTCCTGCGAGGAGATGGGGCGCAGTCCCTCCGTGGAGGAGATTCAGGACTTGGTGGAGAAAGCCATCATGGCGCACGGTGCCTTCGAGGTGGCAAAGGAGTACATCACCTACCGCTATATCCGCAGCCTTGCCCGCCAGTCCAACACCACGGATGACCGCATCCTCAGCCTCATCGAGTGCAACAACGAGGAGGTCAAGCAGGAGAACGCCAACAAGAACCCCACCATCAACGCTGTCCAGCGCGACTATATGGCAGGCGAGGTCAGCAAGGACATCACCGCCCGCATTTTGCTGCCCAAGGACATCGTCGCCGCCCATGAAGCCGGCATCATCCATTTCCATGACTCCGACTATTATGCCCAGCATATGCACAACTGTGACCTTGTGAATCTGGAGGATATGCTCCAAAACGGCACCGTCATTTCCGGCACCCTCATCGAGCGTCCCCATTCTTTCTCCACCGCCTGCAATATCGCCACTCAAATCATCGCGCAGGTGGCGTCCAACCAGTACGGCGGGCAGTCCATTTCTCTGACCCATCTGGCTCCTTTTGTTCAGGTCAGTCGGGAAAAAATCCGCAAAACCGTGGAAAACGAGCTGTCCCAGTTCGGAATTTCCGTCAATGAGGAAACGGTCAACAAGGTTGTGGAGGATCGGCTCCGTGACGAGGTTCGCCGCGGTGTGCAGACCATCCAGTATCAGGTCGTGACCCTCATGACCACCAACGGACAGGCTCCTTTCATCACCGTGTTCATGTATCTGAACGAGGCGCGCTCCGAGCAGGAGAAAAAGGATCTCGCCATGATCATCGAGGAAACCCTTCGCCAGCGTTATGAGGGCGTGAAGAACGAAAAGGGCGTGTGGATCACCCCCGCGTTCCCCAAGCTCATCTATGTGCTGGAGGAGGATAATGTTCGGGAGGGAACCCCCTATTTCTACCTGACCCGCCTTGCCGCCGAATGCACCGCCAAGCGGATGGTTCCCGACTATATCAGCGAGAAAAAGATGCTGGAGCTGAAGGTGGACAAAAACGGCGTGGGTCACTGCTACACCTGCATGGGCTGCCGTTCTTTCCTGACCCCCTACGTCGATCCCGAAACCAATCAGCCCAAATACTACGGCCGCTTCAATCAGGGCGTTGTCACCATCAACTTGGTGGATGTGGCTCTGTCCTCCGGTCGGGATATGGGCAAATTCTGGGAGATTTTTGACGAGCGGCTGGAGCTGTGTCACAAAGCCCTGATGTGTCGTCATGAGCGGCTGGAGGGTACCCTGTCCGACGCCGCCCCCATTCTGTGGCAGTACGGCGCGCTGGCAAGACTGCCCAAGGGCGAGCCTATCGACAAGCTGCTCTACGGCGGATATTCCACCATTTCTCTGGGCTATGCGGGACTTTACGAGTGCGTGAAGTACATGACCGGAAAATCCCACACCGACAAGGACGCCAAGCCCTTTGCACTGGAAGTCATGCAGCACATGAATGACGCCTGCAAAACTTGGAAAGCGGCGCATAACATGGACTTCTCCCTGTACGGCACCCCTCTGGAATCCACCACCTATAAATTTGCCAAGTGCCTGCAAAACCGTTTCGGCATGATTCCCGGCATTACAGACAAGAGTTATATCACCAATTCCTACCACGTCCATGTGTCCGAGGAAATCGACGCATTCACCAAGCTGTCCTTCGAGGCGGAGTTCCAGCAGCTCAGCCCCGGCGGTGCCATCAGCTATGTGGAGGTGCCGAATATGCAGCAGAATATCGACGCGGTGCTGGAGCTGATGCAGTTCATTTATGACAATATCATGTATGCCGAGCTGAACACCAAGTCCGATTACTGCCAGTGCTGCGGCTATGACGGCGAAATTGAAATCAAGGAAGATGCCGACGGCAAGCTGATTTGGGTCTGTCCCCAGTGCGGCAACACCGACCAGAATAAGATGAACGTTGCCCGCCGTACCTGCGGCTATATCGGCACCCAGTATTGGAATCAGGGGCGCACACAGGAAATCAAAGACCGTGTGCTTCACCTGTAAGAATGAAAAAGCAAATCCGCCGTTTTCGACTGAAAACGGCGGATTTTTTGCGTAAAAATGTGCAATTCAGAGGAATTTTCCCTTAAATTTGCGTGAATTCGTAATTTTCAAATTTCAGGCGGTCGCCGGTATCCACGCCGAACGGCAGCAGGGCGATGGCAACCTCGGACACCACGCCGGTATCGTCATACCTGACAAGAGCGTAGTCCCCGCGGATATCCATAACGGTACAGAGCATAGCTTTCTCCTTTCCTTACAAAAATTCGCCCCCGAAAGTCGGGGGCGAACGTTATTTCGGGATTGAAAACGGATAAGGATTTAGTCCTTATACATTTCCACCAGCTTGTTCAGATGCTCCCAACGCTCCTTAGCGGCGGCCTCGTTCTTAGCGAACAGGTCGGTTGCGCGCTCGGGGAATTCGCGGGTCAAGCGGCTGTAACGAGCCTCGTTCATCAGGAACTCCTGATAGCCGTCCTTGGGGGTCTTGCTGTCGAGCTGGAATTTGCCGGTTTCCTTGGAGGGATCGAAGCGGAACATATTCCAGTAGCCGCATTCCACAGCCTTCTTCATCTCAGCCTGACAATTGACCATGCCGCCCTTGATGGAGTGCATCTCACAGGGAGCGTAGCCGATGATGAGGGAAGGACCGTTGTAGGCTTCTGCCTCGGTGATCGCCTTGATGGTCTGCGCCTGATTTGCGCCCATAGCGATCTGGGCAACGTAGACATAGCCGTAGCTCATGGCGATTTCAGCCAAGGACTTCTTCTTGGTTTCCTTACCGGAGGCGGCAAACTGTGCAACCTGACCGATGTTGGAAGCCTTGGACGCCTGTCCGCCGGTGTTGGAGTAAACCTCGGTATCGAACACGAAGATGTTCACGTCCTTGTTGGATGCCAGAACATGGTCAACGCCGCCAAAGCCGATGTCATATGCCCAGCCGTCGCCGCCGAAGATCCACACGGACTTCTTAGACAGGTATTCCTTCTTGGAAAGGATGTCGGAAACGGTGTCGCAGCACACGCAGGCTTCCAGATTGGCAATCAGAGCGGCGGTGGCGGTCTTGTTGGCCTCGCCGTCGTTATAGGTGTTCAGCCAGTTCTCGCAAGCGGCTTTCCGATCCTCGTTGGTGGTATCGTCCATGACGGCGCGAACTTTGTTCGCCAGAGATTCGCGAATGACAGCCTGTGCGGTATACATACCCAGACCATGCTCGGCGTTGTCCTCGAACAGAGAGTTTGCCCATGCGGGACCGTGGCCGTTCTCGTTGACGGTGTAGGGGGAAGTAGCGGCAGGACCGCCCCAGATGGAGGAACAGCCGGTGGCGTTGGAAATATACATCCGATCGCCGAAGAGCTGCGTCACCAGACGGGCATAGCTGGTTTCTGCACAGCCTGCGCAGGATCCGGAGAACTCAAGCAGAGGCTTGCGGAACTGAGAGCCCTTCACGGTGTTGTCCTGCATATCCTTCTTTTCGCTGACGTTTGCGACCATGTAATTGAACACGTCCTGCTCCGCCAGCTCCTGCTCCTGAGGAACCATGGTGATGGCCTTGGTGGGGCAAACGCCGACACAGACGCCGCAGCCCATGCAGTCCAGAGGAGAAACTGCCATAGCGTACTTGTAAACGCCCTTTCCCTTGCCTGCCTTGACATCGACCAGACGTGCGTTTGCGGGAGCAGCGGCAGCCTCGGCCTCGGTCAGAGCGTAGGGACGGATGGTAGCGTGGGGGCAGACATAGGCACAGTTGTTGCACTGAATGCACTTGGTTTCATCCCAGTGGGGAACGGTGACGGAAACGCCGCGCTTCTCGTAAGCGGAGGCACCCAAGGGGAACTGACCGTCCGCCAGACCATCGAATGCGGAAACGGGCAGGCTGTAGCCGTCCATTCTACCGATGGGGTTGAGGATGTTCTTGACGACCTTGACGGTTGCCTCGGGACCTGCCAGAACGGTTTCGTCGGCGGGAGCCTCAGCGGCAGCCCAGTCGGCGGGAACGTCGATCTTCACATAGGCGGTTGCGCCTGCGTCGATGGCGTTCCAGTTTTTCTCGACCACATCGCGGCCTTTCTTCAGGTAGGAATGCTCGGCGGCGTCCTTCATGTAC
>X285_Short_beaked_Echidna__coassemble_630_pt1 | contig 12565 bp, 10 predicted proteins | sample X285_Short_beaked_Echidna__metabat2_high_PE_017 | metagenome-assembled genome bin X285_Short_beaked_Echidna | reverse complement strand
CAAGGCCGTCATCGAGATGCACGAGACCTTCCGCTCCCCCGCCATTTTGCAGGGTGCAGACCTCGCCAACGCATTTATGGGCGGTCGGGTGGACTTTGCAAACGGCACCTTGAAGGATAAGAAAATCGGCGCGCGGAATATCGCCAACGCCGTGAAAAAGTACGGCGAGAATTCCCCCATTCCCATTGTCCTCCACCTCGATCACGGCAAAAACTTTGAATCCTGCCAAGCGGCGATCGAGGGCGGCTATACCTCTGTTATGATCGACGGTTCCGGCCTGCCCTTGGAGCAGAACATTGAACTGACCCGTGAGGTCGTCAAATACGCCCATGCACGGGGCGTCAGCGTTGAGGGCGAGCTGGGCGTTCTGGCAGGTCAGGAGGATCATGTGTTCGCCGCCAATTCCACCTATACCAACCCCATGGACGCGGTGAAATTCATTCAGGACACCGAGGTGGACGCACTTGCCATTTCCTACGGCACACAGCACGGTGCCAACAAGGGAAAAGACGCGCGGGTTCGCAAGGAAATCGCCATTGCCATCAAGGAGTGCATCAGCCATCTGGGGCTGTTCTGCGCGCTGGTTTCCCATGGTTCCTCCACCGTTCCCCAATACATTGTGGAGGAAATCAACGCTCTGGGCGGCGAGATCCGCAATGCCTACGGCATTCCCGTGGGCGAGCTGATGGGTGCCATCCCCTGCGGCATCCGCAAAATCAACGTGGATACGGACATCCGCTTGGCGGTTACCCGCAATATGAAGGAATTGTTTGACCGGAATCCCGCGCTGCGGAATTCCCCCTCCATCGGCGGGATCTACAGCCTGCTGGAAGCCAATAAATCGGCATTTGACCCCCGCGTGTTCTTCCCGCCCATTATGGACACCGTTCTCACCGGCAATATCCCCGACGCTGACGTAGGCAAGCTGGTGGAGCGCGTGGAGGCAGGCGTGAAAGAGGCGGTCGGTTCCCTCATCGTGAACTTCGGTTCCTACGGCAAGGCACCTCTGGTGCAGTACAAGTCCTTGGAACAGATGGCGGAATTTTATCGGTAAGGGGCGCATTATGGGACAAAATATTCTGTTTGCCCAAGGCGGCGGCCCCACTGCGGTGATCAACAGCTCCTTGCAGGGGGCTGTGGAGGCGGCTCGCGCCTCGGGAAAAGTGGACAAGATTTATGCCGCGCGTTTCGGCGCAGAGGGCATTCTGAGGGGGGATCTCATCGACCTGACGGACGTTCCCGCCGCTGTCATTTCACTGCTGGCAGTCACACCGGCTTCTGCCATCGGCTCCTGCCGCAGAAAGCTGACCGAGGCGGATTATCCCACCGTTCTGGAAACCCTCCGCCGATTCCGTATTGATTGTTTCTTCTATAACGGCGGCAACGATTCCATGGACACCTGCAACAAAATCAGCATTCTCGCCAAGGCGGAGGGGCTGGATATTCGGGTCATCGGCGTTCCGAAAACCATGGACAACGATCTGGACATTACCGACCACTGCCCCGGTTTCGGTTCTGCCGCCAAGTATGCCGCTGTCAGTGCCTCGGAATTGGCACTGGACGCATCGGGTCTGCCCATTCATGTGGTGGTGCTGGAGCTGATGGGGCGCAACGCCGGTTGGGTCACTGCCGCCGCTGCCATGGCGTCCCGTGTAACGACCTGCAAGCAGCTGACCTATCTGCCCGAGGTTCCCGTGAACGTGGACAGGATGCTGGCAGATATTGAGCGGGAATATGCCAAGGGAAAAGGTCTGATCGTCACCGTCAGCGAAGGCATCTGCGGGTTGGACGGCAAACCGCTGGCAGATACGGGCATTGTGGACGGCTTCGGACACAAGGTTCCCGGCGGTACTGCCCAGCACATCACCGACCTCATCATTCAAAACCTCCGTCTGAAATCCCGTGCGGAAAAGCCGGGGCTGCTGGGTCGCGCCAGCAATCCCTACGCCTCTGCCATTGACCGTCAGGAGGCTTACGCGGTGGGTAAATTTGCCGTGGAAGCGGCACTCAGAGGAGAAAGCGGCTGCATGGTCGCCATTGACGCCTATCGGGGTGCAAAATACAGCTTCGATTTGTTCCTCGCGCCCCTGAGCCAAGTGGCGAACGTGGAAAAGAAATTCCCTGTGGAATGGATCGTAAACGGCAACCAAATCGACGACCGATTCTTCGATTATGCGATGCCCCTGATGATGGACGCGATGCCGGAGTATGCGCATCTGCGGTAAGGAGAGCGAAAATGAAACATCTTTATTTGAATTTGAAACGGTTTGACGTGCCGGTCGCATTCGGTGGCGTCAACCGCATCGCCCCCATGGAAAAATGGGGCGGCTATATTGTGGAAAATACCCAAGAAACTCTGAAAAAATATGACCCGTCCGAGGTGGAATTCGTTCAGTATTTCCCCGAAGCCCACCTGCTGAACGCCGTGGCGGCAAGATGCGACAGCAGCCCCGTTCAGGTCGGCTGTCAGGGCGTTTACCGCATGAACACCGCCGTTGGCGGCAACTTCGGTGCGTTCACCACCAACCGTCCGGTGTCGGCTATGCAGGCTATGGGCGTGAACGCGACTGTCATCGGGCACTGCGAGGAGCGAAACGACAAAACGGGGATTTTGGCGGAAGCCGGAGTCACCGATACCGCGGCGGTCAACCGTCTGCTGAATCAGGAAATCAAACTGGCGATTGCCCAAGGTATGACCGTCCTGTACTGCATCGGGGAAAAGGACACGGAGCTGGATCGCTGGGACGAGGTTCTGCGGGAGCAGCTGGAAATCGGACTTGCGGACGCAGATCTGTCCAAGGTGGTCATCGGCTACGAGCCCATCTGGTCCATCGGACCGGGCAAGACCCCTGCGGGCAAGGAATACATCACCAAAATCGCCCGTTTTATTAAGGAAGTCACCGGCGGCGTTGATGTGGTTTACGGCGGCGGTCTGAAAACAGACAATGCCGAAATGCTCGCCTCCATTCCGGAGATAGACGGCGGTCTGATCGCCCTGACCCGTTTCCAAGGGGAAATCGGCTTTTATCCCGACGAATACCTGAAAATCATTCAAACCTATCTGGGAAAGTGAGGAAATACCATGAAGCTTGATTTTGAATACGGCAACGGTTTTATGTCCGCCAACCTGCCGGACAATACCGATGTGTTCATTCCCGGCACCACCGTTCCCGACCCCGAATGTCTGCCCCAAGACTGGGACAGCCTGTACGGCGCAACGCTGGAGAGCATCCGCAATCCTTACGGAATGCCCGCTTTGCGGGAGCTGGCGGCTCCCGGCAAAACCGTTGTTTTCGTCATTCCCGACATCGTAAAGGGCGGCTGTCAACCCACGGCGCACCGCAAGGTTTCCATCCGCGCCTGCTTGAACGAGCTGTACGCAGGGGGCGTTGAGAAGAAGGACATCCTGTTCATGTTCTCCAACGGTCTGCATCCCCGCGCCACCGTTCCCGAAATGAAGCAGATTTTGGGCGACGAGTTATTCTCCGAATTCTATTACACCAACCAAATCACCTCCCACGATTCCGAGGACAGCGACCATATGGTAGACTTGGGCGTTACGGGCAGAGGCGACCCCGTTCTGATGAACCGGTATGTGTTTGAATGCGACATTCCCATTCTCATCGGTCACACACAGGGAAACCCCTACGGCGGTTACTCCGGCGGCTATAAACACTGCGCCACCGGCATTACCCACTGGAGAAGCATCGCCTCCCACCACGTTCCCAAGGTCATGCACCGGCAGGACTTCACACCCGTTTCCGGTCACAGCCTGATGCGCACCAAGTTTGACGAGATAGGTATGCACATGGAAGAAAAAATGGGACATCCCTTCTTCTGCTGCGACGCCGTGCTGGACACCTATTCCCGCCAAATCGCCGTTTTCTCCGGCTATGCCAAGGTTATGCAGCCCCTGAGCTGGGAAATCGCCAACAAGCGCACCTATGTTCCCTTTGCAGAGGAAAAGTACGATGTGATGGTGTTCGGAATGCCGCAGAATTTCCACTACGGCGACGGCATGGGCACCAACCCCATCCAGATGATGCAGGCACTGTCCGCGCAGGTCATCCGCCACAAGCGGGTTATGAAAGACAACTGCGTGATTATCTGCGCCTCCGTCTGCAACGGCTACTTCCATGACGAGCGTTGGCCCTACCTGCGGGAGCTGTACGAAATGTTCCAGCACGACCACATGAACACCCTGCCGGACATGGATCGCTACGGCGAATATTTCGCGACCAACGGGGAATACATCCGCAAATATCGCTATGCCAACGCATTTCATCCGTTCCACGGCTTCTCCATGATGTCCTGCGGACACATTGCCGAAATGAACACCTCCGCCATTTATATTGTAGGCGCGCAGGAACCCGGCATCGCCCGAAGCATGGGGCTGAAAACCCGCGCTACCTACGAGGAGGCTCTGGCGGACGCAATGAAAAAATATGTCGGTCACGACCCCAAAATTCTGGCTCTGCCCCAGACCTTCAAAATCGGTGCCGTCCATCTGTGCATGAAGGACGACGACCTTTCCGATGTTTAATCCGTTCCTAACCGGCGACGCCGGTAAAAATAAGAAATTTCAAACTATTTAGGAGGAACACACAATGAAAAAGCTGATCGCTATGCTGCTGGCTCTGGTTATGGTATGCGCCCTGACCGCCTGCGGCGCACCTGCCGCTCCCGTCGAAACCAAGGCACCCGAAACCACCGCCGCTCCCACCGAGGCTCCCGAAACCGAAGCAACCGAGCCCCCTGTAGAGCCCGTCACCCTGCGTATTGCCTATATGCCCAACTGGGGCGCGCTGTGGGCAGTTTCCACCGCCGAGGCCAAGGGCTACTTTGCCGAGGAAGGCATCACTCTGGAGCTGATCCCATTTGAGGACGGTCCCACCGAAATCGCCGCTATGGAATCCGGCAACATCGACATTTCCTACATCGGACCCGGCGCGCACAAGCTGTGCTCCACCGGCAAGGCTGAAGTCCTGCTGCTGCAGCATCTGGGCGACGGCGACTGCATCATCGGTCTGAACGGTCTGTCCACTCTGGAAGAGCTGAAGGGCAAAACCATCGGCTACGCCGCCGGCACCTCCTCCGAAACCATCCTGACCGTGGCTCTGGAATCCGTCGGCATGACCCTCGAGGATGTCACCGCCATGTCCATGGACGCAACCGCACTGACCACCGCCGCTCTGTCCGGCTCCGTTGACGCTGTTGCCGCATGGTCCCCCGCTTCCCTGACCATTCTGGCACAGGCACAGAACGCTACCGATATCTGCTCCAACGTTGACTTCGCACGTCTGGTTTCTCCCGGCAGCTGGGTCGTGAACCCCGCCTACGCCGACGCCAATGCCGACATTCTGGTTCGCTTTGTCCGCGCTATGTATAAGGGCATGGATTATGCCGCCGCCGCAACCACCGATGACGCTGTCGCACAGGAAGTCGCAGGCTTCATTGCCAACGTGATCTCCAGCGACGCCGAAGTGGTGATCGCCCAGCGTTATGACGGTTCTTGGATGACCAGCGCACAGGTTCTGAACGTTCTGAGTTCCGGCGAGCTGGTGCAGTATTATGCTGACCAGCAGGCTACCTTCATTGCCAACGGTGCCATTGAAGCAGACGGTGCGCTCGCACCCGCCGACTTCGTCCTGTCCGACATTATGATTGCCGCCGGCAAGTAAGAATTCACTTTCGGGAAGGCGGCGCAAACCGCCTTCCCATTTCGCAAGGACCGTAAGGAGGCCGAACCGTGAACAAAAAGAAGAACGTTGATTTGATTGGCAAAATCCCCAACTGGGTCTGGCTGTGCCTGTCTTTGCTGGTCGCAATTCTGGCATGGAGCCTGCTTTCCGCAAACCCCGTGACATCCCGCGCATTTCCTCCTCTGAATGAGGTTTTCGGCTCTTTCACCAAAATGGCGGCGTCCAAAGAAAACGGCGGCAGAGGCGTATTTTGGAGCGACGTTTTAAGTTCCCTGACCTCTGCGGGCATCGGATTTGCGCTGGGATTCCTGTTCGGCGTGCCGGTTGCGTTTCTCATGGCATGGTATCGACCGGTGCGCAACATTATCGAGCCTTGGATCCAGTTCATTCGCAACATTCCCCCTCTTGCCTATGTCCCTCTGGTGGTCATTGCCGCCGGCGTTGGCCGCAGACCCCAGATCATCGTCATTTGTCTGGCAACTTTCCTGACAATTTCCATCACCGTGTTTCAGGGCGTTATCAATGTGGACGAAACGCTCATCAAAGCCGCCCGTGTTTTGGGTGCCAATGACGCGGTGCTGTTTGTCCGTGTTATTTTTCCCGCGACCACGCCCTTTATCATCACATCCATTCGCTTGGGCATTTCCGTTGCCCTGACCACGCTGATTGCGGCAGAATCCACCGGTGCAACCGCCGGTCTGGGTATGCGCATTCGCGCGCTGAGCAGCTCCTTTGAAACGGAACCAATGATGCTGTATATCATCGCTGTCGGCATCATCGGTATGCTGGCAGAAAAAACCCTGAAATTCTTTGAAAGGAGACTGACCTCATGGCAGGAGAAGCGAGAAATTTGACCCCCAAGGTGGAAATCAAGGCGGTTGAGAAGATTTACGAAGGCAGAAACGGCAAAACCGTTGCCCTCAACGGCGTGAGCATGGATATCTATGACAACGAATTTATCTGCGTGGTCGGTCCCTCCGGCTGCGGAAAATCCACGCTGCTGAACATCATTGCGGGTCTGCATGAACCGACCGCCGGCGAAGTGCTGGTGGACGGCGTCAAGGTGGAAGGCACCGGCGTTGACCGCGGCGTTGTGTTCCAGCAGTACGCCCTGTTCCCGTGGCTGACCGTGAAGAAGAACGTGGAGTTCGGTCTGAGCCTGAAAAAAGAGCTGAGCAAGCAGCAGCGGGAAGAAATAGCCATGAAGTACATCAAAATGGTCGGTCTTGAAAAATTCGTCAATGCTTATCCCAAGGAGCTGTCCGGCGGCATGAAACAGCGCGTTGCCATTGCCCGCGCCTATGCGGTCAATCCGAGCCTGCTCCTTATGGACGAGCCTTTCGGCGCACTGGACGCCCAAACCCGCACCCAGCTTCAAACAGAGCTGCTGAAAACTTGGGAAGAGGAGAAGAAAACCTGTTTCTTCATCACCCATGACGTGGAAGAGGCGATTCTGCTGGCGACCAAGGTCGTGGTCATGTCTGCCCGTCCCGGCCGCATTAAGGAAGTCATTGACGTGAATATTCCGTATCCCAGAAATCAGGAAACCAAGATGCTCCCCGAATTCACGGAATTGAAAAACTATATCTGGAATATGGTTTACAAGGAGTATTTGGAGATCCACGAATAAGCCAAAAATCAGGGGGATGCTTTGCATCCCCTTGTCAGTAGAAAGGAAAGTAGAGCCAAATGCATCACGAGTATTATTACTATGATAGAGAGCAGCTCCTCGCGTCTCCGAAAATCCCCATGGAGGTCATGGCGGACAAACCCACGGTGTTTCAGGCGATCGCGCAGGAAATGGCTGACGAAATTCAGGCGCGGAACGAAGCCGGCAAGACTACCGTCTTTATCTGTCCCGTCGGTCCTGTGGGGCAGTATCCCTATTTTGTGGAAATGGTGAACCGCCGTCGTATCGACCTGAAAAATTGCTGGTTCATCAACATGGACGAGTATCTGGATGAGGAAAAGCAGTGGATTCCCATGGAGCATCCCCTGAGCTTCCGCGGTTTCATGGAGCGGACGGTGTACTCGAAAATCGATCCCGCGCTGAATGTGCCCGAGTCCCATCGGGTTTTCCCCGACCCCAACAATTTGGAGTACATTCCCAATCTGATTGAGGAGCTGGGTGGCGTGGATGTGTGCTTCGGCGGCATCGGCATCAACGGGCATCTGGCGTTCAACGAGGCTGACCCCAGCCTGACCTGCGACGAATTTAAGCAGCTTAAAACCCGTGTCCTGCCCATCACCCCCGAAACCCGCGCGGCAAATGCCATCGGCGACTTCGGCGGACGGCTGGAGGATATGCCTGTCTACTGCGTGACCATCGGATTTTATGAGATTTTCCATGCGCGGAAGATTCGTTTGGGCATTTTCCGCGATTGGCATCGCGCTGTGGCGCGTCGGGCGGGATACGGCGAAATGACTGCCGATTTCCCCGTTTCCATGCTGGCAGACCATCCCGACGCCAAAATCCGCATGACAGAGTTTGTTGCCGGTCTGGAAGATTGAGGTAGCCCGATGAGTAAGACTTACCTCGTAAATGCGAGGGTTTATCGGAATCACCGATTCGAGGACGCTGCTGTCTGCATGGAGGACGGCAAACTGCATATTCTCCCCGCCGACTTCGCGCCCGCGGACGGAACGGTTTTTGATTGCGCCGGACTGAAAGCCGTTCCCGGATTCATCGACACCCATACCCATGGCGCGGTGGGCGTGGACGTGAACAGTGCCACGGCGGAGGATTTGGAAAAAGTCAGCCGCTTCGTTGCGTCCAAAGGCACCACCGCTTGGCAGTGCTCTGTCCTCACCGACACCCAAGCGCAAACCGAGTGGTGCATCGGGGAATTTCGGCGGCACGAAACCATGGAGCAGAACGGTGCGGATTTGGTGGGCATCCATTTGGAGGGACCCTTTCTCGCCAAGGAATACAAGGGCGCCATGCCCGAGCATCTTCTGAAGAAAAATGACATTGCGCTGGTGCGCCGTTATCAGGAACTGGCGGGCGGAAAAATCCGCTACATTACGATTTCTCCGGAGCTGGAGGGCGTGCAGGAAATGATTCCCGCCCTGCGGGAGCTTGGCATCGTGGTGGGCATCGGGCATTCCGGCGCGACGTACGAGCAGTCCATGGGTGCCATCCGCTTGGGTGCCACAGTGGGAACCCATGTCGGAAACGCTATGCGGCTGTTTCATCAGCATGAGCCTGCCATTTTCGGCGCGGTGATGGAAAGCGACGTTTACTGCGAAACCATCTGCGACGGCCGTCATCTGGTTCCCGGTTCCGTGCGGATGTACTGCAAGGTCAAGGGCTTGGACAGAATCGTGGCGATTACGGACTCCATCATGGCGGCGGGACTTCCCGACGGAAATTACCATCTGGGGGTCAACGATGTGATGGTGGTCGATGGGGACGCCAAGCTTGCCGCTGACGGCACACGGGCCGGTTCTACGCTGACCCAAGATACGGCACTGAAAAATATGTGCCGCTGGCTGCCCTATTCCTTGGAGGAAATTCTGCCCACCCTGACGGAAAATCCCGCGCGGGAGATGGGCTTGTGGGAGCGCAAAGGCTCTCTGGATGACGGCAAGGACGCGGATGTGGTGCTGCTGGATGAAAACCATGACGTTGTCCATGTTTTTGCCCGCGGCAAACAGGTGAAGTAGCGCGCTGAACACAGCCCCGCACTCGGATAAAAATTAAAATCAGCAAAACGCATTGCGGAGGATTTTCTCTGTAATGCGTTTTGTATAGAAATAAAGAAATCTCAGGCAATCGCACAAGCGATCGCCTGAGATTTGTAATGCAGCGATAAAAATACTTTCCCAGCCAAAGGGCTTGTCCATCCCAAACCGCCGCACGGCAAAGCGGGTTCGGTTTGGAAAGGAGGAGCAGCAGAATGAGCGCGCTCTGACTTTTGTAAAAAAAGTCGGAGCAAGCGATATGACGCTTGCTCCGACGTGGTGCCGGTGGCCGGACTCGAACCGGCACGATGTCGCCATCGGTGGATTTTGAGTTATTTGCTTCATACGGAATACAAACGAACTCAACCCCCTATGGAGGTCGCTAATGGACACCCAAAAGCCCGCAATTACAGACTATTTTGAAGCTGGTGTGTAGAAAAGTTCCATTTCGTCTGCCATTTCCGCATTTTTCAATTTTGACGGTAATTTTGGATTTTGGAGGGACATCGGAGGGATGTAATTCCAAAACAGAGCACAACAGCACACGCAATAGATTCATAAATCACAAACATATTATAGCGTATTCCTCTGCCATTGACAACACATTTTCAGAAAAAGAGGTATTGCTATGAAAACACGCGCACACTATGAAAAACTTTTTGCTTCATATCCTGATGTTGTCACCCTACCCGAATTTCAAACAATGCTCGGTGGTATCGGTGACAGTACAGCCCGAAAAATAATGCGGGCAAATAAGGTCAAGCATTTTTACATAAGATGTACATACCTTATACCCAAAGCCTGCGTAATTGATTATGTATTGAGCGACGATTATGCGAAATACAGTAAAACGCTCAAAGCGAGGGTTTAACCTTTAAGCCATTTGCAGAAATGCAGATGGCTTTTTTCATACCCATACATAGCCGTCCACAATCGCCGTGGGCGGCTAAATCTATGTAAAGGAGGAAACCCCAAATGGCAAATTGCAAAGTAATTGCGGTGACGAACCAAAAAGGCGGCGTGGGTAAAACCACAACGACCGCCAATCTCGGTATCGGGTTAGCACAGGAGCATAAAAGGGTTTTGCTGATCGACGCAGACGCACAGGCTTCTTTGACCCTTTCCCTCGGCTATCCGAAACCCGACGAGCTCCCCGTTACGCTTGCGGATATTATGCAGAATGTGATTGACGACGCACCGATTCCGGGCGGTCACGGCATTTTGCACCACGGCGAGGGTGTTGACTTGCTGCCTGCCAATATTGAGCTGTCGGGTATGGAAATCCGGCTTATCAACGCTATGAGCCGTGAAAGCGTGCTGCGGACATATATCAATGCGGTAAAGCCCCATTACGACTATATCCTCATTGACTGTATGCCCTCGCTCGGAATGATGCCGATTAACTCATTGGCGGCAGCCGATAGCGTACTCATTCCGTCGCAGCCGTCTTTCCTCTCTGCAAAGGGTCTGGATTTGCTTATGCAGTCTATTTCAAAAGTCAAACGGCAGATCAATCCGAAGCTGAAAATCGACGGGATTCTTTTTACTATGGTCGATAACCGCACCAACGAAGCAAAGGAAATCATCGCTTCGCTGCGAGCCCACTACGGTGAGAAAATCAAGGTATTCGGTACGGAGATACCCTTTTCCGTGAGAGCCGCCGAAACAAGCGGCAGGGGCAAAAGCATTTATGCTCACGACAAAAACGGCAAGGTTGCCGCCGCATACCGTGCGCTGACAAAGGAGGTGTTGGAGATTGAGCGAAAAAACGAGAGATTTAGGAATGACGCCGCTCGATGATTTGTTTTCAACAGAGGACGACCGGGCGCAATCACAGCTTGAAAAGGTTGTGACGCTGAATCCCGCCGAAATCTCCGACTTTCCGAACCACCCGTTTCAGGTGCGGCAGGACGACGATATGGCCGAAATGGTTGAGAGTATCAAGAAATACGGCGTGTTAGTCCCTGCTCTTGTCCGTCCGAAAGAGGACGGCGGCTATGAAATGGTCGCAGGCCACAGGCGAAAGTTTGCGGCTGCTCTGGCGGGTATCGCTGAAATCCCCTGTATTGTTCGCAATCTCACCGATGATGAAGCTACAATCGTAATGGTGGACAGCAACCTGCAAAGGGAAAAGATTTTACCGTCCGAAAAAGCATTTGCCTATAAAATGAAGCTGGAGGCTATGAAAAGGCAAGCGGGCAGACCTAAAAATTCGGCCCCACTGGAGCCGAATTTGAAAGGGGTTCGCTCAAATGAGCAGTTAGCCGCAAACAGCCCGGACAGCCGTTCCCAAATTCAGCGTTTTATCCGCTTAACCGAGCTTATCCCACCTGTTCTGCAAATGGTGGACGACGGGAAGATTGCTTTTCGTCCTGCCGTTGAGCTTTCCTACCTTTCCAAAGAACAGCAGCAAAGCCTGTATAACACAATGGAGTGCGAGGATTGCACCCCGTCTTTAGCACAGGCTATCAAAATGAAAGAGTTTAGCAAGGACGGCAAGCTGACCGACGAGGTAATTTTCTCCATTATGCAGGAGGAAAAACCCAATCAGAAAGAACAGTTCAAAATACCGAAAGAGCGTATCAGCAAATATTTTGCTCCGGGGACGCCCGTACAGAAGATTGAAGATACCATTATTAAGGCTCTGGACCTCTACCGCAAACGGCAAAGAGATATGGAAAGATAGATTTCACTACCAAGGGATAGCCATACCCTTTTTTCTGCAATGGCGTTGCTCGGCTGTTCCCCCTCTCCACACCTCTCCCCCTCAAAACTACCTGTACTACCCGAAAAAAGAGATGTTAAGTAGTCGCTATTTGCCCGTACCTTTGCTAAACTTTGCAGATATTCGTACAATGAAGCTGCAAAGGAGGTTTTCACAATGAAAAAAGCAATAGGAATCGCCGTTTTCGCAGCGTTCATTCTTGCTCTTTCGGGTTGTTCCAATACAGACAGCCCACAGAGGGATAATGAGAGTTCAGCGCCGCCAACGGTCATACAGGAGATTGAGGAAAGCAAATCGCCGGAAGAAAGCTCGGCGGCTTCTGTTTCGGAGAGTAATGAGAGTTCGGAAGAATCCACGCCCCCGGCAACGACCGAAACAGCACAGGCAGAGGGTTTGCCGTCTGCCACCGTGGAAAGTTCGGAGGTTTCAATGCAAACGCAGACCCCCGCCGATG
>X285_Short_beaked_Echidna__coassemble_605_pt1 | contig 13452 bp, 12 predicted proteins | sample X285_Short_beaked_Echidna__metabat2_high_PE_017 | metagenome-assembled genome bin X285_Short_beaked_Echidna | reverse complement strand
GACCCCGACGGAGATGTGACCTGCTGCCTTGCGGGCGAATATCTCTACTGGCGGTGGAATACGGAAAAGGGACGCGCTCTCACCGAGCGGCTCCCCATGCTGCGCGACTGCGGCGAGGAAGCCGTTGCCGTGAGCCAAGAAAAAACGCGTGAAATTCTCAAAAATCTTCCTCTCGGCAATTTGGATTTCTCCTGCCTTGCGGATGCGGACATGATGCACCTTTTTGAAAGCCCCAAGTGGGCGGAGCTGTCCGAAAGCTGCTTGGGCTGCGGTGCCTGCACCTTTGTCTGCCCCACCTGCCAGTGCTATGACGTGGAGGATTTTGACGACGGACGGCAGGTGCGGCGGTTCCGCTGCTGGGATAGCTGTATGTATTCGGACTTTACCATGATGGCGCACGGCACCAACCGCCCCACCCAAAAGGAGCGGTTCCGCCAGCGGTTCATGCACAAGCTGGTTTATTTCCCGCGGAATAACGGCGGGGTTTTCGGCTGCGTGGGCTGCGGACGGTGCCTGCAAAAATGCCCCATCCACATGAACATCGTGAAGGTGGCGGCGGCGTTAAAGGAGGGGACAAAATGAGAAATGACCCGCTGATCCCCATGCTTGGGGTGGTGACGGACATCCGCACCGATACGCCGGATGTAAAGACCTTTCGGGTGGAGGGCGCGGACGGCAAAAAGCCGTTTCTCCACATTCCCGGTCAGTGCGCCATGCTGTCCGTTCCCGGTGTGGGCGAGGCACTGTTTTCCATCACATCTTCCCCGACGGAGGATTATTTGGACTTTTCCATTAAAAAATGCGGCTGCGTGACCTCTTGGCTTCACGGCATGGAGGTCGGCCGGCAAATCACCATCCGCGGTCCCTACGGCAACGGATTTCCCGTGGATACCGCCTTTCGGGGGAAGGATCTGCTGTTCATTGCCGGCGGCATCGGGCTTGCCCCTCTGCACTCCGTCATCAACTACTGCCGTCATTATCGGGAAAATTACGGAAAAATCGACATTGTCTACGGTTCTCGGAGCAAGGAGGATTTGGTGGACTTCCCCGAAATTCAGGACGTCTGGTGCAAAGAGGACGGCATTTCCGTCCACCTGACCATCGACAATCCCCAGCCGGACTGGGACGGTCATGTGGGATTTGTGCCGAATTTTGTCAGGGATTTGGGCTTTTCCACCGATAAAACCGTGGTCATGTGCGGTCCGCCCGTGATGATCAAATTTACGCTGGCGGGGCTGACGGAGCTGGGATTTTCACGGCAGCAGGTGTATACCACCATGGAGCTGCGGATGAAGTGCGCCGTCGGCAAGTGCGGCAGATGCAACATCGGGGATAAATATGTGTGCAAGGACGGCACCGTGTTCCGCTTTGATCAGTTGGACGAGCTGCCCGATGAATATTAGGAGGAAGCCATGGAAAAAATGGTAAATGTTTTTTTGTACGGCAAGAAATATTCCGTTCCCGAGAGTCTGACCATCATGGAGGCGATGGAGTATTCCGGCTATCAGCTTGTGCGGGGCTGCGGCTGCCGCAACGGCTTTTGCGGTGCCTGCGCCACGATTTACCGCATTGCCGGAGATCGGGATTTGAAAACCTGCCTTGCCTGCTCCACCAAGGTGGAGGACAATATGTATGTGGCAACCCTGCCCTTTTTCCCGCTTGTCAAGCAGGTGTACGATATCGAGAAAGTGAAGCCCACCGAGCAGATTATGATGCAGCTCTATCCGGAAATTTATGCCTGCGTGGGCTGCAATGCCTGCACGAAAGCCTGCACGCAGGGTCTGAACGTGATGCAGTACATCGCCTATGCCCAGCGGGGAGAGTATGCCAAGTGCGCCGAAGCGTCCTTTGACTGCGTGATGTGCGGCGTGTGTTCCGCTCGGTGTCCGGCGGGAATTTCCCATCCGCAGGTGGCGATGCTGGCGCGGCGGCTCAACGGCAAGTACATCGCCCCTCACTGCGGACATCTGGAGGAGCGGGTGAAAGAGATTCTGGAGGGGCAGTATGAGAGCCTGCTTGCCGACCTCATGGGAAAATCCACCGAGGAAATGCAGGAGCTTTATAATCAACGGGATATCGAAGCGTAAGGAGGAACGGCAATGTATTACGATCCGATTATGCGCGCGTCCATCGAAAAGGTGGAGGCGGCGCGGCAGGCGAATATGCAGTTAAATCCCCGTCGGATGACCGCCGAGGAAAAGGAAATTCTCCTGAAAACCTATCATCCGGATTATCGGGAAAATCAGTTTGTAAATTTGGAATTCGGGGCAAACCGTGGGCAAAAGGTGCCTTTGGAGCTGGCAAAGCTGCTGCAAGGCAGTCCCAGAATTGCGGCGGGGGACGTGGATTTGGAAAACCCCGCCTACGATACGGATGTCCTTATCATAGGCGGCGGCGGTGCGGGTGCTTCTGCCGCCATCGAAGCGCATGAAAACGGCGCAGATGTCATGATCGTCACGAAGCTGCGCCTTGGGGACGCCAATACCATGATGGCGGAGGGCGGCATTCAGGCGGCGGATAAGCCCGGAGACAGCCCTGCTCAGCACTATCTGGACGCCTACGGCGGCGGTCACTTTGCCGCCCAGAAGGATCTGCTGTATAAGCTGGTGACGGAGGCTCCCGAGGCGATCCGCTGGCTGGGCAGTTTGGGCGTGGAATTTGACAAAGCCCCCGACGGCACTATGATCACCACCCACGGCGGCGGCACCTCCCGCAAGCGGATGCACGCGGCGAAGGACTATTCCGGCGCGGAAATCATGCGTACCCTTCGGGACGAGGTGCTCAACCGCGGCATTCCCGTGGTGGACTTCACCGCGGCTGTGGAACTGATTTTGGACGAGAACGGAGCCTGCGCCGGAGCGGTTCTTATGAACATGGAAACGAAGGAGCTGCTGGTTGCGCGGGCAAAAGCCGTGATTTTGGCAACCGGCGGTGCCGGACGGCTCCATTATCAGGGATTTCCCACCTCCAACCACTACGGTGCAACCGCCGACGGCTTGGTGCTTGCCTATCGGGCGGGGGCGAGGCTCCTGTACCCCGACACGCTCCAGTATCACCCCACCGGCGCGGCGTTCCCCGCTCAGATTTTCGGCGCGCTCGTGACAGAAAAGGTGCGCTCCGTGGGTGCCATGCTGGTCAACGCCGACGGAGAGGTGTTCATGAACCCTCTGGAAACGCGGGATGTTTCCGCCGCCTCCATCATTCGGGAGTGCAGTGACCGCGGCAGCGGTGTTCCCACCCCCGAGGGCTTTGCCGTTTGGCTGGATACCCCCATGATCGAGCTGAAAAACGGGGCTGGTACCATCGAAAAGCGGATTCCTGCCATGATGCGGATGTTCGCCAAGCACGGCATTGATATCCGCAGGGAGCCGATTTTGGTCTATCCCACCCTCCACTATCAAAACGGCGGCGTGAAAATCACCGACAACGGGCAGACCGACGTGACGGGGCTGTTCGCCGCCGGCGAGGTGGTGGGCGGCATCCACGGGCGCAATCGGCTCATGGGCAACAGCCTGCTGGATATCATCGTGTTCGGGCGGAATGCCGGCAAATTTGCGTCGGCGCAGGCAAAGCAGACCACTCTCGGAAAGCTGACCCTTTCCCACCTCGATCAATTCGAGCAGCAGCGGCAGCAGGCGCAGGCTGCCACCGGAGAAATCTCCCCCAAGCTGCTGCCGGACTATACCCGCCGCGCGATTTAGGGAATACCGAATCGAAAAGCGTGAATAGTAAATACTTTGGAAATCCGCCGTTTTCAATCGAAAACGGCGGATATTTTTCTATAAAATCTTCTCCGTAGGGGCGGATTCCATATCCGCCCGAAATCAAATTCCTTTTTCGCGGGCATATGGTTTTGTGTTGTAAAAATTACCCCCCTACGGTTTCGACCGCCGTACACCACGTTCCTCCGCACCCCCTGCCTCCCTCTGACGAGGGAGGTGGCTTGCCGCTCGGCAAGCCGGAGGGAGAGAAAATCCTCCGGCTTTCTCCCATCCCGTTGGTTCTTCTTTGTAAACATTCCCTCCCGTAACCCTCCCCATTCTGCGTATTTTGCAATCCATCCTCATTCCGTCTCCTTTTTCGGCATCATCTGCATTGCTGTGACGGTGAGCAGCGGCGCGAAAATCATCCCCCCGATGCCCCAGAGCTTATAGCCCATATACAGCGCGATCAAAGTCACCAGCGGGTCCAGCCCCAACTGCTTTCCCACCAGCTTCGGCTCCAGCACGGAGCGTGTGACGGAAATCACCACATAGATCCCCGCCAGCCCCACGGCGCGGGGCGTATCGGCTTGCAGCAGGCAAATGACCGCCCACGGCAGGAGAACCGTGCCGGTGCCCAGCACCGGCAGCGCGTCAACAAAGGAAATGCCCAACGCCCAGATAAGCGCGTAGGGGATCCGCAAAATCAGCAGTCCCGCCGTCAGAATGAGAAAGGTCGTGCCCATCAGCTTCACCTGCGCTTTCAGCCAGCCCCCGACGGCGGCGCGTACCCGCTTCACGGTTCGGAGCAGAGGGCGGAGCTTTTCTCTCGGGAGCCGCGCGGCGATCCGCTCCTTGATTTTCGGCAGCTTTGCGGAAATCATGAAGCCGGAAATCACCGTGGTTCCCAGCCCCAGCGCGCTGTCGGGGATGTGGCTGAGCAGACTTCCGGCAAGGCTCAGCACATAGCTCACCCCCCGATTCAGAAGGCTGGTGCCGTCGGAAAAAAAGTCCGTCACATTTTGGCTCAGCAGAGGGCGGATGGCGGGGGGCGTGTGCTCCGCCAACTCCAGCAGCCAGCCCTGCAGGGATGAAATGCCGGACATGGCGGCGTCCTCCAGATCCGGCAGTACCCCCGCCAGCATCCCCAGCTCCCGCACCAAAAAGGCGGCAGCCATCAGCACCAGAAGTCCGAGACAGAAAAACGTCATGCTCACCCCGACTCCGGCGGAAACGCTGCGGGGCATATGAAAGCGTTTGCAGAAAAAACCCACCATCGGCTCAGCCAGAAGCGCGAGGACGGTTCCCAGCAAAAACGGCAGCGTCAGGGGCAAAAGATAATGGATTCCCAGCCAAAAGACCAGAAAAATGCCGAGATAGGCGGTCGCGGTTTTCAGGTTGGAACCCATGGAAAATCCTCCTTTTCGAAGCGTCTGGGTCTTGCAATTTTCAAAATGTGTGCTACAATACAGGAAAGATGCAACGCTCCGTTTCAGGCGGAACGGCAATAACTGGGAGGGGTATCCGTGACAACGAAACCCAAGTATTATATCGTAGAGGCGTCGGCACTGCCGGAGGTTTTCTTAAAAGTGGCCGAGGCAAAGCGGCTGCTTTCCACCGGAGAGGCGGCGACCGTGAATGAGGCAACCCATATGACGGACATCAGCCGCAGCGCGTTCTATAAGTATCGGGACGCGGTGCTGCCCTTTCAGAACATGATGACCGGTCGGATCGTCACGTTCCAGTTTCTCCTGCATGACGAGGCGGGACTGCTGTCCCATATTCTGGGGGTGTTTGCCGAATCCAATGCGAACATCATGACCATCAATTCCATCGTCCCCACCAACGGTACCGCGGTTGTGACCATTTCTGCGGAAACCATGGATTTGACGGTGTCGCTGGAGGAACTGCTGGCTTCCATGAATAAAGTCCCCGGCGTGGTCAAGGCAGAGGTTCTGGCGGGATAATAATGCAGTATGCCCTGTTTGCTCCGGTCGGGATGGCGGGGGCGTGTAACAATGTGCGCTGAAAGCTGCTGTGGAAACGGCGGCTTTCTTTTTCCCACCCATTCGGCACGTTTCGCCGCTGGGATTCATAGAATGTGCCAAAGGAGGGATGCCATGTGCTGATCGTACAAAAATACGGAGGAACATCCTTGCGGGATACCCAGCGGGTTCGTTCGGCGGCTCGTCGAGCGGTTGGACTGGCTCGGCAGGGCGTTCAGGTCGTGATCGTGGTTTCCGCTCAGGGGGACATGACCGATATGCTGATTGCAAAGGCGGCGCAGGTCAATCGCCGCGGCTCTGCGCGGGAGATGGACGCCTATCTCGCCGCCGGAGAGCAGATGTCTGCGGGACTGCTGGCAATGGCGATCGGGGCTATGGGCTATCCGGCTGTGAGCCTGACGGGCTGGCAGGCGGGCATTGTCACCGACGCCGCCCACGGCAATGCCAGAATCCAAAGCGTGGACTGCGGCAGGATCCGTCGGGAGCTGGACAGCGGAAAAATCGTGGTGGTGGCAGGCTTTCAGGGGCTGACCCCCACGGGGGATATCACCACCTTGGGACGGGGCGGCTCCGATACCACGGCAGTGGCTCTGGCTGCCCATTTGCAGGCGGATCGGTGCCAGATTTTCACCGACGTTGACGGCGTTTATGACCGCGACCCCAGAATCAATGAGGACGCCACCCGCTTCGGGCGCATCAGCTATGATCGGATGCTGACCCTTATCGAAAGCGGGGCGCAGGTTCTCCATGACCGCAGTGTGGAGCTTGCACGGGCGCACGGCATTCGCGTTGAGGTTCTCTCCGCCCTCACCGGCGAGCCGGGAACCATCGTGTGCGCCGAGGAATAACGGAGCTTTGGAATTATTGTAGCCAAGGCTTGCGCAGAGTATTCCGCGCAGAAAAGAAAACCTGAAATAGCTCTTGACAACGGGCGGCGGGTGTGCTAAAATAGCACGGTAATAAAGAAGGCTATACGTCCGCCTCACCGTGAGCGATTTGCAAAACGGTTCATATTCCCGTTTTCCCTGATATGGGGATTTTGCGGAAATGATGCGGATGCTTTGCCATCCGCTTTTTTTGTTGTTTATTTGGAGGTGCTTACCATCGCAAAATTAGATCATCAGCTCAATGAGGAAATTCGGGATAAGGAAGTTCGCCTGATCGGTGCCGACGGTGCTCAGCTTGGCGTTGTGCCTGTCGCGCAGGCCGCTGCTCTGGCAGAGGAACAGGGCATGGACCTTGTGAAAATCTCTCCCAATGCCGTCCCCCCCGTCTGCAAAATCATGGACTATTCCAAATTCTGTTTCGATCAGAAGAAACGGGAGAAGGAAGCCAAGAAAAACCAGCGCGTGGTGGAGATCAAAGAGATCCGCATGAGCCCCGGCATTGACACCAATGATCTGAACACCAAGATCCGCGCCGCTCAGAAATTTCTGACGGAGGGCAATCGGGTGAAAGTCAGTGTCCGTTTCCGCGGTCGTGAGATGGCGCACACCAATCTGGGTGAAAAGCTGCTCATTGATTTCGGTGAAAGCTGTGCTGAGATCGCGGTCGTGGAGAAGAATCCCAAGCTGGAAGGACGCTTCATGGCAATGTTCCTGTCCCCCAAGAACAGCAAATAAGCAGAAAATATAAATAATCGGAAGGAGAACCTACTATGCCGAAACTGAAAACCCATAGCGGTGCAAAGAAGAGATTCAACCTGACCAAAACCGGAAAGGTTAAGAGAGCTCATGCCTACAAGAGTCACATCCTGACCAAAAAGACCACCAAGCGTACCCGCCATCTGCGCGCGACCGCTTACGCCGACGTGACCAACGTTGACGCAATCAAGAAAATGATTCCCTACAAGTAAGGCAGAAGGAGGATACTGAGAAATGGCAAGAGTTAAAGGCGCGATGATGACGCGCAAGAGAAGAAACGCTACCCTGAAGCTGGCTAAGGGCTACTGGGGTTCCAAGTCCAAGCATTTCAAGATGGCCAAGCAGCAGGTCATGAAGTCCGGTAACTACGCTTTCGCAGGCCGTAAGCAGAAGAAGCGCACCTACCGTACCATGTGGATCGCCCGTCTGAGCGCGGCTGTCGCTCCCTACGGTCTGAACTACTCCAAGTTCATGAACGGTGTGAAGAAGGCCGGCATCGAGATGAACCGCAAGAGCCTGTCCGAGATGGCGATCAACGAGCCCGCAGCATTCGCTGCCGTCGTTGAGAAGGCAAAGGCTGCTCTGTAAATAAAAACATTGGGTCTGTCGCTCCTGCGGCAGACCTGTTTTTGTTGCAGCAAATTGGGGTGTAAAAGGAGGGCATTTGCAATGGAACTTCTCATCACTGCAACCCGCACCGGACGGCTGTCCTCATTTTTGCGCGGGGAACTGAAAATGTCCGCAGGGCTGATGAATCGGCTCAAATGGGGGGACGGGATTCGGGTCAACGGCGTTCCGCGGCATACCGATTTTTCGGTGCAGATCGGGGATGCGGTGACGGTTCGGCTGGACGAACAGAAGCCTGACTACCCCGCGCAGACGGGAAATTTGGATATTCTCTATGAGGACGCGCACATTCTGGCGGCGGATAAGCCGGCGGGGATGCTGATTCATCCCTCTGCAGCGAAAAATGACGGAACGATGGCAAATTTCGTGGCAGGCTATTATGCCGAAACCCGCCAAAATTCCGCATTTCATCCGGTCACGCGGCTGGACAGGGACACCTTCGGTATCGTCCTGCTTGCGAAAAACGCCTACGTCCATGCCCTTTTGCAAGAAACAGACATTCGGAAAACCTACCATGCGCTGGTGTTCGGGGAGCCTGCGGAGGATTTCGGCGTCATCGACGCCCCCGTTGCAAGGCGCGAAAAGCCCAGCCTTCTGCGGGAGGTTCGGGGGGACGGCAAACCCTCGGTGACGGAATTTTCGGTTTTGGAGCGGGGAAATCCGTTGTGCAGGCTGGCTCTGCGGCCCGTCACCGGACGCACCCACCAGCTTCGGGTGCACTGCGCCCATTGCGGGTTTCCCATCGTGGGCGACCCCCAGTATGGCTCGGCGGAATCTTGTGCTTATTCCGAAAATGCGGGCATTTCTCACCAGATTCTCTGCGCAAAAATGCTGGAATTCACCCATCCCGTCACCGGCGAAAACCTTGTTTTGCGCTCCCGCATGGATGCAGGCCTATAAAAACGGACACAAAGGTGTCCGTTTTTTTGTCCCAAAACGATTTTTCAACGTCCTCTCCGTAGGGGCGGATTCCATATCCGCCCGAAATCTTCCCCAATCCGAGCGTTCAGCTCGATGGGTTCGCCTATATTTTCGCTCTCATCTCCAAAACCGCAATCACATCAAAAAGGGAATCCCCCTTGGCGTACAGCAGCTTTTCGGTTTCCCCGTCGGGCTGCACTCGGTCGGGAATCATCATGGGCAGGCATCCGGCTCGGTGCGCGGCGAGCAGTCCCGCAGGCGCGTCCTCCAGCGCAAGGCACCGTTCCGGCGGTACGCCGACAGCCTGCGCCCCTTTCAAATAAATATCCGGCGCAGGCTTGCCCTGCGGCACATCCCGCCCGCTGCAAAGGGCGGCAAACTGCCCCTCCAGAGCATGAAACGCCAGATATTGTCGGATTCGGGGAATGGGGGAGGAGGACGTAATGGCGGCGGGAATGCCCCGTTCCTGCAAATAATCCAATAGCTGCCGAATTCCGGACTTCAGCTCCACCCCGTTTTCCGCAACAAATTCCGCCATCAATTCCACCCTTTTTTGCCGAATTTCGTCAGGCTGCGCATCTTCTCCGAAAAAAGACCGCAAAATCGCGTCCCCGCTCTGCGTTCCTACACCGCTGAGGGCGCAGGCTTGGGCGTAGGTCATTTCGTATCCGAAAAACGCCGCAGTCTCCCGCCAGAATCGGCAGTAGAGCTTCTCCGTGTCCAGCACCAGCCCGTCCATATCGAACAGCACACCCTCCACGGGGCGGTCGTTCCACGCGGGCCTGTAAACGTGTAACGCCATAAAACATCCCGTCCTCTCCAAAATCTCTGCGATTCACTATACCATAAATCGACTGTTATTTCCACAGGAAAATGTTAAGGATTTCTTAATGAAATCTCCTCTTTCATCTTAAAAAAGAAGATGGTATAATACCCCCAGAAAGAAGAAAACAGGAGGAACCGCGCCATGTATAACATTCTCATTTGCGATGACCAGCCGGACATCGTCAATGCGCTGAAAATATATCTCTCTCCGGAGGGCTATCGGCTTTTGGAGGCGTTTAACGGCAGGGATGCCGTGGAAATCGTCAACAGCGGCGATATCCATCTGGTGCTGATGGACATTATGATGCCCGATATGGATGGCGTCACGGCAACCGCTAAAATCCGCGAATTTTCCAACGTGCCCATCATTCTGCTCACCGCCAAATCCGAAACCGAGGATAAGGTGCTGGGGCTGAACGTGGGTGCCGACGATTACATCACCAAGCCCTTCGTTCCGGTGGAGGTGCTGGCGCGGGTTCGCTCCCAGCTCCGGCGGTATGCCAAGCTGGGCAGTCGGCAGGCGGAGAGCGGCGGCGAAATCACCATCGGCGGTATCGTTCTGGACGACCGCACCAAAATCGTCACCGTGGATGGGGAGATGGTGTCCCTGACCCCGACGGAGTATGCTATCCTCCATCTGCTCATCGCAAACCCCGGCAAGGTGTTTTCCACCAAGCTGCTCTACGAATCCGTATGGCGGGAGGCGGCTCTGGGCAGCGAGGGTGCCGTTGCCGTCCACATCCGCCATTTGCGCGAAAAAATCGAAATCAACCCCTCGGACCCCCGCTATCTCAAGGTGGTCTGGGGGCAGGGCTATAAAATGGAAGGGGGAGAAAGCAAGTGAAAAACCACATTGTATTTAAGTTTCTTGCCGTTTTTCTCTGCGCCGCGGCACTCCTCGGCGCGGTGGCAAGCGGCGTCGGCATCGGGATTCTCACAAGCAAAGGGCTGTATAACCGCACCTTCGACGAAGCGTATGACGAAGCGATTCGGTCGGATGTGGTTTTTGCAGTCGAGCAGGAGTTCAAGAGCCGGCTTTCCGAGGAATTGGGCGGCTGCAACTACCAAATGCTGAACAACTACTACGGCGGCTATTGGCGATACGGCATTGTCGATTGGTCAAAGCTGGGCTATACCGTCCGCGATCGGGCGGGCAATACGGTGCAGGAGGATATACCGGAAAATCTGGAAATTGTCCGCTCCTTCACCGCGCCTCTGCTGGGCACCTACACAAAGGTGGTGTCGGAAATTCCGGCGGACGAATACCAAGCCCTGTCCGTCACCGAGGCGGACGGTCCGTTCCTCTATGATGAAATTCCGGAGGGCGGCATCGGCGTGACCCACATTTCCGTCGCCTATGCCGGCGGAAACGCAGACAGCATCGGCGGCACCTCGGACGTTGGCTTTCTGTCCCGTGATGAGAACGGCAACGTTCTGCTCTCCTGCTATAATATTGACGAATACTGGTTTTACCCCGATGAAATCGTGACAAGCATCGCGCTGAGCTATGCCGATGGCGAAAGCTCCCGTCTGGTGTATAAGGCGGTGCATCCGGAGGGTGTGGGGCGGTTCTGTCGGGAAAACGGCGGCATGGTGTTCCGTATGCAGTGGGGCGGCGAGGAGGTTCCCGATTGGAATCCCGCCTCGGAGCCGCCGGACGGAGAAATCTACCGCTATGACGATGTTCCCCCCGAGGGCAGCGATGTGGCGTTCATTGAGCTGTGCTTGCAGGGCAGTCGGGAGCTGGTGCAAATCGAAGACGCTGAGGGCTTCTTAGGCACGGTATCTCACGATGAAAACGGAAATGTGCGCCTGCTGTGCGCTGACTGGCGGGACTTCGTATTTTCTAAGCCTGCCAAAATCACCTATCTCCGTTTGCAGGATGCAGACGATCGGGAGCTGTTCACCGCCTATTTCGGAAGATTCGGGACAGCCGGCGGCGAGAGCGTCGGCACCTTTGCCTATGATGCGACAGGCGCGCTGGTGTTCACCGAAACCTCCGCAGAATCGGTGAAGGCTGACCTACCCGATGCGGACGGGGAGCAGACAAGCGCGGAGGTGACCGAGACCGCGCAGGGCGCTTTGGCGGAAGAGCCGACCGTCGGGGAAGAGATTCTGCCGGAGGACGCCGCCGAATCTCAGGTCATGGCGGTGGGCGCAGAGGATTTTCTCCCCACAGAGCCTGCCGTTTCCCCGCTGACGGAGGAGCCGGAGTCTGCTGCCGCGGGAGTTTTACCAAACGAAACAAGAGCCGCCCAAGTTCCGGAGGGGCTTATGCACTACGAATATTACAACGGGGACTTGGGACAAACCATGCACGTTGCGTATGTCAACGAGCCCATGCCCGCGTATACGGTGGAGGTGCATCTGGCTTCCGGCGCATGGCAGGAGGATTATCAGTGGCGAATGGTGGAGATAGTCTTCGGGCTGAAAGGACCGCTCCCCCTGATTCTCGCCGTCAGTTTGCTCCTGTTTGCGGTGTTGGCAGTGTATCTGTGCTGCGCCGCGGGGCATAAACCCGGCGTCGCCGAGGTTCGTGCCGGCGGGCTGAACCGACTCCCGCTGGATTTGTATTTGGCGGTCTGCGGCTTCGGTGTTGCGGGTCTGGTTGTGCTGGTTGTACTCAGCGCGCAGCACATTTTCCTCTGGGATATCCAAACGGGCAGCGTGGTGCTGCTGGCTCTGGCTCTGCTGGGGAGCCTGCTGGTGGTGGGCTTCTGCTTTGCCTGCGCCGCGCAGTTCAAGACCCCCGACGGCTACTGGTGGCGCAATTCCCTCTGCGGTCGGATTTTGCGGATAATCGCCCGCGGATGCAGATGGCTGAAAAAGAATCTCTTTCCCATGCTGCGGTGGATTTTCAGCAAGCTGCGCAGCGCGGTCATTTGGGTATTCGGCTGGATTCGGCGGGGACTTCGGTTCTGTCGAAACTGCCTGAAGCGCGGCTATGAAAAGCTTTGCGGACTGGTGATGAAGCTCTACGGAATGCTCCCCCTGACTTGGCAGTGGCTGGTGACGGGCTTTACCATGATTCTGATTCTTCTTCTGGTGCTCTCCAGCCGCTCTCCTTGGCTGATTATTCTGGGGCTGTGCGCCTGCCTTGCGCAGATTCTCTACGGCGCCCAAGCGTTCGGCACCCTGCTCGAAGCTGCCAAGCGGATGCGCAAGGGCAATTTGGACGAAAAGGTGGAGGATAAGCACCTGCTGGGCAGCTTCAGGGAATTTGCCGGAGAGCTCAACAGCCTTGCGGATGTGGCGGTTTTGGCGGCGCAGAAGCAGCTTCGCTCCGAGCGGATGAAAACCGAGCTCATTACCAACGTTTCCCACGATATCCGCACCCCCCTCACCGCCATCATCAGCTATGTGGAGCTGCTGCAAAAGCCCCACACCGAGCAGGAGCAGGCGCAGTATCTGGAGGTTCTCGACCGCCAATCCCATCGGATGAAGAAACTCATTGAGGATTTGATGGAAATGAGCAAGGCAAGCACCGGCAATCTGGCGGTGGAGATCACCCGCGTGGACGCCGGAGAAACCATCAATCAGGCTCTGGGGGAGTTTGCCGACAAGCTGGAAAAGGCGGGGTTGACTCCGGTGTTCCGCCAGCCCGATGATCCCATCCCCATGATGGCGGCCGGACGGCTGGTGTGGCGGGTGATGAGCAACCTTCTCGGTAACCCCGTGAAATACGCGCTCCACGGCACCCGTCTGCATCTGGATTTGACGCAGCTGTAC
>X285_Short_beaked_Echidna__coassemble_604_pt1 | contig 13466 bp, 11 predicted proteins | sample X285_Short_beaked_Echidna__metabat2_high_PE_017 | metagenome-assembled genome bin X285_Short_beaked_Echidna | reverse complement strand
CATCTAACAGGCGAAAAGCCTTGAAAGTACAAGGAATTTGGAAGAATTGAATTTTTAATTCATATTGGTTAGCCGCATTTGCCTATTAGGTATAGGCAAAGCCTGTTATAATTATCTTGATAACTGTCTTTCGCTAATTCTAAGGTTGCTGGACATGTTATCAATACGGAACTGTTTTTCACTCCACACTCTCATGAACGCCTTGAATACCTGCGTGAAACCCGGAATAGCCTGCAAGGCTTGCAAAGCTTTCCTGTCGGAATCGTGCATATAAAATCTCGAATCAATCGCCATACCTACTCTTCCTTTCTTTTGACTAACAAAAAGGTGCGCAGCTGAAGCTACGCACCGAAAAACGTAGTTTCGTCCTGCTGCGACACAGTTCACCCAAGCAAGGGATGACGGCAAAGCACACATTTTTTACCAAAAAGTATGCTTGCTTGGGCAATATGAAACAGGCAGGGAGCACATTCCCTGCCTGTTATTTTGGATAATTTTTGTAGTTTGCATAACATCGCAAACTACCGCGCACATTAAAAATCATGATATCAACGCCGTGCCGCAGAAAGCCGCGCTTTCGCACAGTCTGCCGAACGAAAGACACGTCCGCGCAGAGCAGAGCCTTATCGCGCAAGGCGCAGGGACGGGTGGCCGGTGAGCTGTTGGGTACGGGCGTCGGGCTGTCCTGTCCCCAGATAAAAGACAGGTGTTCCCTCTTCGCAGTGCTTTCCCTGCTCGTCCACCACCGTGAGCTGCCGATTGCTCACCCACAGGGAAACCGCAACCGGCTTTCCCACCGGACAAGTCACCCGCGCAAACGCGCACAGACGCGGATTGGTCGGGGCATGGGAGCTGCCCTCGTTTTGCAGATAAAGCTGCACCACTTCCTGCGTATCCATGCCGCCGTGATTGCACAATACAGCCGTGACGCGCCAGCCGTTTTTCTCCTGCTGCGCATCGGCATCCTGCACCGTTACATCCCCATAGGTCAGCCCGTAGCCAAAGGGGTAAAGGGGCTGTTTTTCCAAATACCGATAGGTTCTGCCCGCCATGCGGTAGTCGGTGAAGTCGGGCATCGCCGCCAAATCTTCATTATGATAAAACGTTACGGGCAGCTTGCCGCTGGGAGAAACCTTGCCGAACAGAATATCCGCAACCGTTTTGCCGCCCTGTGCGCCGGGATACCAAGTAATCAGCACCGCGTCTGCCCGCTGCGCGGCTTCGCCCAAGTCTATGGAGCTGCCCGCCATCAGGCAAATCACCGTGGGCTTGCCCACTGCCAGAACCGCGTCAAGCAGTTTCCGCTGAGACAGTGGGAGCAGCAAATCCGTTTTATCTCCCGATGCGGCGGCGTTGCCGGTATCCCCCTCCTCGCCCTCCAGCGTTTCGTCCAGTCCCACAACCGCAATGACCACATCGCTGTGCTGCGAAACGATCACCGCCTCTTGCAGCCTGTCATCCTCCATGCCCAAATTCTCCACGCGGTCACGGAACAGATGGCACCCCTCGGAATAAAGCACCCGCGCCTTGCCCTGCGCCGCATCCTGAATGCCCTCCAGCACGGTGGTATAGCGGGAGGATGTGCCGTGGTAATTTCCCACAAGGGCAGCCCGACTGTTTGCGTTGGGACCCACCACGCCGATGGTTTGCAGCTTATCGACATTCAGGGGCAGAAGATTCTCGTTTTTCAGAAGAACGCAGGCTTTCTCCGCCGCTTCACGGGCAGCCGCCATATGCGCCTCGCACTCCACCACCTCATAGGGAATGCTGTCAAATTCACAAGGCTCCAGAAGCCCCAGCAGATAGCGGGTGGTGAAAAGGCGTGTGGCGGAGCGGCGAATCTGCGCCTCCGTAATCAGCCCCTCGGCATAGGCTTTCATAATATAAAGATAGGTATTGCCGCAGTTCAGGTCGCAGCCCGTTTCCATCGCCAATGCCGCCGACTGCTCCGGAGTGTCGGTCACCAAATGGTTTTCGTGAAAATCCCGAATTGCCCAGCAGTCGGAAACCACATGTCCGGCAAAGCCCCAATCCCGCCGCAGAGTATCCTCCAGCAGCGTTTTGCTCCCGCAGCACGGTTCGCCGTTGACGCGATTATAGGCACCCATGACCGATTCCACCTGCGCCTCCTTGACCAAGGCTTCAAAAGCAGGCAGGTAGGTTTCCTCCATGTCCTTGGGGCTTGCCTTGGCATCAAAGCTATGGCGAATGCTTTCCGGTCCGGAATGCACCGCAAAATGCTTGGCGCAGGCCGCGCTTTTCAGCACGGGTCCCTCGCCCTGCAAGCCGCGCACATAGGCTTTTCCCAACTGCGCCGTGAGATAGGGATCCTCTCCGTAGGTTTCGTGGCCGCGACCCCAGCGGGGATCTCGGAAAATATTGATATTGGGTGACCAAAAGGTCAGCCCCTTGTAGATATCCCGATCCTCCCGACCGCTGTAGGCATTGAACTTTGCTCTGCCCTCGGTGGCGGCAATGTCTGCCAATCGCCGCAGCAGGTCGCAGTCAAAGCTCGCCGCCATGCCGATCGCCTGAGGAAAGCCGGTGGCAGTGCCCGCACGGGCTACTCCGTGCAGTGCCTCCCCCCACCAGTTATAGGCAGGCACAGACAGACGGGGAATTGCAGGCGCGTCATAGCGAAGCTGGCTCGCCGCCTCCTCCACCGTCATTTGCGCAACCAGTGCCGCCGCCTTTTTCCCGGCTTCTACTCGATCTCTCATATCCGTTCCTTTCCGCTCCGACCTGTCAGATATTTTCACCGTTGCAGGCGATCACATCCCGATACCAGAGTGCGGAGTCTTTCAGCGTCCGCTGCTGGGTTTGGTAATCCACATAAATCAAGCCAAATCGTTTGTCATAGCCCTCTGCCCATTCGTAATTATCCAAAATAGACCAATAGGTATAGCCCAAAATCGGATAGCCCGCCTCAGCCGCCTGCTTTAAGGCCGCAAGATATCGGGAAACGAAGTCAATGCGCTGAGGGTCATGCACCTTGCCGTCCGACATAACGAAATCGGTGTTCGCCATACCGTTTTCCGTAATCAGCACGGGCAGACCATACCGTTCATACAAAAACCGCACCGACCAATACATAACGTCGGGGTTAATGGGCCATCCGCTGGCTGTCAGCGGGCAGCCCTGATAGGTGGTGCCATGGTAGTTCGGGCTGCCGTTATCGGCGGCATGGTAAACATTAAATCCGAAAAAGTCCAGCGGCTGACGGACAATCTCCATATCCCCCGCCTGCAGCACATCGGCAACACCCAGATAATCGCATACCTCCCGCGGGAAAGTCCCCAGAATCGGCGCGTCGCAGAACCACGCGATATCAAAGGCAGAGGCGGGCTGATGAAAGGTTTTTTGCCGCGCCCGCTCGATTTCCTCGGGGCTGCCGTCCTTGGGCAGAAACACAGGCCCCGTGGGTGCCATGCCCACAATGGGCGGCTGTTTGGCATATTTCCTTATGGCAAGGACGGATTTTCCGTGGGCAAGCAGCACATTTCGGGTGGCAACCGCCAGCGACTGCTTCGGAACCTTATAAAACGGCGCGTGAACCCCCGTTTCGTATCCCAGACCGATGAAGCACTGAGGCTCGTTGACGGTCATCCAGCAGCGCACCTTGTCGGAAAGTGCCTCCACCACGACACGGGTATATTCCGCAAACCAGTCGGAAATCTCCGGATTCATCCATCCGCCCTTCAGATGCAGGGCATAGGGCAAATCCCAGTGGAACAGAGTAACCATCGGCTCAATGCCCGCCTGACACAGCTCCTGCACCAATTCTTTGTAAAATTCCAGTCCCGCAGGGTTCACCCGCCCGATTCCTTCGGGCATGACCCGCGGCCAACTGACAGAAAAGCGGTAGGTTTTCAGCCCCAACGCCTTCATATGCGCCACATCCTCGCGGAAACGGCGATAGTGGTCACACGCCTCATGACCGTGTTCATTGTGTGCAACGTGGTCGGGGTACAGCACGTCCCAGATGCCGGCACCTTTGCCGTCCTCGTCCCAGCCGCCCTCCACCTGATAGGAGGCACTCGCCGCGCCCCACATAAAATCCTTGGGAAATCCCATAATTTACCATCCTTTCCTCACTCCGGCAACGCCGCGCAAACGCCGTGCATCGATTGCCGAAACGGATTTCAGACACGGGTCGAAAATCCATCGGCAGCCGATGCGCCGGTAAATGACTGTCCTGCTTTTATCGGATAAAGCGTTGCGTCCGTCAACCCTTTACGCCGCCCAGCGCGACGCCTGCAATGATATACTTAGAGAGCAGGAAGTACACGACAAACAGCGGCAGCACGGTAAGCGCAAGTCCCAGATAGACCGCGCCGTACTCGGTTTTGTAAATATCGCCTCTGAGCAGGCTCACCATGATGGGCATGGTATACTTATCGTTGTTGGTCAGCAAAATCAGCGGCAGGAACAGATTGTTCCAGCTTGAAACGAAGGCAAAAATCGCCTGCGTCGCCATAGCCGGCTTCATAATGGGCAGTACGATGCGGTTAAAGGTTCTGAATTCTCCCGAGCCGTCTATGCGGGCGGAATCCAAAATTTCCATAGGCAGGGTGGGAATCATAAACTGCCGCATGAAAAACACGGTGGCAGGCGCGGCAATGGACGGCAGAATCAGGGCGAGGAAGTTATTGGTCATCCCGATTTTATACATAAACTGATAAAATCCGATGCTGGTTACCTGCGCCGGAATCATCATTACGCACAGAATCAGGGTGAAGAAAGGCTGTCGCATCTTCCACCTGTACGCCACAAGCGCATATGCGGTCAGGGTGGAAAAATAGACCGTGCAGGCGGTGACGCCTGTGGAAATAATGACGGAATTGAGAAAGCCTTTGATGGGATCGAAGGTCTTACCCGACAGCACCTTGAGGTTACTGAGCAAATAGTGGGACGGAACCAGCGAAATGGCATGCTGCTGGATCTGGTAGGTGCTTCGGGTGGAGTTTACAAACATAACAACAAAGGGGAACAAACTCAGCACCGTCAGGAATATGCAGACAGTATAGGCAAACACACGGAACAGCTTCTGCCCCATCGTCTTGTTCTTAATCATTGTGCCGCCTCCTTTTTCGCTTTTCTTTCGGCGCGTTTTCTACGCTTTTCCTGCTTGCTCAGAGCCTGCTCATCCTTATCGCGCATGATAAAGAACACCAACGCCGAGCAAGCCGCAATGATCACAAACATAATCATGCTTGCCGCCGCCGCGCGGTTATACATATAACTGCCGCTGAACGCCTGATTGTAAATAAAGACGCTGGTTGTCAGGGTCGCATTGTCCGGACCGCCCAGCAGATACAGCTTGGGAATGTCGAACATATTCAGACCGCCGATCATGCTGGTGATCAGGGTGTAAAGCAGAATCGTTTTCAGGTTCGGAATGGTGATGTAGAAAAACGTCTGGACGCCGGATGCGCCGTCAATCTCCGCCGCCTCGAAAATATCGGGGCTGATGCCCAGCACGCCGGAAACCAAGATGATCATGGTATAGCCATACCACATCAAAAACTGAATGAACGCGACCACCAGCTTGGCTGCCAGCTTGCTCGTATGGAAATTAAAGGGCGCGTTGGTGATACCCAGCGAAACGATCAAATCGTTGACCGGTCCCATGGGGTATCCGAACAGTGCCTGAAACAGAATCGCCACCGTCGCCGCGGTGATGATGTTGGGCATATAGAAAACAACCTTGAAAAAGCCCTGTCCTTTCAGCTTATTGCGGGAATTCGTGAACCACGCCGTCAGCAGCAGAGCGAGCAGAATCTGGGGAATGAAGTTCATAATCCAGATCTGAATCGTGTTCTTCAGGGACAGCAGGAAAGACGGGTTATGAAGAATCAGTTTGAAATTCTGGAACGGATCCTCCAAAAAATTCCAGCTTGTATTCCCCAGACCCTTGCAGTCGGTGAAGCCCAGAACAGCCGTGTAAATCGTGGGGTACAGCGAGAAAATAAGGAAAATGACAATGAACGGGATGCTGAATATGTAGCCGTATTTTGCGTAGCTAAAGCTCTTTTTTCGATTCATTTCGGGATGCGCCTCCTTGCTCGGATTTTAGAAAAAGCGGGGACAGTGGGATAGTTGATGCTACCCGCTGTCCCCGCCAGCTACTTAATGTTGGAGATTATTCAACAACTACGTCCAGATTGTCGGCAACCATCTGCTTGAAGTCGATGATAGCCTGATCACGGCTCTTTTCGCCGCTGGTGTACTGACGAACCTGATCACGCCAGTAGCTATTGATGGTTTCGTCGTAAGGAGTCAGGTTCTTGCCGTTTGCGAACTGGTTGGAGGGAACGAACACATCGAACATATTCTGACCGCCCAGGAAGCTGAGCTCGCCGTCGGAGATGCTCATAACCGTGCCGGAAGCGACGCAGTCCTTGGTGCCGCCTTCGCCGTTAAAGGTGCCGTTTGCCCACATATACTGCAAGCCGTCCTCGGAGCAGTCCAGAGTGATCCACTCGATGATGTCGGCAACGACCTGCTTCTTGGCAGCGTCTACCTGAGAGTTCGCCAGAACCCAAGTGCCGCCCCAGAAGAAGCCCACGGGAGGCTCGCAAACCGCCCAGTCGCCATAGGTGCCTTCGCCGGCCTTTTCGCCGCCGCAGTTAGGAGCCATGGTGTAGTTAATCAGCCATGCAGGTCCGAAGAAGCCGAGGATGGGCTTTTCGCCGGCACCCTTCATATCGGCAAACCATGCGTCCTGCCAGTCCTGCGTATCATTGTGGTAGCCGTTTTCTTTCAGCTTCAGGGAGAAGTCCATGAACTCTTCGCGCTTGGGGTCGAGGTTCAGCTTGCCGTCAACGATCCAGCCCTTGGGGGAGCTGTTTTCCACAGCATGCCACAGGTCGCCGTCGCCGGAAATGATGCCGTAGCCTTTTGCCTTCAGGTCTTCGGCTGCTGCAAAGAACTTATCCATGCCGGGTCCGATCTTCTGACCGATCTGTGCAGGATCGTCGGTGCCCCAAACGTCTTGAGCGATGGAACGGCGATAGATGAATGCGCCGCCGGTGGCCTGATAGCCCAGAGCGACCAGCTCGCCGGAGGAATTGGTGCCGATATCAACGGTGTACTGCGCGATGTCAGCTTCTTTCAGCTTTGCGTCCACGTCAATGCCCAAGTCCTTGTAGGAAGCGGCATACTTTGCAGCCTCGCCCTGCGTGTACTTCAGGACGAATGCCGCCTCAGCGGCGTAGATGTCGGGGGCGTCCTTGCCGCCGCCTGCCAGAGCCTGATCCAGCGCGGGCTGGTAAGCACCGTCGGTGGTGGCGATGATGGTGGTTTTCACAGAAAACTTTTCTGCAACTTCGGGGTGAGTAGCCATGTACTTTTCAACCATGTTGGGCACTTCATCGGTAAAGGACCAGAGGTTGATGGGAATGGCGTCGGCGGGAGCCGCGGGCTTATCGTTGGAGGTTGCGGGTTTTTCCGTGGGAGCGGGCTGGTCGGATGCAGGTGCGTTGCCGCAGGCAACAAGACCCAGCATCATGATGACGGCCAGTGCCAATGCAATCAGCTTTTTCATAACAATACTCCTTCTTCTTTTTTGTTTTTCCGAGATTAGCAAAGAGCGCGCCTTTACCGATTACGGGGGAACAGCCGCAATTAGTAAAGAACGTTCCTTAACCTAATTACAATTATAATCGCGCCGAGGTTTCACGTCAATCCTCAAAAACTGACAAGAATTATTTGCCGTATTTATGCAATATCGCCAAGCACCGCTGCGTCCGCCGCCATGCCCGCTTATGCCCCGCGCAGAAAATTTCTTTGGGGCAGGGCTGCTCCCCCTTCTCCCTGTTTGTGCGAAAGCCACAAAAAACGAGGTTTTTCCCTTTGCCCGACCGCGCTCCGCTGTGCAGCATTACAAAAATGCGTGGGAATTCTTCTGCTCCCTTGACGGACGGCGGCTTGCTGTAGTATTTGTATAGGCACACACATCCGCGCAACAGGAGGTACCGTATGCACTGCTGTCAGCCCCAAGCCCCAAACGTCTATTTGGATCACGCCGCCGCCACCCCCGTCTGTCCGGAGGCGATGGACGCCGTTTGCTTTGCCATGCGCCGCTGCACCGCCAATCCGTCTGCCGCCTACAGCGCGGCGGGGCAGTCCAGAGCCTTGCTGCGCAAGGCTCGCCAAACCATGGCGGATATGCTGGAGGCTGCGCCCCAAGAGCTGTTTTTTACCTGCGGCGGAACGGAGTCCAACAACTGGGCACTGCGCCATGCCGCCGGACGTCATGTTGTACTGTCGGCAACCGAACACCCCTCCGTCCTGCTGTCCGCCGAAAATCAGGGGTGCGCCGTCACGCTGGTTTCGCCCGATTCCCGAGGGATCATCACCCCGCAGGCGGTTGAAGCCGCTTTGCGGCCCGACACCGCCTTGGTATCGGTGCATTTGGCGAACAACGAAACCGGCGTTTTGCAGCCCATTGCGCAAATCGGAGAATTGACCCGTCGGCGGGGCGTCCTGTTCCACTGCGACGCCGTGCAGGGATTCGGCGCGATGCCGATTCGTCCCCACCAATGGGGCGTGGATCTGCTCAGTGCCTCATCCCACAAGATTTACGGACCTCAAGGGGCGGGTTTTCTCTTTATTCGGCAGGGAATGCCCAATTTGCCCCTGCTGTCCGGCGGAGCACAGGAAATGGGGCGGCGCGCCGGCACCGAAAATTTAGCCGCCATATACGGCTTTTCCGCAGCCGCACAGCTTGCGCAGCAGGACATGGCGGCACGTTGGGATCTGGGTCAGAATCTGCGCGCCGTGTTTCTCTCCGCGCTGGCGCAGGCTGCCCCCGATGTTACCCAGTTATGCGCCGACAGCCCTCGCGTTTCCGGCATCACGGCACTGCTTCTGCCCGCCATGTCCGCCGAGGAAATGATCGCCCGTCTGGATCTGCTGGGGATTGCGGTTTCCGGCGGAGCCGCCTGCGCCTCCCGCAGCGGAAAACCCAGCCATGTGCTGACCGCCATGGGGCTTTCTCCCAAGGATGCCGAGCGCGTAATTCGTATCAGCACCGGACGGCACACCACCGCAGAGGAAATGGTGCGGGCAGCCAACGCCATCGGCGCACTGCTCAGCTCCCACGAGTTTTCTATGCCGCCGACATCGGGAATAGAACCCCTTCTTTAACACACGGCACCCCCGATTTGCAGTCAGTCTGTAAATCGGGGGTGCGCAAAATTTTCTGTTATTCCTCCAAGCCGGCAAAAAAACGCCGTTTGAGCAGTGCCGCGCCGCCTTTTGCCGCCAAAAGGGTCAGCTCCCGCCGATCGTATGCGGTATAGAACACGCCGTCATGGGGATAGTAGCGGAATTGAACCAGCTCCGCCATCATGCATTGGTCAAAATATTCGTCTGCCAAGGCAAAGTCCCCCTGAAACACCACCACGTCCGGATTATACACCAGAGAGAGATTGTGCAGTGCCACGGCAAAGCAGTGCGCCAGATACACCACCACTTCCCGCGCGTCCCCGTTCCCCTCCGCCGACGCCGCAAAGAGGGATTGGAACGTGACCGTATTCTCTGCGCCGAAGCCGCTGACGCCCTTTTTTCGAAGCATTTCGGTTATGCGCTCGATGCTGACCAGCCGCTCCAAGCAGCCGTGCTTGCCGCAGCCGCACTGCTCTTCGTCCACGCTGTCAATGGTCATATGTCCGATTTCGCCTATCAGAGAATCCTTGCCGTTGAGAACGTGTCCATTCTCAATCAGGCAGGCAGAGATGCCCCATGTGGAAAAAATCGTAAGCACTCTGCACTCAGACAGTTCGGGGGAATCCAGAAGCAGCGCGCGCCCCGAGGCTTTTCCCGCATTTTCGATAAAAAATTCCACTTCCGAACCGAAAATCGGCGCAAGATACTCCTCCACCGGAATATCCCTGCCCCATTGGGGTGCTTGGGAGTTATATCGCAGGCTGCCGTTCCTGTAATCGACCGTACCGGAGGTAGAAAACTCCACGCCGTACAGGTCGCTCAGCGGCACCTGCTGATTATCCAAAAACTCTCTGACAACCGACGCAAGCTGCGCGAACGCCTCCTGAATGCTGCTCTGCAAAGGCGTGGGATAGGTCGTTCTGCCGTAGACATCTCCCACCAGCTCCGAAAGCGCGAGAGTAATGCCGTTTGGCCACATGGTAATGCACAGGATTTTCCTATGGTCGGAAAAGGCAAAATATTCCGGCCGCTTTCCTCCGACGCTGGACGCCTGCCCCAGCCCCACCGAGGCAAGCACTCCTTTGGAGCAAAAATACTGAATTGTCCGCATAACCGTGGGTTTGCTGATACCGGTTGCCACATGGACATCCAGTGCCGTCCGCTTTTCCCCGCTCTTAAAGACCTCTAAGATTTTGCGTCGGGTAACGTGCTTAATATCTGCCGGCAGCGTTATCTTATCTATATCAATTAGGTTAGACATTGTTCATTACTCCTCTGATACTGTTTCCCGATGAAAGCCGTCCATTTTCATCGGGAACCCGATGCCGTAGGGTTCCCATATAAAAACGCGGCGCAGCGCGAACCTGCGTTTTCATGCGAACCATGTATGAAGCCAGTATAGCACAGAAAAAAGCGGAATGGAATAGAAGTTTTTTAATTTTATTCCGATACTGATTTTTTGGTGAAAATCACATATTCCCTGCCGTTCGTCCCCTGACGGACGCGGTGCTGCCCCGTCATTTCGCCGCAGAGCCTGCTCCGCTTTTTTTCATTCCTTATGTTGCATTTTCCCGATAAATATACTATAATGGTTATGATACGTCACGCAAGCGGCACAAGATATATAAAAAATTCGCAAGGGGTGGACAGATATGAGCCTTAACCGATACGATCTGGCGGAGAAAAGCGAGCAAATTCGCTCCTCCGGCAAGCTTTTGTATGTCAGCTCCGCAAAATACGGCGGGGACTGGAACAGCACCCCCCACTCCCACCGCTGCGCGGAGCTGTTCTATGTGGTGGGCGGCAAGGGACGGTTCCGCATCGGGGACGAGCTGTTCCCCGTGTCCGTGGACGATTTGGTGGTGGTGAACCCGCTGGTGCTTCACACCGAAATGAGTCTGGACGCAAGCCCTCTGGAATACATCGTTCTGGGCGTGGAGGGGCTGGAGCTTTCCGTGAACGGAGAGCAGAACAACAACTTCTGCATCATCAATTTTCGGGGCATCAGCGAGGAAGTCCTCTTTTTCCTGCGGTGTATGCTTCGGGAGGTGGAGAACAAGCAGCCGGGGTACGACTCCGTCTGTCGGGATCTGCTGGAGGTTTTTCTGGTGTGCCTGATGCGCCGCACCAACTACACCACCGCCCTGATGCCGCCCCACCATGTCAGCAAGGAATGCACCGCCGTTCGGCGGTACATTGACACCCATTTTAAGGAAAATCTCACCCTCGACCAGCTTGCCGAGGTGGCGCACCTGAACAAATACCATATGTCCCACGCCTTTACGCGGGAATACGGAATCTCCCCCATCAGCTACCTCAACGAGCGGCGCATTGCGGAAAGCCGCCATTTGCTGCAAACCACCGATTTATCTCTGGCGCATATCTCCCGCATTCTGGGATTTTCTTCCCCCAGCTACTTCTCTCAGAGTTTCCGCAAGCACGTTGGGCTCAGCCCCCTTGCCTATCGCCAGCAGAGCCAGAAAACATAAATTCACCGGCGAAAGTCGGTCATATACGGAGGTAATTTATTATGGAGCAAACCATGCTCGAGCTTGCACTGAACGCCTATGCGTTCCCCGTGAAGCCTGTCGGAGCCGTGCGCTACGGTCAAGGTCACATCAACGACACCTACTGCGTTCTCGTTCAGCCCCAAGAGGGGGACTGCATCCGCTACATCCTGCAAAAGCTCAGCACCGCCGCTTTCCCCCATCCGGAGGAGCTGATGGAGAATATGCTGGGCGTGACCACCTTCCTGCGGAAGATGATTCAGGAGCAGGGCGGCAACCCCGATCGGGAAACCCTGACCATTCTGCCCACCGCCGACGGCAAGCCCTATTTCACCGACCCCAACGGGGATGTTTGGCGTCTGATGCCCTTCATCGAGGGGACGGACTGCCTGCAATCTGCCGCCACACCCGAGCTGTTTGAAGCGTCCGCTCGGGCATTCGGCAATTTCCAGCATATGCTTCGGGATTATCCCGCGAGCACCCTCCACGAAGTCATCCCCAAATTCCACGATACCCGCAACCGCTTCCTCAACTTCAAAAAGGCTCTGGAGGCGGACGTGATGGGTCGGGCGAAGGATGTTCAGGCAGAAATCGACTTCGTTCTGGCAAGAGAAGCCGACTGCGCCGTTGCGCTCACCGCTCTGGAGGAGGGCAAGCTGCCCCTGCGCGTGACCCACAACGACACCAAGCTGAACAACGTCCTGCTGGATCGGGCGACGGGTGACGGCGTTTGCGTCATTGATTTAGATACCGTCATGCCCGGACTTTCCATGAATGACTTCGGTGATTCCATCCGCTTCGGTGCCAACCACTGCGCCGAGGATGAAAAGGACTTGTCCAAGGTCAACTTTGATCTGTCCCTGTATACCACCTACACCCGCGGATTTCTGGCAGGAGCCAACGGCACCCTCACCGAAACCGAAATCCGCTATCTGCCTTGGGGTGCGCGTCTGATGACGCTGGAATGCGGCATTCGGTTCCTCACCGACTATCTCGACGGCGACCACTATTTCCGCATTCATCGGCCGGAGCACAATCTGGATCGGTGCCGCACCCAGTTCAAGCTGGTTTCCGATATGGAAAAATGCTTTGACGAAATGGAGCGTATCGCCGTTTCTCTGGCATAAGCCCTCAATAAAGCAAGAATGCAGGAAACGATTTTTTCGTTTCCTGCATTTTTTCCGAAAAAATCAGCCGTTGCAGCCGCAGCCGCCGCCCAGCATATCCACGGTGGGAATCATGTTCCGCGCGCACAGGGCTTCGATTTCCACCAAGGCTCCCATAGGCAGAGCCGCCACTTGGAACGCGCTGCGTGCGGGGAAGTCGGAGGTGAAGTGCTTGGCGTACACCGCATTCATGGCGGCAAAATCCGCAATATCCGCGAGGAAAACCGTTGTTTTGATCACATTGTCCACGGTCAGGTCGGCCTGCGCCAGAATTGCCTCCAGATTCCGCAGGGACTGCTCGGTCTGCTCTGCGATGCCGCCCTCCGCCAGCTTGCCGGTAGCGGGGTCGATGGGGAGCTGACCGGAGGTGGCGATGACGCCGTTGACGCAGATAGCCTGAGAGTAGGGTCCGATTGCCTTGGGGGCGTTTTCCGTTGCGATAACATTCTTGATGCTCATAAATATTACTCCTTTTGGGTCGAATTTTCTTTGGTTTTATTATAAACAGCCGCTTTTGCAGCCAATTATAATTCCTTTTCTGCAAATTTCAATATCAGCTCCGCCGCCGATTCAGCGTCGTTCAGACCCACAATGGGAACATCGGGCAAACGCAAATCCAAGT
>X285_Short_beaked_Echidna__coassemble_594_pt1 | contig 13688 bp, 11 predicted proteins | sample X285_Short_beaked_Echidna__metabat2_high_PE_017 | metagenome-assembled genome bin X285_Short_beaked_Echidna | reverse complement strand
TACCCTCCAAGCTGATGTTCATGATACCGGCTCGGCGGCTGATCATGGCACCAAGTGCCGTAAACAGAATGGGGGTGGTAACGCGGAACACCATGAAAGCAAAATCCGTTGTGAAGATAATATTAAATGCGTTCATTTATTTGCCCTCCCTTGCCAGTTGGCGAACGGAAGTCTTGACGATTTGCTTGTGACGAATGCCGGACAGGAACATCTGCGCCCCCACCAGCATGATAATGAGTGCCTGAATAATACTGACGATTTCTGACGGCACATCGCTTGTGCGGGAAATAACGTCCGCACCTACACGGACATAGGCAAGGAACAAAGCTGCGACCGGAACCAGTGCGGGATTCCGCTGGGCGATTGCCGCCACCATGATACCGTCAAATCCTGTGGTGGGGGCTGCCGCCCATTCGAACCGAGTATACATACCCAGCACTTCGGTTGCTCCGCCGATGCCGGCGAGGAAACCGCCCAGCATCTGGGAAGAAAGCAGAATGCTCGTCACGCTCATACCGGAGTACACGGCAAATTTGCCGTTAATGCCCATCATGCGAATCTGATAGCCCCACTTGGTTTTTTTCAGAAACAGCCAGGAGAAAATCACCACAGCAACTGCGATAAACAGACCGACGTGAATCCGAGTTCCGGCAATAATCTGGGGCAGCTTGGCCGTTTCTTGGTAGGCTATGCTGGCATTAAATCCGGCGGTAGGATCCAGCATAAAGGTGCGCAGGATCCAAGTTCCCAGAAATACCCAGATGTAGTTGAGCATCAGCGAGGACACGACCTCGTTGATTTCCCATTTGATGCACAAAATTGCAGGAATGGCGGCGATAATCGACGCTGCGATGCCACCCGCCAGAACGCATACGACAGGATGAATGCCCATGGGCAGCAGGAATCGATATGCCATCACAGAAGCGGCCAGACCACCGGCATAGAAATAACCGGAGGAGCCCATGTTGATATGTCCGGTGGAATACATGATGCAGATACCGCAGCCGGTAAAGCAGATGGGAATGGCCATCTCAATGATGTTGCCGATCCGGCGTGTGGTCTGGAACGGTCCGATGAAAAAGTCCCGCACGGTCTGCACCGGCGTACTGCTGACAAGGAAAATCAGCAGAATGGTTGCCGCAAAGGACAGCAGCACGGCCACCGCAGTTTTGACAACATCCATGATTCTTTCGACCTGTTTAACACTCATGGCACACCCTCCTGATTTCTTCGGGACTTTGACGCTTGATGCCAAGCATATATTCGCCCAATTCATTTTCTGTTACCCGACCGGAATCCGGCAGATAAGCCACAATCTCACCGTCGTGCATGACGATTAGGGAGTCGCTCAGTTCCAGAATTTCGTTTAAGTCTGCGGAAATCAGCACGATTGCCGTTCCTCGATCACGCAGTTCCACAATTTTATTCCGCACAAATTCCGTTGCGCCCACATCAATACCACGGGTGGGCTGATTGACAATAGACAGGCGGGGCTTGGAGGAAAACTCACGGGCGGCAACCACCTTCTGCATATTGCCGCCGGAAAGGGTCTTGACCTCGGCGTTTGCGTCATCGCACTTGATGTGAAATTCATCAATCAGGCGATTTGTCAGTGCCGTAATTTCCTTTGCTCGCAGGAAACCATGGCGGCAGTAATCCGTGCTGGAAAAGCGGTCGGAAATGACATTTTCTTTCACACCCGCCTTAGCCGCCACACCGTAGGTCATCCGATCCTCCGAAATATGGGACACGCCCATATCCCGAATCCGGCGGATGCTTTTCCCGCGGATAGAGGTTCCGTCCACACTGACTTCCCCATGCACCACCGGCAGAAGCCCGGTGATGACCTCGGAAAGCTCTCTCTGCCCATTGCCCTCCACGCCTGCAATGCCCAGAATTTCACCGGATCGGGCGGAAAAACTCACATCGCGCAGCACAGGCTTGCCGCTGCCTGAATTCATCTGCAAATTCCGAACACGAAGCACTTCCTCGGCGGGTTTTGCAGGTTCCTTCTCAATTTTGAGAATCACATCCCGCCCGACCATCATGCGGCTGATCTCCTGTTCGGAAAGCCCCTCTAAGTCGGCAGTTCCGATGGTGCGGCCCAGCCGCAGAACAGTCACCCGATCGCACAGTTCCTTCACTTCGTTCAGCTTATGGGAAATAAAGATAATGGTATGCCCTTCCTCTTTCATCCGCTTCAGCTCCACAAAAAGCTCGGATGTTTCCTGAGGCGTCAGGACTGCGGTGGGTTCATCCAAAATCAGAACCTTTGCCTGACGGTACAGGGCCTTCAAAATTTCCACCTTTTGTTTCATGCCCACGGGAAGATCCCGCACACGAGCCGTCGGGTCTACTTTCAGATTGTACTTTTCGCAGATTTGCGTGGTGTCACGAACCGCCTTTTCCATATCAATAAGCACACCGGATTTTCTCGGTTCCCGTCCGAGCACAATGTTTTCCGCCACCGTCAGGCTGGGCACCAGCATGAAGTGCTGATGCACCATGCCGATTCCCTGCTCGATGGCACTGATGGGGTTTTCAATCTTCGCAGGCTCGCCGTTCAGGAAAATTTCTCCCTCTTCATGGCTCTCCACGCCGAAAAGCACCTTCATCAGTGTACTTTTTCCTGCGCCGTTTTCACCAACCAACGCATGGATCTCACCTCGACGAACTGCGAGATTCACGTTCTTATTCGCCACAAATCCATTCGGATATACCTTGGTGATCCCGCGCATCTCCAAAATGTAATTTTCCGACACCGTTATTCTCCTTCCTTCCCGGATTCAACCGGGTTCATAACGCCGGTATTGCGTTTTCAACTGTAAAAATTTCTGAAAAAGGCAGCCTGCCAAGTACAGCAGGCTGCCCGTTGCGTACAAGATTAGGGCTTTACGCCGTCACGCATCTGTGTGATCTCTTCGGTGGTCATGCCATAGGCAGTGCTGACCACGATCTCGCCGCTTGCAATTTTCTGTTCTGCTTCAGTGACCATATTTTGTACGTCTTCCGTGACCAGTTTCTCGTAGACCTCGTTCTTTGCCAGACCAACGCCGTTTTCTTCCATGCCGAGGGGTTCGGAAGTACCCCACTCTACGGTGCCGTCCAGCAACTTGCCGATTACACGGTAAATCGCCATATCACTGCGCTTCAACACAGAGGTCAGGATGCGGTTGGCGGCATCGGGATCGGTCTGCATCAATGCCATTGCCTGATCGGAGTCGACGCCGATGACGTAGCCCTTTTGCTCTTTTCCGGCTTCAATCACGCCCAAACCGGCACTGGCGGCAACTTGGAAGATGATATCAGCCTTCTGCTGATACATGGCCATGGCCATATCCTTTGCCTTGGCTGCATCCACTGCGCCGATGTAAGCGGAGTTGATTTTCACATTTTCGTTGGCATACTGACAGCCCTCAATGAATCCAACCATGAAGTCATTGATAACCGCCATGTCCATCATCAGGACGTTACCAACCATGTTGTCCTCGTTCAAATCATCCAGAGCCCCGCTGACGGTCATGCCTGCGGCAACGATACCGGCCAGAAAGCTGGCCTCGTTCTGCAGGAAAGTGTTGCAGTAAACGTTCTCAAACTTGCCGTTTTCGTAGTTGACGGAAGCGTCGAACAGATAGAACTTCTGATTCGGGTATTCCTTGGAAACATTCTCCAGAATTTCGCGCATTGCATTGCCGGAGCCGATGATCAGGTCATAGGATTTGGTGTCTGCCAAATCCAGCAGAGTGGGCTCATACTTGGTCTTGTCGCCGGCAGGCAGTTCCACGACCTGATAGGTGATGCCGTAGGCTTCCTTAGCCATGTCCAGACCGGCTTTTGCGCTGTCATTGAAGCCCTTGTCACCCAGAGAACCGGCCACGACCAGCGCAATATTCAGGGGCTTGACCGCAGCGGTGGCGTCGGTGGTACTCGGGGTCTTGGCAGGCTCCTCGGCTTGTTTGCTGCCGCAGCCTGCAAATAAGCCAAGGGTCAGCACGCATACGAGCAGCAGAGAGATTGCTTTTTTCATGATAATTTCCTCCATTTTATTTAACAGGGCGACCATCTTCGGATTCGCTGCCTGTTTTTTACGCATTATTTGCTCTTAACTTTTTTGCAAATTCGCTCGACTTCCTCCCGATGCGGAATGGATACATATGCGCCCTGCTTGGACACACAAAGGCCGCTTGCAACCGCCGCCATATCCGTTGCCTGAATCGGGTCGCCGCTGCTCAGCATCTCCGCAAGGAAATATCCGGTGAAAGTATCCCCCGCAGCGGTGGTGTCCGTCACAGGCACCTTATAAATCCCGTGGGAAATGCGATTGCCATTCTCGTCCTGATAGATTGCCCCACGGCTGCCCAGTGTAAGCACCACCCGCATACGGGGATATTTTTCATGAAGTGCCGTCAGAATTTCATCTTCATCGGAGGTTCCGACCAGAGCTCCTCCCTCTACCTCGTTAATCAGCAGGTAATCCACTAAGGAAAGATCGCAGGCTGCGATTTCTTCATTATAAGGAGAGGGATTCAACGCCACCAGCATCCCCTTTTCCTTGGAGCGTCGAATGATGTAGGGAACCTGAGATATTTCATTCTGCAGCAAAATGAGATCGCCGGCGGAAAAATGAGAGAGAACCTCATCCACATACGCTGCGGTGATCGCACGATTGGCACCGCCGAGGATCATGATGCAGTTCTGCCCCTCACGATCCACCTGAATGACCGCATGACCGCTGGAACCGGGAACACGGAGCAAATAGTCCGGACAAATGCCCTCGCTGAGCATAGCCTCTGCCGGCATTTCCCCATCCTCGCCCACTGCACCTGCAAAGTAGATATCCTTGCAGGCTCGAGCGAGGGAAACTGCCTGATTAAAGCCCTTGCCGCCGCAGTACAACGTCATGCTGTCCGCCGCCATAGTCTCCCCCGGTGCAACAAAGTGTTGTACCTGATAGGTTCTGTCGATATTCACCGAACCAAACACAAGTTTTTTCATCTTCTGCCCCCATATTCAAAAATGTAACGTCAAAATCGTTGGAAATGTTTTGGAATCATCGAGTTTACGACAACCTTGCGCGTTAGTTTAGGCTATGTACTGTTTTGCATGTATACAGTTTAGCAACAAAACTTCCTGATGTCAACACGGCATAGGTGATAATTTTTCGCCACTTTTTTTATGCAAAATGACAAAACTTCCTGTCGAAACAGAAATCGCATTTTGCGGATACACCTGCCCTCGGCGGGCTTATGAAAAAACGAGTGTGTTTTTTGCGGATGCGCTCCCGCTTTTTTAGATTGTGGAAACGGTGGAATTTTTTGCGTTTATATGGTACAATATATCCTGAAATTTTACGGTTATCTTTAGACGGCGAAGGAAGGGGGGCGGATGCCATGGCATACAGGGTTGCGATTTGCGACGACAGCAAGACCGACGCGGAATACGCGCAAAAGGTGCTTTGCAAATGGGCGCAGGACAGAGGGGTAGAGGTTTATCCGAAGATATTTTCGTCTGCCGAGAGCTTTTTGTGGCGCTACGCAGAGGACAAGCGATGGGATATTCTTCTGCTTGATATCGAAATGGACGGCATGGACGGCGTGACCATGGCGAAAGAGGTGCGCCGCGGCAATGAGGCGGTGCAGATCGTCTTTATCACCGGTTACTCCGACTATATCGCGGAGGGCTATGAGGTGGCGGCACTTCACTATCTTATGAAGCCCGTGCGCGCAGAAAAGCTCGCCGCCGTTCTTGACAGGGCACTGGAAAAGCATAAGCAAAACGAGCGGTGCCTGAACTTGGAAATCGGCGGCGTGTTCCGCACAACGAAGGGAGAAAACCACGGGTTCGGTCTTGTCCGTATGGACAGCATTATCCGGCGTCTGAATGGGTATTTGAGCCGTAACAGCGAGGACGGTGCCTTCACCACGGAGATTTTGATTCCGCAAATGTGATTTTTTGCAATTCGTCCCCCGATTTAAGCGATTCATCCCCCAAATGTGCGGGGATGAATTTTTTGTGATAGACTATCGTCAGAAAGGATGGCGGTTTTCATGACAGAAGTTAAAGCAAAAAAAGAAAAATCCCCCAAGCCCCGATACAATATGTGGCAGAACGCAGGATTTATGATAAAGCTTGCGTGGACGGTCAGGGAGAAAAAGGTTCTCGTTCTGGGTTTGATGTCGGCAATCCTTACAGTGGCGATGAATCTGCTGAGCCTCTGTATTTCCCCTGCGATATTATCAGCGGTGGAACAGCGGGCGTCTGTGCCGGAGCTGATGCTGACCATCGGGCTGGTCATCCGAGGCGGGCTGGATGTGGCGCAGTTTCTGCTGTATTTCGGTGCCGTCGGCGGATTTACGGCTTGGGTGTCCGGCATCCTCGGCGGATTGCACACCCTGCAAAAGCAGTCGCTGGATTTGTCCACCCTACGGGAATGTCTGGAATTTCCCGAGCCTTTCCGATTTGAAGGGGGGAGAACCGATTCCGCCTCAGCCGAAAGAGGGCTGCGAACTGCGGCTTCGGAATGTGTCCTTCCGCTATCCCGACGCGGCGCAGGATACCCTGACCCATGTGAATCTGACCTTTCACTCCGGAGAAAAGCTGGCGGTGGTCGGCTTGAACGGCGCAGGCAAAACCACGCTCATTAAGCTGATGTGCGGCTTTCTCGACCCCACCGAGGGGCAGGTTTTGCTGGACGGCAAAGACATCCGAACATTTAACCGTGCCGATTATTACACCCTGTTTTCTGCGCTGTTTCAGGACTTTTCCCTCTTGGCAGGCACCGTTGCCACGAATGTGGCGCAGGACAGCGAGAATATTCACATGGAGCGGGTCAAGGTCTGCGTAGAAAAAGCCGGACTTCGGAGGAAAATCGAGTCCCTGAAAGACGGATATGAAACGTATCTCAACCGCGAGGTCTTTGAGAACGCCATCCTGCTCTCCGGCGGCGAAACACAGCGGCTCATGCTTGCCCGCGCGCTCTACAAGGACGCACCGTCTATTATCCTTGACGAGCCGACGGCGGCACTCGACCCCATTGCCGAGGCGGAGATTTATGAAAAGTTTGACAGCATCGCCGGAGATAAGACCGCCATCTACATCAGTCACCGCTTATCCTCCTGCAAGTTCTGCGATGAAATCGCGGTGTTCCATGAGGGTGCCGTCATTCAGCAGGGCACCCATGCGGAGCTGGCAGCCGATGAAAGCGGAAAATACTACGAGCTGTGGCATAGTCAGGCGCAGTATTATACCAAATCCCACGAAAGCATATAAAAAGGCAGAGCCTGTTTCCGCATTTGTCGGATACAGGCTCTGCTTTTGGCTGCGCTATAGGGAAACAATTTCATGATCTTCCATGAAAATCCCCCCTTCTCCAATAAACTCGTCAAAATTCGGGCTTGGCTGCAAAAATGAGAGCGTTGCAAAGGCGCAACGCTCTCATGAGTTATTCTTCCGTCAGTGCGATGTGAACGGTGTCGAGCTGGGACTTGTCCACAGCCGTGGGCGCGCCCATCATCAGGTCTTGGGCATTCTTGTTCATGGGGAAGGTGATGACTTCCCGAATGCTTTCTTCGCCGGTGAGCAGCATGATCAGACGGTCAACACCGGGGGCGGCACCGGCATGAGGGGGCGCGCCGTAGGTGAACGCGTTATACATGGCGGGGAACTTGGCTTTCACATCCTCCTCGCCCAGACCCACCATTTCAAACGCCTTGACCATGATTTCGGGGTCGTGGTTCCGAACGGCACCGGAGGCGGATTCGTAGCCGTTGCACACCAAGTCATACTGGTCGGCGTTGATTGCCAGCAGCTTTTCGGTATCGCCCTCGGCAGCTTCCAAGGTTTTCAGACCGCCCTGAGGCATGGAGAACGGGTTGTGGCAGAATTCCAGACTGCCGGATTCCTCACCGATTTCATACATGGGGAAGTCCACAATCCAGCACAGGGCATACTGTTCCTCGTCGAAGTGACCGGGAACCCGCTTGCCCAGCATGGTGCGGATCACGCCAGCGGTTTTCTGCGCGGCGGCTTTCTTGCCGGCTGCCATACACACAAAGGAACCGGGCTTCAGGTTCAGCTTGGCGGTCAGAGCGTCCTTGCAGTCGCCCAAGAATTTGCTGACGCCGCCGGCGAAATTGCCGTTTTCATCCACTTTGACCCAGCACGCCTTGCTGCCGGTCTGAACCTCCACATCGGCAAGTAGCTTGTCGATCCACTTCCGCGCTTGGGTGAAATCATCCACGGCAACGGCTTTTACGGTTGCATTTTCAAAAGGAGCGAACCCGCAGCCCTGCACTTCGGCGGAAATATCGGAAATCTCAAGGTCGATCCGCAGGTCGGGCTTGTCGGAGCCGTAACGCTCCATGGCCTCGTTATAAGGAATGTGGCGGAAAGGCGCGGGGGAGATGCGGCTGTACTTGCCGTATTTCTCAAAAACAGGCACCAGCACATCTTCCAGCGTGGACAGAACATCCTCTTGGGTGGCGAACGCCATTTCCATATCCAACTGATAGAATTCGCCGGGGGTACGGTCGGCGCGGGCGTCCTCGTCACGGAAACAGGGAGCGATCTGGAAATAGCGGTCAAAGCCGGAGGTCATCAGAAGCTGCTTGAACTGCTGGGGAGCCTGCGGCAAGGCATAGAATTTGCCGGGGTGATTTCGGGCGGGCACCAGATAGTCCCGTGCACCCTCGGGGGAGGATGCGGTCAGGATGGGAGTGGTGATTTCAAGGAAGCCCTTTTCGGTCATCAGGCGGCGAAGTTCCGCAACCACCTGACAGCGCAGAACGATGTTGGACTTGACGGCGGGGTTCCGCAGGTCGAGGAACCGATATTTCAGGCGGGTATTTTCGTCTGCGTCGCGGGATTTGTTGATTTCAAAGGGGAGCTGATTGTGGCGGCATTTGCCCAGAACGGCAATGGATTCGGGGACAACCTCGATTTCACCGGTGGGGATTTTGGCGTTTTTGCTTTCACGCTCCCGAACGGTGCCCACAACGGAAACGGTGGATTCCTTGTTCAGACCCTTGACGGCGGACATCATTTCGGCGGTTTCAATGACCACCTGCGTGGTGCCGTAGTAATCCCGCAGGACGAGAAAAGCGAAATTTGCGCCCACTTCTCGGACGTTTTCTACCCAGCCGACGATGGTGACGGCTTTTCCGGCGTCGGAAAGGCGAAGCTCGCCGCAGTTATGTGTTCTGGATTGCATCATAGATAAAATCCTCTCTTATTTCTGTAATATAACCAAATTATTCTCTCACAAATTGTTGGAAAAGTCAATCCACCGCGGAGGGTTTGCAAGGATTATTTTCCGTTTATCGGGGTTAGGGGGGCAAAAACCCCGCCGAAATCGGCGGGGTGTCACAAAACAGGAATACGCTCCGTGCGGGCTGCGGATACGTTACGGGTTCTCGGGCGGCTCCGATTCAATGGCTTCCAGACATTTTTCCAGATAGGTTTTCTGGGTGACCGCAACCACGCAGCTATAAAGGAGCCGCTTTTCGTCAGTGCTGTCGGTGTCTCCGGAGTCGATGGTGTCCGTGACCTCAAAGGTATACAGCAAAAGCCCCTCGAGCTGCCTGCAAAAATAGTCGTAGGCGCGTTCCAAGGAGTAGGTGTGCTTTTGAAGCTGAATAAATCCCGCCAGCGCGTCCAAGGACAGCACCGTTTTGGCAACCGCGATAAAAAACAGATAGGTGATCTGATCGCGGCTGTACTGCTTCTTCACGGGACTGTCGATCAGCCCTTTTTTTACATAGTTGCTGATCATGGAGGCGGTGAGGGTATTGTCCCCAAGGGGTGCCAGATACTGCGCCATGAACTTGGCGGTTTGCTCCAGATAGAGCCCCACGTTCGGAATCTCGTGGTAGCGAGGCAGCCGAAAATCCTGAATGGACTGCTGCACCCGCAGTTTGGTTTCGTTTTTCAAATCAATCACCCTTGGGTATTATATACGGAGAATCGAAAAAAGTCAATAACGTAAAACTTATTTTAAGATATGCTTGACATTCTGTGCGGTTGCTGATAGTATAACAAGAGGTTATTGAAAAACCTATGATATGGGAATGGATATGAGGTATTGCCATGAAATATAAAATTGTAGCGGATTCCTCCTGCAATGTTCTCAGAGCGGACGATGGATTTTTTGCAACCGTCCCCATGAAAGTCGTTGCGGAGAAAGAATATGTGGACGATGCCGACCTGAATGTGGCGGCAATGGTGGCGGATCTGCTGGAATATAAGGGTCAGTCCGGTTCCTCCTGCCCCAACGTTGGGGAGTGGCTGGACGCTTTCGGGGACGGGGAGTGCGTGTTTGCCATCACCATCACCAAGTATCTGTCCGGCAGCTACAATGCGGCGCAGCAGGCGGCAAGAACCTATACGGAGGAGCATCCCGACCGAAAGGTGTGCGTCATCGATTCCCTTGCAGCCGGTCCGGCGCTGATGATGCTTGCGGAAAAAATTCGGCAGTGCGAAGCCGACGGGGATGATTTTGAAACCACAAAAGCCAAGGTTTTGGACTACCAAAATCACACGCATACCCTGTTTTGCTTGGAATCCATGAACAATCTGGCTCGAAACGGGCGAGTGAACCCCATTGTCGCAAAGATTGCCGGAACCTTGGGCATTCGGATGGCAGGCGAGGCAAAGGGCGGCGAAATCGCCCCTGTTCACAAGCCTCGGGGCGGACGAAAAACCCTGCAAATGCTGGCGCAGATGATTCGGGAGCGGGGATTCTATGACGGCGCGCTCCTGCGGATATCCCACTGCTTCGGGGAGGAAAATGCGCTGGCTCTGGCGGAAATTTTGCAGAGCGAATTCCCCAATATGCGCTTTATTCTCGAACCCACAACCGCCCTGTGCAGCTATTATGCGGAGGCAGGCGGTCTGATTATCGGTTTTGAGGGCGGCTTCAACGCAGAGAATGACAATACGAAGTTCTGAAGATAAGAGAGGCACAATCCGCCGTTTTCGGTTGAAAACGGCGGATTTTTATATAGAATTATGTGAAATTCCGAATAATCCCGCAGCTTGACGCTTTCTGTTCGTTTCACAGGGCGGGAAATCGAAGGATTTCCTTGCACATTTTCCCCTTTCGGGCATATCCTATTGGCATGGGGATGGGCAGGGGACGCACGGATTCCCCGGACTGTAATTTTTGGGCTTTACATAATCCGGATTTTATGATATAATATTAAAAATTATGACCAATCATCTTTTCTGCATAAAAACCATGACTTTTTATCCAGAAACCAGTATAAATCACAAGGAGAGGATAATCCTTGGCCAGATATGAAATTCAAGGCGGTACCCCTCTGAGCGGTACCGTCACCATCAGCGGCGCAAAAAATGCGGCAGTTGCCATCCTGCCTGCGGCTCTGCTGGTCAGCGGCAAATGCCGCATAGAAAATGTTCCCGATATTTCCGATGTCCGCATTCTGCTGGATATTCTGGCGGGCATGGGCGCGGAGCTTTCCTGCCCCGAGGAGAGCGTTTTGGAAATCGACTGTTCCGGCGTTCAGTGTACCGAGCCGGATCCTGCGCTGGTGAAGAAAATGCGCGCAAGCTACTACCTCATGGGTGCACTGCTCGGCCGTTTCGGCAAAGCCAAGGTGGCTCTGCCCGGCGGCTGTAATTTCGCATCCCGCCCCATCGACCAGCACATCAAGGGATTCTACCTGCTGGGTGCCGAGGTGGACGAAACCGAGGAATATGTGGCTCTGGAGCCGGGAGAATCCGGACTGTCCGGCGGCAGAATTTGCCTCGATATGGCGTCCGTAGGGGCGACGGTGAACCTGATGCTGGCGGCGACCCTGCTGCCCGGTCAAACGGTGATCGAAAACGCGGCGAGAGAACCCCATATCGTCGATTTAGCCAACTTCCTAAACACCATGGGCGCGAGAATCACCGGAGCCGGTACGGATACCATGAAAATTCGGGGGGTCAACGCCCTCCACGGCGGTACATATGCCATCATCCCCGACCAAATCGAAGCGGGAACCTACCTTGCGGCGGCAACCGCCGTCGGCGGCAATGTGCTGGTGCAGAACGTGATTCCCAAGCATTTGGAGTGCATCACCAATAAGTTGCAGGAAATGGGTGCGCGGATCATCCCCTATGACGATTCCATCCGCATTATGCGCACGGGAAAGCTCCGCCCATCCACGGTGAAAACCCTGCCCTATCCCGGATTTCCCACGGATATGCAGGCGCAGGTCTGCGTGTGTATGGCTTTGGCCGGCGGTACCAGCCGCCTGACGGAGAGCGTTTACGAAACCCGATTCTTCGGCTATTGCACCGAGCTGGAGAGCATGGGTGCCAACATTCGGGTCAACGGCAAGACCGCAACGGTGACGGGTGCGGAGCAGCTATATGGGGCGACGGTCTGCGCTCATGATCTGCGGGCAGGCGCGGCTCTGGTCATTGCGGGGCTGGCGGCAAAGGGAACCACCTATGTGGAGCATATCCACTTCATTGAGCGCGGCTATGAAAATCTGGTGCAGAAGTTTACACAGCTCGGCGCAGCCATCCGCCGGATCGAAGATTAAAGGAGAATGCCCGCCGAACGCTCGGTGGGCATTTTTGGAGGAAATACCATGAAAGAACAATTTTTGCGCACCGGAATGCTGCTGGGCGAGCAGGCGGTGGAGCGGCTGAGATGCGCCCGTGTGGCGGTGTTCGGCGTCGGCGGCGTGGGGGGCTATGCCGTGGAGGCGTTGGCACGAAGCGGCGTCGGTCAGCTTGACCTCATCGACCACGACACCGTGAGCCTGTCCAATATCAACCGCCAAATTCTCGCCACCCATTCCACTGTGGGGATGCGGAAGGTGGACGCGGCAAAGGCGCGTGTTCTGGACATCAATCCGGACGCGGTGGTGCGGACATTTCCCGTGTTTTACACGCCGGAAACGGCGGATGCGTTCGATTTTTCTCAGTATGATTATATTGTGGACGCAATCGACACCGTGACGGGAAAGCTGCAGCTTGTGCTGAATGCTTATGCAGCGGGAACACCCATCATCTGCTGCATGGGAACGGGGAATAAGCTGGACGCGTCTGCCTTTCGGGTGGCGGATATTTCCAAAACCTCCATGTGCCCCCTCGCCAGAATCATGCGCAAAGAGTTGGGGAAACGGGGCATTAAGCACCTGAAAGTGGTGTATTCTCAGGAAGAAGCTCTGATCCCTACCGGCTGGGAGGAAGAAGCCGCCGCCTTGGGAAAACGGCAGATCCCCGGCAGCGTGGCGTTTGTCCCCGGCGCGGCGGGATTGCTCTTGGCGGGGGAAACGGTCAAGGATATTGCATATAAAAGTGAATAGTGAATAGTGAAGCATTGCCATATCCGCCGTTTCCCTGCTGCATTGAATTCTTTTCCAATGCCAAACAGGAGAACCTGCTTATTGGCGTGATCCGCGCCTTTGGCTATATGGGCATCGCGTATGTCCCGACAGTCAACATGAAAAGCTGTTATCTTCATTGATAGCAGTTTTTCTTTTGCCAAGTGTTCAAGATGTCATTAAGTTTGGACACTAATGGAAGTAGGCACAATTACGCATAAGAAAGCACAAGGGTGTGTATTGAAATGACTGATAAAATACTGTATAATTATTGAAACGTGAGAAAGACAAATGTGAATTTGAAATTCAATAAATTATGACCTTTCAACAGAGGTTATAGGTTATCAATAA
>X285_Short_beaked_Echidna__coassemble_593_pt1 | contig 13719 bp, 13 predicted proteins | sample X285_Short_beaked_Echidna__metabat2_high_PE_017 | metagenome-assembled genome bin X285_Short_beaked_Echidna | reverse complement strand
GGAAGCCGAACCCACCCCGCAGCAGCCGCAGGCCAACAGCGAGGAGGAGCCGCCGATCCCCGATGAGGAGGAGGAAAAAGAGGAATCTTTGGAGGATTTTCTGGGCGTTACCCTTTCCGATGTGGATTTGGAGGAAAAGCCGGAGGAGCCGCCCGCCGCGTCCCCTGTCAAAGCGGGAAAAGCCCCCAAGCCCCCCATGCCGCCCAAGCCCCCCAAGCGTAAAAAGGAGCGCAAGCCCATCGGCACCGCATGGGTTGCCCCCGTGGTCACGCTGATTGTTCTGGCACTGCTTGCAGCAGGCGGCTTCTGGTTCTATCAGAACCTGTATTTGCAGACCGTGGATTCCCTGTCCGTGGACGGCTCCCGCAACGAGCTGGTCGTCAGCGTGGAAACCGAGGCCGACCCCGCCCTGCTGACGGTGGTTTGTTCCGATACATACGGCAACGCCATGACCGCACAGCTTGTCGGCGGCAAAGCCGTCTTTCGGGAACTGCAATCCAATGCCCAGTATAAAATCTCGCTGGAAATCAGCGGCTTTCACAAGCTGGTCGGGCAGACCACCGATGTGTTCAGCACCGATGCCATCACAAACGTGGTCAGTCTGAGTGCCGTCACCGGCTCTGAGGACGGCTCCATGCTGCTGACCCTGACGGTGGAGGGACCCGAGCCGGAGCAGTGGACCCTCACCGGCGTTGCCGACGAGGAGGACGTCATCGTCCAAACGTTCAGCGGGCACAGCCTTGCGGTCAAGGATTTGACTGTGGGAAAGGTCTATACCTTCTACCTCAGCGCCGATGACGGCACCGAGCTTCTGGGGCAGACTGAGCTGCAATTCACCGCCGCCGCGCTTGTCACCGTGGACAATCTCACCATCGTCCCCGGTGCCGAGGGTGCGCTGAACGTCAGTTGGGACGCGCCCAAGGACGCCCGCGTGGATAGCTGGAGCGTTCGCTGCTACGGCGGCGGCTATGACGATTTTCAGGAAATTACCGAAACGAAGGCGGTCTTTACCGGCATTGACCTCTCCAATGCCTACACCGTGGAGGTCACCGCCTCCGGCATGACCGCCCCCACCCGCGCAAGCCTCACCGCCGACCCCATCACCGTCACCGGACTGAGCTTCAACGAGGAAAATCCCACGCAGCTAACCGTGACTTGGGAATTTGAAGGCAAAGCCCCCGAGGGCGGCTGGCTCCTGATGTATTCCTTGGACGGCAGTTCCACCCAAAACGTGGTGAAAACCGCCGATCCCTCCGCCGTCATTGCCCCCCGCGCCCCCGGTGCCACCTACTATTTCACCCTGCAAACGGCAGACAGCCGCAGCCTGTTCAACGGCAGCTTCAGCCGCGACTGCTCTCAGCCGGAGCCTTTTGAAACCCAGTCCCTGTCCGCAGAAAAAGTCACCGGACATCTCCTGAAAACCCCTGATGGGGAGTGGAGCTACGAAACCGTGGGCAAAAAAGCATTCAGCGACAAATTCACCTCCGGCAGTAAGCTCTCCTTGGTGCTGGAAGCCGCCGAAAACTTCTATGTGGAGAGCGAGGACATTGAAATTCTCTATGTGTTCCGCGACGGTGACGGCAGCGTGATTCCCGAGCTGATTCAAACCGCATCTGCCGACTGGCGAAAAATCTGGTCAGGCGGCGATTATCACATGGGCGAGCTGGATATCCCCAACGCCCCAAAGGAAATCGGTGCCTACTACCTCAGCGTATATTTTAACAACGCCTCCCTTGTCGTTGTCCCCTTTGAAATCACCGAATAACCCCCAGCCCGATGAACGCAAATGCGTTCATCGGGCTTTTTCCTTTTTTCGGCAGCCGCGTTGCCGAATTTATCAAAAAAACTTTTCTGTTCTCCCGCAGAATTAGAAATCCGTCCAATCTTTTCGGATGTTCACAAATTTCCGCCCCGCATATGCTATAATGCAAAAAAACCCTGTAGGAGAGGATACCATGCGTGGAAAAAGTCACATCTGCTTGGGTCAGTATTTGTCTGACCGCTATCTGACCGACGTCCCCCGTCGATATGTCCGTGCCTTTCTCATCGGCTGTGTGGAGCCGGACCGCAACCCCGCCACCTATCTCAAAGGTTCCCTGCGCTGCCAGTGGCTGCGGGGGCATAACTATCAGAATGCCCGCCGTTTTATGCGCCGCATTTCCCTGCGGCTGGAGCAGAAAGAGAAATTCCGCCTGTTCGATTACTACACCTTGGGCAAGCTCATTCACTACACCGCCGATGCGTTCACCTATGCCCATAACAGCCGTTTCCCCACCGATTTGGGGGAGCATCGTCAGTACGAGGCCGACCTGCAAAACCATTTCCTCGCCTACATGAGCGAAGATCCCCAAGTGGATATCCCCGCAGCGCGCTCCGTCACGGAAGCCATTTGCCGTTTCCATCGGGAGTACAGCGAGGTTCCCGGAAATATCCGCCGAGACGCCCGCTTTTCCCTTGCCGCCTGCTGCTGTGTGCTGGCTGTCCTCTTGGTCAATCCGCTGTGATGGGTCAGTTTTCGCTTGCGCTTACCGATGCCGCACTGGCGGCAGTGATTCTCCTGCCCCTGTTTTATCTGCTGGAAAAACGCTGTTTTCACAGTAAAACCCGTGCAGTCTGGTATTTTTTTCTGGCGGTGTACCTCGCCGGAGTCTATGGTGTGACGGGGCTGCCGGATATCCTCTATATCCGCCCGCATTTTAACGTCAACCTGAAGCCTTTCGCCTATCTTTTTTCCTATTATCGGGAGGGTCTGCTGAACATCCTCCTGCTTATTCCCTTGGGCTGTTTCCTCACGATGCTGTGGAAACCGTTCCGAAACGGGTTTTTCACGATCCTGTTCGGCTTTTGCCTCTCCCTCGCCGTTGAGCTGCTCCAACTGCTGACCTATCGCGCCACCGATGTGAACGACCTGATGACCAACACCTTGGGAGCCTTTCTCGGCTGGATTCTGGGCAGAATTTTCCTAAAATGCTTTCCCAAAATTCCCTCCGAGGGAAAAACCGCCCATGTTTTCGTGGTTCTGGGCGCGTCTTGGGGCGTGATGTTCTTCCTCCAGCCCTTTCTCGCCCGCCTGATCGGCATTCTTTTCATCTGAAAACGAGCGGTATCCCTCGGGATACCGCTCATTTTTGCAAATTCCCGAAAATACCCCTTGCAATGTTCCGCCACCCGTGGTACAATGTCCATATCATCCACATAAGGAGAATTTCCATGAACTTTGCGGCACAGTATTTCTTTTGCAGCTATTACTTTTTTTCCGAAAAAAGGTAATAGCGATTTGTGTTGCAAAAATTCTCAACGGGTGAGAAAGATAGACATGCGCCGCACGAATTGCCGTGTGGTGCTTTTTTATTTAGGAGATGTAGATTATGATTGCTATTCTAAAGCGCGGAACTACCCCCGACAAGACTGCCCATCTGGTGTCTTGGCTGAAAGACCGAAATCTGGACGTCCATATTTCTCAGGGTGCAGAGGTCACTGTTCTGGGTCTGGTGGGTGACACCAGCCGAGTGGATGTGGAGCTGCTGAAAAGTCTGGACATGGTGGAAACCGTCAAGCGGGTTTCCGAGCCGTTCAAGCAGGCGAACCGCAAATTCCACCCGCGGGACACCATCATTGAAATCGGAGATGTCCGCATCGGCGGCGGCTATTTCGCCATGATCGCCGGTCCCTGCTCCGTGGAATCGGAGGCGCAGATTATCGAGGTCGCCCAAGCCGTCAAGGACGCAGGCGCGCAGATTCTCCGCGGCGGCGCGTTCAAGCCCCGCACCTCCCCCTATGCCTTTCAGGGCATGAAGGGCGAGGGCATTGAGCTTCTGCTCAAAGCCAAGCAGGCGACGGGACTGCCCATCGTGACGGAAATCATGAACATTTCCACCTTGGATTTGTTCCGTGACGTGGATATCATTCAGGTGGGCGCGCGGAATATGCAAAATTTCGACCTGCTGAAAGAGCTGGGCAAAACCAAAAAGCCCATCCTCCTCAAGCGGGGACTTGCCAACACCCTGCAGGAGCTGCTCATGAGCGCGGAGTATATCATGAGCGAGGGCAACGAGAACGTCATTCTCTGCGAGCGCGGCGTCCGCACCTTTGAAACCTACACCCGCAACACCTTGGATTTGTCCGCCGTCCCCGTCCTGCATAATCTCAGCCATCTGCCCGTGATTGTTGACCCCAGCCACGCCACGGGAAAGGCAGACTTGGTTCCCCCCATGGCGTTTGCCGCCACGGCGGCGGGTGCAGACGGCATCATGGTGGAGGTTCACAATAACCCCGCCTGCGCCCTGTGCGACGGTGCACAGTCCCTGACCCCCGTCCAGTTCGACGAGCTGAACCAAAGGGTGCAGAAAATTCGGGAGGTCGTCCGATGACCGTCGGTATCTTGGGTCTGGGGCTGATCGGCGGCTCTCTGGCACGGGCGTATGCCATGGAGGGGCACCGTGTTTTCGCCGCAGAAAAAGACGCCTCCATGCTGTCCTTTGCCATGCTGGCGGGTGCGGTGGATGGGGAGCTGAACGCGCAGACCGTCCCCCTGTGCAATTTTATTCTCCTTGCCGTCTATCCCGACGGCAGTGCCGCTTGGCTGGAGGAAAACGCCCCGTTGATTTCCGAAAACGCGCTGGTCATGGACTGCTGCGGCGTCAAGCAGGAGATCTGCGCCCGCTGCTTCCCCCTTGCGGAAAAATACGGCTTCGCCTTTGTGGGGGGGCATCCCATGGCAGGCTCGCAGTTTTCCGGCTTCAAATACAGCCGCGGGGATCTCTTTGAGGGTGCGCCCATGGTGCTGGTGCCTCCGGTTTTTGACGATATTCTCCTGCTGGATCGCGCGAAAAAGGCACTTCAGCCCTGCCGTTTCGGCTCTTTTTCCGTGACAACGGCTCTGGAGCATGATAAAATGATTGCTTTTACCTCCCAAATGCCCCACATTCTCAGCAACGCCTTCATCAAGTCCCCCACCGCCGGCAGTCACAAGGGCTTTTCCGCCGGCAGCTATAAGGATTTGACCCGCGTGGCATGGCTCAACCCCCAAATGTGGGCGGAATTGTTTCTGGAAAATAGGGAAAATGTTCTTTTTGAGCTGGATACCTATTTAAGCAGCCTGACCGCCTATCGGGACGCCATCGCCGCGGAGGACAGGCAGACCCTCGCCGCCTTGCTCGATGAGGGCAAAAAACGAAAAGAGGTGGTGGACGGATGAACACCGTCACCGTAAATGCGTCCAAATCCTACGATATCCGCATCGGCGCAGGACTGCTCCCCACCCTCGGCGCAGAGGTCGAAAAACTGGGAAAGGTGCAAAAAGTCTGCATCGTCAGCGACGGCACCGTATTCCCCCTGTACGGCAAAATCGTAACGGAAAGTCTGGAAAATTCCGGATTTGAAGTTTTTTCCTATGTTTTTCCCAGCGGAGAAATTTCCAAAAACGGAATTGTTTTTCTCGCCGTGCTGGACTTTCTTGCTCGGCACGAAATGACCCGCACCGACCTCATCGTTGCCCTCGGCGGCGGCGTGGTGGGAGATTTGGCAGGCTTTGCCGCCGCTTGCTGCCTGCGGGGCGTTCGCTTCGTGCAGGTTCCCACCACGCTGCTGGCAGCGGTGGATTCCTCCGTGGGGGGCAAAACCGCCATTGACCTGCCCGCAGGAAAAAATCTGGCAGGGGTCTTTTACCAGCCCTCCTTGGTTCTGTGCGACACGGATACCCTGCGCACCCTCCCCACGGAAATTTTTCGGGACGGCTGCGCCGAGGTCATCAAATACGCGATTCTTTATGACGGGGAGCTGTTCACCTATCTGGAAGAAAAAGGTTTGGATTTTGACGCAGAAGCCGTCATTACCCGCTGCGTGTCCCTGAAACGGGACGTGGTTGCCGCCGATGAATTCGACACGGGAGTGCGGATGAAGCTGAATCTGGGGCACACCATCGGGCACGGTGTCGAGGCTGTGAGCCGTTTTGAAATTTCCCACGGAAAAGCCGTGGCAATCGGCACCGCCATGGTTGCCCGCGCCTCCCGCTGCCCCGATGCGCCCCGCATTTTGTCCCTTTTGGAAAAATTCGGTCTGCCCACCTGCGCGGACTCTGCGCCGGATGCACTGTACGCCCACACCTTATCCGACAAAAAGCGTTCCGGCGGCACGATAAACCTCATCATTCCCCGAAAAATCGGACATTGCGACATTGTTCCCACACCGGTGGAATCCCTGAGATCCTTTATTCAGGCAGGACTTTGATATGGACATTACCATTTTTCCCCGTCCCCTTTCCGGTACAGTCGCCGCCATTCCGTCTAAATCGGCAGCCCATCGCCTGCTGATCTGCGCCGCCTTTGCCGACCGTCCCACCACCCTTCATTGCCCCGAAACCAATCGGGACATCGAAGCCACCGCCGCCTGTCTGCGGGCATTGGGCGCGGATATTCGGCGGACGGAAACAGACTACCTCGTCATTCCCGCTGAAATCATCCCGCGGCAGGCAGTTCTGCCCTGTCAGGACAGCGGCTCCACACTGCGCTTCCTCCTGCCCGTTGTCGGTGCGTTGGGGGTGGACGCCCTTTTTCAAATGGCGGCTCGCCTGCCGGAACGCCCCCTCTCCCCACTTTGGGAGGAGATGGAGCGCATGGGCTGCACCCTGACCCGTCCCGCACGGGATACCATCCGCTGTCAGGGACGTCTCCGTTCGGGAGAATTCACCATGAACGGCGGCGTTTCCAGCCAGTTCGTCACGGGGCTTCTGCTGGCTGCGGCTCTCATTTCCGGTCAATCCCACATCACCCTCACCGGAAACATCGAATCCCGACCCTACATCGCCATGACCCAAAACGCCATGGAAATCTTCGGCAGAAACACCCGAGATTTTTATGTAACGGGCGGAATCCCCTTTCATTCCCCCGAAGAATGGACGGTGGAGGGGGATTGGAGCAACGCCGCCTTTTTTCTTGCGGCAAAGGCACTGGGGAGCGACCTGAACGTCGTCAATCTTTCCCAAAATTCGGGGCAGGGTGACCGTTTGTGTGCAACACTTCTGACCGAAATGCAGGCAAAAATCACCGTTTTTGCCGCTGATATACCGGATTTGGTGCCTATTTTAGCGGTGGTTGCTGCCTGCCGTCAGGGGGCTGTCTTTGAAAATATCCGCCGTCTGCGGCTCAAAGAGTCCGATCGCGTGGCGTCCGTCACCGACATGATTCGCCATTTGGGCGGAAAAGCAGTGTCGAATTCGGATAGCCTCACGGTATTCGGCACAGGTCTTGTCGGCGGCACGGTGGATGCAAAAAACGATCACCGCATCGCCATGTCCGCCGCCGTCGCCGCCACCGTCTGCACCCGTCCCGTCACCATACTGGGGGCGGAATGCGTAGAAAAATCCTATCCCCGTTTTTGGGAAGAATATGCCCGTTTAGGAGGTAAATATGAGCAGTACCTACGGTGAAAGTTTGAAATTGTCCATTTTCGGGCAGTCCCACGGAGCCGCCGTCGGCATGGTTTTGGACGGCATTCCCGCAGGACTTCCCGTGGATTTCGATGCTCTGCAAGCCTTTCTCAGCCGCCGCGCCCCCGGTCAAAACAACTGGTCTACCCCCCGAAAGGAAGCGGATCAGCCGGAGTTTTTATCGGGGATTTTGGATAATTTCACCTGCGGAGCGCCCATCGCCGCCGTCATCCGCAACGGAAACACCCGCTCCGGAGACTACCGAAATTTGCAGGATTCCCCCCGTCCCGGTCACGCCGACTACACTTCCGAGGTGAAATGCGGCGGATTTCAGGACTGCGCCGGAGGCGGGCACTTTTCCGGTCGATTGACCGCGCCCCTGTGCATTGCCGGCGGGCTGTGCAAGCAGTGGCTTCTGGAACGAAATATTCGGGTGGACGGTCATATTTATGAAATTTCCGGCATAAAAGATCGGGAAATGAACCCCCTTTCTCCGGAAATCGACGCCATCGGGGAAGATTTTCCCGTCCTTGACCCCGAGGCGGGCAGAAAAATGCGCGAGGAAATCGAAAAAGCCAAATCGGACGGGGACAGCGTGGGCGGCATCGTCGAATGCTGCGTCACGGGGCTGCCCGCAGGACTGGGGGAACCCATGTTCGGCGGCGTCGAAAATCGGATCTCGCAAATCGTTTTTGGCATTCCGGCTGTCAAGGGCTTGGAATTCGGGTCGGGTTTTGCCGCCGCCAAGCTGCGCGGCAGTGAGAATAACGACCCGTTTGCCATGGAAAACGCCGCCGTCCGCACCCTGACCAACCACGCAGGCGGCATTTTGGGCGGAATTTCGACGGGAATGCCCCTGATTTTTCGGGCGGCGATCAAGCCCACCCCGTCCATCGCCCGTCCCCAGCAGAGCGTTTCCCTCAGCCGTGAGGAGAATGCAATTCTGCACATCCAAGGCCGCCATGATCCCTGTATCGTCCCTCGGGCGGTGTGCGTTGCCGAAGCGGCGGCGGCGATTGCCGTTTTTGACATGATTCTCGGAAATACCCAAACAAACAGGAGGAAATCCCATGGAATTGAATGAATTACGCGGTGAAATCGACAAAATCGACGATGAACTGATTCGCCTGTTCGGATGCCGCATGGACGTTGCCGCCCAAATTGCCGACTATAAAAAAGAGCATGACCTCCCCGTCTATCAGCCCGCGCGGGAACGGGCAAAGCTTCAGGACGTGGCGCAAAAAGCGGGGCAGGATATGGCAAATTACACCCGTGTGCTGTACTCCATGCTGTTTGAATTGAGCCGCAGCTATCAGAGCAAACGCTCCCAAAATCTTACGTCTTTGTACCAAAACATCACAAAAGCCATTGAAAATACCCCAAAATTGTTCCCCCAAGCACCCATGGTTGCCTGTCAGGGCGTGGAGGGTGCCTACTCCCAAATCGCCTGCGAGAAGATGTTCAAAAACCCCTACATCCTCTATTTCAAATCCTTTGACGCCGTGTTCAACGCCATCGACCAAGGGCTGTGCCGCTACGGCATCCTGCCCATCGAGAACTCCACCGCCGGTTCTGTAAAAAAGGTTTACGACCTGATGATTCGCCACAATTTCTCCATTGTCCGCACCTTTCGGCTGAAAATCGACCACAATTTGCTGGTCAATCCCGGCACGAAACCGGAGGATATCAAGGAGATTTACTCCCATGAGCAGGCCATCAGTCAGTGCGGGGACTTCCTGCAAACTCTCACCGGCGTGAATGTTATCGCCGTGGACAACACCGCCGTTGCCGCCCAAATGGTCGCGCAAAGCGGGCGAAAAGACGTTGCCGCCCTGAGCAGCCGCTCCTGCGCCGAGCTGTACGGTCTGTGCTGCCTCGCCGCCTCCGTGCAGGACAAGGGCAACAACCGCACTCGATTCATCTGCATCAGCAAAAATCTGGAAATCTATCCCGGCTCCGATAAAACCAGCATTATGATGGTTCTCAACCACAAGCCGGGTGCCCTGTATCGTGTGCTGGCGCGGCTGTATACGCTGGGAATCAACGTGACCAAGCTGGAATCCCGTCCCATTCCCGACCGAGAATTTGAGTTTATGTTCTATTTCGACCTGGAAACTTCCATTTATTCCCAAGAATTCGTTCAGCTTATGTGCGAACTGGAGGATTTGTGCGAGGAATTCAAGTATCTGGGCAGCTACACCGAGGTGGTTTGATGAAATGCGGACTGCTGGGGCAAACTCTGGGACACAGCTATTCTCCGGAAATTCACGCGCAACTGGGGGAATACGCCTATTCCCTCTTTGAAAAAGAGCCGGAGGAAGTGGAAAATTTCCTGAAAAACGGGGATTTTACCGGCATTAACGTGACCATTCCGTACAAAAAAGCCGTGATTCCCTTTTTAGACGAGCTATCCCCAAAAGCCGCCGCACTGGGCGCGGTGAACACCATCGTCCGCCGCCCGAACGGCAGGCTGATCGGGCATAATACGGACTATTTCGGCTTTGAAACCATGGTAAATTCCGGCGGATTCCGTGTAAACGGGAAGAAAGTGCTGGTTTTAGGCAGCGGCGGCGCGTCCAACACGGCGTCTGCGGTGCTCAGAGCCATGGGTGCGGAAACGGTAGTGATTTCCCGCACCGGCGCGGACAATTACGGCAATCTGAGCCGCCATCGGGATGCGACCCTGATCGTCAACACCACGCCGGTGGGAATGTTCCCGAATGTTGGGAAAAGTCCGATTTCACTGGATAATTTCCCGCATTTAGAGGGGGTTTGGGATGTCATTTTCAATCCGGCGAGGACGCAGTTTCTTCTGGATGGAGAAAAACGGGGTCTGAAAACCATGAACGGACTGAAAATGCTGGCGGCGCAGGCAAAGGAATCCGCCGAGTGGTTCACCGGTCGACGCATTCCCGATGGTAAAATTGACGAAATTTACGAAAAGCTGTCCGCGAGAATGCAGAATATCGTGCTGATCGGGATGCCCGGATGCGGAAAATCCACCGTAGGGGCTGCAATCGCTGAAAAAACCGGTCGGATTTTCGCGGATGCAGACGAGGAAATCGTTCGCCTTGCGGGAAAATCCATCCCCGAAATTTTTGCGGAGGACGGCGAGGCGGTTTTTCGGAATTGGGAAACCCAAGCTTTGGCGCGTCTGGGCAGGCAGTCCGCCCTTGTCATCGCCACAGGCGGCGGATGTGTGACAAAAGCGGAAAATTATCCCCTTTTGCACCAAAACGGGATAATTTTTTGGCTGAAACGGGACATTTCCGCCCTGCCCACCGAGGGACGCCCCCTGTCGAAATCCGCAGGTCTTGCCGAAATGTACGCAAGGCGGGAGCCGCTGTACCGCAGTTTTGCGGATAAGACGATCGCAAATCGGGGAAAAATTCAGGGCGCCGCCGACGAAATTCTCGCCGCAATGGAGGAAAACCTATGAAAATTTTGGTGATTAACGGTCCCAATCTCAATATGCTGGGCATTCGGGAGCCGAATATTTACGGAAAAAACAGCTTTTCCGACCTGCTGGCTCTGCTGGAGGAAGTCGGGAGAGCGGAGGGGCTGGAAATCGAGCAGTTTCAGTCCAACCATGAGGGAGCCTTGGTGGACAAAATTCAGCAGGCTTACGCGCGGGCGGACGGCATCGTCATCAACCCCGCCGCCTACACCCACACCTCGGTGGCGATTTTGGATGCGCTGAAAGCCGTGGGCATCCCGACGGTGGAGGTGCATATTTCCGACGTGGACGCCAGAGAGGATTTTCGGCAGGTTTCCTATGCGGGGCTTGCCTGCGAGAAAACCATCAAGGGGCTGGGGCTGGAGGGATACCGTCAGGCGATTTTGTATTTGAAAGAGAAGTATTTGGTTCGTGAATAATTGCAGTATCCGCCGTTTTCAAGCGAAAACGGCGGATTTTTTGGCAAATATACCCGCTTTCCGCAGGTGCGAACCAATGTATTCGCTCTACAGGGGAAACGGGGAATACGGCGGGCGGATATGAAATCTTCCTCTGCCCTAAAAATTTTTATTTCTTTTCATTTTCCTATTGACAAACGTGTATTAGTGTGTTATTGTACTAGTACGCTAATACAATAACACAGCGCAAGGAGGTATGTATGGACTGGAAATTATCCGGCGATCGTCCGGTTTACCAACAGATCATGGCGACCATCCGAGGAGCCATCCTCAAGGGAGAACTGACTCCCGGCAGGAAAATCCCATCGGTGCGGGACTTGGCGGCAGAGGCGCAGGTCAATCCCAACACCATGCAGCGGGCTCTCACCGAGCTGGAACGGGAAAATCTGCTCATCAGCGGCGGAACCAGCGGACGCAGCGTGACGGAGGACGGAGCCGTTCTGGACGCCATGCGAAAAACGGAACTGGAAGAATTGGCAAGAGAATGTGCAGAGCGGTTCAGTCTGTTCGGCGTGTCCCCTGCCGGTGCGGCTCAGCTTCTGCTGGGTCTGGAGGAACATAAGGAGGAAGAAAATTGAGCGATTACGCATTGGAAGCAACCAATCTCACCCTGCGCTATGCCAAAGCACCGGCTCTGGACGGCGTGAATCTGCAACTGCCGCAGGGAAAAATCATCGGTCTGCTGGGTCCCAACGGCAGCGGCAAGACCACATTCATCAAGCTGGCGGCGGGACTGCTGACCCCCACAAGCGGTCAGTTGACGGTTTGCGGCGAGAAAATCGGGGTGGCAAGCAAGGCGGTGGTATCGTATCTGCCCGACCGTCCCTGTTTTCGGAAAAATCAGCGGGTGAACCAAATTCTCACCATGTTCGGGGACTTTTACGCCGATTTCGACCGAAATCGTGCAGAAGAAATGCTCCGTTCCCTCGGCATCGACCCCGCGCAGCGGTTCCGCACCCTGTCCAAAGGCACGCAGGAAAAGGTGCAGCTTGTGCTGGTCATGTCCCGTCGTGCGAAGCTGTATCTGCTGGACGAGCCAATCGGCGGCGTTGATCCGGCGGCTCGGGACTACATCCTGAATACCATCATCTGCAACTACGACCCCCGCGCAACCATTCTCATTTCCACCCACCTGATTTCCGACGTCGAGCGGGTGCTGGATGAATTCGTGTTTCTGTATGAGGGCAAAATTCTGCAAAGCGGCAACGCCGACGAAATCCGCGAGGAGAGCGGAAAATCGCTGGACGAACTTTTCCGGGAGGTATTCAAATGTTTGGGAAACTCTTAATGCATGATTTTCGGGCAACTGCCGGCGTGCAGGGGGCTATGGCTCTGGTGTCCCTGTTCGCCTCCGTTTTGGGTATGATCATTATGCGAAACGGCGGGCTGTTGGCAAATACAGCCTCGGTGATTGACGAGGTTTTGGTGATCGCGCTGATGCTTATGGTGGTTTTCTGGGCAACCTACACCCTGATGTCCGCCGTCATTCAGCTCAATCACTTCTACCGCAGCCGATTCTGCGACGAGGGATATCTGACCTTTACGCTGCCGGTAAGCAGCCACCAGATTCTCCTGTCCGGATTCCTCACCACCCTGTTCTGGATTCCGGCAAGCCTGCTGGTGACAGGTCTTTCCGTCGGAGGGATGATGTTCTTCGGACTTGCGGAAATGGATGGACAGAGAATGGCATTTTTGAAGGATGTTTTTCAGCGTTTGCCTGCGTGGCTTCCGCCCCTCGAGGTGTCAAAGCTGCTGGGACTGGCTTTCCTGAGCCTGATTGCGGAGCTGATTACGGTCATGACCGCCATCACCGTGGGCTCCCTCTTCGGGAAGAAGCATCGGCTGCTGACGGGAATCGTGTTCTACGGGGTGGTGTCGGCTGTTTCAACGGCGGTCAGTCTGTGGATTTTCGCCATGCTCCCCTCCGGCACTGCGGGATTTTCTTACAGTTTCCCCGTGGTGGGCATTGCGGTAAATATCGTTATCGCTGCGGGCGGTTATTTCCTGATGCACTATCTGGTCAGCCGAAAGCTGAATTTAACCTAATCATACGCAAAAGTCCGCCGTTTTCGCAGGAAAACGGCGGTTTTTTGCGGAAATTGTTTGAATGATGATTCGCACACATAGGTGCGCCCCTACGGGGAATACGGCGGGCGGATACGGAATCCGTCCATACGGAAATTTTTATCTCAAACTATCCGCCAGCCTGCGCAGTTCTTCGCACAGGGCGGCAACGTTTTCCTCCTTGGTTGCCCAGCTCTAGCAAAAACGGACGGCGCGGTGGGCGGCAGCCACCCGCTCCTGCTCGCAAAATACAAACTTTTCTCCCAGTTTATCCCGAATTACGTCCGGCAAAACGGGGAAAATCTGGTTGGTCA
>X285_Short_beaked_Echidna__coassemble_592_pt1 | contig 13720 bp, 11 predicted proteins | sample X285_Short_beaked_Echidna__metabat2_high_PE_017 | metagenome-assembled genome bin X285_Short_beaked_Echidna | reverse complement strand
GATGACATACAGCCACAGACCGAAAGCAATGGCGACGGACAGCAGGATGGATGTGAATTTATTTTTCATTGCCGCCATTCTCCTTGTCTTTTTTCGCAAAGGTCTTTTTCACCCGCTGGGCAAAATTCTTCTGTTCGTCCTCGGGGTTCACGGGACAAAGCTCGTTGTGAAGCAGCTTGTCGAGTGTCTGGGGAGCCAGATGCCGCTTGAGCATCCCCCCCACCGCCACGGAAATGGTGCCGGTTTCCTCGGAAACGATGACCACCACCGCGTCGGACGCTTCGCTCATGCCCACGCCGGCACGGTGACGGGTGCCCAAGTCCGCGCTGAGCCGCACACTGTCAGACAGGGGCAGAACGCATCCGGCGGCGGCAACCCGCCCGTCCCGAATGATCATCGCCCCGTCGTGGAGAGATGCCTTGGGGAAGAAAATGTTGCGCAGAAGCTGCTCGGAAACCTGACCGTCGATCTGGGTGCCGGTCTTGAAATATTCCTCCAGACTTTGCTCGCGGGCAAAGACGATGAGCGCGCCGATGTGTTCCCGACTCATGATCTCGCAGGCCATGACGGTCTGATGGATCACATTTTCCATTTCCATGACGGGCTTGCCGGAGGTGAATATCCTGCCCAGCTTCACGTTGCCGAGGTGATCAAGCATCCGCCGCAGCTCCGGCTGAAACAGCACCACGAACGCCAGCAAGCCGATGGCAAGGAACTGATTGAGAATAAAGTTCAGCGTATACAGCCGCGCGGAATCCGTCACCACCGCCACAAGCACCAGCACCACGACCACCCGCGCAATGCGCATGGTGGTAGGCGTCCGCAGCAGGGGCAGTAATTTGTAGATGAGGAACGCAACCACAAGAATGTCCAGATAATCGGACCACTGCATTTTGGTTACGGTTTGGATGAAATTTTGAATGATCTCCATAGACCTTTTGACCCCTTTTATGTCGGCTGTCGCCGGCGCGCACTGCGCTATCGTATAGTTAGCTATTATCTTTTCTATTATAGCGGATTTCGCTGCTGATGGCAATAGATATTCTGTAAAAAAATTATCTTTTCCGAGGCGGTAGTTTTGACACCGCCTCCATCAGAGCCTCCGTCTGGAATGGGGCGGCGTCGTGACCGAAGCTGACCCGCACCGTCCCCGATTCCAAAGTCCCTGCACTTTCGTGGGCAAATGGGGCGCAGTGCAGTCCCGCTCGGACGGCGATGCCCCCATGCGCCAGCCATTCCGCCGTCTCCTCGCAGTCCATGCCCGCAAGGAAGGACACCGTCCCCGCCTGATGCTCTCCGGCAAATACCTCCATGCCCAAACCTTTCAGCCCTCGGACGCACCGCACAAGCTCCCCATGCTCCCGCCCGAAAATGCGGGACGTTCCCATGCGGCTTATATACCGAATTCCCTCGGCAAGCCCCGCAAATCCCGGCACGTTCAGGGTTCCCGCTTCCAAACGGTCGGGAAGATAGTCCGGCATCTCCTGCCGAACGGACGCACTGCCCGTGCCCCCCTGCATCAGCGGCTGCGCGTCCTGCCGGCAAAGCAGAAGCCCTGTGCCTTGGGGTCCCAGCAATCCCTTATGACCGGGCATGGCGATAAAGTCCGCCCCCAGCTTTTCCAGTGAAACGGGCAGTACCCCCGCGGATTGGGCGGCGTCGATGATGAACGGGATGCCCCGATGTCTGCACATCCCCGCCAATTCCTCCACCGGAAGAATATAGCCGAATACGTTGGAAACGTGGGTGAACACCGCTGCCGATACGCCGCTGTCCAAGGCTTTTTGAAATTGGAAAACGGTGTCCTCCCAATCGAACAATTTCCGTCCCGCCACCGAAATTTCCGCACCCAGCGCGTGGAGAGGGCGGGTCACGGCGTTGTGTTCAAAGCCCGACACCGCCACCCTTGCCCCCGACCGAACCAGAGAGCGGATGGCGATGTTCAGTCCGTGGGTGCAGCTGTTTGTGAGAACGACCTGTTCCGGACAGCAGTCAAAGAGGGCGGCGGCGGCCTCCCGACAGCCGTAAATTTTTCGGGAAGCCTCCAAGGACGCCCCATAGCCGCCCCGACCGGGGTTGGCGCAGGTTCGCATTGCCAACCCCACCGCCCGATGCACCGACGGGGGCTTGTGAAAGGAGGTCGCGCCGTTGTCCAGATAAATCATAGTTTCCGCTCCTCCAGCCTTTTGTCCTCCCCTTGGGCATAGACCTTGCGCATCGGCACCCGTTCTTTCCGCAGCAGCTCCACCGCCGGATTCACGTCCTGCACCCACAGCCGCAGGCAGTACCCGCAGCCTTGCTCCTCCATCCATTTTGGCGTCCGCTGCAAGCTGCAGCGAATCCCGCCGGACAAAAGTATCTTTTCTCCGCGCTGGGCAAATGTCACCGAGCGAAAGGTGATATAGTAGAATTTCATACAGCAAAACCTCCCGTCACAATCTATGTGCGGGAGGTTCGAAAGGTTCGCTTTTCTGAAATTTTTCGCGGCTATTTGATTTCTTCCAACAGGCAAACCGCATGGCACGCCATTCCCTGCTCATTTCCCGTGAATCCCAGTTTTTCTTCCGTTGTGGCTTTTATATTCACCTGAGATGGATAAATATGCAAAGCCTGTGCAATATTCGACTCCATTTGCGGTATGAAATCCATCAATTTCGGTTTTTGCGCGATCAAAACCACGTCTATATTGCACACAAAGTTGCCTTTTGCATAAATTTTCTCTCCAACAATCTCCAACAGGCGGATGGAGTCCGCCCCCTTATATTGGGGGTCGGTATCCGGAAAATGCCGACCGATATCCCCCAAGCCCGCCGCGCCCAGCAGTGCGTCGCAGACCGCGTGGGTCAGCACATCCGCGTCGCTGTGTCCCAGCAGCCCCAGCGGATGCGGAATGTTCACCCCGCCGAGAATCAGCTCCCGATCCTCCGCCAGCTTATGCACATCATATCCGTGTCCGATTCTCATAGTGTTTCCTCCAGCAAAAGCTCCGCAATTTTCAAATCCATAGGGGTGGTGACCTTGATGTTCCGCTCGTCCCCCTCCACGATTTTCACCGCCATGCCCATCCGCTCCACGGCAGAGCAGTCGTCGGTGACTGCGGCACCGTCCTGCGCCGCTTTTTTCAGTGCCCCCCGAAGCAGGTCAAAATCAAACACCTGCGGGGTCTGGACAGCCCGAAGGGTGCTCCGTTCGGGGGTGCTTTTCACCACATATCCCTCCACAATTTTGACGGTATCCTTCACGGGGACGGCAGGTGCCGCCGCGCCGTAGGTATTCGCCGCCCGAATCACGCGGTCGATGACCTGCCAAGTAACGAGAGGTCTTGCGCCGTCGTGGACAGCCGCCAGCTTCACCTTGGGGCTGAGGGCGTTCAGTCCCAGATGCACCGATTCCTGACGGCTGCCGCCCCCCGCCACCACGGCTTTGACCTTGGGCATATTCCGGCAAAGGGCGGCGATGGGTGCAATCAAATCCCCGCGGGTGACAATGACGATTTCCGAAACGGCGTCGCAGTCCTGAAAATTGCGGACGGTGCGCAGAATCATAGGCTCCCCCTTCAAATCTGCCATCACCTTATCAATGCCGCCCATGCGGGAAGCAGACCCCGCCGCCACAATGACCGCCCCGCAGGTTTTCAGGGGCAGGAGTTTGCGGGCGGGTCGGGTGAATTTTGTGCTGTCCATAGTCACAGCTCCCTTACGAGTTTTTTGTAGAATTCGCCCCGCACCATGAAGTTTTTGAACTGGTCAAAAGCCGCGCTTGCGGGGCTCATCAGCACGATATCCCCGCGCTGCGCCATGGATGCGGCGGTACAGACGGCAGTTTCAAAATCCCCACAGTCTAAAATGGGCAGAACGTTCGGGTCATAGTCGGGGCAGTCCTCCACCGCCTTGCGGATTTTCCCGCCGGTGGCTCCCCCCAAAACCAGCAGCTTAACGTGCCGGCAGATTTCCGGTCCCAGCACATCATAGGGGATATTTTTGTCATAGCCCCCCGCGATGAGGATGACCTTTTGGCGGAAACTGCGCAGTCCAGCAATGGTGCGGCTGGGGCTGGACGCGATGGAATCGTTGTAAAACTTCACCCCGTCCCTGACGCGCACCAGCTCGATGCGATGCTCCACACCGCCGAAGTTTTTCGCCACCCGACGGATGGTTTCATCGGACACAAGTCCGTCTGTCGCGGCGATCGCCGCCATATAATTTTCAATATTGTGGGTGCCGGGGAGCAAAATGTCACACTCCGCGAGCACTTCCCTATCCCCTCGGAAAATTTTGCCGTCCCTCGCCCAAACCCCGTTTGTTTTTTCCCTGCGGGAGAAAAACACCGTTTCCCCGTTGCCCGTAAAAGAGGCGGTAACGGCGTTGTCGGCGTTGAGGATCAGCCTGTCACTCTCCCCCTGCCGACAGAAAATGTTCCGCTTCGCCTGCACATACTCCTCCATGTCCCTGTGAACGTCCAGATGGTTGGGAGCCAGATTGGTCACAACGGCAATATGGGGGCGGCAGGTCATGTCCATGAGCTGAAAAGAGCTGAGCTCCACCACGGCGAAGTCCCCTTTTTGCATTTCCCGAACCCGAGGCAGGAGGGGTATGCCGATATTTCCGCCCAGCCAGACGGTTTTTCCCTCTGCTTTCAGCATTTCGGAAATCAGGGTGGTGGTAGTGGTTTTGCCATCGGAGCCGGTGACGGCGATTATTTCGCACGGGCAAACCTCAAAAAACGCTTCCATTTCCGAGGTCACGCGGGTACCCTCGGCGCGCATGGCTTCGATGGCGGGGTTGGCGGGGTGAATGCCGGGAGAGCGAAACAGGACGTCCGCCGTGAAGCCCTCCATGTAGCCGTCCCCCACGCGAAGTTTACAGCCGCCGCGTTCCAGTTCCAAAACTTCCTCATCCAGCTTCTCCCGCGGGGTGCGGTCACAGCCGGTGACGTCGCAGCCGAATTCCAGCAGCAGCCGAACCAGCGGGCGATTGCTCACCGCCAGACCCAGCACGGCGATCTTTTTGCCCCGCAGAGCGGTAAAATACGTTTCAAATGCAGATTGCATGGTCATCCCTCACTTCATTCAATAGTAGTAGTATAGCCTTTTCAAAAAGATTTTGCAAGGGGATTTGACAATTCGCCTGCTTTGCGGTACAATATTCCCGCAACCAGATTGGACAGCCGCGGACGGAGGCCGAAAGGTCCCGAATGAGGAAAGTCCGGGCTCCGCAGGGCAGGGATAACGGGTAACGCCCGCCGAGGGTGACCTCAGGACAAGTGCAACAGAGAGATACCGCTCCGATTTTTCGGAGTAAGGGTGAAAAGGTGCGGTAAGAGCGCACCCGGCCCATGGTAACATGGGTTTTACGATGCAAACTCTATCCCGGAGCAACGCCGTGGAGGGACGCAGGATCTGCCCGATCGTCCCGAGGAGGCGGCTTGACCCCGCGAGCAATCGCGGGGCTAGATAGATGGCTGTTAAAACAGAACCCGGCTTATAGACCTGTGTTGTAAAAAAGCACCGCCGCAAAGGCGGTGCTTTTTTGCGGAAAGAATACAAAATCGGACGTTCGGCTGTCATGTCGGGAAACGAGGGTTACGTCAGGCGGATACGGAATCCGACCTTACGGAGCCTGATTTTGGAACCGCATTCAAAATAAAAAATCCCCCGATCACAGATCGGGGGACATTTTAATAAAGCGGGAAATTACTCCAGAATTTCGGTGACAACGCCGGAACCGACAGTACGGCCGCCTTCACGGATAGCGAAGCGCAGACCCTTTTCGATAGCGATGGGGGTGATCAGCTCAACGCTCATGACAACGTTATCGCCGGGCATGCACATCTCAGTGCCTTCGGGCAGAGTGATGATGCCGGTAACGTCGGTGGTGCGGAAGTAGAACTGGGGACGGTAGTTGTTGAAGAAAGGAGTGTGACGGCCGCCTTCATCCTTGGACAGGACGTAGACCTGACCGGCAAACTTGGTCAGAGGATGGATGGAGTTGGGCTTGCACAGAACCTGACCTCTTTCGATGTCCTTCTTGTCAACGCCGCGCAGCAGAGCACCGATGTTATCGCCGGCTTCTGCGTAGTCGAGCAGCTTGTGGAACATTTCAATGTCGGTAACGACAGTGGAACGCTTCTCTTCATGCAGACCAACCAGTTCGACGGTTTCGTTCTTCTTGATAACGCCGCGCTCCACACGACCGGTAGCAACGGTGCCGCGGCCGGAGATGGTGAACACGTCCTCAACGGGCATCAGGAAAGGCTGGTCAGCCTTACGGTCGGGAGTGGGGATATAGGAGTCAACAGCATCCATCAGAGCCTTGATGCAGGCATACTCGGGATCCTCGGGATCCTTGGACTCGGAGACCAGAGCGTTCAGAGCGGAGCCCTGAATGACGGGGATGTCGTCGCCGGGGAACTCGTAGAAGGACAGAGTCTCGCGGATCTCCATCTCAACCAGCTCCAGCAGCTCTTCGTCGTCCACCAGATCAGCCTTGTTCATGAACACGACGATGGAGGGCACGCCGACCTGACGAGCCAGCAACAGGTGCTCCTTGGTCTGAGCCATGGGGCCGTCGGTGGAAGCGATAACCAGAATAGCACCGTCCATCTGAGCAGCACCGGTAATCATGTTCTTGATATAGTCGGCGTGACCCGGGCAGTCAACGTGTGCATAGTGACGGTTGTCGGTTTCGTACTCAACGTGAGCGGTGTTGATCGTGATACCACGAGCCTTCTCTTCGGGAGCCTTGTCGATGGTGGAGTAATCCTCGAAATCAGCGTAGCCCTTCAGGGACAGGTACTTGGTGATAGCGGCGGTCAGGGTGGTCTTGCCGTGGTCAACGTGGCCGATGGTGCCAATGTTAACGTGGGGCTTATTTCTTTCAAACTTCTGCTTTGCCATTTTGAAATATTCCTCCTGTTATAATTGATTATTTCATAAAATAACGAAATTGTGATGTGCTTCCGCACAGTACATACATCATACTACATAAGTTGCAGAAACACAAGAGAAATTTTTGCATTTCTCCCCAAAATTATTCCATACACAGCCCGAAAAGGATTTTTCGGGCTGCGGAGTTGGAAAATCAGTCCTTTGCGCGGGATTTGATGATCTCCTCGGTCTTGGACTTGGGCAGCTCAGCGTTGTGGCTGGGCTCCATGGAGTAGTTGCCGCGGCCCTGCGTCTTGGAACGCAGATCGGTGGCGTAGCCGAACATCTCAGCCAGAGGCACGTTGGCGTCAATCTGGACAGCACCGGTACGGGTGATCTGACCCAGAATGTTGCCGCGGCGGGCAGTGATGTCACCGATGACGGTGCCCATGTATTCATCAGGCACAGTAACGGAAACCTTCATGATGGGCTCCAGAATGGCGGGGTTTGCCTTCCGGCAGGCGTCCTTGAACGCCATGGAACCGGCGATCTTAAATGCCATTTCGGAGGAGTCAACTTCATGGTAGGAGCCGTCGTACAGCGTGACCTTCACGTCCACAACGGGATAGCCTGCCAGAACGCCTGCCTGCATGGCACCCTGAATACCGGCGTCAACAGCGGGGATATATTCCTTGGGAACCGCGCCGCCGACCACGGAATTGACGAACTCATAACCCTTGCCGGGCTCGTTGGGCTCCACACGGATCTTAACGTGACCGTACTGACCCTTACCGCCGGACTGACGGGCATACTTGGTGTCCTGATCCACTTCCTTGCGGATGGTTTCCTTGTAAGAAACCTGAGGCGCGCCGACGTTGGCTTCGACCTTGAATTCACGCAGCAGACGGTCAACAATGATCTCCAGATGCAGCTCGCCCATGCCGGCGATGATGGTCTGACCGGTTTCACCGTTGGTGTAGGTGCGGAAGGTGGGATCCTCTTCCGCCAGCTTTGCCAGAGCAATGCCCATCTTTTCCTGACCGGCTTTGGTCTTGGGCTCGATGGCGATTTCAATAACAGGCTCGGGGAACACCATGGATTCGAGAATGATGGGATGATCTTCGTCGCAGAAAGTATCGCCGGTGGTGGTGTTCTTCACGCCCACAACGGCAGCGATATCGCCGGCGTAGACCACGTCCAAATCTTCTCGATGGTTGGCGTGCATCTGCAAAATACGACCCATGCGCTCCTTGGTGCCCTTGGTGCAGTTGAGGACGGAGGTGCCTTTTTCCAGAATACCGGAGTACACACGGAAGTAGCACAGCTTGCCGACGTAGGGGTCGGTAGCAATCTTGAATGCCAGCGCGGAGAACGGAGCCTCGTCGGAAGCGGGACGGAAGTCCTCTTCCTCGGTTTCGGGGTTCACGCCCTTGATGCCCTTCTTGTCGAGGGGGCTGGGCATATAGTCCACAACCGCGTCCAGAACCTCCTGAACGCCCTTGTTCTTGTAGGAAGTGCCGCAGACAACGGGAACCATCTCGTTGGCGATGGTCGCCTTACGGATGACGGCCTTGATCATCTCAACTGGGACTTCCTCACCCTCCAGATACATCATGGCGATGTCATCGTCGAAGGTGGAAACGGCGTCCATCAGCTTCTCGTGATATTCCTCGCAGATATCCACCATATCCTCGGGGATATCCTCCACGCGGACGTCCTGACCCATTTCATCATAGAAAACATTTGCTTTCATGGTGACCAGATCCACGTTGCCCTTGAAGAAAGCCTCGGAACCGATGGGGAGCTGAATGGCAACCGCGTTGCACTTCAGACGCTCGTCGATCATGTTGAGGACGCGGTAGAAGTCGGCACCCATAATGTCCATCTTGTTGACATAGATCATACGGGGGACCTTGTACTCGTCGGCCTGACGCCAAACGGTCTCTGTCTGGGGTTCCACGCCGCCCTTGGCGCACAGAACGGTGACGGCACCGTCCAGCACACGCAGGGAACGCTCCACCTCAACGGTGAAGTCAACGTGACCCGGCGTATCAATGATGTTCAGGCGGCAGCCCTTCCAGAAACAGGTGGTAGCGGCGGAGGTGATGGTAATACCACGCTCCTGCTCCTGCGCCATCCAGTCCATGGTAGCGGAACCGTCATGAGTTTCACCGATTTTGTAGTTTTTACCGGTGTAGTACAGAATACGTTCACTGGTAGTGGTTTTACCGGCATCAATGTGCGCCATGATGCCGAAGTTTCTGGTATTCTCCAGAGAATACTGTCTAGCCATTGGTTTTCTCCTTTATTACCAGCGGAAATGAGCGAATGCTTTGTTCGCTTCAGCCATTTTGTGGACGTCCTCACGCTTCTTCACGGATGCGCCGGTATTGTTGGCGGCGTCCATGATCTCAGCGGCAAGCCGCTCTTTCATGGTGTTTTCGCTGCGGTTACGGCTATACAGGGTGATCCAACGCAGGCCAAGGGTCTGACGACGGTCAGCCCGTACTTCGATAGGCACCTGATAGGTAGCACCGCCGACGCGGCGAGCCTTCAGCTCCACTGCGGGCATGATATTCTCCATTGCCTGCTGGAAAACTTCCAGACCGTTCTTACCGGTCTTGTTCTCGACCAGCTCAAAAGCACCGTAGACGACTTTCTGGGCGACACCCTTCTTACCGTCCAGCATGATGCTGTTGACGAGCTTGGTAACCAGAACGGAGTTATAGTTAGGATCCGGGAGGACCTCTCTTTTGGGAACATTACCTCTTCTGGGCACTTTGCTTCCCTCCTTCATATTTTAATGATTTCATCGGTACTCGAAAGTAGCTTCTTTCGTTGTGCCTGGCCAGAGGTTTTTATACATCTATATAAAAACGCTGGCAAGGCGTTGCCTTGCGAAAGGGCGTAGGAAAAATTCAAGTAAATTCAGGGCGGGGAAGATTACTTCTTCTTGCCGGCCTTGGGACGCTTTGCGCCGTACTTGGAGCGAGCCTGCATACGACCCTGCACACCCTGCGTATCGAGAGTGCCGCGGATGATGTGGTAACGAACGCCGGGAAGGTCCTTAACACGACCGCCGCGAATCAGAACCACGGAGTGCTCCTGCAGGTTGTGACCCACGCCGGGGATATAAGCGGAAACTTCCATACCGTTGGTCAGACGCACACGGGCGATCTTACGCAGAGCAGAGTTCGGCTTCTTGGGGGTGGAGGTACGGACAGCGGTGCAAACGCCGCGCTTCTGGGGGGAAGGCAGATTGGTAGCCTTGTTCTCCAGAGTGTTCAGACCTCTCTGCAGAGCAGGGGAGGTGGACTTGTAGGCGGCCTGCTGACGACCATTTCTAACGAGCTGATTAAAAGTAGGCATTTATTTTCTCCTTTCTTTCGTTCTCGCCTTAACGGCGGGTATCTATTCCACGGAAATTTTCCGATAGAATCAAATGTCAACGACGGCAGCAGCCGCCGCGCCCACCTCGATGCCGCAGGCCTGTCCCAATCGGGACATGGTGCTTATCGGGGTGACGTGTATGTTGTACTGCCCGCACAGTTCCGCGATCGGCTCCGTAACGGCAGGGTCGGCGTCCTGCGCCAGAAAAACCCGTTTCGCGCGGCCGCTCAGCACCGCTTTTCGGAGCTGTTTCGCCCCGACAACCACCTTTTCGGCGGTCAAATCGGGAACCATGCCGCACTGTGGGATTTTACAATTTGATTTCTTATCCATACAAAAACATATTATACGCAAATTTTCAAAAAAGTCAACAAAAACAGAAAAAATTTCACAGAAATTTCCGCCGAAAAATGTGTTTCTTTCCGCTCTTTCCGTTGTGCATTTCGTTATTTTCCCGAAAGGAGGGCGCGTTAGCTGGAGATTGCGGAGATTGCTCCGCAGGAGCGGATTCCATATCACAGACGCGCGCCTGCGGGTGGGGAATGAAATCATGCGAATTAACCGGACGGGTTGCGGACGGGAAAAAGCGCGAAAGTGCCGCCACCGACCGGTGACGGCACTCTTTAAGGGTTAATTCAGCGTGTTTTCCATGATTTCCTCGGGAATCCGAGCCTCGGGGGTCGCACCGGGCGCATAGTCCCGATACGCCATCAGACCGGAGCCTGCGGGGATCAGCTTGCCGATGATGACGTTTTCCTTCAGACCGACCAGATGATCGACCTTGCCCTTGATGGCGGCGTCGGTCAGAACCTTGGTGGTTTCCTGAAAAGACGCGGCGGACAGGAACGAATCGGTCGCCAGAGAAGCCTTGGTGATGCCCAGCAGAACCGCGTCGCCCTGCGCAAGCCGAAGCTCCTCCTCGCCTGCGTCAATGCGCGCCTGAACGGCGGCGTTGGCGTCCTCGAATTCAAAGGTATCCACCACAGTGCCAACCAGCAATGCGGTGTCGCCGGGTTCCTCCACGCGAATCTTGCGCATCATCTGGCGGATGATAACCTCGATGTGCTTATCGTTGATTTCAACGCCCTGCTGGCGGTACACCGCCTGAACGGACTGCACCAGATAATCCTGCACGGCCTCCACGCCGGAGATGCGCAGAACATCCTGCGGATACAGCGCACCGTCGGTGATGGGCTCGCCCTTGAGAACCTGCTTGCCGTGAGCGACTTTCAGCCCCACGGAGTAGGGCACCTGATAGACCTTCACCTCGCCGTCATCTGCGGTAACGGTGATGTTGCGCAGAGCGGTGCGGTGGGTATCGTCAATGCTGACAATGCCGGTGACCTCGGAAATCTGCGCCATCTTCTTGGGACGGCGAGCCTCGAACAGCTCCTCAACACGGGGCAGACCCTGCGTGATATCGTCGCCCGCAACGCCGCCGGAGTGGAACGTACGCATGGTAAGCTGGGTGCCGGGTTCACCGATGGACTGCGCGGCGATGATGCCGACGGCTTCGCCCAAGTCCACTTCCTTGGAGGTGGCGAGGTTCATGCCGTAGCACTTGGCGCAGACGCCGCTCCTTGCGCGGCACGCCAGAATGGTGCGGATATAGATTTTCTCAATGCCCGCATCCTCAAACTTTTGAGCATCCTCGGGCATCATCATAACGTCCTGAGAATGGAGCAGCTCGCCGGTAACGGGATGCACAATGTCATGAACGGGATAACGGCCCTTGATGCGGTTGCCGAAGGAGTCCACGATGTCGCCGTTCTTGTCATAGACCGCGCCCACCCAGATGCCGCTTTCGGTGCCGCAGTTGTGCTCCCGAATAATGACGTCCTGAGAAACGTCCACCATTCGGCGGGTCAGGTAGCCGGAGTCGGCGGTACGCAGAGCGGTATCGGTCATGCCCTTACGCGCGCCTCTGCTGGAAATGAAGTATTCCAGAACGGACAGACCCTCGCGGAAGTTCGCCTTGACGGGAATTTCGATGGTGCGGCCGGCGGTATCCGCCATCAGACCGCGCATACCGGCAAGCTGACGAATCTGCGCCATAGATCCACGGGCACCGGAGTCCGCCATCATGTAGATGGGGTTGAACTCGTCCAGATTCCCTTGCAGAGCGTCGGTAACGTCCTTGGTGGTCTGCTCCCACTGCTGAACCACCAGACGATAGCGTTCGTCATTGGTGATAAAACCCTGACGGTAGTAGTTTTCGATTTCCACGACCTTGCCCTCAGCCTCGCGAACCAGCTCGTACTTCACTTCCGGCACCACCATGTCCGCAATGGACACGGAAACGGCACCCTTGGTGGAATACTTATAGCCCAGAGCCTTGATTTTATCCAGCATTTCGGTGGAAATGGTAAAGCCGTGGCGGCGGATGCACTTGTCAATGATCTTGCCGAGCTGCTTTTTGCCCACAAGGAAGCTGACTTCCAAATCAAATTCGTGACCGGGAACGGTTCTGTCCACGAAGCCCAGATCCTGCGGGATGGGTTCGTTGTAAATCAGGCGGCCCACGGTAGCGTCGATGATGCGGTACTGCATCTGACCGTCGATGACCTTGCCGTAGCGCACCAGAATGGGGGCGTGAAGCCCGATGGCACCGTCGGCATAGGCGGCAATGGCCTCCTCGGTGGAGGAATAGGCATGGATGGGACGGAATTTGGCGGGCTGCTTGCCCTCACTCTTGGCGGTCTTATTGGCTGCCAGAAACAGGTCGGCGTCTACAACCTCGCCCACGGGCAGGCTCGTTTCTCCCGCGTCGGTGACATAGACTTCCTCCGCGCCCTTTTCCGCCTTGCCCAGACGGGTATAGGTCAGGTAGTAGGCACCCAAAATCATATCCTGCGTGGGAACGGTAACGGGCTTGCCGTCCTGAGGACGCAGCAGGTTGTTGGCGGACAGCATCAGCATACGCGCCTCCGCCTGCGCCTCGGGGGACAGCGGCACGTGAATTGCCATCTGGTCGCCGTCGAAGTCGGCGTTGAAAGCGGTGCAGCAAAGGGGATGCAGCTTCAGAGCGCGGCCCTCCACCAACACAGGCTCAAACGCCTGAATGCCCAGACGGTGCAGCGTAGGCGCGCGGTTGAGCATCACGGGGCGATCCTTGATGATATCGTCCAGTGCGTCCCAAACCTCGGTCTTGCCCTTGTCGATCATCTTCTTGGCGGACTTGATGTTGTTCGCCAGACCGTCGGACACCAGCTTCTTCATAACGAAAGGGCGGAACAGCTCGATTGCCATTTCCTTAGGCACGCCGCACTGATACAGTTTCAGCTCGGGGCCGACCACGATAACGCTTCGGCCGGAGTAGTCCACGCGCTTGCCCAGCAGGTTCTGGCGGAACCGACCCTGCTTGCCCTTGAGCATATCGCTCAGGGATTTCAGCGCACGGTTGTTGGCACCGGTGACGGCGCGGCCGCGGCGCTGCCACTCGCGCAGGGACTCGCTGAGCAGCCA
>X285_Short_beaked_Echidna__coassemble_589_pt1 | contig 13842 bp, 13 predicted proteins | sample X285_Short_beaked_Echidna__metabat2_high_PE_017 | metagenome-assembled genome bin X285_Short_beaked_Echidna | reverse complement strand
AAAATTCTATGCCACCGAGAACTGCATTTCCTGCGGAATGTGCGAAAAAGTCTGTCCGATGGGGAATATTTCCGTAAAAAACGGTGCGCCGAGTTGGGGAAACAACTGCACGCACTGCATGGCGTGTATTTGCCGCTGTCCCAAAGAAGCAATCGAATACGGCAAACACAGTCAGGGCTTGCCCCGCTATACCTGCCCGAAATAAGGGATATAAAAAAATACCACTCCGGTCGGAGTGGTATTTTTGCGTTTTTCTTATTTATCCGCGATTTCCTTCAGTGCGTCCTTGCGGCTGAAGTTGGCGCGACCCTTTTCGTCGAAGCCCATGAACTTGACCCAAGTCATATCGCCCAGATTCAGAACATCCTCGACCTTTTCCACACGGCGGTTCTCCAGCTTGGAGATATGCACCATGCCGTCATGACCGGGCGCGATCTCCACGAATGCGCCGATGGGCAGGATGCGAACGACCTTGCCGTAGTACAGCTTGCCAACCTCGGGAACGAAGCAGATATCGTCCACCATCTTCTTGGCGGCATAAGCGGCGGCGGAGTCCACAGCGGAAATAAACACGCTGCCGTCGTCCTCAATGTCCACCTTGGCACCGGTGTCGGCGCAAATCTTCTGGATGGTCTTGCCGCCGGAGCCGATGACTTCCCGAATCTTGTCAACGGGAATCTTCAGGGAGATCATCTTGGGAGCAAACTCGGAAACATCGGCACGGGGAGCGGGGATAGCCTTGAGCATGACCTCGTCGAGAATCACCAGACGCGCCTTGCGGCAACGCTCCAGAGCGTCAGCGATGATTTCCATGGTCAGACCCTTGTTCTTCAGGTCCATCTGGATGGCGGTGATGCCCTCGGTAGTACCGGCAACCTTGAAGTCCATCTCGCCGTGGAAGTCCTCAACACCCTGAATGTCGGTGAAAGTTCTCCACTGCCCGGTTACCTGATCGGAAATCAGACCGCAGGAGATGCCGGCAACGGGACGCTTGATGGGAACGCCTGCGTCCATCAGAGCCAGAGTGGAGCCGCAGATAGAGCCCTGAGAGGTGGAACCGTTGGAGGACAGAACCTCGGACACCACGCGGATGGCGTAGGGGAATTCCTCAACGGAGGGAATCACGGGCAGCAGAGCCTTTTCCGCCAGTGCGCCGTGACCGATTTCGCGGCGGGAGGTGGAGCGGGCAGCGCGGGCTTCACCGGTGGAGAAGGAGGGGAAGTTGTAGTGATGGATATACCGCTTGGTATCCTCGGGGTAGATGGTGTCCAGCTTCTGAGCGGCGGACAGGGTGTTCAGGGTGCAGATGCTCAGAACCTGCGTCTGACCGCGGGCGAACAGTCCGCTGCCGTGGACGCGGGGCAGAATGCCGACCTCGGCGTCCAGAGGACGGATATCGTCCATGCCGCGACCGTCTACGCGCTTGCCTGCCAGCAGCCACTTCTTGACCACCTTTTTCTGCATTTTGTAGAGGCAGACCTCAATGTGGGTTTCAAAATCCTCATATTTGTCGGCAAATTTGTCGGCAAAGTCCAGACGGGCGGCGGTGAGGCGTTCTTCGCGAACGTTCTTATCATCGGTGTCCAGAGCGAACTCAATCTGCCCCAGACCGTATTCCATCAAATCGTCCAGCAGGTCATGGTTGACGGCGGCCTTCTCAAAGGTGAACTTGGGCTTGCCGATTTCAGCCACGATGCCGTTGATGAACTTCACGATCTCCATGTTGGTTTCGTGGGCGATACGGATCGCCTCGTAAACCACGGATTCGGGAGCTTCGTTGGCTTCGGTTTCAATCATGACCACTTTCTCAAAGGTGGAGGAAATGCAGACGAAGCAATCGCCGGCTTCCCGCTCCTCGGAGGTGGGGTTGACAATATATTTGCCGCCCAAGTGGGTGACGTTGGTGGTGGCGACAGGTCCGTTCCAAGGCACATCGGAGGAAGCGATGGCAATGGAGGCACCCAAGGACGCCACGATTTCAACGGGGTTGTCGTAATCGTTTGCCATGACGGTGCAGGTCACAACGGTATCGTTGCGCAGCTCCTCATCGAACAGAGGGCGCATGGGACGGTCGATGATGCGGCTGTTCAGGATGCCGCGCTCGGAGGGCTTGCCCTCGCGGCGGTTGAAGGAGCCGGGAATGCGGCCCACGGAGTACATTCTCTCCTCGAACTCGATGGTCAGAGGGAAGTAGTCGATGCCGGTCTTGGGGATGGGGTTGCAGGTGCAGGTGACCAGAACCACGGTGTCGCCGTAGCGGCAGATGCACTCGGCGTTGGCAAGCTCTGCGACCTTACCGGTTTCCACGGTGAAGGGGCGGCCGCCGATTTCCATTTCATATACATGATGGTTTGGATATTGCTTGCGAGTAATCATAGAAATTGACCTCCTGATAAAATATGTGTCCGGGAGGTTTAGCACTTGAAACTGGAGCGGAAAGGGGCTTCCGTTTCACTTTCAACTGCTAAATATCTCCCGATAACGAATAAGGGAATGCGAGAAAAGAGGGCGACGGAGTCCGTCGCCCAAAATTCCAAAAATTACTTACGGATACCCAGCTTGGCGATCAGAGCACGGTAACGGTTGATGTCCTTCTTAGCCAGATAGTCCAGCAGGCTGCGACGCTTACCGACCATCATCAGCAGACCGCGGCGGGAGTGGTTGTCGTGCTTGTGCACACGCAGGTGATCGGTCAGCTCATTGATGCGAGCGGTCAGGATAGCGACCTGAACCTCGGGAGAACCGGTGTCGCCCTCGTGAGTAGCGTTGTCCAAAATAACTTGGGTCTTTTTTTCTTTCTGAATCATGTTTGTTTCCACCTTTCAAATTCATTACCCGTGAGCTAAGTGAGGGCTTGGTGAAAGTGCCGTCGGGCGGTGTCCCAAGACTGAGCAGCGGGCATAGCGATTTCATCTGACCATATAGCCAGCTTTCTTAGAATATCATAAGTTTACCCAAAAGTAAAGGACAAATTTCGGAGTTTTGAAAATTTTTCGGGAATTTTTTCAACGGGTTTTCTCGGCATTCAGGGCGTCCACAACGATGTCCGGATAGGGGTTGGCAACCACCGTCCGATAGGTGTGGTAGATGACCATTCCGGGTTTTCCGTTGGGGATTTTCTTCACCTGCTTGACGCTTGTTACGTCCACGGGAATGTTCTGCCCGCCGCCGGTTTCCGCATAATGGGCGGCAAGCTGGGCGGCTTGGGTCACGGTATTGTCCGGAGGGACGGCGCCGCCGCAGGAGATGACAACGTGGGAGCCGTGAACCTTGGAGGCATGGCACCAAATATCGTCTTTCCTTGCCAGCTTGAAGGTCAGCTCGTCATTCTGGCGGTTGTTTCGACCCACATAAATGGGGTAGCCGTCGGTGGATTCAAAGCGCATGGGGGGCAGCTTTCCGGTTTTTACCCGCTTTTTGCCGGAATCCGCACGGAGATAGCCCCCGTCCTGAAGTTCACGGCGAATTTCTTCCAATTCCGCCTCCGTTCCCGCGCGGTTCAGCTCCTCCAGCACACTTTTCAGATAACTTAGCTCCGTTTCGCCCAGATCTATCTGGCGGGTCAGTTCCTTTTCCGCGTTTTTCATCCGACCGTAATCCTTGTAGAATTTTGCCGCATTCTGCTGGGGGGAGAGGATGGGGGAGAGGGGAATGTCGATGGATTTCATTTCTTCATCGTAAAAATCCTCGCAGGCGATCGCCGTCTGCCCTTTCACGATGCGGTGAATGTTGGCGGTGAGAATGTCCCCAAGCTGACGAAGCCGCTCACGGTCATAGGTTGCCTCCAGCTCCTTTTCCTGAACGGCAAGCTTGCGGGTCAGACGGGTGCAGAGATTTTGGACGGTTTTTCGCACCGCCTGACTTTTTTGCCGCATGGAATCCCTGCGGTCCCGAACCGTGTAATACAGGTCGAGAAGGGCACCGAAGCTGTCCGCCCGCCTGTAATCCCCATACTGGCGGATGGGGCAAAACGCAAACTGCTTGGGGGTGCCGTCGGGCAGGGCATAATAGTAGGGAGCCGGATGGGCGGCGTGTTCCGCGAAAAACAGATGCAGTTTCTCCGAAACAGCGGGAATGTCCAAATCCGCAACCCGCGCGTCTACGCAGTCGGCGGCAAACAGAGCCGCTTCTCGACAAACCAGCGGGGACAGTCCGCCGATAGCGTCCATCAAGCGGTCGGCAAGCACATCCGCACCGGCTCTGCGGAGAAAATCGGCATACCGCGCCCCGTCCGTAAGAGAACCGAGCTCCCATCGGGGACAGATATTTTCCTTGGCGACAGGCTCCGGCGCTTGGTACATCAGTCCCGGCAGAGCCGCGCGCTTGGCACTTTCGTCCAGACCGATTCGCCGCAGGCAGTCGATGATGCGTCCCTCGGGGCTGAGGAGATACAGATTGCAGGTTCTGCCCATCAGCTCCGCGACCAGCTTTTTTTGCACGGGAAAGCCCATTTCATCGGTGCAGTCAAAGGTAAAAATCGCCGCCCGCTCCATAGGAAGCTGCGAAATCTCCGACAGCTTGGAACCCAAAAGGTGCTTGCGCAGGAGCATACAGAACATGGGCGGCTCCGGCGGATTTTCCGGAGATGCGGCGGTGAGATGGAGCCGAGGGGCGGTGGGATTGGCGGCGAACAGCAGCTTTTCCCGTCCCTCCCGACAACGCAGGTGGAGCAGCAGGGCATCGCGGGCGGGCTGATGGATTTTTTCAATTTTCGCGCCCAGACACCGCTCGCGCACCTCGTCCAGAACAGCGGATAAAAAAATAGGGTTAATGACCAAACACCTTTCTCCAAATCTCCGATTTCCATAACTTTACAGAACAATTCGTTCAAGCGGTCGGTTTGTCCGGCAAGGTACAGCGCGCCGAACAGTGCCTCCAGCCCTGTGGCTTTGGCATATTGGGCGGGGGTTGCGGACTTGGGTACGGCGTGGACATGGGAATTTTTGCCGCGGCGATAGTAAGCCGTTTCGTCCTCGGTGAGCATAGGCAGAAGCTTGTCCGCAAATTCCGCCTGAGAGGTGGCTTTTACCATCGCAATGGTGTCCTGATGGAGCCGACCCACGTTTTTTCCACCGCGGGAGCATAGGTAAGCGCGGCAGAGAATTTCAAACACGCAGTCCCCCATGTGGGCAAGTCCCAGATTGGAAATGGCGTGGATCTCCTCGTCGGACAGGTTCATTTTGAAAAAGTTTTCCATATATTTCCTCCGTGATTTACGAGAAATTGCGCGCAAAGTCCGGTAAAAAGTCCGGTGATAAGACTGATGACCGCCATGACCGGCAGATACAGCACGATGGACGGAGTGCCGAGCATGACCATCGCCACCGCTATCTGCCCAACGCTGTGCGCGACTGCGCCCAGACAGCCTGCCACCCAGAGCTGATTTCGGGTCAGAACTTTTTTCAGCAGAATGGTCACGGCAACGGCGCAGGCACCGCCGCCGGCAGAATAGAAAATGGTGCTGAAATTTCCGGCGAACACCGCCCCCAGAAAAATCCGCACAAACAGGACGGCAACGCCCTCCTTGGCACCCATGGCGAACACGGCGAACACCGTGACAATGTTTGCAAGCCCCGGCTTCACACCGGGAATGGGGACGAGGGGCGGAATCTGCGCCTCCACCATAAAAATGGTCAGAGCCACGGCACAGAGCATACTGAGCTGCGTGAGTTTCTTGACGTTCATGACGGCACAACCTTTCTATTATATAGAATACCAAAATTTTCGGAAAAAGTAAAGCGCGGGGGAGAAATAGGGACTGATTTCCGATAAAAGAAAATTTTCTACAAAAAGTTCAAGAATAATTCAAAAACCACCCCTTGACAATTTTAGCACTCTCTGGTATAGTGTGCTTAGCACTCAAAGATACGGAGTGCTAAAGCGAAAGGAGGGGTTTTATGGAACTGACGGAGCGAAAAAAGAAAGTCCTGCGTTCGGTGGTGGATCTGTATATCCGAACGGCGGAACCGGTCGGATCCAAGGCAATCACAGAGCTGCCCGATATGAAATACTCCTCCGCAACCATCCGCAGTGAAATGGCGGACTTGACAAGCCTCGGCTATCTGGAGCAGCCCCACACCAGTGCCGGACGGATTCCCTCCGCCGCAGGCTATCGGCTGTATGTGGACGAACTGATGCTGGACTACCGCCTGAGCATGGACGAAACCAAATCCATCAACACCGCCATCGAAGAAAAGATGCGGCGTGTGGATAAATTGGTGGAAAAAGTGGCAAAGCTAGTATCGCAGGCAACGGACTTGCCTGCCATCTCCGCCGCCTCTCGGTCGGTCAGTGCCAGCGTGAAGCGGTATGAATTGCTGGCGGCAGGTCAGGGCAGTTTCATTCTGGTGCTGATGCTGGCGGACGACCAAGTGGTGAACAAGCTCATCAAGCTGCCCTTGAACGTTACCGAAACTGACCTCAAGCTTCTCAGCGCGGTGCTGAACGCCGCCATGACGGAAATTCCGGCGGAGGATTTCACTCCGGAACTGATGGACAGGGTTATGCGCTCGGCAGGAGCCGCCGCCAATTTGGTTCCCGTGATTCTGGATTTCGCGCAGGAAACCCTGCGGAATTTCGGTTCCCCGAACATGGCGGTAACGGGACAGTCCCGACTCCTGAGCCTGCCCGAATATCGGGATGTGGACAAAGCCCAGCGGGTCATGGCGTCTATCGACGAGGACGCCCTCAGCATACTTCCGGCTGTGATGCAGAACGCCAACGGCACCAAGGTGCTGGTGGGACCGGAAAACGTTTCCGAGGAACTGAAAGACACCTCCGTTGTCATGACGAAATTCGACATCGGGGATGGGATGCAGGGCATGATCGGCGTGGTGGGACCGACCCGAATGGACTATGCCAAGGTGACGGCGCGGCTGAGCTACTTTGCCGAAAGCCTGTCCAAGATGTTTGCGAAACCCGAACAAATGCAATTACCGGAGGCTCCCTCCGATGAATCCGATAAGGAGGCCTAGTTGTGGCAAAAAAGGAAAAAGAACAAAATGTGACCACGGAAGAAATCACAGAAATTCCCCAGATGCAGGAGGAAACCACGGAAACCCCCGTTCAGGAGGAAAATCCTTGGGAGGAGAAATATAACGCCGAGCATGACGCGCACCTGCGGCTGGCGGCGGAGTACGACAACTTCCGCAAGCGCACCGTGAAAGAAAAGGAGCAGTCCTACGGCAACGGCAAAGCCGATGCGGTTGCGAAAATGCTGCCGGTGTACGACAATCTGGAGCGGGCTCTCAATCAGCCCACCGAGGACGCCGCTTATAAAAAGGGCGTGGAAATGACCATGAGCGAGCTGGTGAAAATCTTAAACGGCTTGGGCGTGGAAATCTTCGGTGAAACCGGTGACACTTTCGACCCCAATCTCCACAATGCCGTGATGCACATTGAGGATGAAAATTTCGGAGAAAACGCCTTGTGTCAGGTGTTCCAAAAGGGCTTCAAAATCGGAGATAAGGTTGTCCGGTTTGCCATGGTTCAGGTTGCCAATTAACCTGAAAAAATAGATTTACCCCCCGTTTCGGGGATAAAATAACATTGTAAAACGATTCTTTGTGAATTTTAGGAGGAAATTATTATGTCTAAGATTATCGGTATTGACCTTGGTACCACCAACTCCTGCGTTGCTGTTCTGGAAGGCGGCGAGCCTGTTGTCATCGCCAACGCAGAAGGCACCCGCACCACCCCCTCTGTTGTGGCTTTTTCCAAGACCGGCGAGCGTATGGTCGGTCAGGTGGCAAAGCGTCAGGCTGTCACCAATGCAGAGCGCACCGTGGCATCCATCAAGCGGCACATGGGTGAAAATTACCATGTGACCATCGACGGCAAGGGCTACACCCCTCAGGAAATCAGTGCCATGACCCTCGGCAAGCTGAAAGCCGACGCAGAGGCTTATCTGGGTCAGCCTGTCACTGAGGCGGTTATCACCGTTCCCGCTTACTTCTCCGACGCGCAGCGTCAGGCAACCAAGGACGCAGGCAAAATTGCCGGTCTGGATGTGAAGCGTATCATCAACGAGCCTACCGCCGCGGCTCTGGCTTACGGTCTGGACAAGGACAACGAGCAGAAAATCATGGTGTATGACCTTGGCGGCGGTACATTCGACGTATCCATTCTGGACATCGGTGACGGCATTATCGAGGTTCTGGCTACCGCAGGCGATACCCGTCTGGGCGGCGACGATTTCGACCAGAGAATCATGGATCATCTGGTTGCTGAATTCAAGAAAGCCGAGGGCATCAACTTGGCAGGCGACAAGGTGGCTATGCAGCGGCTGAAAGAGGCTGCCGAGAAAGCCAAAATCGAGCTGTCCGGCATGACCTCCACCAACGTGAACCTGCCCTATATCACCGCCGACGCCAACGGCCCCAAGCATCTGGACGTGACCATCACCCGCGCCAAGTTCAACGAGCTGACCGCCGATCTGGTGGAGCGCACCATGAAGCCCGTCCGTCAGGCAATGTCCGACGCCGGTCTGAAAGCCTCCGACCTGCATAAAGTCCTGCTGGTCGGCGGTTCCACCCGTATCCCCGCCGTTCAGGACGCGGTTAAGAACATCACCGGCTCCGACGGTTTCAAGGGCATCAACCCCGATGAGTGCGTTGCCGTGGGCGCAGCCATTCAGGGCGGCGTTCTCACCGGCGATGTGCAGGATATCCTGCTGCTGGACGTGACCCCCCTGTCCTTGGGCATTGAAACCATGGGCGGCGTGTTCACCCGCCTGATCGACCGCAACACCACCATCCCCACCCATAAGAGCCAGATTTTCTCCACCGCTGCCGACAGCCAGACCTCTGTTGAAGTCCATGTACTTCAGGGCGAGCGGGAGATGGCGGCTTATAATAAGACCCTCGGACGTTTCCAGCTCACGGGCATTGCCCCCGCACCTCGCGGCGTTCCTCAGATCGAAGTCACCTTCGACATTGACGCCAACGGCATCGTCAAGGTTTCCGCCAAGGATCTGGGCACCGGCAAGGAACAGCAAATTTCCATCACCGCTTCCACGAACCTCAGCCAAGACGATATCGACAAGGCTGTGAAGGAAGCCGAGCAGTATGCCGCCGAGGATAAAGCCCGCAAGGACGAGGTGGACACCCACAACGCCGCCGACCAGACCGTTTACCAGACCGAAAAGACTTTGGGCGAGCTGGGCGACAAGATTTCCGCTGAGGAAAAGGCGTCCATTCAGACCGCAGTTGACAAGCTGAAAGAGGTCAATAAGGGCACGGACATCGAAGCTATCAAGGCGGCGACCGAGGAAGTCCAGAAGGCTTTCTATGCGGTATCCGAAAAGCTGTATCAGCAGGCCGCTCCTCAGGACGGCACACAGGGCGGCAATTATCAGCAGCCCGGCGACGACGGCGTTGTGGACGCTGACTACGAAACCGTTGACTAAATGAATCAGCCTTAGGGGCGGCAAACGCCGCCCCTAAATGTGCGTAATGTGACCCGAGAGGTGAAAACAATATGGCAGAAAATAAACGTGACTATTATGAGGTGCTGGGCGTTGAAAAGGGCGCAAGTGCCGATGAAATAAAGCGGGCATACCGCAAAAGCGCGATGAAATACCACCCCGACCGAAACCCCGGCGACAAAACCGCCGAGGAAAAGTTCAAAGAGGTGGGCGAAGCGTACGAAGTCCTGTCCGATGACGAAAAACGCGCCCGTTATGACCAGTACGGCTTTGCCGGAGTAGACCCCAATTTCGGAGCAGGTCAGTCCGGCGGCGGATTCGGCGGCGGATTCGGGGACTTTGGGGACATTTTCAGTGAATTTTTCGGCGGCGGCAGCAGCAGCCGCGGCTCCTCCCGAAATGCCCCTCGCCGCGGCGAAAACGTCATGACCCACTTGGAGCTGACCTTTGAGGAAGCAGCGTTCGGCTGTGAAAAAGAGGTCGCATCCCAGAGAATCGAAAACTGCGCAAGCTGTAAAGGCACCGGCTCCGCCGACGGCACCGTGGAAACCTGTACCCAGTGCGGCGGTTCCGGTCAGGTGCGCACCACCCAGAACTTCATGGGCATCGCCATGCAGTCCACGGCAACCTGCCCCCGCTGCGGCGGTCAGGGCAAGGTCATCAAGACCCCTTGCAATACCTGTCGGGGCAAGGGCAAGGTGCGCCGTTCCAACAAGGTCAATGTGAAAATCCCCGCCGGTGTGGATGCGGGGCAGAGCGTCCGTGTTCGCGGCGAGGGCTGCGTGGGGTCCAACGGCGGTCCCGGCGGCGATTTGCTTGTGGAAATTTACATCAAAAAGCATCCCATTTTCACCCGCGAGGATCGGGATGTGCTGTGCGAGGTTCCCATTTCCTTTACGCAGGCGGCTTTGGGTGCCAAAATTCAGGTGCCGACCTTGGACGGGCGCGTCGAATTTGAAATCCCCGAGGGAACCCAGACCGGCAAGGAATTCACCCTTCGGGACAAGGGTATTCCCGAAATCAATAATCCCCGCCGCCGCGGCAGTCACCGCTTCACCGTGGTGGTGGAAACGCCCACCAAGCTGACCAAGGAGCAGAAGGATCTGCTTCGTCAGTTGGAGGGCGGCATGGAGGAATCCCCCAAACGGCAGAAATTCAAGAAAAACCTGAAAGATTTCTTCGATTAAACGCTAAAAAAGCAGAACGGGCACTTGCGCCTGTTCTGCTTTGCTTGTATAATAGAAGAAAAAACGGGAGGAATCCATATGAAACGGGCAGATTACATCAGTTGGGATGAATATTTCATGGGCATCGCCATGCTTGCCGCCAAACGGAGCAAGGACCCCAATACTCAGGTGGGAGCCTGCATCGTATCTCCGGACAATATCATCATTTCCACGGGCTATAACGGGATGCCAAAGGGCTGTTCCGATGACGAATACCCATGGGAGCGGGAGGGTTCCCAGACCAAATACCCCTATGTGGTTCATGCGGAGCTGAATGCGGTGCTGAACGCCAACGGTCGAAATTTGCGGGGAAGTCGGCTGTATGTTGCCCTGTTTCCCTGTAACGAGTGCGCCAAAGCCATCATTCAGAGCGGCGTGAAAGAGGTTTTTTACCTGTCGGATAAATATTGCGACACCATGGGGAATCTCGCCTCCAAGCGGATGATGCTCTCCGCCGGAGTGAAATTTACCCAACTGCGGACGAATCTGAAAGCCATTACGCTGGACTTTATTCCGGAGGAGGAAAAGGAATGAACGAAGAATATTTGAAGAAATACAAAGAAATGCTGGACAGCGGCATGATCACAAAGGAAGAATATCAGGCAAAAAAGGAACAGTTGCAAGGGAAAACCCGTGAAAACGGGGAGAATCATCGGAAAAAATCCAACCCTTTTGAAGATTTTCAAATCCCCAAATCCGAGGGAAAGCTGGACGCCAGAACCACCGGCATCGTCGGCTATTTCTCTTTCGCGGGCTTCGTGATCGCCTATCTCTTGGGAGATCGGGAGGGAGCGAAATTCCACTTAAATCAGGCACTGGTCATTCACCTGTTCAGCCTGCTGTCCACCATCCATATCCTCGGCAGCCTCTGGCTTATTTTTATGATTGCCGTCTGGGCAATGGGCTTTTCCTATGCTCTGAGCCAAAAGGAAATCGAAGTCCCCCTCATCGGCAAAATTAAGATACTCAAATAAATTTATCTGCCCGCAGAGCCGAACCTGCGTGTTCGCCCGACCCCGCATAAAACAAAACATCGGCAGGGAGTGTTTCCCTGCCGAGTTTATTTTCTTACTTGAAGTACCGTTCCAGCAGACCCTTCAGAGCCTTGCCGTGGCGTGCTTCGTCCTTTGCCATTTCGTGAACGGTGTCGTGGATGGCGTCCAGACCGTTCTTCTTGGCGCAGGACGCCAGATCGAACTTGCCTGCGGTTGCGCCGAACTCGCAGTCCACCCGCCATTTGAGGTTGTCCTTGGTGGTGGCTTTCATGTTGGGCTCCAGATCCTCGCCCAGCAGCTCTGCAAACTTGGCGGCGTGTTCCGCCTCCTCATAAGCCGCCTTTTCCCAGTACATTCCGACCTCGGGATAGCCCTCGCGGTGGGCGATGCGCGCCATGCACAGGTACATACCCACCTCGCTGCACTCGCCGGTGAAGTTGGCTTTCAACTGGTCAAAAATGAACTGCTTGTCCTCGGGGGTGATGTCGGGGTTGTTTTTCACGGTCTTGGCGTAGATGCCGTACTCATGCTCGGCGGCGAGTTTCTCGTTTTCCATGACCTTGAACTTGGAGCCGGGGACATTGCAGACGGGGCACTTGAAATCAGCGGGCATTACTTCCGCTTCGTGAACGTAACCGCAGACGGGGCAAACAAACTTCTTCATAATAAAATCCTCCAAATAATGTTAATTGTTTTTGTTTTGACATTCGGCGCACAGACCGGTAAAGGTGAGGGAGCAGCCGTCGATTTGACCGCCGGAGTGGCTTTCCGCGCTTTTATACAGGGTTTCGGGAACCTCGACCTCCGGCAAATCGGTGATGGCGTCACAGCTCATGCAAAGGAAGTGGGTGTGGGGCGCGGTTCTTGCGTCGAAACGCTCCACGCCGCGGACGGTGGACACGCTGATGATTTCGCCTTGGCTCTTGAACAGGGACAGATTGCGGTAAACCGTGGCGAGGGAAATGTCGGGATGCTCCGCACGGAGCATTTCGTGAACCATTTCCGCCGAGGGGTGCCGATCCGTCTGCCGCAGGCAGGCGAGGATGGCGTTGCGTTTCTTAAATTGTTTTCCGGCTTCCATAGACACCCCGCTTTCTTTCTATTTGCGAATGGTTATTGTTTACGTCCTTAGAATATCACAGCGATTCTCGTTTGTCAAGAGGTAAACGAGAATTATTTGCATTTATTTTTCAGAAAATAAAAATCGTCCGTGCGGACGCCGAATGTTCAATTTTCCGCAGGGCGGATTCTCGCTGTATCTCTGCGGAGCCGTCCGAAGCGATTTGCTGAATATTTATGCCGCCATTTCCTATTGTTTCCACATATAATCTCGCGTTTTCATAACATTACGCTTTTGGGAAAACGGGCGGGCAAAGCCCGCCCGCACAGAACCGTTATGAGAACATCGCCAGAATTTGCTCCTTGGGATAGGCTCCCACAAGCTGATTGACAACCTGACCGTCCTTCACCGCCATGAGGGTGGGAATGCTCACGATGCCGAATTTGGCAGCGAGAGCCGGTTCTTCGTCCACATCCACCTTGCAGACCTGAATATCCGTCCGCTCCCGATCGATTTCCTCCAAAATGGGAGCCACCATCCGGCAGGGCCCGCACCATGTTGCCCAGAAATCCAGCAGGACGGGCTTTTGGCTGTCCAGAACCTCGCTTTGGAAAGCGGCGGCGGTAACGTGCTTAACAGACATAGGAATTTCCTCCTTGTTTTTTTCTTTAGTATACCCCAAATCGGCAAAAAACGCAACCAAAACTTATCCCAACGCCACATCCAGCACCATCATCAGCGTAAAGCCGACGGCGAAGAAAATCGTCCCCAAATCCGACCGTCCCTCTTGGTACGTTTCGGGAATCAGCTCCACCACCACTACATACAGCATGGCACCTGCGGCAAAGCTCAGCATATAAGGAAGAATGGGAATCATCCAAGCGGCGAGAAGAATCGTCATCACCCCGCCGATCGGCTCGATAACGCCGGAGAGGAACCCGTAAGTAAACGATCGCCCCCGACCCATGCCGCCGGAGCGCAAAGGCAGAGAAATGATGGCACCCTCGGGGATATTTTGCAGGGCGATGCCCAGCGACAGTGCGAGCACACCCGCTGCCGGAATACCGTCTCCGCTGAGATATCCGGCAACCGCTACCCCCACCGCCATACCCTCGGGAAGATTGTGGAGGGTCACGG
>X285_Short_beaked_Echidna__coassemble_584_pt1 | contig 14056 bp, 14 predicted proteins | sample X285_Short_beaked_Echidna__metabat2_high_PE_017 | metagenome-assembled genome bin X285_Short_beaked_Echidna | reverse complement strand
GCCCTACTACCTCTACCGGCAAAAATATATGTCCGGCTCCTTTGAAAACGTAGGCTGGAGCCGGAACGATTCGGACTGCCTATACAATATATATATGATGGAGGAAATCCACACCATCCTCTCCCTCGGGGGCGGCGGCATGAACAAGGTGAATTTCCCCGACGGCAGTCTGCGCCGATTCCACAACCCCAAATTCCCCGAACAATACATCGAAACCATTGAAACCGTTTTGCAGCAGAAGGAAGAAATTTTCGCTCTCCTGTGATGAAAGGATGATTTAACTTTTGGATACTCTGATCTCCAACGTCACCGCCGTGACCATGAATCCCAAAATGGAAGTGATTTTCGGTGCCTACATCGGCATTGAAAACGGAAAAATCACCTCCATCAGCAAGACCCCTCCCGCCGAAACCCCGAAAACCATCATCGACTGTACCGGCATGGTGGCGATTCCCGGTCTTATCAACTGCCACACGCATCTGGCAACCTCCGTTCTGCGGAGCCTGACCGACGATTTGAGCAGCGGGGACGCGCTGCAGGCTCTTTTGCAGAAAGAGGCGAAAATGGATTCCCGCACCGCAAAAGCCGCCGCGCTGCTGTCCGTTGCGGAGTGCCTACGGTTCGGTATCACCTCGGTGTCTGACCTGTATTACTACCCCAACGCCACCGCAGAAGCGGTTGCAGAAAGCGGCATCAAGGCAAATTTGGCTCTGAGCAGCTACCGATTCATCGACCAGAACGAGGATTTTGACTTTGAAACCGACGAGCAGTGTCAGGAGCTGGTGAAAATCGCCGACAAATGGCACGGCTATGACGACGGTCGCATTCGCATTGACGCGGGCATTTACGCCGAATACACCGGAAATTACAAGCTCTGGGAGGCTCTGGCGGGCTTTGCAAACGAAAAGGGCTTGGGCGTTCAGCTCCATCTGGCGGAAACCCAAAACGAGGTGGATTCCTGTCTGGAACGGACGGGCATGAACCCCGCTGAGCTTCTGAACTGCCATCGCCTGTTTTCCGTCCCCGCAACCGCCGCAGGCTGCGCCTACTTAGAGGAAAACGAGCGGGCGATCCTCGGCAAGCACAAGGTCAGTGCCGTCGCCACCCCCCTGTCCGCCTACAAAAACGGATGCGCCGCCGCCCCCATTCTCGCCTGCGTGAAAGCAGGGATGAACGTGGCGTTGGGCACCGGCGGCGTCATTGAGTGCGGGAATCTCGATATGTTCGAGGTCATGCGCTTCGCCGCCATGGACGCCCGCAAGGAAAGCGGCGACCCCGCCGCCCTGCCAGCCTCCGCCGCCCTGATGATGGCGACCGTCACAGGCGCACAGGCGCAGGGTCGTTCCGAGGAATGCGGAATGCTGCGCGTGGGCATGGACGCCGATTTGGCACTCATTGATTTCTCCGCGCCCCATCTGCTGCCGTGCCACAATGTCCTGAACGGTCTTGTGTGGTCTGCCAAGGGCGGCGACGTTGCCATGACCATGGTGCGGGGCAAAATTCTCTACCAAAACGGGCAATTCCCCACCATCGACCTGAAAGCCGTGGTGGAAGAACTGACCGAATACGCCATCCCTCGCCTGTTTGACGAGAGCAGCCGATAAGGAGGGGCTTTGAATGTCTGACACCCGAAAAAAGCAAAACTTTCTTCAAGGCACCGCCATGCTTGCCATGGCAACCGCCATCGTCAAGGTCATCGGCGCGCTGTATAAAATCCCCCTCAACGCCATCATCGGGGAGCAGGGCTTCGGCTATTTCAACACTGCTTACGAAATTTACAACGTCCTGCTGATGATTTCCACCGCAGGACTGCCCGTTGCCATGAGCCGCATGGTTTCTCAGGCAAGCTCCCTCGAAAATTACAATCAGGTGCGCCGCATTTACCGTGCCGCCCGCGCCATTTTCCTGACGCTGGGCGTTGTGGGAACCGTGCTGATGACGGCGTTCTGCCGCCCCCTCGCAAACTTTATGAACCAGCCGGACGCATGGGCCGCCATCGGCTGCTTAGGTCCCGGCGTTCTGCTGATTTGCCTGATGAGCACCTATCGGGGCTTCTTCCAAGGGCAGGGCAATATGCTCCCCACCTCCGTTTCTCAGGTGCTTGAGGCGATCACCAAGCTGATTGTGGGGATGCTGGCGGCTCTGGCTCTGCTGAAGCTGACAAACTCCGTGTCCCTTGCCGCAGGCGGCGCGATTCTGGGCGTGACGGCAAGCTGTCTGGTTTCCTCCCTGTATCTCTATTCCTGCTTCCGCAGGAGCTTTCGGCAAATGCCCGCCGCCGGCGGAGAGGTCACAAGCTACAAGAAAACCATACAGGATCTGCTCATCATCGCCATCCCCATCACCGTGGGTTCTGCGGGATTGCAGCTTCTGACCGCCATGGAAACCAAAATCTACATGGGAAACCTCCTCGCCCACGGCTTCACGCAGGGTCAGGCGGATACCATGCGGGGCATCTACGGCATGACCCAGACCATTTTCAATATGCCCTGCGCGTTCATCACCCCCATCACCATCAGCATCATCCCCGCCGTCACCGCCCAACTGACCCTGTGCCGTGAAAAGGAGGCGAAAGCCACGGCGGAATCCGCCGCCCGCATCACGGGGCTAATCGCCATGCCCTGCGCTTTCGGACTGGTCGCGCTTGCCCAGCCCGTTACTGCTCTGCTCGGCGGCTATACCGGAGCGAAGCTGGTGCTGTCCACCAAGCTGATGACCATTTTGGGCGTCAGCATCCTGTTCGACGCGGTTTCTCTGGTCAGCACCGCCATCATGCAGGCGCACGGTCATGTAAACCGACCGGTGATCAATATGTTCATCGGCGGAATTGCGAATTTGATTGCGGTTTATGTTCTGACGGCGAATCCGAATATCGGCATTTTGGGCGCGCCGCTGGGCATTCTGGTGTGCTATGTGGTCATCACAGCCCTGAACCTCTCCTCCATCCGCACTCTGATTCCCGAAACACCGGCTCTGGTGAAAAATCTCATCCGTCCCTTCCTTGCCGCAGGCATTATGGGTATTTTCGCATGGCTGAGCTGGTTTGGGCTGAAAAGTCTGGGCGTCAGCGGTCGGCTGATGCTCTGCGGCGCGCCGATTCTCGTAGGCGTGGCGGTGTATGCCTTTGCGGCAATCGCCCTGAAAGCCATCACCCGAGAGGACTGCCTGCTGCTGCCCAAGGGTGAAAAAATCGCAAACTTCCTGCATCTGTAAGAAAAAGCGGAAATATCCCTTGCATTTTGGGCAGAATTATGTTAATCTAGTAGCACTTTCGTCAACAGAAAAGAGGATACTGAATCATGAACAAAACCGAACTTATCAACTGCGTTGCGGAAAACGCCGGACTGACCAAAAAGGACGCCGAGCGGGTGCTCTGTGCCGCCATCGACGTCATCACCGCCTCTCTTGTGCGGGGCGACAAGGTGCAGATCAGCGGCTTCGGCACCTTTGAAACCAAGGAGCGGGACGCCCGTGTGGGCCGCAACCCCCACACCAAGGAAACCATTGAGATCCCCGCCACCCGCGTTCCCTCCTTTAAGGCCAGCAAGGCATTGAAGGACACCGTGGCAAAGTAAGGGGTCTGCCATGCGGCTGGACAAATACCTGAAGGTTTCCCGCCTCATCAAGCGGCGCACCGTAGCCAACGAAGCCTGCGACAACGGGCGCATCAGCGTCAACGGCCGAACCGTCAAGGCAAGCTACGATGTGAAAGTAGGGGACAAAATCGAAATCTCCATGGGCGCCCGAACCGTGGCTGTGGAGGTGCTGGTCGTGGCGGAAACCGTCAAAAAGGACGACGCCGCTGCCATGTATCAGGAAATCTGAACAGAAATAGAGGCTGTTGCGGGTTGCAACAGCCTCTTTTTTTATGGTTTCATGCCCGCATACAGCCGTTCCAGCAGCCCTCGCAAGGGGGAAAACAGCAGCAGGGCGATGGCGAAATTGCCGAGACAATGGGAAATATCAAAGGGAATGCCCGACACCCATCTGGCGGCGGCATAGCCGAACCCGCCGATGAAAATATCCACAATGCCGCACAGCGCGCCGAACAGCAGTCCGAATGCGCCGGAAAGCATTGCCCAGCCCAGAGGGCTTTGCATTTTCCGCATACAGTAAGCCCCGACGGCGAGAATCGCCCAGATATACAGGTAGTTGATGTTCCACAGGTTGATGCCGTAAAACAGAACCTCCATGGCAACATACAGGTACACCGGATAGACCCATTTTTTCCCGAACACCACGGCAAACAGCATCACCATCAGGCTCACCGGCTCAATGTTGGGCAGTGCCGCCATGACGTATTTCGCGCCGAAGGTCATGGCACCCAGAATGCCGAACAGGACGGTTTCCCGAACGGTGATTTTAGCCAATGGTATATACCAGCTTATACAGACCGCCGTCCGTCACAGGGGTGGTGTCCGCGCCGGTGGCGGCATATTCGTCCCCGATGAACAGAGCCCAATAGCTCTGGTTTTCCTCCCAAGAGGCCGTTTCGCCGTCCACGGTGTCAATCACAAGACCGTACTGGCTGTCCTCGCCCTCTGCCAGCTTTTCAGCCAGCAAAACGGCACCCAGATATTCTTCGCTTGTGTGGCAGGTAAAGGTTTTTTCGGTGCCGTCCTGATGGGTCACGGCGACGGTGATGGTTTTGGCTCCTTCGGAAGCCGCGGGACGGGTGCCGAAATACACGCCTGCAAGTAAGGCGATGACAGCCGCGAAAGCAGCCAGAGCGATGATCAGCTTTTTGTTTTTCATGTTTGTAAATCCTCCTAAAAATACAAATAGGCTGCGGCGTCCGAACACAGACGCCGCAGCCGTTTTTCTGCGACAAGCCACGCCCCGTCCATCGCCGGAAAGCATGGAAAATCCAAATGCGCAGGTCTTCTGACTCATGCCTTGCGGGAACTGCTCCCGCAGTGAAATCGGCCTTCCCGAGTTTCCCCAGTGACCGGCTTTCGCCTATCGACTTCACCACAGCACATACAGCGGCGGTACCGTTCGGGATTCTCACCCGATTATCTTGTTCAGCGAATTCGGTTCACCGCCGAATTTGCCGCGCATTGGGTTATGAAATTGTCCGAAAGTATTGTACCACGGGTTCCGGGCATTGTCAATCATCAGCAGCAGAAGAATCTGCCCCGACAGCAGAAAATCTGAACCAGATAGCACAGGCACAGATTGGTGCAGGGACTGCCGCCCATGGAAAATCCGCCGAAATTCCCCGCCTGCTGACGGTATGCCGCGCCGCCGTTTTCGATTTCCTGCAAGGCATTCAGATAAACGGGGTTGCTCGGCTCCATGCTCACCGCCCTACGGATATGCTCCAGTGCCGTGACCTGATTGCCAAGCCCATCGTTTGCCAGCGCGCTGAGGTAATACCACCGTGCATTCCGCTCGGTGCTGTTTTGCAGAACGTTCAGTGCCTCCTGATAGCGGCCGAAACGGATGTACTGATAGGCAGACTGCTGATATTGGTCGCCGGAGGCATTGCCGTAGCTCTGCTGACGGTATCCGCCGAAGGGGTCGTAGCCGCCCTGTCCGCCGGCGGGATTCGCCTTATCCGGATTCTTGATCTGCTCGTATGCCGCGTTGACTTCCTGCATTTTCTTTGCGGCGACCGCGTCCCCCGGATTCAGGTCGGGGTGATACTGCTTGGCAAGGCGGCGGTAGGCGCGCTTGATCTCCTCGTCGGACGCATCCGGACTGACGCCCAGCACCTTATAAGGGTCCTCAATCATGGATATCCCTCTCTTTCCTTTTTCCCCTGTAGCTCGTCCATACCCCGCTGTATAGGATGTTGTCAAGCAGAGCCTTATCCTGCACCAAGGGCAGCTTTTCATACGCCTGTGTGCATCGCCCCATGGCAAGCACCAAATATTCTTCCCATTTTTCCGGATTTTTTTCCATACCCATGGCAAGATAGGGGTTGTATTTCCCCTGTTTTTTGTCACGGTCAAAATCCGAGGCGGCGTCCATCAGGTAAATAAACCGCCCCAACGCCCGTCCCATCTGCCGCAGAGTATCCGACCAGATATCCTCCCGCCACACGAACAGCTCCGCCATGATTTCCCCGAATACTCCGGCGGGCAGGTCGGGATTGGCGCAGTTTTCCTTTTCCAGCGCGGAGAGGTTCGCAATTCCCTGCCCGATGGCGCGGCACTGCCGAGGATATTCGGCTTCGATGTCGGCATAGTACCTGCCGAACACGCGGGACATGGCTTTGGCGGACAGCTTTTTATCGTCCTGCCAATCGTCCAGACAGTTGAAATACGCCAGAGCCACGTTCATATCGGCGGCATAGCGAATACAGCCGCTGTCCGCCCAGCCCCGTTTTTTCGCCGGATGCATCAGGCACACGCTCTTGCCGCCCGTTTCCTCCGGCTCATACAGGCTCATGAGAAGCGCGGCCAGAAACGCCGTGTCATAGCTCAGTCCCAGCCGCGCGGTATTGCCGAACCGGCTGTGAATCTGTCGGCAGATGCCGCAGTATACGGAGCCGTAGCGTTCCTGCTGCTCTTTTGTCAGTTCTTTCCAGTTGGCGGTCACATAGCCGAACACAGGCACCCCTCCTCCCAAATTGCTTATATTTTACAAATAAACTGTGAACAATGGATAAACAGAGGGAAAATTTACAGTTCATCCATAATTTTTCGCGGTCAGGATACAGTATACACCCTTTTCGCGAAAAGGGAAAGAGAAATTTTCATCGGAGGGACAAATAAAAAAGCATCGGGTCAACCCGATGCTTTTTTTCGGTTAAATTTTGACCAGCTCGTAGCTGTCCTCGCCCAAGCCGATTTTCTTGGCATGAGCGATCTGCGCCCGCCACTGCACATGGGGGAAGCTGCCCGTCAGGTTGTCGAGGTCCGGTCGAGCCGCCAGATCCAGCTTGCTGCCGGGGTTCACAGACTGGGCGTTGACCGCCTCGGCACACGCCAAATCCAGCGCGACCGGGTCAAAGCTTGCAAACATACCCACATCCGGCACGATGGGCAGGTCATTTTCGGGATGGCAGTCGCAGTAGGGGCTGACGTCCCGCACCAAGGTGATGTGGAAATTGGGGCGACCGTTGATGGCGGCCTTGGTATACTCCGCGATTTTGCAGTTGAGCAGAGCCGCAGACTGGTCATAGGCGGGATGGATGGCTCCCACGGGGCAGGTGTCGATGCACCGACCGCAGCCCATGCACTTCGTCCAGTCGATTTCCATAATACCGTCCCTGAGCTGAGGACCGTCATGGGCGCAGAAAGTGGCGCAGGTGCCGCAGCCCACGCACTTTTCGGCGTCCACCACGGGGCGGCCGTCGGAGTGCATTTCCCGCTTGCCTGCATTGGAGCCGCTGCCCATGCCGATGTTCTTCATGGCACCGCCGAAGCCCGCCTCCTCATGCCCCTTGAAATGGTTTAGGGAGATGATGATATCCGCATCCATAATGGCGCGGCCGATTTTGGCGCATTTCACATATTCGCCGCCCTCCACGGGGACGTCCACATCATCGGTGCCCTTCAGTCCGTCGGCAATGAGCACATGGCAGCCGGTGGAGTAAGGGGTAAAGCCGTTTAAGTAAGCGGTTTCGATATGGTCGAGGGCGTTTTTGCGAGAGCCGACATACATGGTGTTCGAGTCGGTGAGAAAGGGCTTGCCGCCCAAGTCCTTGATGATATCCACCAGCACACGGGCATAGCCGGAGCGCAGGTGCGCCATATTGCCATGCTCACCGAAATGAATCTTGATTGCCACGAATTTATCCTTGAAGTCGATTTGGTCGATGCCGGCGGACAGAATCAGCCGCGCCAGCTTTTGGGGCAGGGTTTCGGATGTACCGGTGCAGAAATCGGTAAAATAAACTTTGGACGCCATAGAAATACCTCCGCATTTTTCTTTTATAATACTGGATTCAAAAGGAAAAGTCAAGCCGTCGGGCAGACAAAAATCACAGGGAGATTTTTGTCACAAAATATCCGCCGTTTTCCGAGGAAAACGGCGGATACGGAATATTTTGCTGCTTTACGCTTTGACGCGGTTATTTTGCGGCACCGGCGATCTGAGCGGCGACTTCAGCAGCGAAATCGTCAACCTTCTTCTCAATGCCCTCGCCCTTGACGAAGTGAACGGCGTCCACAAAGGTGATCTTGCCGCCCAGCTTCTTGGCAGAATCGGCAATGTAGCCCGCCACATCGCCTTTGAACAGGTCGCTGCGGACGAACTCCTGCTGCAGCAGGCAGCCTTCCTTATAGAAAGCGGCGATCTTGCCGGCAGCGATCTTTTCCTTGACAGCCACGGGCTTGGATGCCATCTTGGGGTCGTTGTCCATCAGAGCAACCTGAACGGCCAGCTCCTTGTCCACGTCCTCCTGAGGCACCTGCGTCTTGTCCCAATACTTGGGGCTCATAGCGGCGATCTGCATAGCCACGTTCTTGCCCACCTCGGTCACGTCGATGTCGCCTTCCACAGCCAGATTCACCAGAACGCCGTGGGTGCCGCCGGCATGGACATAAGCCACGCTGGTGTTCTCGGCATAGCGGGAGAAACGGCGGATCTGCATATTCTCACCGATGGACATGACCTTCTCCTGCATGATCTCGGTGACGGTCAGGTTGGAATTGGGGTATTTGCAAGCCTTCAGAGCGTCCACATCGGCGGGGTTCTCGGTTGCAACAACGACAGCCAGATTCTTCACCAGATCCAGAAAAGCGTCAGTCTTGGCGGCAAAGTCGGTTTCGGAGTTGACCTCGATGACAACGCCCACGCCGTTTTCCACGGCAGCATACGCAACGCCCTCGGCGGCGACGCGGTCAGCCTTCTTGGCAGCCTTGGCAAGACCCTTTTCACGGAGCCAGTCCACAGCCTCGTCCATATTGCCGTCGGTAGCCTGAAGTGCCTTCTTGCAGTCCATCATGCCGACGTTGGTCATTTCACGCAGTTTCTTTACGTCCTGTGCGGTAAAAGCCATTTTCGTAATCCTCCTAATATCATTCTGTAGCGGCTGAATTATTCAGCGGCGGGAGCTTCGACGGCAGCCTCGCTGTCCTCACCCTGACGGCCCTCGATGGCGGCGTTCGCCATAGCGGCGGCGATCAGGCGGATGGCACGGATGGCGTCATCGTTGCCGGGGATCACATAGTCGATCTCATCGGGGTCGCAGTTGGTGTCCACGATGGCGACAACGGGGATGTGCAGCTTCTGAGCCTCTGCAATGGCGTTGCGCTCCTTGCGGGGGTCAACGATGAACAGAGCGGCAGGCAGCTTCTTCATTTCCTTGACGCCGCCCAGATATTTTTCCAGCTTTTCGATTTCAGCCTGATGCTTGATAACTTCCTTCTTGGGCAGCATAGCGAAGGTGCCGTCCTCTTCCATCTTGCGCAGCTGAGCCAGACGGTCGATACGGGTACGCATGGTGCGGAAGTTGGTCAGCATGCCGCCCAGCCAGCGGGCGTTGACATAGTAACCGCCGCAGCGGGCAGCTTCCTCGCGGATTGCGTCCTGCGCCTGCTTCTTGGTGCCGACGAACAGAATGTTTCCGCCGTTTGCGGAGGTGTCACGGACGAAGTTATAAGCCTCTTCCAGCTTCTTAACGGTTTTCTGCAGGTCAATGATGTAGATACCGTTGCGCTCGGTGTAGATGTAGGGAGCCATTTTGGGGTTCCAGCGACGGGTCTGGTGACCGAAGTGGACACCGGCTTCCAGCAGTTGCTTCATAGATACGACAGCCATGTTTGAATTTCTCCTTTTGTTTTTCCTCCACCCCGATCATCCCGTGCAGTCCGTCCCGATTCGGGACACAAGGAGGCACGATCCCATAGGTGTGTGGTGTAGTAATTGTCACGGGGCAAGCCCATGCCGAAATATTATATGCTATTTGTAACCATTTTGCAAGCATTATTTTCATAAAAATGCAAAAAATTTTCGGGTTTCGGGGAGAAATTCTCCCCGCAGAGGCTCACGCGCGCACCGCCCCGCCGTTATCCCCCGCCGCGTGTGCGCAGAAGCCGCAGGAACGGGAGAAAAACGCGGGTTTCCGTGCGGCGCGGGGTCAGCCGAAGGGCTTTCTGCTTCTGGGCACACGGCAGTCGTCGCACTGAATATCCACCAGTATAATGTCGGGACCGATGCGCTTGATGCAGTTCCACGGGATGATAAAATCATCGTTTCTCCCCGCAATGCCCAAAATTCGGCACGGTCCCGGCACCACTACGGCGCAGATATTCCCATCCGGCACCTGAATTTGCACATCGGTCACGAACCCCAGCCGTCGTCCGTCGCTGACGCAGATCACTTCCTTGCACTGTAGCTGTGTGAAACGGATAGACATATCCCTTCCCCCTCCAAAAGCGGTTTGCTTCACTCTATGCGCTCGGAGGCGGGATATGCCTTATTGGGTCACGCTGACGGATTTGCGCATGGCACCGATGGCTCCCTTTTCCAGCCTCGACACCTGCGCCTGAGAAATGCCCAAACGGTTTGCCACCTCCATCTGGGTCTTGCCGTCATAAAACCGCAGGGATAAAATCTCCTTTTCCCGTTCATTCAGGGCGCGAAAGGCGTTTTGCAGGGTGATATGCTCCATCCAGCTTGCCTCCGTGTTCTTGTTGTCCCGCACCTGATCCATCACCGTCAGCGGATCGCCGCCCTCGGAATACACGGGATCATACAGGCTCACCGGCGCGCAGACCGCGTCCAGAGCCTGATTCACGTCCTCCAAGGGCAGCTCCAGTGCTTTTGCGATCTCCTCCAAGGTCGGCTCCCGTCCGAGCCGGAGGGTCTGGGCTTCTTTATACTGCAAAACCCGATAGGCAACGTCCCGAATGGAGCGGGACACCCGAATGGCACTGTTGTCGCGCAGATACCGCCGAACCTCACCGGCGATCATGGGGACGCCGTAGGTGGAAAATCGCACCTGCTTGTCCGGATCGAAGTTGCCGATTGCCTTCATCAGCCCGATGCACCCCACCTGAAACAGATCGTCCGGACATTCTCCGCGCTTGTCAAACCGCTGGATGACGCTCAGCACCAGCCGCAGATTGCCCTCGATGAGCTTTTCCCGAGCGGGGCCGTCCCCCTGTCTTGCCCGCCGCAAGAGGGCGTCCATCTCCGTTTGGGACAGGACGCTGAGCTTGGATGTGTTCACACCGCAGATCTCTACTTTTCCCTGCATGGCTACCTCCTACAAATTGGTGAAAGCTGACAGGAGAAGTATTTCCGCCGAGGGCGAATTCATACCCCCGAGTTTTTTGTCGCTTTTCACAAAAAAATCAGGAGCCGCCCTGACCGCTCCTGATTTTTGACAGCATTTTTTGACGGGTTTCAAACTTTTTCCGCCCATTCCGCACGGAAGAGATTTCCTGCTTTCGGTGACGTAACACGTTTTGCGCCGCTCCCGACGGGGGCAGACGCCCGCCGCCGCGACGGGTTTTCCACAGGTGGAGGGGGCTTTGGAAACGGGTAAAATACCTGTTGATAACTCAGAGTTTTCCACATTGTCCACACGTTTATCCACAAGAGTTTTCCACAGGACGGGGCATCTGCGGACGCACATCCCCGATTGACATAAAAATTGCCGCCCCCTTTCGACAAAACATCCACTTTTTCGGGGTCTGTTATTTTCACAACATCCGATTCTTTGTGCAAAAATTTCCCTCTTGACACCGCTCCCCGCGGAAATCTGTACCCGCCCCCAAGACAAAATGCGCCCATGCCGATAATTTTTTTCAAAAAGGGGTTGATTTTGCGGAGAAATAGCGTTATAATCTGTAGCTGTATGAATTTACGAGAACAGGAGGTGCCACAAATGCCCAACATCAAGTCATCTAAGAAGGATGTCCTTTCTTCCAAGATCGCTTACGAGAAGAACAAGGCTGACAAGTCCCTGCTCAAGACCAACCTGAAGAAGTTCGACGCTGCTCTGGTTGAAGGCGACAAGGCCAGTGCCGAAGCCGCTTACAAGCTGGCTGTCAAGTCCGTTGACCAGGCTGTTATCAAGGGTCTTCTGCACAAGAACAACGCTGCCCGCAAGAAGAGCAGCATGACCCTGAAGCTGAATAAGCTGGCCTGATTTCTCTGAAAATATCTCCTTCCGAGCAGAGCTTGGAGGGAGTTTTTTCATTTTTGCGGAAATAAAATCCGCCCTGCCGTCCCGTGCGGACAAAATTTTCATAAACGCTCCCCCTTGAAACACGGGGGATTTTTTCCTATAATAATTAAGAAAAAGCATTGGAGGCGTTTCTATGGCGCGGCTGTCCGACCCCGTCACAAGCCTGAAGGGCATCGGTCCTGCAAAGGCGAAGCTGTTTGCAAATCTGAATATTTTTACCCTGCAGGACCTCATCTGCCACTTTCCCAGAGGGTACGAGGACAGGACGAGGCTGGTGCCCATCGAAAAGCTGGAGCCGGACACGCCCGCCTGTTTTCGGGGCATGGTGATGAACACACCCCGCACTGCGCACGTCCGCAAGGGGCTGGATATTACGAAGGTCACCGTGGCAGACCACTCCGCGCGGCTGTCGCTGACCTTTTTCAACTCCAAATTCGCCGCCGAACAGCTCCAATACGGGCACGAATACATCTTCTACGGGGCGGTTTCCGGCGATTTCATCGGCTACAGCATGACAAACCCCGTTTTTGAGCCTCTCGATTCCGCGCCCGTCACCACCCGCCGCATCCTGCCCGTCTATCCCCTGACGGCGGGGCTGTCCAACGCCGCCGTTCTCAAGGCCGTGCGTCTGGCTCTGGCGGTCTGCGACCCTCCGGCGGAGATTCTGCCGGAGGAAATTCGGCAGAAATACGGCATTCTGCCGGCGGAGCGCGCCTATGCCGCCATCCATGAGCCAAGCTCTGCGGCAGAGGCGGAGCTGGCGAAAAAACGGCTGATTTTTGAGGAATTTTTCGTATTTTCAGCAGGACTGTCCCTGATGCGGGCGGCAAGAGCCGGCAAGCGGACGGAGCCGTACGAAAATTCGGAAATGCGCCCCTTTTACGCCTCCCTTCCCTTTACCCTCACCGCCGCCCAGCAGCGGGCTGTGGACGAAATTCTTTCCGACCTGCGCAGCGGCGCGCCCATGAACCGGCTGGTGCAGGGGGACGTGGGCAGCGGAAAAACCATGGTTGCCGCCGCCGCCGCTTACTGCGCCGCCCAAAACCACAGGCAAACCGCCCTGATGGCTCCCACGGAGATTTTGGCAGAGCAGCATTTTGCGTCCCTGAGCCGTCTGTTCGCCCCACTGGGCATATGCGTTGCTTTGCTGACCGGCTCCATGACCCCCAAGCGCAAGCGGGAGGTGCGGGAGCAGATTCTGGACGGCAACACCCAAATCGTGGTCGGCACCCACGCTCTGCTCACCGATTCGACCCAATTTGAGCGTCTGGGGCTGGTGATTGCCGACGAACAGCACCGTTTCGGCGTTGCCCAGCGGGCGACCCTGTCCGAAAAAGGCAGCGATCCCCACCTGCTGGTCATGTCCGCCACCCCCATTCCCCGAACGCTGGCACTGCTGATGTACGGCGATTTGGAGGTTTCCGTGCTGGACGAGCTGCCTCCGGGGCGGGAAACCGTGGACACCTTTCTGGTGGGCGAAAGCTACCGCCCCCGCATCAACGCCTTTATCCGCAAGCAGGTTGCCATGGGGCATCAGTGCTTCGTGGTCTGCCCCGCTGTGGAAGAAAATGAGGAATTGGGGGTCAAAGCCGCCGCAGTCTGGGCAGAAACCCTACAGCAAACCGTGTTCCCCGACCTGCGGGTGGCTCTACTCCACGGTCAGATGAAAGGGGTGGAAAAGGAGGCGGTGATGTCCGCCTTTGCCCGCGGGGAAAGCGATATTTTGGTTGCCACCACCGTCATTGAGGTGGGTGTGGACGTGCCGAACGCCACCCTGATGGTCATTGAGGACGCCGACCGATTCGGGCTTTCCCAACTCCATCAGCTACGCGGTCGGGTGGGACGGGGGCCGGCGAAAAGCTACTGCATTCTCACCTCCCGCAATCGCAGCGAGGATACCCTGCGGCGGCTGAAAGCCCTGTGCAAAACAAACGACGGCTTTGCCATTGCAGAAGAGGATCTGCG
>X285_Short_beaked_Echidna__coassemble_582_pt1 | contig 14112 bp, 9 predicted proteins | sample X285_Short_beaked_Echidna__metabat2_high_PE_017 | metagenome-assembled genome bin X285_Short_beaked_Echidna | reverse complement strand
AGTAAACTCTGTGACGCGGTGTTTGCGTCCACGCCCACGGCATTTACGCAGTCCTCCACCACCGCGCCCAAGGCATCGTCCAGTTCCTTTTGGGGGCAGTCGTGCTGATACTGCCCGACGCCGATGGCTTTGGGGTCGATTTTCACCAGCTCCGCGAGGGGGTCTTGAAGCCGTCTGGCAATGGATACGGCAGAGCGGAGATTTACGTCATATTCGGGAAATTCCTCCGCCGCCAAGGGGGATGCGGAGTAGACCGATGCTCCCGCCTCGCTGACGATCATGTAGCCTGCGTCGGGAAAAGAGCGGAGCAGCTCCACGGTCATGGCTTCGGTTTCGCGGGAGGCGGTGCCGTTGCCGATGGCGATGTGCCTGACGCCGTGTTTTTTCATCAGTCCCGACAGGACGGCGATGGCTTCCTGCTTTTTTCGTTCGCTGAAGGAGGGAAAGACCACGGCGGTGTCCAGCACCTTGCCGATGGCGTCCACAACCGCCACCTTACAGCCGTTGCGGTATCCGGGGTCAAGCCCCATGGTGACGAAGCCCTTGACAGGGGGCTGCATCAAAAGAGGTTTCAGATTCAGGGCAAAATTGTGAATGGCTCCCTCATAGGCGCGGTCGGACAGCTCCCCGCGCACCTCCCGTCCGATGGCGGGGAAAATCAGCCGCTCGTAAGCGTCCTCGGCGGCGGCACGGACAAAGGCGGACACGGCGGCGGTGGGTTTCAGGGCGGCACGGCAAACCAGAGCCATGCCCTCGTTCCCCGACAGGGTCACGTTGGGTTTCAGGATGCCCTCTTTTTCGCCCCGATTGACGGCGAGAATCTGATGGTCGAGAAGTCGGGAAATGGGCTGGGAAAAATCGTAATAGAGCTTGTAAACCCCATCCTCCTCGGCGTCCTCCGCCGCCTTGCAGGTGAACACGCCCCGCCGCATCACCAGACTGCGCAGATTTTTGCGGATGTCCGCGTTGTCGGACAAATCCTCGGCAATGATATCGCTTGCCCCCTGCAAAGCTTCTTCCACGGTGCCGACCCCTTTCTCCGGATCGATGAAGTCCGCCGCAAGGAGCGCGGGGTTTTGCCCGTCCTGCGCAAAAATCGCTTCGGCGAGGGGGGTCAAGCCCTTTTCCCGCGCCATAGAGCCGCGGGTGCGGCGTTTTTGCTTATAGGGGCGGTACAGATCCTCCACCTCCGTCAAGGTGGCGGCGCAGTCGATGGCGGCGGTCAGTTCTTCGGTCAATTTCCCCTGATTTTCGATGGACTTTTTCACCTCGTCCCGACGTGCCTGCAAATTCCGCAGGTAGGTCAGGCGAGTTTCCAAATTCCGCAGGGTGGTGTCGTCCATGGCACCGTGCATTTCCTTGCGGTAGCGGGCGATAAAGGGAATGGTGTTGCCCTCGTCCATGAGGGACACCACATTTTCCACATATTCCGGTTTCTGACCCAGCTCCTGAGCCAAAATTTCACAAATGGTCTGCATTGGATTCTCTCCTTATTTTCGTTTCGCCCTGTATTTTATCACAGCTTTCCCCAAAAAGAAAGAGAAAAATCCCCCGTTTCGGGCATAACACTTTTGTAACTTTTCGGGCGCACTTGACATTTTTCGTAATCTGACGTATAATTCTATAAAATACCCTTTGAATGGAGTTTCATTATGAAAAAATTCCTTCGCATTTTGGTGCCGATTCTGCTGGCCATTGCAATTATCGCCAGCATCGGCTGGTATCTGTTTGTTTATGATCGGGATTTTACGCGGGACACCTTGCTGGGGCAGGCGCGTTATCACGATCTGCACGGCAATTCCCGCCTGTCCTCTTGGTTCTATGACCTTGCCTTCGAGTATTCCGGCCGCAGTGAAAACGTAGCCATTGAGCTGGCAAATCAGTATCAGTCCGGCGGCAACTACACGAAAGCCGAGTATACCCTGACCAACGCCATCTATGCCGGTGCCACCACGGAGCTGTATACCGCCCTGTGCAAAACCTATGTGGCGCAGGACAAGCTGATGGACGCGGCGAATCTGCTGGCGAACGTTGCCGACCCCGTGATTCGTGCCGAGCTGGAAGCCGCGCGCCCCGCCGCTCCCGCTGCCGACCATGAAGCGGGCTTCTATAACCAGTATATCGAGGTGGCTCTGTCCTCCGACGGCGGCACCCTCTACTGCACCACCGACGGCGAATACCCATCCGTTGCGCAGGAGCCGTATGAAAAGCCCTTGGAGCTTCCCGCCGGCGAAACCATGGTGTACGCCATCTGCGTGGGGGAAAACGGACTGGTCAGCCCTCTGAGCGTGTTCGGCTATACCGTGGGCGGTATCGTGGAGCCTGCGGTTTTCACGGACGGACAGATGGAGAACGCCATGCGCGCCGCCATCAACGCCAACAGCAGCGACCTGCTGTATACCAGCGACCTGTGGGCAATCACGGAATTTACCGTTCCCGCGGGGGTTACGAATTTTGACGATTTGGCTCTGATGCCGTATCTGGAAAAGCTGACCATGGAGGAGCAGAAGCTTGGCTCCCTCGGCGTACTTTCTTCCCTCAACTCCCTGAGAGAGCTGAGCCTGAAAAACTGCGCTTTCCCCGCGGCAGACCTTTCCGTTCCGGCGGCTTTGCCCTCGCTTACCCACCTGACCCTGAACGGCTGCGGGCTGTCCACCATTGAGGGACTGACCGGTGCGCAGGAACTGGTGTATCTGGATTTGGGCAATAATACCGTCCGAAATCTGGAACCCCTCAGAGCCATGACCACCCTCAGAGAAATCGACCTTCAGCACAATGCGGTCACGTCCCTTTCCGCGCTGACGGAGCTGACCAATCTGGAAAAGCTGGATGTTTCTTTCAATGCCCTGACGTCCCTTTCTCCCATCGCAAGCTGCACCAAACTCAGCTATCTGGCGGCGGGCAACAACCTGCTTACCGATTTGGACGGCGTGAACAGCCTGAGCCTGCTCAGCAGCCTGTCTGCCCGATACAACAAAATAACCGATGTTTCCATCCTGTCCGACTGCGGCGAAATTCAGAGCTTGGATCTCTCCGGCAATCAAATCGAGGACATTTCCGCGCTGGGAAATCTGAGCAAGCTGGATACGCTGGACTTTTCCTATAATAAGGTCACGTCCCTGCCCAAGTGGGCGGAGGGATGTACGCTTCGGATTATCGACGGCTCCTATAATGCGCTGGAGAGCATCGACACCTTGGGAAAACTGTCGAAAATCGGCTATGTCTACATGGACTATAATAAACTGACCAATATCAGTGCCTTGGGAAACTGTTATACGCTGGTTCAGGTCAACGTGTTCGGCAATGATATCCGCGATGTTTCCGCGCTGACCAAACATGATATCATCGTCAACTTCGACCCCACGAAGAAATAATCAAGAGCGAATCATAGATATGCCCGTTTTCAATCGAAAACGGGCGTCTTTCCCTTTTTATGATCCGCCGCTGCATACCTGATTTTGTAAAAAATATTTCGCCGTTCGGTGGAAATTATCTGGATTTTTTCGGAAATTGCGATATAATAAAAAGAAAAGGAAGTGAATTCCATGAGCGGAGAAACCCGAAAACACAACGGCAACAGCATCCTGCGGGTGGTGCTGGTGGCGTTTTCCCTGCTGTTTCAAATCGCGTGGCTGATGCTTTTGGCGTTTCGGCTCAGCAATTATTCCGCATGGATCACGGCGACCATCTACATTTTGGCTGTGGTCGTGGTTCTGCGGCTATACAGCAAGCACACCACCGCCGCTATGAAAATGCCTTGGATCATGCTGATTTTGGCGTCCCCCGTCATGGGTCTGAGCCTGTATGTGTTGATTGAAATATTTGGGGATATGGGCAACATGAAAAAGCGTCTGGCGAAATCCCGAGCGGACACCTTGGAGCGTCTGCGGCCCGATGAGGATGCCCTTGCGCGGCTTTCGGAGCAGAATTTGTCCGCCGCCAACATCAGTCGCTATCTGCAAACCCATGCCGCAAGCCCGTTGTATCAGGGTACTGACGCCGTTCACTATGCCTGCGCGGCGGATGCGTTCGCCCAAATGAAAGCGGATTTGGAAAAGGCGGAGTCCTTTATTTTTCTGGAATATTTCATCGTGTCGGAGGGTTCCGCCTTTGCCGAGCTGGAAAATATTCTGGTGCGCAAGGCAAAACAGGGCGTGGACGTGCGGCTGATGTACGATGACATCGGCAGCATCGGCTATGTGAATTTCAAATTTGCCCGCGGGCTGAATGCCTCGGGCATCCGCTGTCGGGTGTTTAATCCCGCGACACCGGTGCTGAACCTGTTCCTGAACCATCGGGATCATCGAAAAATCGCCGTAATTGACGGAAAAGTGGGCTATACCGGCGGCTATAACCTCTCCGACGAATATTTTGACCGAAAATTTCCCTACGGAAAGTGGAAAGACACGGGCGTTCGTCTGGAAGGGGAGGGCGTTCGCAGCCTGACTGCGGCGTTTTTGGAAATGTGGAATGCCAGTCTGGGCAGCAAGGAAAAATCAGAAACGTATCTGGGCGTTCGCCACAGTGTTCCCTGCGAGGGATTTGTCCAGCCTTTCGCGGATGACCCGCTGCTTCCCGAGCGGGTGGCGGAGAGCGTGTATCTGCACATGATAAACTGCGCCCAAAAATCCCTGTATGTCATGACCCCCTACCTCATCATCACCGATGAAATGAGCTGCGCTCTGGGTCTGGCGGCGAAACGGGGTGTGGATGTGCGGATCATCACCCCCGGCATTCCCGACAAAAAGACGGTTTACAGCGTCACGCGGTCTTACTATGCGGGGCTGACGCGGCAGGGTGTGCGGATTTATGAGTTTACCCCCGGATTCTGCCATGCCAAGCAGTGCATTTGCGATGGGAAAATGGCGTCCGTCGGCACGTCCAATCTGGATTATCGGAGTTTGTACCTCCATTTTGAGAACAATGTGTTCCTCTGCGGCAATCGTGCTGTGGCACAGATCGCACAGGATTTCGAGGAAACCCTTCCTCAGTGCGCGGAGGTCACGGAGAAATACCGTAACGACCGCCCCGCCACCACAAGAATCTGGCAGTGTATCCTCCGACTGTTCGCTCCGCTGATGTAGGCTGCTATTGAAGTGTGAATTATTACAAAAACCGCCGTTTTCTTGTAAAAACGGCGGTTTTTATGATGCAGAGAGGGAAAATTCAGTTACCGGATCGCCATAATGTAAATCTGACAGGGATTCCATTCGTCCCAGAGGGCAGGGAATACCTCAAATTCCCGAAATCCGAGACGGAGGTAGAATTCGTTGGTTTTGTCATATTCGGGATACCTACCCATCTGAACGGTTTTCACCTGCAAAAAGGAGAATCCGACCCGATCGGCGTACTCCTTTGCGGCATGAAACTGAGCCTGCCCGATGCCCCGATGCTGAAATTCTTTCAGAACGCCCATGACCGCCAGCTCGGCAGTGTCCTTCCCCGTCCTTTTCAGGCACAGAAATCCCACATAATTTCCGTTTTCCTCAGCGCAGAAGAATATCTGCCCCAAGCTGTCGGAAATATAGCCTTCACGGGCTTCGGGAATGCCGAACCATTCCGGCAGAGATTCCAAGATTTTGCGGGAAATTTCTGCCTTTTTCTCCTTGCTTTCTATTCGCTTAATCATGATTTTCGCCTGCTTGCTTTTTGTATTTTCCGAAGGCTTTTTCTTCATCAATGTGTACTTCCCCGAAGAACAGCACCAGCCAGTAAAGAAACACGCCTGCGGCGAAATACGGTGACAGGAACAGGGACAACAGAGCACCGCCCAGAAAGAGGAGCCCCCATTTGAAAAACAGATTTCGGTGGTCTTTGCTCATGGCGGCGGTGTCATATCGTTCTCTCTGCGCCGCTGACAGACCGTTGAATCCGCTGATTAGGATAGCCGCCTTTTCTTTCCGCACCGCAAAAATCAGTGCGATGACGAAAAAGAGCAGGCACATACATCCGCATATAAAAAAGCCTACGTTCATCCTGATTTCCTCCGATTTCTAAAAAACCGCCGTCGTATGCCTGCTGCGGGAGAGATGGGGCTTTGGGTGCAGACCTGCACCTGCCGGTGCGTTGATGTCCGCAAGGGAACTCAAAGATACTGCTGCGTACCCACATCAATGACCCCGCGGGTGGTCAGCCGCAGGGTGGGAATGACCGGCAGGCTCATAAACGACAGGGTCATAAAGGGGTCGATGTTCCTGCCAACCCCGAGAGTGTAGGCGGCGGCTTTCGCGTTTTCCAGCAGGTCGTTGACTTCCTGCAAAGAACGGTCGCTCATCAGTCCGGCAATTTCCAGCGGCAGCTCCGCCAGAATCTCCCTGTTTTTCACTACCACGATGCCGCCGTGATTTTGGGCGATGCGGTTGGCGGCGAATGCCATATCCTCATCGTTTGCCCCCACGCAGATAATATTGTGGCTGTCATGGGCAACGGAGGTGGCGATGGCTCCCGCTTTCAGCCCGTAGCCGTTTAGATAGCCGATGCCCACATGACCCGTATTTTTGTGCCGTTCAATGACCGCCATTTTCAGAATGTCTTTCTCCAAATCCACATGGTCTGCATAGCCTGCGTCTTTCGTGACGATTTGACCGGAAACCATGCCGATGACCCCGCGTGGACGGGAAACGGAAAAATGAGCCGCCGTCAGAGTGGGCAAATGGAACGTGTCATGGGCCTGCGCCTCCAGATGGGCGGGAACGGCGGGCTTGGGGAAGTCCGCAACCTGCCCCTCATGGTAGACCCGCTGCCCTTTCTTATAAACCGTCACCACATGGAAATCCTGAAGATTTTCCACAACGGCGAAGTCCGCCAGATACCCCGGTGCAATAGCCCCGCGATTATTCAGCAGGAAATACCTTGCGGCGTGCAGACAAGCCACCTGAACGGTGCGGATGGGGTCGGCTCCCATGCGGACAGCCTCACGGCAGATATAGTCGATGTGTCCCTTTTCCAGCAAATCGCTGGGGTGCTTGTCATCGGTGCAGAACATACAGCGGTCATAGCAGTTTTCCGACAAAATCAGGGGCATCAGGGCTTCTAGGTTTCGGGCGGCGGTGCCCTCCCGAATCATAATGAACTGCCCCAGCCTGAGTTTCGCCATAGCGTCCTGTGCATCGGCGCATTCGTGGTCGGAGTAGACACCGGCGGAAATATAGGCGTTCAGGTCATGACCCGTCAGACCGGGGGCGTGACCGTCAATTTTCTTGTGATGGGCTTGGGAGGCAACGATTTTCGCAACGGTGGAGCCGTCGCTGCCGATAATTCCGGGGAAATTCATCATTTCCGCAAGCCCCTGCACCCGAGGATGCTCAAAAAAACTGTCGATGTCCCGATAGTCGAGGTTTGCGCCGCTTTCGTCCATGGGGTAGGTAGGCACACAGGAGGGAATCATAAACCGCACGTCCACGGGCAGATTTTCCGTGGCGGTGAGCATATAGTCGATGCCGTCGGTGCCCATGACGTTGGTGATTTCGTGGGGATCGGTGATGACTGTTGTGGTGCCGTGGGGCAGGACGGCTCTTGCAAATTCCGTGGGGGAAACCAGACTGGATTCCAGATGGATGTGCGCGTCAATGAAGCCGGGGCAGACGATTTTCCCCGTCATATCCGCCTCCTCTTTGCCCTCGTAGCTGCCCAGACCCACGATCAGCCCCTCGGCAACCGCGATGTCGCAGGTGTCCAGCTCTCCGGAAAACACGTTGACATAGGTTGCGTTTTTCAGTACCAAGTCGGCTTTCTCCCGACCCGCCGCCACATCAATGATGCGGAGCTTCTTCATCAGCTTTCGGTTGATTTTTCCCGACCAAGATTCTGCGTATGCCATAGCACTTACCTCCGAAATTTTTTCCCATCATATCACACACTTACAAAAAAGTAAAGAAAATACCGCTTCTCTTGTGCAAATTCCTATAAAACCAATGGGAAATGGGGGTTGCAAAACGATTTCAAACTGTTTATAATAGAAAAGTGTGTATTTTGGTGAACGACACCGATACGGAAAGGAGCGGCAACCATGTCCCTTCGCTCAAAACTATATGTTTGGTGGATGAAAAAACGGCGAAAATCCCTCAGCCCCACAAAAATCATTGCTCTGACCTTTGCGGCAATCATCCTGCTGGGCGCACTCCTGCTGACCTTGCCGGCGGCGTCCAAAAGCGGGGTTTCCTGCGGATTTCGTCCGGCTCTGTTTACGGCGACCTCCGCGACCTGCGTCACCGGACTTGTCCTGTTCGACACATGGACGCAGTGGACGGGCTTCGGGCAGATCGTCATTCTCAGCCTGATTGAAGTCGGCGGCTTGGGCTTCATGTCGGCGGCAACGATTTTGGTGTTCTTCCTACGCAGACGAATCGGATTGAAACAGCGGCTCGTCATGGCGCAGGCTCTCAGTGTCGGTGACATGGGCGGCGTGGTGCGGCTTCAAAAAACCGTACTGGTGGGCAGCTTCAGCATCGAGGGCATAGGTGCCTTGATTCTGACCCTCCGTTTCTGGCCGCAGTACGGCTTCGGCACCGCCCTGAAATGGGGCGTGTTCCATTCCGTTTCCGCGTTCTGCAATGCCGGATTCGATATTTTCGGCAGCATCACGCCGGGAGCCAGCCTGATGGAATTTCAGTCCGATCCGGTGGTTCTGCTGACCTTGGGCGCGCTGGTGGTCATCGGCGGTCTGGGCTTTCTGGTGTGGGAGGACATTGCCCTCCGGCGCAGATTCCGCAAATTCGGCGTGTATACCAAGCTGGTTCTGCTCACCACGCTGGCTCTGCTGATACTCGGCTGTGCGGCAGTGTGCCTGCTGGAGTGGAATAATCCGGATACGCTGGGAGCCATGTCCACCGGCGACAAAATCCTCAACGGAGTGTTCCAGTCCGTCACTCTGCGGACGGCGGGGTTTGCCGCCATCGACCAAGGACTGCTCACCCAGAGCAGCAAGGCGGTGTCCATGGTACTGATGCTCATCGGCGGTTCCTCCGGTTCTACGGCAGGCGGCATGAAAACCGTCACATTCCTCGCGATGGTGCTGTTTTTGCAGGCACGGTCGAGAGGGCGCAGTCGGGTGTGCGTGTTTAAGCGCAACATTCCTCCGGCGCAGATGCTGGACGCCATGACCATCGGCATGATCATGATGCTGCTTGCCGTGTTCGGCGGCATTTTCATCAGCGCGACCTCTCCCGTCGGCTTTACGGACGCGCTGTTTGAGGCGGTGTCCGCATTGGGAACCGTGGGTCTGACAGCGGGGGCAACGGGACTGCTCAGCGTTCCCGCCCAGCTTCTCATTATTGTATATATGTATTTCGGCCGTGTGGGCGTTCTCACCATCAGCCTCGGTTTCCTCATGGGAGATCGGGCGGAGGAACGCTACCGCTATGCGGAAACCAATCTACTAATCGGTTAGGAGAATTTCTATGAAATCTTATATTGTAGTCGGTCTGGGACGGTTCGGTCAGTCCCTTGCCCGCCAGTTATGTATGCTCGGAGCGGAAGTGCTTGCCATGGACATCCGACCGGAGCTTGTCCAGCAGGTTGCCAATGATGTGACCCACGCCGTGGTGGGGGACGCACAGGATAAGGAAGTCCTGCGGGCGTTGGGTGTTCGGAATCTGGACTGCGCCGTTATCGCCATCGGGGATAATTTGGCGGCGTCCGTCCTCACCGCCATGAACCTGAAAGAGCTGGGCGTTCCCTATGTGGTCTGCAAAGCGCACGATGAAACCCATCGGAAGGTTCTGGAAAAAATGGGTGTTGATCGGGTGATGATCCCCGAGCAGGAACACGCCCAACGGCTTGCCCGAAGCCTGTACTGCCATAACGTTCTGGACTACATAGAGCTGTCCGAGGACTACGGCATTTTGGAAGTTCCCGCCCCCAAGGGCTGGATCGGCAAGACCCTTAAGGACTTGAACGTCCGTGCAAAGCTGGGCGTGAACATCATCGCCGTGGAAAGCGGCAAGAAAACCAACGTGGCTCCCGGTGCCGATTATGCGGTGCAGGCGGGGGATGTAATGGTGGTGCTGGGGGATACCTACGCGCTGGAGGCGGTGCAAAAGCTGTGACAGAGGAACGGATCACCTCCCGCAAGAATCCCTTTTTGCAGCAGGTGAAAAAGCTGCTGTCCTCCAAAAAAGCACGGGAGGAGGCGGGGCTGTTCGTTGCGGACGGCACGAAACTGCTCTGCGAAGCGGTGCGGTTTTTTCCGGAGCTTGACACCGTCATTTTGTCCGACGGCGTGGAGGCGGAAATTCCCGACCATGTGCGGAAAATTCGGGTGCCGCAGGACGTGATGCAGTCCGTTTCTCCCATGGCGACCCCGCAGGGTGCGCTGTTCCTGTGTAAGCTCCCTCCTGTGCAGAAATTTGTTCCCAAGCGCGGAATGCTCCTGCTGGACGGCATTCAGGACCCCGGAAATCTGGGCACCATGCTCCGTACCGCCGATGCGCTGGATATTCCGGTGGCTCTGCTGGAGGGCTGCGCCGACCCCTATAGCCACAAGGTCGTGCGGGCGTCCATGGGAGCCGTTTTTCGCAACCAACCGACGGTAACCACATGGCAGGAGGCAAAAACCGCCTGTAGGGACACCGGCATTCCCGTGGCGGTGACGGCACTGAGCAGCCGCGCCGTGGATATCTGTCAGGCAGATGTGCAGACTATGGCGGTGGTTATCGGCAGCGAGGGACAGGGCGTTCGCCGTGAAATTCTGGAAAATGCCGACGGGGAGCTGATCATTCCCATGAATCCCCACTGCGAATCCTTAAATGCCGCCGTTGCGGCGGCCATCGTCATGTGGCAGATGAAATAAAAAAAGGCGGGTGAAGAAAAATGCTGGTACACTGGATATGGCTTGCCCATCGGGCGGGATTGTCCGAGCGGGCGAAGCGGGAGTTGCTGCTGCATTTTTCCGACCCTGAGCATATTTTCTTTGCGGACGCCGCCGCTTTTGACCATGTGGACGGGCTGACGGATGCGGGGAAAGAATCTCTGCAAGACAAAAATCTGATTCCGTCGGAGGAAATTTTGGATGCCTGCGCCCGAAATCGGATATCGCTTCTGACCATTCGGGACGCCGGATACCCCGCTGCGCTGAAAAATATTTCCGACCCGCCCATAGTCTTGTATTATAGTGGCAGACTGCCTGATTTTGACGGCAGTCCCGTCATCGGCGTGGTGGGAACCCGCAAAGCCTCGGCTTACGGACTGACCACCGCCAAGCGGCTGGGCTACCAGCTCGGAAAATGCGGCGGCGTAGTGGCTTCGGGCATGGCTTACGGCATTGACAGCATGGCTCTGTCCGGCGCGCTGACCGCAGGCGGAACGGTTGTGGGTGTGCTGGGCTGCGGGGCGGATATTGTGTATCCGGCCTCCAATGCCGCGCTTTTTGCGGACACGGAGCGGTACGGCTGCATCCTCAGCGAATTTCCACCGGGAACCCCGCCTATGAAATGGAATTTTCCCAAGCGCAACCGCATCATCAGCGGCATTAGCTGCGGGGTTTTGGTGGTGGAGGCTCCCGAAAAAAGCGGCTCCCTCATCACCGCCCGTCAGGCGGCGGATCAGGGGCGGGATGTGTTCGTGGTTCCGGGGAATATTGATATGCCCTCCTTTGTGGGGAGCAATCGGCTCCTGCGGGACGGAGCGGTTGCCGTCGGCTCCGGCTGGGATATTTTATCGGAATACGAAGCCCGTTATCCGGACAAAATCAAGAAAGCCGACCCCTTTTCCCGACAGACGGCATATCCGGACGAGGTGCTTCGGGCGGCATCCGAAACAGAAACCGCCAAGTCCCGCGTGGCGCAAAAGCCACGAATTCCGGAAAAGCAAGGAAATCTTAAGGAATCGAATCCTCCGAAATCCATTGACAATCGCCCCTGCGGGGCTTATAGTGAACAGAAGGAAGTCCCAAAAAACCTCTCTCCCGAGGAAACTGCCGTTATGGACGCCATAAAAAACGGGGAGCGGCTTGTGGACGAGGTGATCGCGCAGACCGGACTGAGTACCGGAAAACTGCTGGCAACGCTGACTATGCTGGAGCTGAAAGGGTATCTCAGGCGGCTTCCGGGCAAACGGATTGCGGCGAAATAACGCAGAATTTACGAAACGGAGATTTATCATACATGGGCAAACCGAGTAACCTTGTGATCGTGGAGTCGCCCTCCAAAGCAAAAACCATCGGCAAATATCTGGGTCCCGACTATGTGGTGAAAGCCAGCATGGGACACCTGCGGGATCTGCCCAAGAGCAAAATGGGCGTGGATCTCGAAAACGACTTCACCCCCCAGTATATCCCTGTTCGGGGCAAAGAAACCCTCATCAAAGAGCTGAAAACTGCCGCAAAATCGGCGGATACCGTATATCTGGCAACTGACCCGGACCGTGAGGGAGAAGCCATCTCTTGGCACCTGAAGGAGCTGCTGGGTCTGTCCGATGAAAAGACCCATCGGGTCACCTTTAACGAAATCACCCGAAAGGTGGTCGAGGAGTCTATCGCAAGCCCGCGGGACATCGACTACAGTCTGGTGGACGCGCAGCAGGCGCGGCGGGTGCTCGACCGCATCGTGGGCTACCAGCTTTCCCCGTTCCTGTGGAAAAAGGTGCGGCGGGGTCTGTCTGCCGGACGCGTTCAGTCCGTGGCAACCCGTCTGGTGGTGGATCGGGAAAATGAAATTCGGGCGTTTGTACCCAAAGAATATTGGTCGCTGGATGTGACCCTCAATCGGGTAGGGAAATCCGGCTCCTTTGCGGCGCATTATTACGGCAGCCCCAAGAAGCAGGAGCTGGAAAGCGAAGCCATGACCCAAGGGGTCATCCGCGACATCACCGGACGGGAATTTACCGTCACCAATGTGAAAAAGGCGGAAAAAAACCGTTCCTCCGCCCCTCCGTTCACCACCTCCACCTTGCAGCAGGAGGCGTCCCGAAAGCTGGGCTTCACCCCCAAGCGCACCATGATGATCGCCCAGCAGCTTTATGAGGGAGTGGATGTAGCAGGAGAGGGGACTTTGGGACTGATCACCTATATGCGTACCGACTCTCTGCGGCTTTCCGATGAAGCCATGGCGGCGGCGGCGGATTTTATCAAAAATCGCTATGGAAATCCCTATTATTACGGAAAATTCCATGTTTTCAAAACAAAGAGCGGGGCGCAGGACGCGCACGAAGCCATCCGTCCCACCCATGTGGAGCTGGATCCGGAGGGAATTCGGGGCAGTCTGACCCCCGACCAGTATCGGCTGTATAAGCTGATTTGGAGCCGTTTTCTGGCGTCCCAGATGGCGAACGCCGTCTTTGATACGGTGTCCATCGACACCGAATGTGCCGGTCATGTGTTCCGCTCCAGTCACCAGAGTATGCGCTTCCCCGGCTTTATCGCCGTTTATGAGGAGGGGCGGGACGAGGAGAGCGAAAAGCTTGACACCCCTCTGCCTGATTTGCAGGCGGGGGAAAAGGCGGTTCCCTCTCAGATGAAAAAGGAGCAGCATTTCACCCAGCCTCCCGCCCGCTATACCGAGGCAAGCCTTGTCAAAGCCATGGAAGAAAAGGGCGTTGGCCGCCCCTCCACCTATGCCGCCACGGTTTCCGTCATTCAGGACAGGGAATATGTGGTCAAGGAGGACAAACGGCTGGCTCCCACCGCTCTGGGCGAAATCGTCACCGGACTGATGATGGAGCGGTTCAACGACATCATCGATGTCGAATTCACCGCCAACATGGAAAATCGGCTGGACGAGGTGGAGGCGGGCAAGCAGAACTGGAAAGCCCTGCTTGCGGATTTCTATCAGGATTTCCACAGGGAGATGGAGGAAGCGGAAACCGCCATGGAGGGCGTTCGCCTGAAAGTCCCCGAGGAGGAAACTGACGAAATCTGCGAGCTGTGCGGCAGAAATATGGTCATAAAAATGGGTCGTTACGGCAAATTTTTGGCCTGTCCGGGGTTCCCTGAGTGCAAAAATGCGAAACCTCTGGTGGAGCATATGCCCGGACGCTGCCCCAAGTGCGGCAGCGGAATGCTCAAGCGGAAATCCAAGCGCGGCTTTGCTTACTATGCCTGCGAGCGGGGCGCGGAATGCGGCTTTATGAGCTGGGACGTTCCCACCGCCGAGGACTGTCCGGAATGCGGGCAAACCC
>X285_Short_beaked_Echidna__coassemble_579_pt1 | contig 14306 bp, 14 predicted proteins | sample X285_Short_beaked_Echidna__metabat2_high_PE_017 | metagenome-assembled genome bin X285_Short_beaked_Echidna | reverse complement strand
AATGAAACCTATGTGCGGCTTTTGCAGAGCATCACTCCGGCGGACGCGCTGACCGGCGTGGTGGATGTCCTCCATGCCCTGAAAGACGGCGGCACAAAAATCGCTGTCGGCAGTTCCTCAAAAAACACCAAGCATATTTTGGGAAAATTGGGACTGCTGGAGCTGTTTGACGCCATTGCCGACGGCACGGATATCACCCATTCCAAACCCCATCAGGAGGTATTTCTGTGCGCGGCGAAAAAGCTGGGGCTTGCGCCCGCGCTGTGTGCCGTGGTTGAGGACGCGTCCGCCGGAATTCAGGCGGCAAAGGCGGCGGGAATGCTGGCGGTGGGCTTCGGCGGCGATGCCTGCACCGATCCCGATGCCGATGCGGTCATCTCCCACCCCTCCGAGCTTCTCGATTTGGTGAGAAAACAGTCAAAACCGTCTCGGAAATGATATGTCCCCCCCATTACCGGACATCCGGCAGAGGGGGGATTTTCATGCCGTGCAGTTATGAGTTTAAGAGAAAAGTTTTGCGATTACAAACCGCAAAACTTTTGCATTTCATCCGATTTTGCGGATACGGTCGGAAATTGCAGAAAAAATTCCCGACGGGAATTCCGTCGGGACATATGTTCACGCGTCTGCGGATTTTTTGCGGTTATACAGCTTGGCAAGTCCCCCCTCGCCGGTTTCCCGAAAACGGTGGTTCAGGTTCACGCCGGTTTCTTTCATGGCGCGGCACACCATGTCATAGCTGATATTTCGGGAGCCGGTGAGGAAGTAGCTGAGGTTGCAGGCGTTCATGGCGCGCATGGCGGCGACAGCATTGCGCTCGATGCAGGGAATCTGCACCAGACCGCAGACGGGGTCGCAGGTCAGACCCAGATGATGCTCCATGGCAACCTCGGCGGCATATTCCACCTGATCCAAATCCTGATTATACAGCTCCGCCAGAGCCGCCGCCGCCATGGAACAGGCTGTGCCGATTTCCGCCTGACAGCCGCATTCCGCGCCGGAAATCGAGGCGTTTTGCTTGGTCAGGTTGCCGATGATGCCGGCGGTTGCCAGTCCCCGAAGGATTTGCGCGTCGGAAAAACCTCTGGTGACTTGGGCGTATTTCAGCACCGCAGGCAGAACCCCGCAGGCACCGCAGGTAGGAGCTGTGACTACCGTGCCGTTGTCCGCATTCTGCTCGGCAACCGCATAGGCGTAGGCGGCGATCATCTGAAATTCCTTCATCGCCGGAATATCGTCCTTGGGCACCTGCTCGTAGAGATATTTCGCCTTCCGCTGAACGTTCAGTCCTCCGGGCAGAACACCGGTGCGGCTCAGACCCTCGTCGATGGCGTTTTTCATGGTCTGCCAGACGTCCGTCAGGAAGTCCCAAATTTCCGGCCCCTCGTTCAGCTCCACATATTCGGAAAGGGTTCCCACATACCGCCATTTGCAGAAATCCGCGATTTCCGCAAAGGAATGTTCAATGTATACGTCCTCCTGCGCCGTATCCTGCTGACCGGCAAAGCGGATATCCCCGCCGCCGACGGATTCAAACCGCAGGCGATGGATTTCCTCCCCGTTTTTCAGGGCGATGAAGTCCATGGTGTTGGGGTGGGCGGCGGGAAGCACCTCTTTGGAAAACACGATTTCCGTGGGCAGGGGGGAGAGAACCTCCCGCAGAACCCGATCGGTGCCGTGCCCCACGCCGGTCTTGCTCAGAGAACCGTAGAGGATCACCCGAAAAGCGTCTGCGTCCGGATGGGCACTCCTAAAATATTGAGCGGCTCGCTCAGGTCCCATGGTGTGAGAGGAGGAGGGACCTTTGCCGATTTTGTAAATTTCTCGGATGGATTTCATGGAAATACCCCCGTATCTTGGTTTTCATGCAGTATAACAGATTTTCAGCCAAAATACAATGGGTTTCCCGAAAAAATCCCCTAACCCTCGGAACGCAGAGCCTCCAAACTCAGCTCCCCCGCCAGCTTGAACAGAACATCGCACAGCACCTGCTCCAGCGGCAGACCCGCCGCTTGGGCGACACGGGCATAGAACAGTGCCACATCCGGCGATAATTTCAGCTTGACCTCCATGAAAATCACCTCCTTTTGGAAAATAACTGTGGCGAAATCGCCGAAATGTGCTATGATAGGGAAAATCGGGCTGTACCTTTTAAGGAGGTAGTTTCATGAAAAAGGAAGTTGCCGTCTATTTTGCGGGCTGGCATTTGGAGCGGAAGGATTCACGGGGCGCAGAGGTCTGCACGATCCCGTGGGAGCGGGTGAGCTGTATCAACCATGCGTTTTGGATGGCGGAGCCCGCGGAAAATCCGGAGGAAACCACGTTCGACAGGCGCGCGGCGGGAAAACCGCCGCGGACGGATTTTCGGGTGACGTCCATGCAGCCGTATTCGGATTTCGGCGCAGAGGAGCCAAGCACCTTGGCACCCGAACTGCCCCAAAACCATTTCGCTCAGTATGCGCATTTTGCGAAAATCTATTCCGATGTGCGGATTTTGCTGTCCGTGGGCGGATGGACGAGAAGCGGATTTTTCTCGGAAATGGCGTATACGCCCGAGGGGCGGGAATCCTTTGCGGAAAGCTGCATGGATATTTTGGCGGCGCACCCGTGGCTTTCCGGCATCGACATCGACTGGGAATACTTCGGCGGCGGCGTGAACGGTCCCCGCCTGCCCGCAGACGAGGATGACCAAGGCTGCCCCGTTTGGGGAACGGCGGCGGAGGACAGCGAAAATTTCGCCGCAGTGATGGGGCTTTTGCGGGAGAAAACGGATAAAATCTACGGCAAGGGGGTCAAAAAACTCACCGCCTGCGCCGGAGCGTCTACCACGGAGGTTCTGCCTGTGCAGAATTGGAGCCTTGCAGAGCCGTATCTCGACATGGTGAACATCATGACCTATGACATGGCAGGCCCATGGAACGGCGTTGCCGGTCATGCCGGCACGATTTTTCATGCGAGGAACGCCGTGGCGTACCTCCGCGAAAACCAAGGCATTCCCTACCGAAAAATTTCCATCGGCTCACCGCTGTACGGCAAGGATTTCCGCCTGCTGGAAATTCCCGCCGACGGCAGCCCCATCGGCAAGCCTACGGAACCGACCCCGCCTGCCGGAAGCAGTGTGACCCAAGAGATTTTGCAGAAATGGGAAACCGCAGGAAACGGCTGGCACCCCGTTTTTGACGAAACGGCGCGGGGAGCCTATCTGTGGAACGACGACGAAGCCTCCCCCTACGGGCGGTGGTTCCTGTCCTATGAAACGGAAACTACCTTGCAGGATAAGCTGGATTTCATTCGGCAGCAGGGGCTTGGGGGCATCATCATGTGGGAATGTGCGCAGGATGCGCCGCGCTTTCTCCGAATCCGCCAAACGGCGGAAAACCTGCTCAGGGAATGAGAAAAATTATTCCCGATTTTTCTTCTCCATCCTATGCAAACCCTTGACAATGGTGCTATAATGGATGTTACAAAATCGGATATTTATGAGAGGATGAAATATATGGCAAAAGAGAAAAAGGTCGAACAGATCACCGACATGGAGGTGGACTTTGCCCAGTGGTTTACCGATGTGTGCAAGAAAGCGCAGCTTATCGATTATTCCTCCATCAAGGGCGTGTTCATTTACCGTCCCTATGGCTATGCCATCTGGGAAAATATGCAGCAGGTGCTGGATAAGGAATTCAAAAAGCAGGGCGTGGAGAATGTGTATATGCCCATGCTGATCCCCGAATCTCTGCTCCAAAAGGAAAAGGACCATGTGGACGGCTTTGCACCCGAGTGCGCATGGGTCACCATGGGCGGCAACGAGAAACTGGAGGAGCGGTTCTGCATCCGTCCCACCTCGGAAACGCTGTTCTGCGACCACTTTAAGGATGTGGTGCAGTCCCATCGCGATCTGCCGCTGAAATATAACCAGTGGTGCAGCGTTCTGCGTTGGGAGAAAACCTCCCGTCCGTTCCTGCGCCATCGGGAATTTCTGTGGCAGGAGGGGCATACCATCCATGCCACTGCGGAGGAAGCCGAGGGCTTCACCCAGCAGATGCTGAACGTCTATGCCGATTTCTGCGAAAATGTGCTGGCAATGCCGGTCACACGGGGTCAGAAAACCGAAAAGGAGAAGTTCAACGGCGCAGAGGCAACCTATGCCATCGAGTGCATGATGCACGATCGGAAAGCGTTGCAGGCAGGCACCTCCCACTATTTCGGGGACGGCTTTGCCAAAGCGTTCGATATTGCCTTTACCGACAAAAATAACCGTAGAGTTGCACCCTTTGAAACCTCTTGGGGCGTGTCCACACGGCTCATCGGCGGCATCATCATGACCCACGGCGACAACAACGGTCTGGTTCTGCCCCCCAAGGTCGCGCCCGTTCAGGTGGTCATTCTGCCCGTTGCCCAGCATAAGGTCGGCGTTCTGGACGCGGCGTTCGCCCTGAAGCAGCGGCTGGAAAAAGTCGGTTTTCGGGTAAAAGTGGATGACAGCGACAATTCTATGGGCTGGAAGTGCGCTGAATATGAGATGAAGGGCGTTCCCCTGCGGGTGGAGTGCGGTCCTCGGGATTTGGAAAAGGGCGAGTGCGTGCTGGTTCGCCGGAACGACGGGGAAAAGACCACTGTCAAGTTGGAGAATCTGGCAACTGCAGCTGCCGAGCAGCTGGAGCTGGTGCATCAGGGTATGTATGCCCGTGCCAAGCAGAATCTGGACGAGCATATTTACGAAGCCCATTCCCTCGAAGAAGCCAAGCAGTTGCAGGAGCGCAACGGCGGCTATATCAAAACCATGTGGTGCGGCGAGCTGGACTGCGAAATGAAGATGAAAGAGGTTGCGGGGATGTCCTCCCGCTGCATCCCCTTCCGTCAGGAGCATCTGGGAGATACCTGCGCCTGCTGCGGCAAGCCTGCGAATAAAATGGTCTATTGGGGCGTGGCGTACTAAAATATTCTCTGCCGCGAAAGCCCATATGCAACCGAAATTCGACGGTTTACGGGCATCCGGCTGACTTAGAAAACTACCGCCCCCTAGGGAGCGGTAGTTTTTGACTATATAACATTTTGTATACGGGCAAGTCGGGCACTCCGTACGGATACGATGCAACAACCGGAAGCAGCAGAGTCGGAATCGGCGGAGGAGATAGGTGCAGAACGGCGAAGAGAAAATTGACCGCAGTAAAACGGGAAAATTCACAAAAAAAGCATAAGCAAGCGCGGCTTGCCTAAATGCAAGCCGCAAGTGGTTTACATTTATGAGAATTTGCATGATAATATAAATAATATGGAGATGAGAATATGAGTTTAGCAGAGAGGCTGGCTTCTTTACGAAGAAAAAAAGGAATGACTCAAATGGAGCTTGCGGAGAAGCTGAAGGTTTCCCGACAGGCGATATCCGGATGGGAGGTTGGCTCCTCGACTCCCAATATGGATAACCTGAAAGCCTTAAGCGAGTTGTATGGGGTCTCCATAGATGATTTACTGACAAATGATACCGGCACTTATTTTGAAAGCAATGAAAATCGAGGACAGAAACAGAATGTAAAAACGGCTCTCAATCAGCATTCGGTAATTTGGGTGAGCATTCTGGCCATATTGCTGGCGGTTGGCATTGCAATTTATTCGGCAGCCGTGAAGAAGGACGAACAGAAATCGGTGATACCAATCGGAGAGATGGAAAGCGAGGTTGATGACGGTTCTCCGGCAATAACCTTCTCGATTGAGTGATGAAATGTGAAAGGGGGTGATGAAAATGCGTTTGAGAAAAACAATCTGTATGGTTTTAACGTGTGTGCTGTTTGTCGGTACGATCACACTCCCGAGCTACGCCCTCAAAGCAGAGAAAAACGCTCCGGAAAACATCGCGATGAATCTCGCAGATTCCCGTGCAACCGGATCGTTTCGCATGACGATTCCTGCGAAATCGAAAGCAGCGGCAGACAGCAGTTTTCCGATGGCTGCCGGTGAAACTGTAACCATTAAGGCTTCCTATTCACCGTTTCCTGCAAGTGTAGATTTTGGGCTGGTTGCTCCGAGCGGAAAATTTTACTTTTTCAACATTACGAACGGCAATATTGATAAGACCGTTCAGGTTGAAGAAAGCGGAAAGTACATTTTTCAGGTGAGAAACAACGCAGACACAGAGGTACAGGTTTTAGGCTTTGTCAGCTACTGATTTGGAGGGATAAACCTATGAAATTTATGAAAAAATGGATATCGCTTATGTTGCCGATTGCATTGATCTTATCAATGTCTACGGTCGCTTTCGCAGCAGAGGAAACCGACGGAACTGCCGTTGTAAGAACATGGACCAACGATGCGGGGGAGAAAGTGACCGGAATTATTACGATGGGTTCTGATGTACTTGCGGCATGTGTAAACCCGACAGAGGAAAATCAAGCAAGGGGATTCATCACAGGCTCGCGGACGGAGTGCATAATCACCCCATATGCATATGATGAATATCAAGTATCCGACTATATTTATATGCGTATTTTTAATGATAAAAATCAGGCTATCTCAGTATATAAAGTAACAATGACAGGGATGGTTTCAAGAGTAGGCGCGCAGAGTTATATCACATCCATTACTTTTAGCCGTATTTCCGGTGATGTATGCAGTACGCATTATGGAATCAATGGCTGTAATGCAACAGCAATGATAATACACCCGATTGAGGGCTATTTGGATGCCCATATTACGCTGGGTTCGGGGGGTTCATTCGCTATTTATTAGCGGAATTGCGATTTTTAATATCAAAAAACCACCATTTTCTTTTGAAAATGGTGGTTTTCTGTGTCATTTTCTCAAACGATTCCCTGCGCGTTCATCGCCTCTGCGACTTTCAGGAAGCCTGCGATGTTCGCTCCGGCAACATAGTTGCCCTCCATGCCGTACTGCTTGGCGGCACTGTCCAAATTGTGAAAAATATTCACCATGATGCCGTGGAGCTTCTCGTCCACTTCCTCAAACGTCCAGCTCAGCCGCTCGGAATTCTGGCTCATTTCCAGCGCGGAGGTGGCAACGCCGCCGGCGTTGGACGCTTTGCCGGGGCAGAACAGGATACCGCTTTCTTGGAAATAGGCGGTCGCCTCCAAGGAGGTCGGCATATTCGCGCCCTCGGCAACGGCGAAACAGCCGTTTGCAGCCAAGGTTTTCGCATCGTCCAGATTCAGCTCGTTCTGGGTGGCGCAGGGCAGCGCGATATCGCACTTGACCGTCCAGACCCCCTTGCCCTCGTGATATACGCAGTTGGGACGCATTTTTGCGTACTCCGTCAGTCTGGCGCGGCGCACCTGCTTGACGTCAATTAACGCGGCAACGTCGATGCCGTCGGGGTCATAAATCCAGCCCGTAGAGTCGGAGCACGTTACGGGCTTCGCGCCGAGCTGCCAAGCCTTTTCGATGGCATAGGTGGCAACGTTGCCTGCGCCGGATACCGCGATTGTTTTCCCCGCAAGGGCTTTGCCGTTGCATTTCAGCATTTCCTCGGTGAGATACAGCAGTCCGTAGCCGGTGGCTTGGGTTCTGGCAAGGCTGCCGCCGTAGGACAGCCCTTTTCCCGTGAGAACACCCTCGTAAATGTCCCGAATTCGCTTGTACTGCCCGAACAGATAGCCCACTTCCCGCGCGCCCACGCCGATATCTCCGGCGGGAACATCGGTGTCCGCGCCGATATATTTGTATAATTCCGTCATGAAGCTCTGGCAGAACGCCATCACCTCCCGATCGGATTTGCCCTTGGGGTCGAAGTCCGCGCCGCCCTTGCCGCCGCCGATGGGCAGTCCGGTGAGGGAGTTTTTGAAAATCTGCTCAAAGCCGAGGAATTTGATCACGCTGAGGTTCACGGAGGGGTGGAACCGCAGACCGCCCTTGTAGGGTCCGATGGCACTGCTGAACTGCACACGGTAGCCGTTGTTCACCTGCACCTGTCCCTGATCGTCTACCCACGACACACGGAACAAAACGGAGCGTTCGGGGCAGGTCAGCCGCTCCAAAAGCGCGTTGCGGCGATAGGATTCTTCGTTTTTCTCAATGACGACCCGCAGGGATTCCAGAACCTCGGTGACCGCCTGAATAAATTCGGGCTGGTCGGGGTTCTGCGCCTTGACCCGCGCCAATGCTTCATCTACATAACTCATAAACAAATGTCCTCCCTAGAAAGAATTTCGCTGCGGTTTATTGTACCAGATGGGATGGGAAAATACAAGAGGATGCGGGAATTTTTCGGGAAATTATCTTGCTCTGGGCAAAATTTTCTCTTTCAAAACGGAAATCAGGGCGTCCATGTCCTCGGGGGCGGTATCTCGGCAGAGGGAAATGCGGAAAGAACCGTCCATGACCTCCGGCGCGAGGTTCATCGCCGTGAGAACGTGGCTCCGGTGCCCCTTGGCGCAGGCGGAGCCGGCGGAAACGCAGATGCCACAGTCCTGCAAAATGTTGATGGTGTTCTGCGTGGGGACGCCGGGAACGGACAGGCTGAGGATGTGGGGTGCTTCATGGACGCCGTTTACGAGAATTCCGTCCATGGCGGACAAAGCGTCTACCGCTCGGTTCAGAATTTCATGTTCCCGCGCGGTATCCGCTGCAAAGGTTTCGGAAACCGCAGCGCAGGCGGCGGCAAAGCCCATAACGGCGGGGATCGGCTCGGTTCCGCTGCGGTAGCCCCCCTCCTGACCGCCGCCCAAAAGCAGCGGGGGGAAGAATTTGAGCCTTGGGGAAATGTAGAGCGCGCCCGCGCCCTTGGGTCCGTGGATTTTGTGGGAGGAAACGGAAATCAGGTCGGCTCCCAGCGTTTTGGCGGCAAAGGGAATTTTCAGAAATCCCTGCACGGCGTCGGTGTGAAAAACGGCGTCGGGGCAAAGCCTGTGGGTGAGCTTCGCCATGGCGGCGATGGGCATGACGGAGCCGACCTCGTTGTTCACCATCATCACGGACACCAGAACGGTGTCCCTCCGCAAGGCGGCTTTCAGGCTGTCCGCAGAAATGCGCCCGAGGCTGTCCGGCTGCAAATAGGTCACGTCAAAGCCCTGATTTTCCAGTTCTTTCATGCAGTTTAAGACGGCGTGATGCTCGATGGCGGTGGTGACGATGTGTTTTCCGCGCTTGCCCATCCGCTTTGCGGCACCGAAAATCGCCCAGTTGTCCGCCTCGGTTCCGCCGGAGGTGAAAAACACGCGGTCGGGCTCGGCACCCATGGCGGCGGCAGCCTGATGGCGGGCGATGCGCAGACAGCGGGCGGCGTCAATGCCGAATCCGTACAGCGCGCTGGGATTGCCCCAGCTTTTCGTGAGGGCGGCGGTGACTGCCTGCACCGCTTCGGCACAGGGCTTTGTGGTGGCGGAATTGTCCAAATAAATCATAAAATCTCCTGTTTTCTCACTTTCCAACGCAGAAACGTTCAAAAATCCTTGCGGTAATGTCCTCGCGGACGGTGGCTCCCGTGACCTCGCCCATGGCGTCCATCGCCTGCTCCACATCCGTCAGCACCGCGTCCGGCGTCAGCCCCAAGGCAAGTCCCTGCATGGCGCGGAGCATGGCTTCATAAGCGCGGCGACAGGCGTCAAATTGACGGGGATTGGTGAGGACGGAGCCGTCGCAGGGGATGGAGCCGGAAAACAGGGTATCCGCCAAATCTCCGAGCCGGTCAAGTCCCTCGCCTGTTTTGGCGCAGATGGGAATTACGTTCAAAAACGGCAGATCGGCGGGGACAACGGCGTTTCCCAAGTCGGATTTGTTGATGAGAGCCACGGCGTTTTCTCGGTCGGCGCACAGGTCGATGATGGCTTCGTCCTCCTCGGTCAGAGGCGCGGAGCCGTCGCAGACGAACAAAATCAGGTCGGCGTTTTCCACCGCGTCCCGACTTCGCTGAACGCCGATGGCTTCCACGGTGTCGGCGGTTTCCCGAATGCCGGCGGTATCTATGAGCCGCAGGCGAACCCCGCCCAGCATGACGGTTTCCTCCACCGTGTCGCGTGTGGTGCCGGGAATTTCGGTGACGATACACCGCTCAAACCCCGCAAGGGCGTTGAGCAGGCTGGATTTTCCCACGTTGGGCTTGCCCACAATGGCGGCGGACACGCCCTGCCGCAAAATCCGCCCTTGCCCGTAGGTTTTCAGAAGAGCGTACAGAGCCTTGGCGTTGCCGCGCAGAGTGCCGCTGTAATTTTCCAGCCCGAAATCCTCGATATCCTCGTCGGGATAGTCCAAAACCGCATGAAAATGACTGCAAAGGTTCACCAAATCGTCGTAAATGGGAGCCAGCTTTTTTTGCAGAACGCCTCCTACCTGACCGGCTGCATTGGCGGCGGCGTCGGCGGTTTCCGCTTCAATCAGGTCTATGACCGCCTCCGCTTGGGTGAGCTTCAGCTTTCCGTTTAGGAATGCCCGCTTTGTAAATTCTCCGCGGCGGGCAGGCTTGGCTCCTGCCAAATACAGCGCGTCCAGACCGGCGGCTAAGACGGCGGGAGAGCCGTGGCAGTGAAATTCCACGGTGTTTTCGCCGGTGTAGCTGTTGGGACTGCGGGAAACCACCGCCATGCCTTGGTCGATGACCCGACCCTCTCGGTCATGGAGGGTGCCCAGCAGCAGTTTTCGATCGGGCGCGTCACAGAGGGACTTCCCGTGATTGAGCGTGAATACCTTGTCGGCAACGGCGATGCAGTCCTCTCCGGACAGGCGGAGAATGCCGATGGCGCAGACTTGGTTGCCGGTAGAAACGGCGGCGATGGTATGGGACATGGAGAAAACTCCTTTATTCTATAGATTTTCGGATAAAAATTTCAGCGGGTCGCCGGAGCCTGCGATAAAGTGCATGAGCATATAGGCACAGGGCAGTGCTAAGTTTTCCTCCCGCAGAATGCGCCTGCATTCCGCGCGGTCGGCAAGAACCACCTGAATTTCCTCCGATTTTTCCTGATGACAGCTCGTAGGTTCGCCGCTGCAATAGCCGAACACCATGCCGCAGCTTTCGTCGGTCATGCCCACGGTCATGAAAAAGGGCTTGGAACAGCATCCGGACTCCACGGGCGTGAAGGTCAGGCCGGTTTCCTCGTACATTTCCCGAATGCCGGATTGCACCAGACTCTCTCCCGACTCCACCAGTCCTGCGGGAAATTCGTAGACAAAGCCGCCCACGGGAAAGCGGTACTGGCGAATCAGCACCACTTTGTCCTTATCCTCCCCGTAAACGCCGTATAAAATCACGCCGTCGGGGTTATTTTCGTGCGTGACCGCCTTCAATTTGGCAGGGTCGGAAATGCGGGACGCCATATTGTAGGGCATGGTGCTGCCGTCCCGACAGACGGCGTCCAGCTCATAGTAGCTTAAAAACCGTGTGCCGACTTTTTTCTCGATTTTTCCGATATGGCTCATGGTGCATATCCTCCCGAAAAGTTTCTTTCTCTCATTATAACAATGAAACGGAAAAATTGCAATTCCTATCCGCATATTCCTTGCCTTTTCGGGAATACTGTCCCGAGGTGAAATCTATGACCGATGCCGAAATCCGCAGTCTGTTTGGAAATTCCGGAGATTTCATTGCCCGAGAGCTGAGCTGCGGCGGGCAGACAATTTATGCCTATGCCGTTGACGGGCTGGTTTCCGGCTCGGAAATGTCCGATTACATTTTGAAACCCATCTCCGAAAATCTTCGCGGGGACACCATGGAGGAGCTTTACGAAGCGGCACTGCGCGGCGCGGTGTATAACAGTGCGGCAGACCCTTGTGAAAGCTTGGAAAACGCCGCGCTGAAGCTGGTCAACGGCTTTTGCGTGGTGCTGTTTCCGGACGCGGGGGCCATTGGATTTGAAATCCGCAGCGGCGTCCGCCGAACTCCCTCGCCACCGGAGGTGGAAAACACCGTCAAGGGAGCCAAGGACGCGTTTGTGGAAACCATCCGCACCAATACCGCCCTGATTCGGCGGCATCTGCGCAGTCCCGACCTGCGGTTTTCCGAAAGTCAGGTGGGGCGGCGAAGCCGAACAAATGTGGCGGTGGTGTCCATCGACGGCATCACCGACCCCTCTCTGGTTCAGCGTATGGAGGAACGGCTGAAATCCGTGGATATTGACGGTCTGCTATCCCCCTCTGCGGTGGAGGAATACGTCACCGGCTCTCGGGCAACGGCGTTTCCCCTCCTGCAATATACCGAGCGGGCGGATAAATTCGGTCAGGGACTGCTCGACGGACGGGTGGGTCTGCTGGTGGACGGTCTGCCGCTGGGCTATTTGGCTCCCACGGACTTGGGATATTTGATGGACAGTCCGGAGGATCGCAGTCGGGACTATATTTCCGCCTCCTGCATCCGCTGCCTGCGGTATGCCGCATTGCTTCTGAGCCTGCTGCTCCCTGCGTTTTATATTGCCATGGCGACCTTTCATCCGGAAATGATTCCCCTTCCTCTGCTTCGTGCCATCATCGACAGCAAAGCGGCGGTGCCGTTTTCCGCAACGGCGGAGGTGCTGGGGCTTCTGGCGGCGTTTGAGCTTTTGCAGGAATCCGGCATCCATTTGCCCCAAGCCATCGGGCAGTCGGTGTCCACCATCGGCGGCATCGTGGTGGGAACCGCGGCGGTGGAGGCGGGGCTGATTTCGCCTGCGGCTCTGATTGTGGTGAGTGTCGCCGGTGTCTGCGGATTTGCCTTGCCCAATCGGGATCTGGCGGAGGGCATTCGGGTGTGGCGGTTTGCCATCGCTTTTTTGGGAGCGTTTGCGGGTCTGTTCGGCATGACGGCGGGACTGATTTTGCTGGTGAATCACCTTTCCGGACTGGAGTGTCTGGGAATGCCTTTTCTGGCACCCTTTGACGGCGGGGAAAAGGCAAAAGTGCTTCGCCCGCGGCTGAAATTTCAAAAATGGCGCAATCTGCGCCTTCACCCGCAGGATGGGAGGAACCAAAAATGAAACGCTGGCTGGCTGTCTTGGCGGGGATCTCTCTGGCAATTTTTCTTCCTCCGACGGAAAAAACGGAAATTTCCGACCTGTGCCCCGTGGAGCTTCTTTCTATATATAGAGAGGAGGGGATGCTGTGGGTGGAAACGGATACCGGTAGTGTAGGTCGGGGCAAGAATCTGACAGCCGCCCTGACGGAGCTGGAGGAAACCGCATCGGGGAAGATTTTTCTGGATACGGCGGATTATGTGCTGGTGACGGCGGCGACCAAGGACGTTTTGCCGGAGCTGAAAAAACGTCTGCGGCCGGCGACGGAGATCGTTCAGGTGTGCGGTGAGGTCGATTCTCGGGCGGCTGCGGATTTTTTATCCGTTCACAAAGCGGGGCTTGCACTGAAAGATTGTCAGCGGGGAACAGAATTGCCCCGCCTGATCGTGAAAGGGGGACGCTATTACCTTGCAAAGTGAGAAACAAGGGAACGCCTCCCTGTGGCTGCCTGCGGCGATGGCGGCTCCCTTGGCGCAAACGGCGGCGGACGGTTCTTTGCCGGCGGTGCTGGCGGTGGGCGCGGTCTGCTTGGGAATTTGCCGCTGCTTGGAGCGGCTGGATGCCCGACCGAGCCTGTGGCTTTGGGCGGTGCAGTGGTTTTGGCTGTCGCCGGTTCTGGCGGAATTTCTTCGCTGGACGACGTATTGCTGGACAACGCATGAGGACAAATTCGGCGTTCCACTGATTTTGCTGGCTTTGGCGGCATGGCTTGCGGCAAAGGGGCAGTCCCGAGCCGATCGGGCGTGCAGCGTCCTGTTTTGGCTTTTGGCGTTCCTCTTTGGGGCGGTGCTGCTGTCCGGTGTCAGGGAAGTGGAATTTCGGAATTTGTACCCGCAGTGGCGGCTGGAAAACGCCGATTTGGCGATGGTTTTTCTGATTCCCGCCATGGGGCTGAGCCTGAAAAGCAAACCGACCGGCGGCAAACTCCGTATTTTGGTGTTTTCCTTGGCAACGGCGGCGGTGACCATCGGCGTTCTGGGAAGCTCTGCGGCGAAAGATGCGGACTGCGCCTTTTATGAGCTGAGCCGCAGCATTTCTCTGCTCGGCGTGGCCGACCGATTTGAAAGTCTGGTGGCGGCAGGGATGACTTTGGGCTATTTCGTCCTGCTGACCTACCTGCTTTCCGCCTGTCGGGAGGGCGCGGAGCAGATTCGCGGCGGAAAAGGCGCGTGGGGCGTGTGGAGCAACGCCGCCCTGACCGCCGTCTGGTTTTTGCTGGATTTTCGGCTTTCCGGCACGGTGCTGACAATGGGAAGCCTGCTGACTTGGGCTGTTTTGCCCGCGCTGAACTGCCTGCAAAGAAATTTACAAAAATTTGAAAAAACCTCTTGACAAAAGGGGAAAGAGGTGGTAACATATGCAAGCTGTCTGCGAGAGCGAGCT
>X285_Short_beaked_Echidna__coassemble_575_pt1 | contig 14437 bp, 12 predicted proteins | sample X285_Short_beaked_Echidna__metabat2_high_PE_017 | metagenome-assembled genome bin X285_Short_beaked_Echidna | reverse complement strand
GAATAGAGGGTTGTGGATTTTTGAGTGGTTGACATAAAAATTTCTCCTTTCATGCAGCGACGGCGGCACAGCACCGCCCCACGAATCCATGAAAACAAAAACACCCCTCGCGGCAAAAAGCCGAAAGGGGAGCACAGATCATGGAATACGGTGGGAAACGGTGACGAATTATCAGCCGACCATCTGCCCGACCGAGTATCGTTGCTACATAAAGGAGGTAAATCCGTTTATGGCGCAGCGGGTGCGGATACCCTATCGCAGACAACGTCCTTCGTCTGTCACACAACTCCCCATCTTGACAGCACTTCACGCAGGGTTTCCTACTCTGTTCGCGTTTACTATACACGATTTGCAGGCGATTGTAAATAGATTTTTTGAAAATTGTGGAAATTTTTATCACAACGGGGAATTTTACGAGATTTTCTTTGACGGGAACCGCATCCTCTGCTATAATGGTAAATTGAAAAAATAGGGGGCGAATGCCCTTTTTGGAGGATATACACCATGAGAATGAGAAAAATGCGCAATCTGGAACCCAGAACCGAAAAATGCGCCGCCTACCGCGTTGCACAGCCGGAAAGCCTGAAAGGCAGCTGGCGTACCCTGAAGCCCGACTGCACCGCCCTGTGGGTGGAGGTGGGCTGCGGCAAGGGAAAATTCACCGCCGAAACCGCCGAGGCAAACCCAGACGTTCTGCTGATCGCCGTGGAGCGATGCCGTGAGGCGATGGTGGTGGCGATGGAAAAAGCGCAGGCGATGGGGCTGAAAAACGTGTTTTACATTGATATGGACGTTGCGAGTATTGAGGAAATTTTCGCGCCGGAGGAAATTGACCGTCTGTTCATCAACTTCCCCGACCCTTGGCCCAGAAAGAAAAACGCAAAACGCCGCCTGACCCATCGGGGATTTTTGGACAAATACTGCCGCGTGGTACGAAAAGGCGGGGAATTCCACTTCAAAACCGACAACGCGCCGCTGTTCGAGTTCAGCACGGAGGAATTTGCCGCCTGCGGTCTGGAAGTGAAAAATCTCACCCGCAATCTCCACGAAAACGGCGTGGTGGGCATTATGACGGGCTACGAGGAAAAATTCTACGCCCTCGGCACCCCCATCAACCGCTGCGAGGTGGTGTGCAAGCCCTTTGTCCTGCCCAAAGAGGAGAAGAAAACGGCGCAGGAAGATGAATGATCCCGTCTGTTTCGGAAAGGGGAACGCTGTCATGAGTTATTATGGAGGAGCCTGCGACGTCGCGGTAATCGGCGCGGGTCATGCAGGCATCGAAGCGGCACTTGCCGCCGCAAGACTGGGGATGCACACCATCCTCTTTACCATCAATCTGGACGCCGTGGGCAATATGCCCTGCAATCCCGCCATCGGCGGCACCGGCAAGGGGCATCTTGTTCGGGAGCTGGACGCGCTGGGAGGCGAAATGGGCTTGGCGGCAGACCATAGCTGTATCCAGTATCGGATGCTGAATCGGGGCAAGGGCCCCGCAGTTCACTCCCTCCGCGCGCAGGCCGATCGGAGAAAATACCAGCAGTACATGAAGCACACGCTGGAATTGCAGGAAAATTTGGAGCTTAAACAGGCGCAGATCGTGGAAATCCTCACGGAAAACGGGGCGGTTTCCGGTGTGCGCACCCTGCTTGGGGCGGAATACGCCTGCAAAGCCACAGTCATCGCCACGGGAACGTACTTGGACAGCACCGTCATCATCGGGGAAAATGTGATTTCCTCGGGACCGGACGGGATGCACCCCAGCGTGGGACTGGCGGACAATCTGCGAAAGCTGGGTCTGCCCCTGCGGCGGTTCAAGACGGGAACGCCCCCCAGAATCAACCGCAGGAGCATTGATTTTTCCCAAATGGAATTACAGAGCGGAGACGAAACCGCGGAGCCTTTTTCGTTCCGCACCGAGCATCGGGTGAACAACTCCGCCGTGTGCTATCTCACCTACACCAACGCCCAAACACACGCCGTAATTCGGGAGAATCTGCACCGCAGCCCCATCTACGACGGCACCATTTCGGGTGTGGGACCTCGGTACTGCCCCAGCATTGAAACAAAAATCGTCCGCTTTGCCGACAAGCCGCGGCATCAGCTTTTCATTGAGCCATGCGGACTGGACACGGAGGAAATGTATATTCAGGGCTTTTCCTCCAGCTTGCCGGAGGATGTGCAGATCGCCATGATGCGCACCGTTACAGGGCTGGAACAGGCGGAAATGATGCGCCCCGCCTACGCCATCGAATACGAGTGCATCGACCCCACGCAGCTTTTGCCCACGCTGGAAACCAAGGCGGTATCGGGGCTTTACGGCGCGGGACAGTTCAACGGAACATCGGGATATGAAGAAGCGGCGGTGCAGGGGCTGATCGCAGGGGTGAATGCGGCGCGGAGGCTGAAAGGTCAGCCGCCCCTGATCCTCACCCGCGACACCGGCTACATCGGCACCCTCATTGACGATTTGGTGACAAAGGGGACGCAGGAGCCCTACCGCATTATGACCAGCCGGAGCGAGTATCGTCTGCTTCATCGGCAGGACAACGCCGATCGGCGGCTGACCGCCATCGGGGCGGAAATCGGGCTGGTTTCTCAGGAGCGGCTTCGGGAGGTAGAGGAAAAGTATGCTGCCATTGACAGGGAGATTCGGCGGCTCGAATCCGGCGGCACGGCAGGCTCTGCGGAACTGAACGCCATGCTGGAAAAGCGGGGCTCCGCTCCGGTGGCAAACTCCGTTCGGCTGATCGACCTGCTTCGCCGCCCGCAGGTGGGCTATGCCGACATCGCGCCCTTTGACCCGAATAGGCCGGAGCTGCCTGCTGCCGTAACCGAGGCGGTGGAGATTCAGACCAAGTATGCCGGATATCTTGCCCGCCAGATGCGGCAGGTGGAGGAATTTAAGCGGGAGGAATCCCGCCATTTGCCGGAGAATTTGGATTACCGCGCTATTGCCGGACTTCGGCTGGAGGCACAGGAAAAGCTGGCGCAGATTCGCCCCGTGTCCATCGGGCAGGCGGGCAGAATTTCCGGCGTCAGTCCGGCGGATATTGCGGTTCTGCTGATTTATTTGGAACAAAAACAGGCGGGGCGCATAGGATAGTCGGAGGCGATTTTTTTGGCGATTGTGAAAACCGATGTTCCCATGACCGCCGCCCTGTGCGAAGAAACGATTTCGGAGCTGGCGGCGAGATACCCCGCCCTGAACGCCGAGGTGCTGACCGACACGGCGTTCGGTCGGTCGGTATGGACGCTGGGCATCGGAACCGGAGAGCGCAGGGTGCTGTATACCGCCGCGCACCATGCAAACGAGTGGATCACCGCCCCCATTCTTCTGAAATTCATGGAGGAGCTGGCGCAGGCGGCGCAGGACGGCGGAACCATTTACGGTGTAAAAGCGGAAAATATTCTCAAAGCGGCAACCATTGTCACCGTGCCGATGGTGAACCCCGACGGGGTGGATTTGGTGACGGGAGCCATTGAAACCGGCACACTCGAATATACCCTCGCCGCCGGAATCGGGGATTCTTTTCCGAACATTCCCTTTCCCGATGGATGGAAAGCCAATTTGCTGGGGGTTGACCTGAATTTGCAGTACCCCGCCGGATGGCTGCAGGCACGGGAAATCAAATTTGCGCAGGGCTATGACCGTCCCGCACCCCGAGATTTCGTGGGACGCGCGCCCCTGAATCAGCGCGAGAGCATCGCGCTGGCGAATTTGACGGAAGAATTTGACCCGACTCTGGTGCTGGCGTACCACACCCAAGGGGAGGTCATTTACTGGCAGTTTCGGGATTACGAGGTGACGGGGGCGAGAGCCTTGGGGGAGGAATTTGCAAGGCTCAGCGGCTACGCTTTGGAGGAAACCCCGTATGCGTCCTCCTTTGCCGGATACAAGGACTGGTTTATTCAGCAGTGGCGCAGACCCGGCTACACCATCGAGGTCGGTCGGGGGGAAAATCCGCTGCCCATCGAACAGTTCGACGAGATTTACGAGAAAAACCTAGGAATCTTGGTGACAGCCGCACTGGGCTTGCCAAGCTGAGAGAGATACACAAAGGAGGACAACATGGTCGTATTTTTTGACATAGATGGCACCATTGTGGACGACGCCAGCCAGATTCTGCCGGAATCTGCGGTTCGCGCCGTGGAAAAGCTGAAAGAAAACGGGCATCTGGCGGTGGTGAACACCGGCCGGCCCTTCAGCCACATCGACCCGCGGGTGCGGGCGATGGCGTTCGGCGGGTGGATCTGCGGCTGCGGCATGGAAATTCAGCTCAGCGGGCAGACCCTCTCCGCCCGTCACCCCGCTCCGGAGCTGTGCCGCTATGTGCGGGACACGGTTCGGGCGTGTAAAATGCAGGTGCTGTACGAAACTGCCGAGGGGGAAATCCTCACCGACGGCGTTTTCTCCGTCCATCCCGCCGCTGTGGGGGAGGCGGGACGGATGCGGGCAAAGGGCTTCGCGGTTCGGGAAATCGACAGCCAGCCTCAGCCCAGATTTATGAAATTCGTGACCTTTGACGCGCAGGACAGCGAGCGGGAGGAATTTCTTCGGCGGATGGAGCCGTATTTCACCTGCATCGACCGCGGCGGCACCATGCTGGAAATGATGGAAAAGGGATGCACCAAGGCGGGGGGTATGGAGGAGCTTCTGCGGCATCTGGGCATGGCGAAGGCAGACACCCTCGCCATCGGGGACAGCACAAATGACCTGCCCATGTTCCGCGCGGCGGGACACACCGCCTGCATGGGCGGGGGCATGGAGGAGCTGAAAAAAGAGGCGGAGTTCGTCACCGATACGGTGCTCAATGACGGCATTGAGAAGGCGTTGCGGCATTTCGGGCTGATTTGAGGGGATGAATTCATAGCAGGTGCGCCGAACAGGGCGGCGAAATGTAAGTTTTTGCCTGTTATTTTCTGTGTTTCATCCATATAACCGCCATGTTTCGTAACGTTACGGGCGGATATAGAATCCGCCCCTACGATGGTGCGCAGGAACTGACAAAACGTGAGGAAACCGTTAGGTTACGGGCGAACACATAGGTTCGTCCATACGGGGGAACGGATGCGGCGGGCGGAATATTTTGGATTTGTTGCAGGCGCAACTTTTTTTAGGCTACCGCATTGAAAACCCGTGCGGAACGTGCTATAATGTGACGAAATATCAAAAACAAAGGAGAGAGAATCATGATATTCGGGAAACACATCAACCGATATTATCTGCGCTATGCCCATATGCTCCTGCTGGGACTGGGCGCGCTGGTGATGGTGGATTTTATGCAGCTTGAGATACCGGAGATGTATCGGCTGCTGATTAACGGCATGAATCAGGGCTTCGTGATGCAGGACGGAGTGAAAATCCCCTTTGATATGCCCTTTTTGCTGGACAGAATTTGTATGCCCATGGTCGGCATTATTCTCGCCATGGTATTCGGGCGGTTTTTGTGGCGGGTGTGCTTCTTCGGCGCGGCGATTAAGGTGGAAACCGACCTGCGGAATCGGATGTTCGACAACTGCCGCTATCTCAGTCGCGAATACTATCAGGTCAACAAGGTGGGCAGTCTGATGAGCCTGTTCACCAACGATTTGGACACGGTGCAGGAATGCTACGGCTGGGGCATTATGATGTTTCTCGACGCGCTGCTCTTGGGCATTCTCGCCGTGGTGAAAATGTGGAAAATGGACGCGCTGCTCACGCTCCTGTCCCTGATCCCCATGGCGTTCCTGCTGGCGGCGGCAACGGTTGTCGGTCGGTACATGGAGAAAAAGTGGGATTATCGTCAGGAATGCTTCTCCAAACTGTCGGATTTTGCCCAAGAAAGTTTCTCCGGCATTGCGGTCATCAAGGCGTTCGTCAAGGAAGCAAAGGAGCTTTGGGCATTTGAGGAGCTGAATCGGGAAAACGAAAAGGCAAACGTTGACCACACCAAGGCCTCGGTGCTGCTGCGGATTCTGGTGAACCTGTTCGTGGAGAGCGTGATCTGCGTGATTCTGGGCTACGGCGGTTATCTGGTCTACGGCGGGAAATTCAATGCCGGACAGCTTGTGGAATTCATCGGCTACTTTAACGCCGTGGTGTGGCCCATCATGGCGGTGGCGGAGCTGATCGACATGACCTCCCGAGGCAAGGCGTCCCTGACGAGAATCGGGGAGCTGCTGGACGCCGAGAGAACCGTCACCGACCGTCCCGATGCAAAAAATCTGCAAAATGTTCGGGGCGATATCGAGTTTCGGAACCTGACCTTCCGCTATCCCGACGGGGAAAATGACGCGCTGGAAAACATTTCCTTTACCATTCACGCCGGTGAAAACGTCGGCTTGGTGGGCAAAACCGGATCGGGAAAAACCACGCTGGTCGACTTGATTCTGCGGACATACAACGTCCCCGACGGCACAATGTTTATTGACGGGCAGGATGTGAACGATGTGACCATCCGCTCCGTTCGGGACGCCTGCGCCTATGTGCCGCAGGACAACTTCCTGTTCTCCGACACCATCGAGAAGAATATCGCCTTCGGCGTTCCCGGCTATGAACGGGAGGATATCACCGACGCCGCCCGCCTTGCGGATGTGGACAGCAACATCGCCCAGTTTCAGCAGGGGTATGACACCGTGCTGGGCGAGCGGGGCGTGACGGTTTCCGGCGGTCAGAAGCAGAGAATTTCCATTGCCCGCGCGCTGATGAAAAATGCGCCGATCCTGATTCTGGACGACAGCGTTTCCGCCGTGGACACCAAAACCGAGGAGATTATTCTCGAAAATCTCCACGAAACCCGCGCGGGGAAAACCACCATTTTGATTGCCCACCGCATTTCCACCATCGCGCGGATGGACAAGATTCTGTTCATCGACGACGGAAAGCTGACGGCGGCGGGAACGCACGACGAGCTGTACGCATCCAGCCCCGCCTACCGCAAAATGGTGGATTTGCAGAGGCTGGAGGAGGAAGGAGGTGCCTGCAATGGGTGAGTATCTGCCGATTTTAATTGTGGGTGCCATCATCGGTGTGTTCACCGTGATTTTCACCGTTTTGTTTGCGCTGGAAAAGAACAAAAAGGAAACCATGGGCTTTGAACGGAATATGCCCGACGGGGAAATTATCCGCCGCCTGATGCAATATGCGAAGCCATACCGAAAATCCTTTGCCGCGGCACTGGTGATCATGCTGTTTTCCATCGTCTACGACCTGCTGTCTCCGCTGCTGATTGCGGATATTCAGGCACTGGTAAAAGCGGATTTTCAGCTTCGGGAGCTGTATATTCGGGTGGCGGTGTACGCCGGAATTTTGGCGGTGAGCCTGATCTGCACCTATTTTCAGGCGATGATTTTGCAGAAAACCGGTCAGAAAATTCTGTCGAAAATTCGGCAGGACGTGTTCACCCACGTGGAAAGCCTGAGCCATGAGCAGCTCAACAACATCCCCGTGGGCAAGCTGGTGACCCGCGTCAGTAACGACCCCAACGCCATTTCCTATATGTTCACCAACATCTTGGTGACGCTGGTGAAAAATGTGCTGGTGATTTTCGGGGTGCTGGGGGCTATGCTGCTGCTCAACTACACGCTGACCCTGATGGTGCTGTGCTTTGTGCCGTTTGTGGTGCTGTTCACCGTGATTTTTCGCAAATTTTCCCGAAAGGTTCACCGCAGTGTAAACAATGCGACCACGGACATCAACACCTATCTGTCCGAGAATCTGTCCGGCATCAAAATCACCCAGATTTTCAATCAGGAAGATCGGAAAATGGAGGATTTTATCACCCGAAGCAAAAAACTGGAAAAGGCGAAGAAGGCTCGGATGTTCGTGTTCGGCATTTTTCGCCCCATGGTGTATATGCTGTTCGTGTCCTCCAACCTGTGCCTGTTCTATTTGGGGGCAAAGGGCTACATTCAGGACAGAGCCTTTCTTGGGCAGGTCATCACCAGCGAGGTGGTGGTGGCGTTCTATATGTATATTTCCAAATTTTTCAACCCCATACAGACCCTAGCGGAGCAGTTTGATATGCTCCAGCGTTCCTTTGCCTCGGCGGAAAAAATTTTCACCGTTCTGGACATGGTTCCCGAGGTGGTGGACGAGGAGAACGCCATCGAGCTGGAAGAAATTCGGGGGGAGATCGAATTTCGGGATGTGTGGTTCTCCTATAAGCCCGACGAATGGGTACTCAAGGGGGTATCTTTTCATGTGGAACCCAAGCAGACCGTGGCTTTTGTGGGGGCAACCGGCTCCGGAAAGACTACCATTCTCAGCCTGATCTGCCGAAATTACGACATCCAAAAGGGACAGATTTTGATTGACGGCATCGACATCCGCAAAATTAAAATTTCCTCTCTGCGGCGGCACTTCGGGCAGATGTTACAGGATGTGTTCCTGTTTGCAGGAGATATCCGCAGCAACATCGTTCTGCGGGAAGAAAATGTGACGGACGAGGACGTGTGGGAGGCCTGCCGCTATGTCAACGCCGATTCCTTTATCGGCAAGCTGGAGGGCGGGCTGGATGAAATCGTGCGGGAGCGAGGCAACAACTTTTCCGCAGGACAAAGGCAGCTTCTGTCCTTTGCCCGCACCATTTTACACAAGCCCGGCGTGATGATTCTGGACGAGGCGACCGCCAACATCGACACGGAAACGGAAATTCTCATTCAGGACAGCCTTGAAAAGATGAAAAACATCGGCACCATGCTCATTGTTGCTCACCGGCTGAGCACCATCCAACACGCGGATAACATCATTCTCCTGTCCCACGGAGAGATTTTGGAGCAGGGGAGCCATCAGGAGCTGCTTCATAAAAAAGGGCAGTATTACCAGCTTTATACCTTGCAGTACGAAAAGCAGCAGTTGCAGAATATGTAAATGGTTTGGGGGACGATGGAAACATCGTCCTCCAAGTTGTATTCGCGGTTTTTTTGCAACCGTAGGGGACTTATTTAACAGTCCCCTACGGGGGGGGACGGGGGATACGGGGGATACGGCGGAATGGTACGACCATTTTCTACAGGGGGCGGTACATCAGGCAGCGAACGGGGATGGGGAAAACGGGGGCAAAGGATCGGGATATTGCAAAATTTGCGGTTCAGGGCAGAATTTTTGCGAAATACAAAATTTTTCTCTGTAAATTTCACCAAATATCTTGCATTTTTTTCGGCAATGTGCTATATTTCTAAGTTGAAAGAATATGTTATTTTACTTGATATAAAGGAGATCGGGATATGATATCTCAGGATAAAATTCGCAACATTGCCATTATTGCCCACGTTGACCACGGCAAGACCACCTTGGTGGATGAGATGCTGAAACAGGGCGGCATTTATCGGGAAAACCAAGCCACCGTGGATCGGGTCATGGACTCCGGAGATTTGGAGCGGGAGCGCGGCATCACCATTCTGGCGAAGAACACCTCTGTCAGCTACAAGGATTATAAAATCAACATCGTGGACACGCCGGGTCACGCCGACTTCGGCGGCGAGGTGGAGCGTATTCTGAAAATGGTCAACGGCGTTATCCTGCTGGTGGACGCCGCCGAGGGCCCCATGCCCCAGACCCGTTTCGTTCTGCAAAAGGCACTGGAGCTGGGTCACAAGGTCATTGTGGCGGTGAACAAAATCGACAAGCCCGACGCCAGAATTTCCGAAGTCATGGAGGAGGTTCTGGAGCTGCTGCTGGATCTGGACGCCACCGATGAGCAGTTCAATTCTCCCACCGTTTTCTGCTCCGGCCGTCAGGGCACCGCTTCCTACGGCCCCGATGTGGCGGGCACCGACCTGACCCCGCTGTTTGAAACCATTGTGCGCTATATCGACGCACCGCAGGGGGACGATACTGCGCCCTTGCAGCTTCTGGTTTCCTCCATCGACTACAACGAATATGTGGGCAGAATCGCCGTGGGTCGTGTGGAGCGAGGCACCATCAAGGTCAATCAGGAAGTCACCATCTGCGACTACCACGACAAGGACGTGAACAACAAGGGCAAGGTGGTTGCCCTGTACGAATTCGACGGACTGGGCAAGAACCCCATCTCCGAGGCACACGCAGGCGAAATCGTCGCCCTCAGCGGCATGGCGGACATCACCATCGGAAGAACGCTGTGCGCACCCGAGCAGGTGGAGCCGCTGCCTTTTGTGAAAATCAGCGATCCCACCATCGAAATGACCTTCGCCGTCAACGATTCCCCCTTTGCCGGCAAGGAGGGCAAGTACGTTACCTCCCGAAATCTTCGGGATCGTCTGGAAAAAGAGCTTTTGAAAGACGTTTCTCTCCATGTCACCGAGCAGGGCACCGACGCATTCAATGTGGCCGGCCGCGGCGAAATGCACCTGAGCATCCTGATGGAAACCATGCGGCGGGAGGGCTATGAGTTCTCCGTGTCCACCCCGCGCGTACTGACCAAGGTTGTGGACGGCAAGGTCTGCGAGCCTATTGAACGGCTGGTGGCGGACGTTCCCGAGGAATGCATGGGTTCCGTGATTGAAAAAATGGGTCGCCGGAAGGCCGACCTTTTGGGCATGACCCCCATGGGCAGCCGCTATCGTCTGGAATTTATGGTTCCCTCCCGCGGTCTGTTCGGCTATCGCAACGAATTCCTCACCGATACCCGCGGCGAGGGCATCATGTCCTCCGTGCTGGACAGCTACGCGCCCATGAAGGGTGAAATCGAACGCCGTCAGGTGGGCTCCCTCATTGCCCATGAGTCTGGCGAGGCTGTGGGCTACGGGCTTGCCGCCGCTCAGGAGCGCGGCACCCTGTTCATCGGGGCGGGCGTTCCCGTGTATGCCGGTATGGTGGTGGGCATTTGCAGCCGAAACGAGGATATGACCGTCAACGTCTGCAAGCGCAAGCAACTGACCAATATGCGCGCCGCCGGTTCCGATGAGGCTCTGCGACTGACCTCTCCCAGAATTTTCTCCTTGGAGCAGTGCTTGGAATTTTTGGCGGATGATGAGCTGCTGGAATGCACACCCAAGAGCCTGCGCATCCGCAAGCGGGAGCTGGATCACAGCATCCGTATGCGCAACCTTATGAAGAAACGGGCGCAGGAGCAGGAATAACCGAATTTTGCCGCCATCCACCCATCGGGAAAGAGAAACAATATGAAACATACCATTTTGCAGATCGCCGTGGCGGTTCTCACACTGGTGCTGCTGGCGGAAGCCGCGGTCATTGTTCAGGTGGTGCGGGGGGACGAAAACCCCGTGACCCGAATGTTCACGCGGACGGAGCAGACGCAGGCTCCCACCGAGGAAACCGAGGCTCCCACCGCCGCACCCACCGCCGAGGCAACCACACAGCCCCCGACAGAGCCGGAGCCGGAACCGGTGCCGGAGCATTTCACCCTGACCTTTGCGGGGGACTGCACACTGGGCAGCGCGCCCAACAAGTACAATGCGAAATACAGTTTCCTGTGGTTCGTTCAGGACAATTATCAGTATCCGTTTGAAAATGTGTTGGAATATTTTGAAAAGGACGACCTGACCGTGGTGAATCTGGAAAGCACCTTTTTCGACGAAAAGGGCCCCAGCTCGGGAGCCAGATTTACCTTTCGGGGGCCGACGGATTATGTAAACCTGCTCAGCCAAAATTCCGTGGAGGCGGTGTCCTTTGCCAACAATCACACCATGGACTATCGGCAGGCGGGCTACGATTCCACGCTGGAAACCCTGAAAGGGGCGGGTCTGCCCTATGTGGAAAAGGATTCCACCATGCTCATGACCACGCAGAGCGGCTTGACCGTGGGATTTTATGCGGTGGCGTTTGAGCTGGATCAGCCCGCCATGGAAAAGGCCGTGGCAGACCTGCGCGCCCAAGGCGCGGAGGTGGTGGTGGTGTCTGCACACTGGGGGACCGAGGGTTCCTACCGCCCCAAGCAGGCGCAGACCAAATTTGCCCATGCCGCCATTGACGCCGGCGCGGATATCGTCTACGGACACCATCCCCATGTGCTGCAGCCCATCGAGGAATACAACGGCGGCGTTATTTTCTACAGTCTGGGGAATTTCAGCTTCGGCGGAAACAACTACCCGCGGGATTTGGACACCGCGATTTTACAGCAGGAGATCGTTCGGGATGTGGACGGCAGCATTTGTCTGGGCGAGCTGACCGTCATTCCCGCGTCCATCAGCAGTCTGCCCAAGCAGAACGATTTCAAGCCCACGCCCTACGAGCCGGATTCCGACAAGTACAATCGGGTTCTTGCTAAGCTGGACGGAAGCTTCAAGGGCGCAGACTTGGTGCCGACCTACAAATAATCGGAAAAAACCCGCCGCATTTGGGGAGAAAATTTGAAAAAAATGTTGACCTCATCGGCTTTTTCGGTTATAATGGGCTGGCATGACCATTGAGGTCACAGGAATATGTGTTGCTGCGGTCATTTATGACTGTCGAGCATATGAATTTTGACAGGAGGTGTATCCGATATGAAGCGTACCTATCAACCCAGCAATCGCCACCGCGCAAAGGTTCACGGTTTCCGTGAGAGAATGGCTACTTCCAACGGCCGCAAGGTTCTGGCTCGCCGCCGTGCAAAGGGCCGCAAGGTTCTGTCCGCCTGATGCGCAGATCCGTGGGTGAATACAAAACGGAACGAAGCGCGTAAAAGCGAAACGGGAGCTAAAGCGGGGTGAATGGGAAGTTCGCCCCGCTCCCTTTTTAGGGAAGGAAGAAACCATGAAATTTTCCACCAGCTTGAAACAAAATCATATTTTTCGGCGGCTTTATCGGACAAGCGGATATGCCGACGGTTTGCTTGTGCTGTATGCGCGGCGCAACCGCACGGACGTCAGCCGCGTGGGCATCACTGTCAGCAAAAAGCTGGGCAAGGCCCACATTCGCAACCGCACCCGCCGCCGCATTCGGGAGGTCTACCGCCTGAACGAAAGCCTGTTCCTGTCGGGATGGGACATCGTCGTGGTGGCACGGAGCAAAGCCGTGGACGCTCCCTTCGACAAGCTGACGAAAAGCTTCCTGAATCTGGCGAAAAAAGCCGGAATTCTGGCGGAAAATCGGGATTGAGGGTGTTTTTTATGAAAACCCTGTTTTTGGCGTTCATCCGTTTCTATCAGCGTTTTGTTTCCCCTTGTTTTCCGGCTCGCTGCCGGTTTCGACCCACCTGCTCCGCCTATGCCTACGAGGCAATTCAAAAATACGGGGCTGCCAAGGGCGGTCTGCTTGCCGTCAGGCGGCTGGCGCGCTGCCATCCGTTCAGCAAGCGCGGCTGGTACGACCCCGTACCGTGACTTCCACAAAAATGAGGAGGAAAGTCCATGTTTCTCGCATTCAAATTATCCGACATCATCACCATTCCCTTCGGTTATCTGCTGGACTGGCTGTACCGCCTGTGCGGCAACTACGGTGCCGCGCTGATTCTGTTCGCCGTGATTGTGCAGGTGGTTCTGCTGCCCGTCACCGCAAAGTCCAAGCGCAGTATGATGAAAATGTCCCGCCTGACCCCTCGGCTGCAGGTCATTCAAAAGAAGTATGCCGACGATCAGCAGAAGCAGAATGAGGCCATCCAGCAGCTCTATCGGGACGAGGGCGTTTCCATGGGCGGCGGCTGCCTGTGGGGCTTTGTTCCCATGCTCATTCTGCTGCCCCTGTATACCGTGGTTCGTCAGCCTCTGGTATACATGCTCCACGAAAGCCTCGAAACCGCTGAGATGATCGTGGAAACCATTCGTACCGCCAACCCCTCCCTTTTCGGCGGCAACGCCTTCTATGACCAGATGGTGGCGGCGGCGAATATCTCCGAGTATGCCGACGTGATCAAGACCGCAATCCCCAATCTGGGCGCGCACACCTTGGAGGGCATCAATTTCAGTCTGGCGGGCATCAACCTTGGCGCGATCCCCAAATTCAACATTTTCGCCGCCAACTGGGCATGGAACTGGAACAACATCGGCGCATTTCTGGTGGCTCTGCTGTCCGCGGGCAATCAGGTGATCACCATGCTGATTTCCCAGAAGATGAACGACTCCGTCATCACCAGCGACAAGGGCATCAAGGACGAGGAAACCGCCAAGAATTCTCAGGCGGCGCAGAGCAACAAAATTATGATGTGGACCATGCCCCTGATGATGCTGTGGATCGGCTTCACCGTTCCCTGCGCGCTGTCCCTGTACTGGCTCATCGGCGGCGTTGTCAGAACCGTGGAGGACGTGGTTCTCACCAAGCGGTACCGCAAGATTTATGACGCCGAGGACGCGGTTCGTCTGCAAAAGGCACTGGAAGAGGACCGCATTGAGGCGGAAAAGGAGCGGATTCGCGCAGAACGCCGTGCCGCCAACCCCGACGGCATCACCGAAAATACCAGCAAGAAGAAAATGCAGAAAAAGCTGCGCGCCGAGGAAGAAAACGCCAAGGCTGCCGCCGCCCGTGAGTATGCCGCACGAAAGGGCGAAGCGGAGGAGGAGGACAGCGATTGTATGTCCGGCATCCCCAGCCGTCCTT
>X285_Short_beaked_Echidna__coassemble_554_pt1 | contig 15047 bp, 17 predicted proteins | sample X285_Short_beaked_Echidna__metabat2_high_PE_017 | metagenome-assembled genome bin X285_Short_beaked_Echidna | reverse complement strand
GTTTACCCCCAAGGACTGCGTGGAGGCAAGCGGATTTGCTTGGGAGGGGAGCGACTGTCGGTGCATGACCTACATGAGCTGGGACGACCTGAACTACGGCGATGTGACGCTGGCGCTGGAAGTTGGGGCGGATGGATTCTCGGTGCAGACTGCCTGAGTGTTTACAAAAAGTTCATAAAGATGATTCATTTTTGATGCACATTTGATGCAGTTATGCTACAATGTTGATGCATTCTTCCTTTATACTGGTGAAAACCAAAAAGAAAGGGTGTATTCGATGGCGAGCGACAGCAATCACGGTGCGGCGTCCTCCGCCGAAAGGAAAAGGCAGACGGAAAAAATTCAGCAGATGGGTGAGATCCTTTTGGTTATCGTGCTTCTGATTTTCACCGCAATCAGCCTGCGCCGATATTTGAAACCCGACGACTGGGGGGAAGTGCCTACGCTTGGGCAGGACGAGCCGCTTTGCGGGGATATGACCCCACCGAAAATTCTGGGCATTCATGATTTCAGCGTGTTCGAGGGGGAGGACGTTCCCTACCGTCAGGGCGTTTCTGTCACGGACGATTCCGGAGAGAATATCGTTCTGGAGGTGGACAGCAGTGCGGTGCGCTTGGATACCCCCGGCATTTATATCGTGCGCTACAGCGCGGCCGATTCCGCAGGGAACAAAGCCACCGACCTTGCCACGGTGACGGTGGTAGACAGAAACTATGCAAAACATTGACAAATGTTCTGTTTCTGATATAATAAAAGGTTGAAAGAATGACTTTTGGAGGACTGCCCCATGTCCAAGCCCGCATATAACGAAGCTGTAAAAGAAAAAAGGACGCACGGAAAACGAAAACCCATCCTGCTGTTCGCCGCCGCCTTGATTATCCTCGTAGGAGGGGCAGCTGTCGCTGCACGCGGGACGCCCTTTCGGAAGGATACCGAACCGCCGATAATCACAGGAACAGCGGATCGAACGGTTTTCACCGGTGACTCCGTTTCCTACCGCGCAGGCGTTTCTGTCACAGATAACCGCGACCCCGCGCCTGTTCTGGACGTGGACAACAGCGCGGTGGATTTAACCAAACCCGGCACCTACACCGTCACCTATACCGCCTCCGACGCGTCCGGAAACGTGGCGACAGCCGAAGCGACCGTCACCGTGCTTGACAGGACGGAGGAGGTCGTGTCTACGGAAACCATCGACAAAGCCGTGGCGGAGGTTCTCGCCCAAATCATCACGGCGGACATGGATGCGCGGGAGCAGGTGGAGGCGATTTACGGCTGGAGCCGCGAAACCTTTACCTACCTTGACCACACCAAGCGGTCGGATTGGCGGCAGGCGGGCTATGACATGATGAAAAATCGTGCCGGAGACTGCTACGGCTATTTTTCTGCGGCAAAGCTGCTGTATGAAGCCTTGGGCATCCCCAACATAGATGTGCAGAAGGTGCGCAATTACGAAACCGACAGCGAGCATTTTTGGAGCCTCGTCAGCGTGGATGGGGGCGAAACCTACTACCATGTGGACTGCACGCCCAGAGGGGCGGGAGAGAATTACTGCCTGCTCACCGATGCACAACTGGAAGTTTATTCCGCAATTCACAAAAACAGCCACAATCGGGACCTGTCCCTGTATCCCGCCACCCCCGAAGCGTAAATCCTCGGGGTGTTCGGGCTTGACAAGTTTACCTTTTGCGGTATAATTAAAGTCTGGAAGAATGACTATTTTTGGAGGAATCTCCGATGCCGAGAAGCGGACGTTATGAAAAACCAAAGCCGAAAAGAAAGTTCCGGAAGACAGTTCTGGTGCTTTTTGTAATTATTTTACTCCTTGCGGGTGCCGGCGCCGTAACACTCTACGCTCGCGCACAGTATGCGAATGCCGTTGACACGACGCCTCCAGCCCCTCCCTCCGCGTCCGCTGACGCGCCGACAGAGGAGCCGACAGTCCCAACTATGCAGGAAACCACCATCCCCGATGACGAACCTCCGGCTATCGAGGGCGTTCGGGATCAGACCCTCTATCAGAACGATGCCATTTCCTACCGCATGGGCGTGACCGTGACGGATAACATCGATCCCAACCCCACGCTGGATGTGGACAACAGCATGGTGGATCTGAGCACTCCGGGCGTCTACACCGCCATTTATACCGCCACCGACGCCGCCGGTAATTCCGCCAGCGTGGCGGCGATCATCACAGTGGAGGAAAAGCCCGAGGGCTATGCCGAGCCGGAGGTCATTGACGCGGCAGTGAAGGAGCTTGTGAGCAAAATCATCAAAGAGGATATGTCCACCACCGAGCAGGTTCAGGCAATTTACGACTGGACACGCGACCACCTTTCCTATCACGGCAGCAACCCCCGCTATGATTGGCGGCAGGGCGGCTATGATATGCTGAATAGACGCTCCGGCGACTGCTACGGTTTCTTCGCGGTTGCCAAGCTGTGCTATGAGGAGTTGGGCATTCCCAATATCGACGTGGTGAAGGTTCCCAATTCCGAAAAAGACAGCAACCATTTTTGGAGCCTTGTCAGCGTGGACGGGGGAGAAACCTATTATCATGTGGACTGCACCCCGCGCCGCGGTCAAATCAGCTCCCTGTGCTTGGTGACGGATGAATTTTTGGATAAATTCTCCGCCCGCAACTTCAAATGCTTCAATCGGGACACCTCTCTCTATCCGGCGACCCCTGAGGAATAAACTATGGAACAAATGTTAGGCGTGATCGGCGGGCTGGGACCGCTGGCGACCATCCGATTTATGGAGCTGGTGCTTCGCATGACGCAGGCCGATGCGGAGCAGGACAATCTGGACATGGTGGTGTATAATTTCCCGTCGGTTCCCGACCGCACGGACTTTATTCTGGGCGCGTCTGCGGAAAGCCCTCTGCCGAAGCTTGTGGGGATGGCAAAATCCTTGGAGCAGCAAGGCGTGGCGCAAATCGCCGTTCCCTGCGTTACTGCGCACTATTTTTATGAAGAACTTCGCAATGCCGTTTCTGTCCCCATCATCCACGCCGTAGCGGAAACCGCTTGGTATCTGTGCGAGCAGGGGGTCAAGCGGGCAGGTGTGATGGCAACGCGCGGCACCATCCGCTCCGGTCTGTTTGAGCGGGCTTTGGAGGACGTGGGCATTCAGGCGGTGTATCCCACGGACGCACGGCAGGCGGATGTGACCCACCTGATTTATCAGAATGTGAAGCTGGGAAAGCAGACGGAGATGGAACGCTTTGCACGGGTTCGGCAGGAGCTGAACGAGCGCGGCGCGGAGGTCACCGTTCTGGGCTGCACCGAGCTGTCCGTTATAAAAAATGCAGAGGACATCGGGCACGGATTTTTGGATGTGCAGGATGTGCTGGCGCAGCAATCCGTTTTGCGCTGCGGAAAGAAACTCAAAGAAAAGTACCGCAATCTCATTACCTAAGCAGGCAAAGGAGGTCAAACATGACCAATATTTTGGAATATTTGGAGCATACGGCGAAAAAAGCCCCCTACCGCACCGCTTTTTCCGACGGAGAAACAGCCATGACCTTTCGCGAGGTTCACGATCAGGCGCGCGCCGTCGGCACCGCCCTGCACGAAGCGGGATTTTATAAGCAGCCGGTGGTGGTGTTCATGGGCAAGCATCCCCGAACGCTCACCGCGTTTTTCGGTGCGATTTACGGCGGCAATTACTATGTCCCGCTGGATGCGGAAATGCCCCGTCACCGCATTGATTTGATTCTGGAAACCCTGAAGCCCGCCGCGCTCATCTATGACGAAACAACCGCCGAGCAGGCAAAGACTCTGGCGTTCACGGGAACCCTGTACGCCTATGAATCCTTGGCGTTCGGTGCTATCGACGAGAAGCGGCTGACCTTGGTTCGCCGGCAGCAGCTTGACATCGACCCCATTTACATCGTGTTCACCTCCGGCTCCACCGGCATCCCCAAGGGCGTTATGGGCTGCCATCGGGGGGTCATCGACTACATCGAAGCCCTCTGCCCCGTGATGCGGTTTGACGAGAATACCGTGTTCGGCAACCAAACGCCCCTGTATTTCGACGCATTTCTCAAGGAAGTCATCCCCACCCTCAAATTCGGCGCAGCCACCGTCCTCATTCCCCGCTCCCTGTTCCTGTTCCCCGTGAAGCTGGTGGAATTCCTCAACGAGCATAAAATAAACACCCTCTGCTGGGTGGTGTCCGCGCTGACCTTCGTTTCTTCTCTGGGAACGTTCGATAAGGTGGTGCCGAAATATCTGCGCACCGTGGCGTTTGCCAGCGAGGTATTCCCCATTCGCCAGTTCAATATTTGGAAGAAAACCCTCCCCGATGTGCGGTTTGTGAACCTCTACGGCCCGACGGAAACCACCGGCATCTGCTGCTATTATGAGGTGAATCGGGAATTTGAGGAAAATGAGGCTCTGCCCATCGGCGGTCCGTTCCCCAATACCCAAGTGCTTCTGCTGGATGAAAACGATCGGCTTGCCGAAGCGGGAGAGCAGGGCGAAATCTGCATCCGCGGCACCCGCCTGACGCTGGGTTACTTCCGTGATCCGGAGCGGACGGCGGCGGCATTTGTCCAAAATCCCCTCAACGACCTGTATCCCGAAACAATCTACCGCACCGGAGATTTGGGCAAATACAACGACCGCGGGGAGCTGATTTTCCTGTCCCGCAAGGACAGCCAAATCAAGCACATGGGTCACCTCATCGAGCTGGGCGAAATTGAAGCCGTTGCAAACTGGCATGAGGATGTGTCCGGTGCCTGCGCCCTGTATGACGGCGAGAAAAAGCGAATCACCCTGTTTTACACGGGCAATGTGGAATCCCACGCACTTTCCGCATACCTGAAGGAAAAATTGCCCCGCTATATGCTCCCCCAGATTCTGCGGAGGCTGGACGAAATGCCCCTGACCCCCAACGGAAAAATCGACCGAAATTTGCTGAAAAGCCAAGGCTAGAAAGAGGATTTATCATGGAAAAACTGCTGAATATTCTAAGCGACCTGCACCCAGACGTGGATTTCACCACCGAAACCGAGCTGATTGACAACGGCATTCTGGATTCTTTTGACATCGTGACCATCGTTGCGGAAATCGACGCCGAATTTGACGCCGTTATCCCCGCGGAGGAGCTGATTCCTGAGAATTTCAACTCCGCAGATGCCCTGTACGCGCTGGTGCAGCGGCTGATCGAAGGCTGATATGGGTTTTACCACGGTTCGCTTTGCCCTGTTTGCGGCGGCACTGCTGATACTCTACTACCGCATTCCCCAAAAATTTCAGTGGACGGTACTGCTGGCGGGTAGCTGGCTGTTTTACCTGACTGCGGGAGCGGAATATGCCGTTTTCTTGCTGTTTACCACCGTCACCACCTTTTTTGCCGTGAAACAGATGGCGAAAATTCAGGAAACCACGGATAGGAAAACCGCAAAAACGAAAAACCGCCCCATTTTGCTTGCTTGTCTGGTGCTGAATTTTTCCGTGCTGGCTCTGTGCAAGGGAATGCTCCTCGTTCCTCTGAAAAGCGGCGGTCTGTCGTTCCTGTCGGTGGGACTGCCCTTGGGCATCTCCTTTTATATGTTCCAGAGCATGGGCTATGCGGTGGATGTCTATCGGGGTACGGCGCAGGCTGAGAGGAATCTTCTGAAATTCTCCCTGTTTGTGTCCTTTTTCCCCCAGCTCATTCAGGGTCCCATCAGTAAATTCAGTCAGCTTGCGCCGCAGTTTACAAGCCCCCATCCCTATGACCGCAAGACCGTTTCTTTCGGCTTGCAGCGGGTTGTGTGGGGCGCGTTCAAAAAGCTTGTGATCGCTGACCGCATCGCGGTGGCGGTTGCGGCACTGAAAGCACCGGAATATACCGGTGTTGCCTTTCTGGTGCTGACGCTGTTTTATGCGGTGCAGATTTACGCCGACTTCACCGGCGGCATCGACATGACCATTGGGCTGTCCCAAATGTTTGGAATTACCCTTCCTGAGAACTTTATTCGCCCGTTTTTCTCGAAAAATATTGCGGAATACTGGCGGCGGTGGCACATCACCCTTGGCGTGTGGATGAAGGATTACATCTTCTACCCCATTTCTATCAGCGCGCCCATGCGAAAACTGAGCAAGTCCGCGCGGAAAAAACTCGGAAAATTCGGGAAACGACTGCCCGTGTATGTCGCGTCCTTTGCCACATGGGCAGTCACCGGCATTTGGCACGGGCTGACCCCCAACTTCTTGGTGTGGGGGATGCTCAACTGCATCGTCATTGTCGCGTCCGAGGAGCTGAGCCCCCTGTACGCCAAATTTCACGGTCGGTTTCACCTCAATGAAAAGAAGTGGTATGACGCTTTCCAGATGGTGCGGATGTTCTGCCTGATGAACCTGATACGCGCCTGCGACCTGTTTCCGCATGTGGGAGAATATTTCCGCCGAATCGGCACGATTTTCACCGATTTCCGCATCTCCGTCCTCTGGAACGGAACGCTGATGCGTCTGGGGCTGACGGCTCCGGACTACGGCATTCTCGCGCTGGGCGTGGCGGTTATGTTTTTCGTCAGCGTTTCTCAGGAGCGGCGGGGGAGCGTTCGGGAGCGGCTTTGGAGCCGACCCAATTTGCGGTGTTTCCTGATGGTGCTCCTGCTTCTGGCAATCATTCTGCTGGGCTGTTATGGCGTGGGCTATGACGCATCCAGCTTTATCTACAATCAGTTTTAGGTTTTGCTTATGAAAAAAGTATGGATACCCCTGTTTCTCGTTTTAATTTTTCTTTTGCAGGCACTTTTGATGCCGAAATATATGTCCGTATCTCCGGAGGGCGCGATGATTCGGGAATATTACCCCAACGCCGGAAATCATGACGTAATTTTCGTGGGCGACTGCGAGGTTTACGAGAATTTTTCCCCCGTCACCCTTTGGGAAGAAAACGGCGTCAGCTCTTACATTTGGGGCAGTCCCCAGCAAACCGTGTGGCAGTCCTACTATCTCATGGAGGATGTGTTCCGACGGGAAACCCCCAAGGTCATGGTGTTCAACGTCCTGTCCATGAAGTACGATACCCCCAAAAGCACCGGCAGCCAGTCCCATCGGGAGGCGTATAACCGCATGACTTTGGACGGTATGCGCTGGTCATCCTCCAAGTGGAAGTCCATTCAGGCGTCCATGACGGAGGAAGAGCGGCAGTGGGAGGGTGCGCTGACCTATATTTTCCCCATTTTGCGGTATCACGACCGCTGGTCGGAGCTGAAATGGGAGGATGTTCACTACGCTTTTCGGCGGGACACCCTGACCCACAACGGCTACCTGATGCAGACGGGGGTCAAGCCCATGACCGACGCCCACGTTTCCCCGCCCCTGACGGATTACAGCTTTGGGGCGAACAGTTGGGATTATCTGGACAAAATGCGCACCCTGTGCGAAAAAAACGGCACCGAGCTGGTGCTGGTAAAATCTTCCACCCTCTATCCCGTGTGGTGGCCGGAGTGGGAGGAACAAATCGAGGACTATGCCCGAGAATTTGACCTGAAATACATCAATTTCTTGGAGGCAGAGGACGAAATCGGCATCGACTGGACAACGGACACCTACGACACCGGCCTGCACCTGAACGTCTATGGGGCGGAAAAGGCATCTCGGTGGTTCGGTGAAATTTTGTCACGGGAGTGCGGTGTGCCGGATCGGCGCAATGACCCGACCCTCGCGGCTCTTTGGACGAAAAAAGCAGACGCTTACTATTTGGAGCGCAATCAAAAGGAGGATACGCAATGAAACGCATTTTAGCAATCGCACTTGCCCTGACTATGGTTCTGACCTTTGCGGCCTGCGGCAAAAAGCCCGCGGAACCCAAGCAGCCCGAACCCACGAAGCAGACCGCAGCCAACGAATATGGTTTTGCCTACCGTGGAACCGAAATCGCCATGCATGCATCGGCGGCTCCCATTCTGGAGGCTCTGGGGGAACCCAAAACCTACACCGAGGCTGCGAGCTGCGCTTTTTCCGGTCTGGACAAGACCTATTTCTACGGCAGCTTTTACCTGACCACCTATCCCAATGAGGACGGCGACCATGTGAGCGGTCTTTGGTTCGTGGATGACGGCGTGGCGACCCCCGAGGGCATCACCATCGGCTCCGCTCGGGCAGATGTGGTCGGTGCCTACGGCGAGTTTGAGGGCGAGTTCTGCACCCTCAAGGGCGATACCTCCACCCTCACCATCGTTGTGGAGGGGGACAATGTTTCCGCCGTGCGGTATATTGCCAATATCGAGTAAAAAACCCCCAAAAGACAGCCGGAGCGGAATTTTTCCGCTCCGGCTGCTTTTATTGCGGCTCTCTCACCAGCATGGGGGTGAGCATAGGCTTTTCAAAGCGGTCAACGAACCGCTGACATTTGATGAGAAAAGCATAGTATACGTTTTTTCCGCACCCGTACATGGTTTCGATGTTCGCCATGCCCTTGGCGATGACCACATCGGCGGCGCACAGGGCGTTTTCAGCCTCTGCGCTGAGCAGATTGAGCTGCGTGCCGGGCACACGGTTGCCGTTGTCGATGACAGGGAAAGGAAGTCCCACGGCGGCGGCGTCCTCTCGGGTGGCATCGTTCAGGGCAATGCCGCCGCGAACGCAGAATGTGATGGACAGATGGGGGTATTTTTCTGCGATGGTTTCGGCAAAAATCCGGTCGAAACCGATTTCTCCTGCATTGTCCGTGATATAGAGCAGATTTTTCGCACTCTCCAAGTCGGCGCAAAGGCGGTTCCGGTTTTCCTCGTCCAGTTCCATGGCAAGAGCCTGTCGGAGCATATCGTCCAGCTTGTCAAAGCTTACATTTCCCCGCAGGGCGGAAAAATCCAGATAATTGCCCAGTATGGCAAGCTGCATCCCCGCAAGCAAAGGGTCGGGAGCGGAGCGCACCATGGAGCGGATTTTCTCCATCCGTTCCATAACAAATGTATTGGAATCTATCTTTTCTTGGAGAAAACGGTCAATTTCCAGCCCGTAATGTTCGCTGAGCAGGTCGGCAACGGCGGGGGCAAACCAGTTGGCAGTGACGCCTGCCGGTGCGTTCAGTATCAGCTTCATCAGCTCGTCCGCAAACGCCATAGTCTGCTCCTCGCTGCCGAGCGGGCGCACAAGCTGAATGTTGCGCTCCAAAAAGCACAGCAGACATTGCGAATCCATGGCGAAATTCATAGGATTTTTGTTCATAAACATTCCTTTCCGCAATCAAAGGGAGAGAAGTTCCCGAAAATTTTCCACCTTGGCATCGTAGCCCGCGGGGGTGCCGAAGCCGTAGGCGCACCAGATAAAGGGAACCGCCGCCTCCAAGGTCGCCTCGTAGTCCCCTTGGGTGTCCCCGATGTAGGCACAGCTTTCAATGCCGTTGCGCGCCATCAGGGCGCGGATGGTCTGCCCCTTGTCGGTGCCGGTGTCGCCGTAGCACAGGTGGTCGGTGATGAATTCCGACAAGCCCAGCTTTTCCATGCACAGCTCAGGGTAGCCGCACTGGCTGTTGCTGACGATGAACAGGCGGTGCTTTTTCGCCAAGGCAGCCAACGTTTCCCGCACATCCGGATAGCCGATGCGGCAGGGATTGCGTTTTAAGTAGTCATTTTCCGTTGCCATGCACCGCTCCATCAGGGCGTAGCGTTCCGCTTCGGGGATGCAGGAGAGCAGAGCGTCGGCAATGTCCGCCATGACCTTGCCGAACAGTGGTTTGAGAGTTTCGGCGGTGACGCAGAGGTGCGTCAGCCCCTCGGCTTCCAACTGAATATTGTAGCCCTCGGCAACCAGCGCACGGGAATCCCACAGAGTTCCGTCAATGTCAAAAATCAAACTTTCGTATGTCATTTTTTCTCCAAATGCCGCGCAATGCGACCCATAATCATATCCAGTGCCACCAAATTCTTGCCGCCCTCCGGCACTACGATGTCGGCAAATTTCTTGCTTGGCTCCACATATTTGTCGTGCATGGGCTTCACCGTTTCCTGATACTGCTGCAATACGCTCTCCAGTGTGCGCCCGCGCTTGTTAACATCCCGCTTGATTCGGCGGCACAGCCGCACGTCTGCATCCGTGTCCACGAAAATGCGGATATCCATCAAATTTCGCAGTTCCTCGTTCTCGAAAATCAGGATGCCCTCCACAATGATCACCGCCTTGGGGACGATGTGGATGGTTTCATCGGAGCGGTTGTGGATGGTGAAATCATACACCGGACATTCGATGGTCTGCCCCTGAACAAGCTGCGCCAAATGCCGCGCCATGAGGTCGGTTTCCAGCGCGTCCGGCTCGTCGTAGTTCAGCTCGCACCGCTTTTCGTAGGGCAGTTCGTCATGTCGTTTGTAATAATTGTCGTGGCTGAGCACCGTGACCACATCCCCGAACCGTTGGATCAGGTTTTTCATCAGGGTGGTTTTGCCGCTGCCGGTGCCGCCGGCAATGCCGATGACCAGAATTTTATCTTCCATAGCTGCCTCCAATGTGGGTTTCTTCCAGAAGTTTGCGGGATAGTTCCAAGATGTCGGGGTCGTTTCGGCTGTTTTCCAGCACCAGCTCTCCCGCGCCGTTCTCCAGCAGGTCTGCGTCCGCCAGCCGCCGACGGGTTTCCCGCGCGGTGCCGCAGCCGCCGTCCAGCAGAGCAACCTCCTCCCCCAGAACACGGGAGATCGCCGCCGCTGCAAAGGGGTAATGGGTGCAGCCCAGCACCACAGCGTCCGGCTTTTTGGGCAGGGGGGCGAACAGGGCTTTCAGCAGCTCCTCCGTCTCCGGTGAATCCGCCTTTCCGCTCTCCACCAGCTCCACCAGTCCGGGCGCGGGGAGGGGACAGACCTGACAGCATTCCCCGTAGCGGTGCATGAGGGACTGGAATTTTTCCTCATGCAAGGTCATGGGGGTCGCCATCACGCAGATGGTTCCGCCGGAATATCGGTCTGCCGCCGGTTTCAGTGCCGGTTCGATGCCCACAACGATCAGGTCGGGGTATGCCATCCGCAGATCGTCAATGGCGGCGGAGGTTGCGGTGTTGCAGGCAACAACCAGAGCCTTGATGCCCCGTTTTTGCAGGTTTTCTGCGGCGGCAAGGGTCAGTTTTTTCACTGCTTCCTTGCTTTTCGTGCCGTAGGGCGCATGGAGGGAATCTCCGAAATAGAGAAAGCGTTCACCGGGCATTCGGTTTCGCAAATGCCGCAGTACGCTCAGTCCTCCGACGCCGGAATCAAAAACGGCGATATAATCCTGTTTTGCATTCATATTCTCACCTACAAGCGTTTATCTGAGTTGTTTTCTATATAGTATCAAATTCCGACGGTTCTTGCAATGCCTACCCGCGTTTTTTCGCAAAAAAAGACGGCGGACACAGTCCGCCGTCACAGCGTGTCAAAAACTCTTTTTGACACGCTGGCAGGGGTCAAGAAAGCCAAAAAGACAAACAATTTTCACCTGTAGGCGTACATGGGTACGGTAAGATGAAAATTGTGCAGTAAGCCAAAATGCCTGCGCAGCAAGGAATTTTTGACACTAAAATATTCGGAAAACAACAAAAACGCCAGCCGTGCTTATTCAATGATATTTATCTGTCGAATTGCCTTTATTTTGGCGGTTTTGGGGTTTATTGACAGCCTGAGACGGCGGGTTCTGCCCGCCGTCTATAAATAATCCTTATTTGGTGCCGAAGATGCGGTCGCCGGCATCGCCCAGACCGGGGAGAATGTAGGCGTTTTCGTTGAGCTTTTCGTCCATAGCCGCCAGATACAGCTCCACATCGGGATGCGCCGCCTGCACAGCGGCAATACCCTCGGGGCAGCCGATAATGTTCATCATGATGATGTTCCGACAGCCATGCTCCTTCAGGAAATCAATGGCGGCGATGGCACTTCCGCCGGTCGCCAGCATGGGATCCACCACATAAACCTGACGGTTGCCGATGTCGTCGGGGAGCTTGCAGTAATATTCCACAGGCTTGTGGGTAGCGGGGTCACGGTACAGACCGATGTGACCGATTTTGGCAGAGGGGATCATATCCACCATGCTGTCAACCATGCCCAGACCTGCGCGCAGGACAGGGACGATTGCCAGCTTCTTGCCGGAAAGCATACGGCACTTTGCGATGGTCATGGGGGTTTCCACGTCAACCTCTTCGGTGGGCAGGCTCCGCGTTGCTTCGTAGCACATCAGACCGGCGATTTCGCTGACCAGTTCGCGGAATTCCTTTACGCCGGTGTTTTTGTCACGGAGGATGGCCAGCTTGTGCTGGATCAGGGGGTGGTCGAGTACATGAACATTTGCCATAGTGGTTTATCTCCTTTTTATTTCGTTTCTCGTTCCAATCGTTCCCGCTCTGCTTGGGAAAGTCTTAAATAATTGGGGGTCAGTGCGCCGCCGTCAGCGGGCAGTCCCGCCGCCGCTTTTTTCGCCGCCAGCAGGGCAACACCCACAGCGCGTTGGTGCAGCTTGTGTTCGGGAGGCAGCACCAGCTCGGGAACCTCTTCCAATAATGTATTATAACACAGATTACTCCCATCGCCAACCAGAAAAATCGGTTTTTTCAAGTTTTTTAGATCTTCTTTCAGGTCTGCGAGGGCAATGGCACGGTCATCTACGATCCGCTCCATGCTGCCTTGGTTTACATAAAACAACGCGTTGTATACTTGGCTCCGCCGTGCGTCCATACAGGAGCAGACGAACCCCTCATAAACGCCCAGCCCCAACGCCATGGCCTCCAACGTGCTGACCCCGTAACAGGGCAGTTCCCGTCCCCAAGCGAAGCCCTTTGCGGCGGCAACGCCGATGCGCACTCCGGTAAAGGAGCCGGGACCCTCCGCAACCGCCACCGCGTCCACGTCGGCAGATGTGAGATTGCACTGCCCCAGCAGGTTCTCCGCCATGACCATCAGGGTTCGGCTGTGGGTAAGCCCTGTGTTCTGATAGCTCTCGCCCAGCAGCTTTCCTCCGCCGAAAAGGGCAACGGAGGCCGCCTTCGCGCTGGTTTCAAAGGCTAAAATATTCAAGAAAATCCCCTCCCTCGATGGTAATTTTTCGGGATTCCTCCCCGATTTTTTCCAAGGTGACGGTGAGCGCGTTTTCCATCGCCTCCGTCACATTCTCGCTCCATTCCACGGCGCAAATGCCGTCGCGCTCCAAATAATCCTCCCAGCCGATGTCCCACAGATCATCGGCGGAGGAAAGGCGGTACATATCGAAATGAAACAGAGGAATCCGTCCGCTGAGGTATTCGTTGACGATGGTGTAGGTGGGGCTGGTGACGATTTCCTCACAGCCCAGCCCGCGGGCAAGTCCGCGGGTGAAGGCGGTTTTGCCCGCGCCCAAGTCCCCCCGATAGGCAAGCACAGAGCCGGTGGGCAGGATTTTTCCCAATGCCGCGCCGATTTTTTCGGTTTCGGCAGGGGAATGTGTGACAAATTCCATAAAATTTCTTCCTTTTTATACGTTTCGGGAATTTTTCAGAAGCTCCGCCTGCTCGGTGGTTGCCAGCGTGTTGATGATTTCGTCCAAATCCCCGTTCATGACGGCGTCGATGCGGTACAGGGTCAGATTTACCCGATGGTCGGTGACGCGACCTTGGGGGAAATTGTAGGTGCGGATGCGCTCATTCCGCATTCCCGAACCCACCTGACTGCGGCGCATACCGGAAACCTCCGACTGCAGCTGCGCCTGCTCCTGCTCGTATAGCTTGCTTGCCAGCATCCGCATACATTTCTCCCGATTCTGCATCTGGCTTCGCTCCTCCTGACAGGCGACCACGATGCCGCTGGGCTTGTGGATCAGCCGAACGGCGGAGGAGGTTTTGTTGACGTGCTGACCGCCGGCTCCCGATGCGCGATAGACCTGCATTTCGATATCGGCGGGGTTGATTTGTACGTCCACCTCTTCCATTTCCGGCAGAACCGCCACGGTGGCGGTGGAGGTATGCACCCGCCCGCCGGATTCCGTTTCCGGCACCCGCTGTACCCGATGCACGCCGGATTCGTACTTCATGCGGGAGTAGGCACCCCGCCCGTTGATAATAAAATCCGCCTCTTTCACGCCTCCCAGCTCCGTTTCGCTGTAATTCATCAGCTCCACCTGCCAGCCCTTGGCGGCGGCATACATGGAATACATCCGAAACAGGCTGTGCGCGAACAGTGCGCTTTCCTCACCGCCGACGCCACCCCGAATTTCCACAATGACGCTTTTTTCATCGTTAGGGTCCTTGGGCAGCAGTAAAATTTGTAATTTTTCAAATAATTCCTCTTTTTGAACCTTGGCGGCGGCATAGGTTTCCTGACAAAATTCCTTCATTTCCGGATCGGACATCAGCTCCTGCGCGTCCTGAATTTCCTGCTCCGCCTGATTGTAGGCGCGCAGCGCGTCTACGATCGGCTCCAAATCGTTCTTTTCCTTCAGCAAATCGGCGGCTTTCTTGGGGTCATCGTAAAAATCGGGACGTTCCGATTTTGCGCAGAGCTCCTCGTACCGACCATATACAGCCTGTAATTTATTCAGCATAAATTGCTCCTATTTCGACATTTTTCCAGCAATAAAACAAGATTTCGGCGGGCATTCTAGGGTTGCGGACGAAAAACATTCAGCACACAGCTTGCCGTGTCCGTCAGTTTTTCCGTCTGCCGCAGACGCTCCGCGCCCTCTTTTCCGATGCGAAACACATGGGGCGTCATGGAAAACAGGTTTTGCACCTGCGCGCTCTCCACGGTAAAAGAGAATCGGACGGGGATGGAATCGACCTTGGTAAAACCGGACAAGTCCGGCATGGAATCCTTTTCTTTCAGGGTCAGTTTGTCATAAATGATGGATTTCAGCCCCAAGAGGTGATCCTCCGCCGCCAAAACCTGAAAATACAGCCCGTCGGGGCGAAGCACCCGCCGATATTCCTCCGGCAAGGTCAGGGCGAACAGACTGGTCAGCAGCCCCGCGCTGTGACTTTCCACGGGAATGTGGGCGGCGGTGGCGCACAGCCAGCGGGCGTTTTTGTATTTTGCTGCGGCACATCGGACGGCCTCCTTGGAAATGTCCAAGCCCGTCAGCGGCAGACCCAAAGCGTCGCCCAGCCGTGTGCAGTAGTATCCC
>X285_Short_beaked_Echidna__coassemble_547_pt1 | contig 15336 bp, 16 predicted proteins | sample X285_Short_beaked_Echidna__metabat2_high_PE_017 | metagenome-assembled genome bin X285_Short_beaked_Echidna | reverse complement strand
TTCATACTCCCTCCCCCCGTGCATAGACTTTCCCAAGGAGGTGGGTTTTATGGAGGGAAATTATCCCGTATTATTCGGCAAGGAAACCGCAGGAAAGGTGCAGGTTCTCCGTCAGGGACTGTACTACCGCTTTGTGTGCCGCTGCCGTGTGAACGGGGACGCGGTTTGCCGCCTGACGGCGGTCTGCGGCGGAAATGCGGAAAATCTGGGGGTGTTGATTCCCGACGGGGACGGCTTTTCCTTGGACAAAAAGCTCCCCGTCAAGCATTTCGGGTCGGAAGAAATGACCTTTTTCCTGACGCCCCGCCATGAGGATGCTGTCGGGGAATTCGTTCCCATCTATCCGGAGGAGCCGTTTTCTTACATCGCCCGATTAAAGGACGGCTTTCTGGCGCGCCGAAACGGACAGACGGGCGTGGTTTTTCAGAATCAGTCGGACAGCTCCAAGCCCACGGGACAATGGTCGGAGCCCATGACCTCGGCATAGATGGGGGCGGCGGTGACGTTTTCCGCCAAGCGGTCGGACACCAAAAAATAGTCGATGCGCCAGCCCGCGTTGTTCTTTCGGGCGTTGGCGCGGTAGCTCCACCAGCTATACGCTCCGGTGAGATTCGGGTTCAGACGGCGGAACGTATCGGTAAAGCCGGACGCCAGCAGCTTTTCAAACTGTCCCCGCTCCTCATCGGAAAATCCGGCGTTTCCGCGGTTGGAAACGGGATTTTTCAGGTCGATCTCCCGATGGGCAACGTTCAAATCTCCGCAGACAATGACGGGCTTTTCTTCGTCCAGCTTTTTGAGATAGTCCCGAAACGCGTCCTCCCATGCCATGCGGTAGTCGATTCTCGCCAGCTTGTCCTGCGCGTTGGGGGTATAGCAGGTGACGAGGTAGAATTTCGGGTAGGACAGGGTGATGAGCCGTCCCTCGGTGTCCAGCTCGGGAACGCCTACGCCGTAGGTTACGCGCAGAGGCTCCTCCTTGGCGAAAATTGCGGTGCCGGAATAGCCTTTTTTCTCCGCATAGTTCCAAAACTGGTGGTATTCTGGGAGATTCAGGTCGATTTGTCCCGCTTGCAGTTTGGTTTCCTGCAAGCAGAAGAAGTCGGCGTCCGCCTCGTTAAAATAGTCTGTAAAGCCCTTTCCCACGCAGGCTCGCAGACCGTTTACATTCCAAGAAACAAATTTCATACTATTCTCCTTTGGTATCCATGGGCACAGGGTCCCGAAGAATCAGGCTTGCCCTGTCCATGGTCAGGGTGCGGGTTCCGTCGGTGACGGAAACGGCGACCGCGTCGGTCAAATCCAAGCAGGTCAGGGTCAGGCAGGCACAGGCGAGGGTAAACCGAGAATCGGAAAAGCCCTCGTCAATGCCGGACAACTCTACATACACGGTTCCCGCCGCCTGCTTGACTTTTTCCAGATGCGTTCCCTCGGGAAACGGCGATTCCAGTCCCTCTCCCAGCGGTCCCATCAGGTACAGGGGAATCAGATGCTGCAAATTCCCCTCATGCCCCATGGTATCCCGCTTCTCGCAGACCGGAACGCCGGATTCTCCGTCATATCGCATTTTCGTGCGGCAGTAGAAAAAGTTGCTTTCGTCGGGACGCTCCCGAACACAGCCCCAGAGGGACAGTGCCAGCGTCAGGCACAGCAGCACGCAAAAAAATCGTTTCATTCCTTATCCACCTCCGTATCAAACACCGGAAACACCACCGTGAAGGTAGTGCCCTGCCCCGAAGTGCTGGACGCGGATATTTCGCCGCGGTTTCTGTTGACGATGGTGCGGACGATGGAAAGTCCCAGTCCGCTGCCCCCTGTCGCGCGGGAGCGGGCTTTATCCACGCGATAAAACCGCTCGAAAATGTGGCTCATCGCCTCCTCCGGAATGCCCATGCCGGTATCGGACACGGTCAGCACGGCGTTGTCCTCCTCCCGCTTCAGCCGAACCGTCAGGCTGCCTCCGGACAGGTTATACTTGATGCCGTTTTCCATAAGGTTGAAAATGATTTGATAGAGGTCGTCCTCCAGAATCAGGATGGGGCAGTCCTCCTCCAATTCCAGCCCTATGGCGATATTCGCCCGCGCCGCCACGGGAGAGAGCATTCCGGTGACGCGGTGGACGGTGGGTGCCATGTAGATAATTTCGCTTTCCTCTCCCGTCTGCCCGTCCGCGCGGGTCAGGGACAAGAGCTTTGCCGTCATGCGGTTCAGGCGGTCGGCTTCGCTGCCGATATCGCCGACAAATTCCCGAACGGTGTCCATGTCCATCTCGTTCTGCAAAATGGAGTCCGTCAGCAGCTTAATGGAAGCCAGCGGGGTTTTCAGCTCATGGGACGCGTCGGAAACAAAGCGGCTTCGCTTTTGCTCCGAGGTTTGCAGTCGCTCGGTCAGGTCGTTGAATTCGTTGCCCAGAACGGTCAGCTCATCGTTGCCGCCCATGTTGACCTTGTGGGAATAATCCCCCTCCTGAATGATTTTCATGGAGGTCATGATTTTTTGCAGCCGACGGGAGAACGTGCCGGAGAACGCCAGAGAAAACAATGTGACGATGATTTCCAAAATCAGGGTGATCTGCAAAACATTTTTTTGCAGTGTGCGCAGCAGCGCGCCCTGCGCCGCGTCGTACTCCGTCATGTATACGCAGCCGATGACGGTGCCGTAGTACACGATGGGCGTGGCGGCGCGGGAATCCATGGCACCGTCATGATACTGCCAAGAGAACACGTCATGCCCCTCCGGCGAGGTTTCCTCCGCCGTGAGAGCCTCCAAAATCTCCGGAAACAGGGCGAACCGCCCCACCGTACCGCCGTGGCTGTCATACAGCACCGCGCCCCGCTGGTCTGTGACCACCAGCCTTGTGACCTTCAGGCTCTCCATCTGCCCGATGATGCCGGTGACGGTGGCGTTGTTCAGCACCTCGAGGGAGGAAATTTCATCCGAGGCAAGCTGGCATTTTTCGATCATGGAGGTTTCCTTGCTCACATAGAACAGCCGCTGGCTGACCTTCGAGGTATAAATATTGAGAATCAGCAGAATCAAAAAGGTGATGACCACATAGGTCATGGCATACCGAAACTGGGTTTTTCCGTACCCGCGGTAAGCTGTTTTTTTATTTTCGGAAATAATAGCCAACGCCCCACTTCGTCAAAATATATTTTGGCTCCGCCGGATTTTCCTCCAGCTTTTCCCGCAGTCTGCGGATATGCACATCCACGGTGCGGATATCGCTGCGGTATTCGTACGCCCAAATGGTGTCCAGCAGTGCCTCGCGTGAATAGACGCGGTTGGCATTGCGCATGAGAAATTCGATCACATCAAATTCCTTTGCGGTCAGCTCCACCGGCTCCTCCCCGCGAAAGGCGTTGCGGGAATCGAGATCCAGCCGGATAGAGCCGATAGTCAGGCTCTCTCCCTGCGTTTTCTTTTCCGAGGCACTGCTCCTGCGCAGATGCACCCGAATGCGGGCTTTCAGTTCGAGAATATTGAAAGGCTTGGTCAGATAATCGTCCGCTCCGTGGTCAAAGCCGATGAGCTTATCCATATCGTCGGTTTTGGCGGTGAGGAGAATGATGGGAACGTCGGAAAATTCCCGAATTTTCGTGCAGGCGGTCATGCCGTCCATGTTGGGCATCATCACGTCCAGCACCACCAGATCCGGCTCCTGCTCCCGCACCAGATTCACCGCCTCCAGCCCGTCGCTGCCGGTGATTACCTCGTAGCCCTCGCTTTGCAAATTGAAGCGGATGCCCTTGACCAGCAACGCCTCGTCATCCACAACCAGTATTTTCATATCGTTATCCTCCTGTCGTGACCAAATCCAAAATGCCCTCCAGCCGTTTGCTGCCGATGCCCTCCACGTTCAGCAGCTCCTCCGGTGAGGAAAAGCCGCCCGTGCTTTCCCGATAGGCGATGATGCGGTCGGCAATCACCGTCCCGATGCCCGGAAGCTCTGTCAAGTCCGCACGGGTCGCCCGGTTCAGGTCGATGGGAAAGGTGACGTAGGGACTGTCCGGCGTTTCCTCCGCGGCCGGCAAAGTCTGCGCCGCCGTGGGCGATACGGAAATTTTCGGTATCTCGTGAGGTTGGTTCCGTCCGAGAAAAAATCCCATGGTGAACACGGCAAATGCCGCCGTCACCGCCGCCAACCCTTTTCCCAATGATTTTTTCATAGGATATCCCTCCCGCATTGACTAGACGAGAAAAAGCTGTTATAATGATATCCACTACATTATACACGACTTTTCTCTGTCGGACAAGTCCGACAGTGCAATATTGAGGGAGAAAAATGAAAAAATCTGCATTCCTTTCGATTTTGCTCTGCGCCGTCCTGCTTTTGCAGTGCGCCGCCGTGCCTGTATCCGCCGCGCCCATCCCGTTTAATACCGAAACCGTTGCTCCCGCAGGGGACACCTCTGCCACGGAGGGCTCCTCCGAGGGGGGGATTCCGACTTCGGAGGGCGAGCCTGTCCCCACTGCTCCGGCTCTGCCTTTCGGACGCGCCAGCATCGAAAACGGCTGCCGCACCATTGAGGGCTTGGTTCCTCTGGACGGGAGCGACCGTTTTCTGAAAACCGCTGCGGCGGCGTTTGTCTACGAAACCACCACCCGAACGGTGATTTATAACTACAATCCGGATATGAAAGTCGCACCCGGCACCCTGACGAAAATCGTCACCGCTCTGCTTGCCATCGAGCTATGCGATTTGGATCAGGTCATCACCGTGGACAGTGCCAACATTGCCCGTCTGCCCGGCGGTTCCCAGAACGTTGACCTGCGAAACGGTGAGCAGCTCACCGTCCGAGATCTGCTGTACTGTCTGATTCTCCACGGCGCAAATGACGCCGCGATCGTTCTGGCGGAGCATATTTCCGGCAGTTTGCAGGGCTTTGTTGTGCTGATGAACGAGCGCGTGAAGAAAATGGGATGCACCGCCACGGAATTTGCCAACGTCCACGGTCTGGAAAATGCCACTGCCACCACCTCCGCCCGTGACATTGCGAAAATCATGCTCGAGGGGCAGAAAAACGAGGACTTTCGGGAGCTGTTCGGCACCACCCGCTATACCGTCCCCGAAACCTCCAAGCGAAGTGCCCGTGAGCTGACCACCCAGAACTACATGATGGACGACTCCAACATCACCAAATACATTGACGAGCGCGTGACCGGCGGTATGCAGTCCTACGTTTCCTCCGCCACCGGTGCCAGCAACGTGGTCACGGTGGAGCTGAAAAACGGGCTGAATCTGATTTGCGTGGTCATGGGTGCCAGCCGCGTCATTGCCGATAACGGCTGGTCGGTGCTGTCCTACGGCAACTTTGACGAAATGACCGACCTCATCGACTATGTGAACAAGAATTTTAAGCGCAGCCGCATTCTCTATGACGGGCAGGCGTTGGAGCAGTTTCCCGTCCTGAACGGCGAATCTCAGGTGGTTGCCGGTCCCAAGGTGGACTATGACTCCGTTCTGCGCATTGACTGCCAGATGGACAACCTCATTAAAGAATACTCCGTTGTCGGCGGCGGGCTTACCGCACCGATTGCCAAGGGGGATAAAATTTCCACCGTGGCTATGAAGTACCGAAGCTGCGTTGTAGCCGAGGCGGAGCTGTTCGCCATGAACAGTGCCACTGCGCTGGACAGCAGCCCCACCATTCATGGCAAGGACGGTGCCAAGCAGGGTAGTCCGTTCCTGCGGGGACTGGGCATCGCCTGCGGCGTGGTTCTGGGTCTTGCCGTCCTCTATCTCACCGTCAACGCCTACCGCCGTTCCCGCGCGCAGGCAAGACGCCGCCGCCGCAGAGCCGGCCGCAGGAGGAGCAACTGATGGACTGGGGGAAGCTCAAAGCCGCCTGCGGAAGCTGCACCCGCTGCGGGCTGTGCGAAACCCGACGGAACACGGTGTTCGGCATCGGCAAAGAGAACGCGGACGTCATGTTCATCGGGGAGGGCCCCGGCGAGCAGGAGGACATTCAGGGGCAGCCCTTTGTGGGACCTGCCGGAAAGCTGCTGGACGATATGCTGTCCATCATCGACCTGAACCGAAAGGAAAACTGCTATATCGCCAACATCGTCAAGTGCCGTCCGCCCCGAAATCGGGACCCGCTGGAAACCGAGCAGGACGCCTGCATCGGGTATCTGCGCACTCAGATTTCTCTGGTTCAGCCGAAAATCATCGTCTGTCTGGGGCGCATTGCCGCCAAGCGGCTCATTGACCCCGACTACCGCATCACCCGTCAGCACGGGCAGTGGACGCAGAAAGACGGAATTTGGATGACCGCCGTCTACCATCCCTCCGCCCTCCTGCGGGATTTGAGCAAACGGCCGGAAACCTTTGACGATCTGCTTTCCCTGCGGGCGAAAATTCAGGAGACGGGCGCAAAAATCCGTCCGGATTAAGAAAAAACTATTGACATTTCGCTCGGTTGTCGGTATAATAATCGGGCGAATCCATGCTAGTGTAGCACAGTCGGTAGTGCATCTCACTCGTAATGAGAAGGTCGCCTGTTCGAGTCAGGTCACTAGCTCCAAACCCCGAAAGCCGTACGGCTTTCGGGGTTTTTGATGTTCCGCCGTCACGGACGAATATAGAATCCGCCCGTACGGGCAATTTTTTGCAGTAAAAAATCCGCCGTTTTCAAGTGAAAGCGGCGGATTACTTAATTATTCTCTATTCACCGAAATCGGCTCAGCCCATTCGGCGGGCACCGTAATAATGGTCGATCCAATAGGTCGTTTCCAAAGCGGAATAGGACACGGTAGAGCCGGAGTTGGGCGCGTGGATAAACTGCCCATTGCCTGCGTAGATACCGACGTGAGAAATACCGCTGGTGTATGTATTAGCGAAGAACACCAAATCACCGGGCTGGAGATTGGACTTGCTAACGGGGGTACCCATCCGATACTGGTCAGAGGCGGTGCGGTAGGGGCTGTAGCCGACCTGTTTGAGCACATAGTACACAAGTCCGGAGCAGTCAAAACCGGCGGGAGACGCACCTGCCCAAACATAGGGAACGCCCAAGTGCTTCTTGGCCTCGGCAACGATCGCCTGCCCGTTGGGAGAGGGAGCGGTGGTATCGGGGACAGAGGGTGCGCTGCCGCCGTTCAGAGCCGCCGCGCTGGGAGCCACGCCCGTGGACGCACCGTGACGGAAGAACAGAGGCGTATGGGAAGAAGCCTGATTTTCATAGGGGATTTCCGTCAGAGCCAGATAATCGCTGCGGATATAGCAGATATCGTTGCCGTAAATGACCTTGTACCAGCCCTGATTCAGACCGATGATGTAGCACTTGGCACCCTTAGACGCCTTGGCAACGGAGGGATGGTTGGTGCCGGGGCCGGTGCGGAGATTGACGGAACTGCCGGTGACCTTGCCGTAGCCAAGCTCGGCGTTTTCCTGCGTTTTGACGACGAGGTAATCCTCGTGCATATAGCCGACCTTCAGGTTATAATTGACCTTGTACCACTGACCGGATTTGCTGATGACGGTCACGCAGTCATTTCTGGGTGCGGTGGTCAGGATGGAGGAAGTGGTGTTCGGTTCACTGCGCATACGCAGGGAGCTTGCGTTGACGAAGCCGATGCCGTACATAATGCCGTTTGCGGCAGGTACGGGGGTGTTGTCGGGGGTTTCGGGTTTTGCAGGCTGCTCGGGCACCGCAGGCTTTTCAGGCTCTGCGGGCTTTTCGGGTTCTGCGGGCTTTTCAGGCTCTGCGGGCTTTTCAGGTTCTGCGGGCTTTTCAGGTTCTGCGGGCTTGGCGGGGGCTTCGGTATTGCCGCCGTCCTTCAGCGCGCCTGCGCTGGGTGCCACGCCGGTGGATTTGCCGCCCCGAAAGAACAGGGGGGTGTTGGAGGACGCCTGATTTTCATAGGGAATCTGGGTCAGATCCAAATAGTCGCTACGGACATAGCAGATATCCTCGCCGTAGATGACCTTATACCAGCCCTCGTTGACGCCGATGATGTAGCACTTATCGCCCTTGGCGGCTTTTGCAACGGAAGCATAGCCGGTGCCGGGGCCTTTGCGCAGGTTGACGGCGGTGCCGTTGATTTTTCCATAGCCAAGCTCGGCATTTTCCCGTGTGCTGACCTTCAGATAGTCCTTGTGCATATAGCCCGTGGTCAGGTTATAATTGACCTTGTACCAATCGCCGGACTTGCTGATGACGGTCACGCAGTCGTTTCTGGGCGCGGTGCCCAGAATCTTCGCGGTGGTGGCGGGTTCGCTGCGCATATGCAGGGAGCTGGCATTGACAAACCCGACGCCGTACACGGTTTCGCCGGCGGCAGAGACCCCCAGAGGGAGCAGTGCGGCGCACAGCGTTGCCAGCGTGAGCATCAGGGAAACAATTCTCTTGGAAATCTTCATACGTTACCTCCGTCTTACAGGGAAAAATTTTCTTTATTTACCGGAAAGAGCCCGTTCCAGCCAGACACAGCCCAAGTCAAGGGCGGTGTAAAAGCCGTCTTTTTCGCTCTTTTTCACGATGCGATCCCGACTTCTTGCGGTGGGATCGGTCAGTTGAAGCTGAACAGAAACCCGAGTGGCGAGATCCACGTCACCCTGTTTCTTGGTTTCCATGATTTGAAGCATCACAATATGACTGTCTGCCATGGAACCGTAATAAACCAGATTGTCCTTGCGCATCAGCGGACGACCTTTATACATGAGAACTGCATTTTCTTCAGCCATGGTTCGGAACCTCCTGAATGAATGTAATCGAATTGTAACATATTGTAATGCAGATGTCAAGCCTTTTGTTGGGAAATAAGAGGAATTGCGCCGCATACGGTTACTTTCGATTCGAATTTGGGGAAAATGGTAAGACGGAGGGGGGTATGAAGTTTTCAAGGTACAAAACAATAGACCTATGCGTTTGCATGCAAAGGTCTATTGGCTTTGGTTTATTCGTTCACGAACAGGTATTCCCGCACCAGAACCTGCATCAGCTCGTCCCTGTCGATTTTACAAATCATACTGCGGGCGTTGGCGAAGTTGGTGATGTAGGTGGGATCCTCGGTCAGCAGGTAGCCGACGATTTGGTTGATGGGGTTATAGCCTTTTTCGGTCAAGGCATCGTACACACTCCGGAGAATACGGCGCATATTCTCTTTGTCGTTGATGGCTACGGTGAACTTCTGGGTATCTTTTTCCGTCATGGTCTTTTGCCTCCTTTGATTAGAATATAGTCATTATAACCGAAAATTTTCTCGGTGTAAAGCCCTGAATTTGGAATTTTTTGTGAATCTTTTCGACAAACTGTAAAATTACCGCAAAGTGGCTCCCAGTTTTTCCGCAACCGCCGCCAAAACCTTGGCGGTGACGGCCTCGGAATCGGTGTCCGTCAGGGTGCGGTCGTCGGCGCGAAGCTCCAGAGAGAACGCCATGCTCTTTTTGCCCTCGGGAACACCGGTTCCCCGATAGATATCGAACAGCTTCACGCTGCGCAGAAGCTTGCCTGCGGCGGCGGTGATGACGTTTTCTGCGTCGGCAACGGTGACGCTTTCCTCGCAGATGAGGGCGAGGTCCCGCGCAACGGCGGGATATTTGGGCAGAGGGGCATAGGTTGCGTCGGGCAGGCGCAGGTCGGACAGGGCGGTGAAGTTCAGCTCGGCGCAGTAAACCTCGGTTTCCATGCCGTAATTCTTGGCAACCAGAGGATGCACCTGACCCATCACGCCTACGGAAATGCCGTCCACCAAAACCTCGGCGCAGCGGCCGGGATGATAGCTGTGGTTGCTGCGAACTGCACGATACTCTGCCTTTTTCAGCCGAAGCCCCGCAAACACAGCCTCCAGCTCCCCCTTGAGGGTGAAGAACGTTTCATCTGCGCCGTAGGTGCCCAGCAGCAGCATTTTGGGTTCCTCCGGCAGAATTTGATTTTCTGCGGGCAGGTAGATTTTTGCCAGCTCGTACAGCTTCACGGATTTATTGTGATAGGCGTTGTTGCGGGACAAAATTTCCAGCATGGAGGGCAGCGCGACGGTGCGCATGATGGAGGTGTCCTCGCCCAAGGGGTTCTGAATCCGCAGCGCGTTTCGCAGTGGGGAATCGGCAGGCAGGCGAATCTGGTCGAACACGGCGGGGGACACAAAGGAATAAGTGATGATTTCGCTGTAGCCCAGTCCGCGGCACAGGGAACCGGCCTTGCTCTCCAGCTTCATATTGGCAGTATAGCCGCCCTGCGTGGCGTTCTTGAACGCGGTGACGGGGATGTTGTTATATCCGAAGGAGCGGCCGACTTCCTCGGCAACGTCCGCCATCCGATTCAGGTCGGGACGGAAGGAGGGAACGCGGATGGTATCGCCCTCCACGGGAATTTCCAGCAGATTCAGGTACTTTACCATATCCTCCTTGGAAATTTCGGTGCCGAGGAGCCTGTTGATTTTGTCGCATTCCAGAGGCAGGGTCTTTTCGGCGGGGACGAAGTGAATAATGTCGATGATGCCGTCGAGCACATCGCCGCACTCCAGCAGCTCCACCAGCTCGCAGGCGCGCTGGACTGCCGGTACGGTGAGCATGGGGTCCAGACCCTTTTCAAATTTGCCGGAGGCCTCCGTGCGCATACCCAGAGCAAGCGCGGTCTGGCGGATGGAGGTGCCGTTGAAATTGGCGGATTCAAATACCACCGTGGCGGTATCGTCCATGATTTCGGAATTTTCGCCGCCCATAATACCGGCAAGACCGATGGGCCGATTTTCGTCGGCAATCACCGCCATTCCGGACTTTAGCTGCCGCACATTGCCGTCGAGCGTGGTGAGGGTTTCGCCCTCTGCCGCCTCGCGCACCACGATTTTGCCGGAGGACACATAGCGGTAGTCGAAAGCATGCATGGGCTGACCGTATTCCAGCATCACATAGTTTGTGATGTCCACAATATTATTGATGGGGCGGATGCCGTTGGCGCGCAGCCGCTGACGGAGCCACTTGGGAGAGGGCGCGATTTTTACGTTGGCAACCATTCGGGAGGTGTAGCGGCTGCACAGATTCTCCGCAGGAACCTCCACGTCCAAACGCTCGAAAATGCTGCCGGCATCGGAGCCGTGAACCACCGGCTCATGGTGGCGCATTTGCTTGCCAAACGCGGCGGCGGCTTCTCTGGCAAGACCGATGACGCAGTAGCAGTCCGGTCGATTGTTGGTGATCTCAAAATCCACCACGGTATCATCGTTGCCGATGACCGCATTGATATCCTCGCCGGGTTTGCAGCTTTCACCGTTCAAAATCCAAATGCCGTCGGCATAGGCGTCGGGCAGGTCGTTCTGCGTCAGACCGAGCTCGGCAAAGGAGCAGAGCATTCCGTTGGATTTTTCCCCGCGGAGCTTGCCCTTGGTGATGTGAACGCCGCCGGGGAGCCAAGAATTGTGCAGAGCGGCGGGAACCAAATCCCCCTCATGAACATTCTGCGCGCCGGTGACGATTTGAACAGGCTCGGCCTGCCCCACGTCCACCTGACAGATAAACATATGGTCGGAGTTGGGATGGGCAACCATGGAAAGCACCCTGCCCACCACTACATTTTGAATGTCGGCGTCCATCCGCTCATAGGTTTCCACTTTTTGACCGAACACCGTCAGGGTTTCCACAAATTCCTTGTCGGAAACTGCGGACAGGTCCACAAAATCTTCATTCAGCCATTTTCTGTTCAGTTTCATATTCTGTTCCTCCTTAGAACTGGTTCAGGAACCGCACGTCGTTGTCGAAAATCAGGCGCAGGTCGTTGATTTTCAGCCGCCCCATCGCCATCCGCTCCAAGCCCATGCCGAAAGCGAAGCCGGCGTATTTCTCGGGGTCGATGCCGCAGCCGCTGAGCACGTCGGGATGCACCATGCCGGCACCCAGCAGCTCAATCCAGCCCTCGCCGTGGCAGGTGGAGCAAACCTGACCGTCCACCTCGCCGGTGCCGCGGCACTTATGGCACTGCATATCCATTTCACAGCTTGGCTCGGTAAAGGGGAAGTGGTGGGGACGGAACCGCATTTCGGCGTCCTCGCCGTAAATTTTCCGCATGATGGTGATGAGCGCGCCCTTCAGGTCGCCCATGGTGATGTTTTCATCCACCACCAGGCCCTCGATCTGATGGAACATGGGAGAGTGGGTTGCGTCGGCCTCGTCCTTGCGGAACACACGGCCGGGAGCCAGCATACACAGAGGGGGCTTGTGGTTTTCCATAAAGCGAATCTGCATGGGGCTGGTCTGGGTGCGCAGAAGCACCTCATCCGCGTCGTCAAAATAGAAGGTGTCGGAGCGGTCGCGGGAGGGGTGTCCCTCCTCGATGTTCAGGCGGGTGAAGTTGTAGCTTGCCTGCTCTACCTCGGGGCCGTCCACAACGGTGTAGCCCAGTCCCACGAAAATCTCCTTGATTTGATCCAGCACCTGATTCATGGGGTGCTGATGCCCCACGGCAACGGCATCGCCGGGAATGGTCACATCGATGGATTCGCAGGCAAGCTTTGCCTCCAGAACGGCGGCGTGGATGGCGGATTTCCGCTCCTCCAGCCGCGCTTCAATGTCGGCGCGGACGGCGTTTGCCATCTGCCCCATGACGGGGCGTTCCTCGGGGGAGAGCCTGCCCATCTGCTTGAGAACGGCGGTCAGCTCGCCCTTTTTGCCCAGCAGCTTGACCCGCAGCTCTTCCAGTGTGGCAGGCGTCGCGGCGGCGTCCAGCGCAGACAGCGCGTTTTGTTTGATTTGTTCTAACTGTTCTTTCATTTACGATTCCTCCTGAAAAGGTCGATTCCAAAAAAATAAACCCCTCATCCCGCAATCGGGACGAAAGGCATTCCTTCCGCGGTACCACCCGCAATTCGCCGGAAATCGGCGCAGCTTAAAAAGCGCAGACACGCTTGCGACCCATAACGCAGTCATCCGTCCGTCCCTACTGTTAATTCAGGCGGCAGCTCACGGGAGAAAGCCCGACATTGCACGCAAGCGGATCCCACCATCCCGCTCTCTCTGTGGACGCAAACCAGTGTAAGGCAGCCCGATCCTCGCTTTTTGCGATATCCCCCCTATATTAGCATATCCGTTTTCAATATGCAAGTGCTTTTCTCAAAAAACTCCGCATGGACGATTCCGCCAAGACCCTCCCTCTGACGAGGGAGGGTCTTGGGTTTCCGCGTATCGGCTGCGCCGATTTTATTTTGCGCAGTCGGCGGAGCCTTCGGAGTACAGCATATCCAGCCCGTGACTCACCGGATCGATGACCGCCAGAATATTCTCCTGCGCCGCTTTTTTACTGCCGGGAAGATTGATGATGAGGGCGCGCCCCCGAATGCCTGCCGCGCTCCGGGACAGGCAGCCCTTGGGGGTGATGCGCATGGATTCCGCCCGCATAGCCTCGGGAATGCCCGGTGTCGGCCGCTCCACCACCGCCATAGTCGCCTCCGGCGTGATGTCCCGCGGAGAAAAGCCGGTGCCGCCGGTGGTGAGAACCAGCGCAACGCCCATCTCGTCGGCACATTTTTTCAGCTCCGCCTGAATTTTTTCCGATTCGTCGGGGACTATGGCGGTATAGCCTACGGAAAATCCCTTTTCCTCCAGAATCCTCACCAAATTCGGTCCGCTGGTGTCCTCCCGCTGACCCCGATATCCCTTGTCGCTGACCGTGATGACCGCCTCTGTGTATGCCATGTTTATTCCTCCCTTTTATAATCGCCGTGTACCCCGCCGGTTTTGGAAACCAGACGGATATCGGCAATGACCATATCTTTCTGAACCGCCTTGCACATATCGTAAACCGTCAAAGCGGCGACGGATACGGCGGTCAGTGCTTCCATTTCCACACCCGTCCGCCCGTCGCAGGTGACGGTCGCCTGAATCTCCACGGAAGTTCTCCGTTCGTCCAAATGCAGCTCCAGATTGATGCCGTCCATCAAAATGTGATGGCACATGGGAATGAGCTCCGGAGTGCGCTTGGCTCCCAGGACGCGGGCGATTTGCGCAACGGTCAGCACATCCCCTTTTTTCATCCCTCCCGAGGAAATCAGGTCAAAGGTGCTCCGGCTGACCAGAACCCGTCCGGCGGCAACGGCTGTGCGCTGAGAAACGGGCTTCTGCCCCACATCCACCATTTTGGCTCTGCCCTGCTCGTTAAAATGGGTAAAATCCGACATATTCATCCTCCGATCTGGTTCATGTTCCGTCCGGCACGGGAGCGGTGCAGCGCGTCCAAATCCCCGTGCCAAGCGGGTTTATTCCAAATTGCCTGCTGCAACGACTGCCGCATTCCCTCAAAATCCAGCCCCTTGAGGGAATATTCCTCCCCGCTGTGGAGGCAGGGCTTGATTTTTCCGTCCGCCGTCAGCCGAATGCGGTTGCATTCCCCGCAAAAATGGGCACTGACGGGGCTGATAAGACCGATATTTCCCAAGGCATCCGGCAGGCGGTAGAGCTTGGCAACGCCGCCGTCCGGCTCCATGGGAACCGCCTCCGGAAAAGCCTCCAGAACCCTCGTAAACGGCACATAGGATTCTTCATTAAAATCCCCGCTGTCATACATGGGCATCATTTCGATGAACCGCATATCCACGGGATATTTCCGCGTCAGCTCCGCAAGGGCGGGAATTTCATCCTCATTAAACCCGCCGATGAGAACGGCGTTGATTTTGATTTTCTCAAATCCTGCGGCAAACGCCGCGTCCAATCCGGCGCGAAAATCCGACAGCCTGCCGATGCGGGTGATGTAGGCGTATTTTTCTTCATTCAGGGTGTCCAAGCTCAGGTTCAGCCGCTTCACCCCCGCATCCTTCAGAGGCTTTGCAAGCTCCGGCAGCAGGATGCCGTTGGTGGTCAGGCACACCTCCTCCACACCCGCCGCGGCGGCGGTTCTGCGGCAGATGGACACGATGTTTTTCTTCACCAGCGGCTCTCCTCCGGTGATGCGCACCTTGCGGATGCCCAAAGACGCCGCCGCCTCCACCGCCTGAATCATTTCGTCCTCCGTCAGCATCTGCTCATGCCGTTTTTTGCAGATGCCGTCCTCCGGCATACAGTAGCGGCAGCGGAGATTGCAGCGTTCCGTCACGGAAATCCGCAGATAGGTAATGTTGCGCCCCATTTGGTCAGTCATATTGTTTCCCTCAATTTCTCCCAAGCGGCATTGCCCGCCTGAGCTCCTTCTTTCACAACGGCTTCCGCCATAGGATGCACCCTGCGGCAATTTCCGCGGATGTGAAGCCAGTCCCGATTTTCCAGTCCCGAAATCAGTTCCCGTTCGGGGGTCAGACCCACCGCGATGAGCAGGGTCTTACAGGGAATAGTTCGCCCGTCGCTGAGAATGACGCCCGTAATTTCTCCCTGTCCCAGAAACGACTGCACGGTGGTGCCGCACAGCAGCGAAA
>X285_Short_beaked_Echidna__coassemble_545_pt1 | contig 15386 bp, 13 predicted proteins | sample X285_Short_beaked_Echidna__metabat2_high_PE_017 | metagenome-assembled genome bin X285_Short_beaked_Echidna | reverse complement strand
GGCTGGGGTCGGCTTCGTTGATCAGAGCCATCATGCCGTATTCATTGGCGGAGCGAACCATGAAGCTGATATGGACAAATTCCTCGGAATTGATGTGGTTGGCATAGACACCGCCGCATTCAATGAACTTCTCCTCAATGAACTGAGCGGAGTAGGCCTCGTTCCAGTCGGCAATGATCTCAAATTTGGTCAGGTCTTTCATCCGAACGGCCTGCTGAAACATCTGGTCGTCGATTCGCTCGAAATCTTCCATGAAGGCGGCAGTGTACTCGCTAACCTGCTGTTTCACCTCGCGGAACCGTTCCTCTGTGATGCGGCCGGTGCACAGACCCAGATAAGCACCTAAGGCGGTAATGCCGACCATGCTGGCATAGTAGGAACGCAGACCGGGGGAGTTGCATCCGGCAGGAGTTTCCAAGTTGTAGATATGCCCTGCTGCCTTGCCGCCGCAGGAATCGGGATTACAGGTGATGAGTACAGTGTGCGCGCCCTTGGCATTGCCTTTTTCCAGAGCTTCTGCGACACGGACGGAACCGCCGCTGAAGCTGACAGAAACCACCAGAACCTCATCGGGCTGATAGCCTTTGCAGATATCTCCGGCGGTGTAGTACCGACAGAAATCCATAATGTCAGGGGAATCGCATTTGCGCAGACCACTGAGCTTTTTGAAGCCCGGAAGCATGGCACCGGCGGCAGAGTAAGAGTCGCCGCAGCCGGTCAGAATTACTCGCTTGATTTTTTTGGCAACCTCCGGATTGAGTACGTTGTTCAGCTTGCTCAGGTCGAAACACTTTTCGGACTGAATCTCCGCCAGTCCGGTCAAGGCCTTCACCTGATCGGTGACAGAGTTGAAATAGTCTAGTCTATGCAATCTGAAGCCCTCCTTTTTTCATATGTACTTTATATGTATTCGGACGAATCACAGTCCGCAGATACTGTTGTATTGTGCGTACGACTTCTGCATCATGGCAGTATTCCGGATTGCATTCTATACAGACGGCTTTGCAGAATGCACCGAAAAACGAACATTACGCACACAAACTAATCATTTCTGAAAAGAAACGAGAGGAGAGAGGGGGAAACTGCCTGTAATTTTGTGCATTTAGGCGGACTATTTAGACTGATATCATGTAAACTTAGCAAATTGATACTATCACGCAGAAAGTATAATGTCAATAAATATCCGCAAAAAAAGAGAAATGACATTATATGTTCGTTTCTGTGTTCGTAAAAAGCAAATAGATACTGCTTTCAGAGCAGAATCGAAAAGGAGCGGATTGCCCTTCCATGTGGGCAATCCGCTCCGACGCTTGCTTATACAAGCTCAATTTTAACCTTATGTCGGGCAATCTCATCCAAAAACTGGCGGTTTTCTGGGGTTTCTACAGTGATAAGCACATCCAGATCGTCAAAAGTACAGAAAGTATAGATCCCGCGGAACACATACTTTGAGGAATCCAGCAGCGCGATTCGCATGGTCGCGCTGTGGGTAAGGGAATTTTTCACCTCCCGCATGAGGGGATTGGATACGGTCAGTCCCCTGCTGTTGAGTACACCGGTGGAGCCGAGAAAGGCGATGTCTGTGCGAACCTGACCGAAAAATTCGGTCACATCCACGCCGCCGAGGCTCCGTTCCTCGGGGATAATATACCCTCCGGGCAGAGCCACCCGATATTTGGCACAGGCTTCGGTCGCTGTAACCAAGGATGGGGTAACAATGTCAAGATCCTTGACCCGATCTTCGTCGATGAGGTACTGCACCAATGCCCGAACGCTGGATCCGGAATCCAGAGCAATGGAAGTGTGATCGTTCACATATTCTGCCGCTTTTGCGGCAATTCTCTGCTTTTCGTGGGAGAACAAATTGTCTTTGTAAAAGGGCGTGGCACTGTCTACAGGGGCAAGGGCATATCCGCGTCTGCGGATGACCTGCCCCAGACTTTCCATTTCAATTAGGTCACGGCGAATGGTGGTGGGGGTGACCTGCAGAATATCGGCCAGATCTGCTACAGACATTTGCCTGTTTTGATACAGGAGTTTCGCAATGGCTGACGTTCGGCTATTCTCGTTCAATGGGCATCTCTCCTTATTTTCCTCCGAACAAGAAGCCGACTGCTGTAAAAGCACGGTCGTCGGAGGAAATTTTTTACAACTACCTCTATAATAATGAAAATCGCAAAGTATGTCAACTGTTCTTTCTTGCAAATGACGTAAAATTGCCTGAAAAACAACGGATACCGCCCTAATGTACCTTGTGAACACAAAAATGTTCGCAACGCGCGTTTTTGCGTTCCGATTTTTGTAACATAAAACAAAACGAACGCTGTTATTGTGTATAACTTCCCAAGTTGACAATTCAACCTAGAATAATTATACTAAAAACACGGTCGAAGCCCATCGGACTTTGGCAGATAGTGCAGATTCCGAGCAACGGCATAAATGCTGCTGAAGTAAAATGTTCACAAATATTCGCAATACGAACACAAAGCGAACTTTACAATTCGCTCCTGCGCGTAATTTACAGGATCAAAATCCTGTGAAAATAATAAAACAACTGGAGGAAACTAAAATGAAGAAGATTATCGCACTGGTGCTTGCCATCGCTATGATCGCCTGCCTGTTCGTCGGCTGCGGCAGCACCAAAACTCCCGGAAATGACAGCAAGGAACCCGATACCACCAACGGGGAAAGCAAAAATGGAACTCCCGACACCGGCGAGAGAAAGAGCATCCTGTTCTTCACCGCGTTCATTGGCGACTTCGGCCTGTCCGATATGGGTCACCGCGCAGTCAAAGAAATTTCCGAAGAATACAACATGGACTTCACACTGGTCGAGTATGGCTCGTATGATGCCGCCTTGGCGGTCAACTCTTTCTGGGATGCCTTGGAAACGAAAAAGTATGATTACTTCTTCGGTCCCGACTGGTACATTGCCGACGTTCTGAATGATGCCGCCGCCCAGTACCCGGACACCACGTTTATTCTGTACGACACCGGTTTGACCAGCAATTATGAAGGCAACAACATCTACGGCATCTCCTTTGCGCAGAATGAGGGTGCCTTTGTGGCTGCGCTGCTGCAGGCTCTGACTACTAAGGTCGGAAAGATCGGCGTTTTGTCTACGGACTCTCCTATCCTGAACGACTTCTCTACCGGCTGGCTGGCCGGTGCCCGCTATGCTCAGAAAGAAATGGGACTGGACGTTGACTATCTGCATGCCTATCTGACAGAAACCTCCATGTCCGCTGTTTACGAATCCATGAACGTTATGTATAACAACGGCTGCGATGTCGTGTGGCCCATCAGTGCGCAGATGATGCTGGCAGCGGCTCAAGCGGCTGAGGAGCACGGCGGTTATGAGAACGGTTACTATGTCATGGGCTGCGACTATGACCAGTACTCGTACTTCAAGTCTATGGCTGATGAGGGTTCTGAATCTGCCGTCGGCTATGAGAACGTCATTACCTCCATCACCAAGAACATCGGCGCATGCACCAAGATGATCGTTGAATCCGTCGAATCCGGCTCCGGCGCAATTCCCACTGGAAACCGTCTGTACGGTGTTGCGGAAGGCGGCGTCGGCATTCTGGAGAACGAGCATTACCTCGAGGTTATTCCTCAGGAGGTTCGTGACCGGCTTGCAGAGGTAATTGCCAAAATCGGCACCGGCGAGATTGACGTTCCCTCTTACTTTGACTTTGAAACCTATGAGGATTTCGCCGCTTTCCGCGACCGCGGCTAAGCTGCGGGTGGAATCAACCTAGGTTCCCGCCGGCAAATAAATGAAATTTCGCCGAGCGAAAATGTGATTTTCGCTCGGCGATCCGCTAAAATCCGTGTTCTCTCTGCCAATAGTGCGAGGAACAAAATGATAGGATGGTATACGATGGCAAAAGAACTGTTAAGAATGGATGGAATTACCAAAATCTATCCCAACGGCTTTATGGCCAACAAGGATGTTAACCTCTCCGTTAATGAGAGTGAGATACACGCGCTGATCGGTGAAAACGGTGCCGGCAAAACCACCCTGATGAAGATCCTGTTCGGTCTGGAGAACTGCCAGGAGGGTAAAATCTACATCAACGGTGAGGAAACTCGGTTCACAAGCCCCTTGGACGCAATTGCACGGGGGGTTGGTATGGTACACCAGCACTTTATGCAGGTTCCCAACCTGACTGTTGCAGAGAATATCGTGTTGGGCATGGAACCCGGCAGGGGGCAGCTGTTCGATCGGAAGAAAGCCATTGAAATGACGCGGGAAGCTGCGCAGAAGTATCAAATGGACGTAGATCCGAATGCCTTGATCCGCGACCTGTCGGTAGGTCAGAAGCAGAAGGTGGAGCTGCTGAAGGCTTTGATCCGAAATGTCAAGGTTCTGATTTTGGACGAACCTACCGCCGTTCTGACCCCTCAGGAAACCCGTGAGCTGTTTGTCCAGCTTAAGTTCTTACGGGATCAGGGTTATGGAATCATCTTTATTTCGCACAAGCTCGATGAGGTTATGGAACTGTGCGACCGATGCACAGTGCTGCGTCACGGCAGGGTTACAGGCCATGGAAATATTTCAGAGCTGAATCCTGCCCTGCTGTCCAAGCTAATGGTGGAGCGGGAAGTCAATCTGAGCATCGAAAAGGAAAAGGCGCAAACCGGAGATACGGTTGTTCATGTTGAAAAGCTGAATTATCTGGATAAGTTTGGCAAGCTAATCCTGAAAGACCTGACCTTCGGTGTCCGCACAGGCGAGGTCGTAGGCATTGCAGGCGTCGAGGGCAACGGGCAAACCGAGGTTTCCGAGATCATTTCTGGAATTTTGACCCGCACCTCCGGCGAAATATATCTGAACGGAGTTGAAACCACCGGCAAGTCCATCCGCCAGATTCGGGAGCTGGGTCTGTCCCACGTTTCCGAGGATCGGATGAAGTATGGCATGGCTGACTCGCTCTCTGTTCGGGACAACATAGTTTCCACATATTTGAATTCCAAGGAGTTCAGCCATGGCCCTTTCTTGGATATGAAAAAGCTGAACCGATTCGTGGATGACCGAATTCAGGAATTCGAGGTTGCCTGCAATGACGGAAGCGACAACATTAAGTTTCTGTCCGGCGGCAACATTCAGAAGGTCATCGTCGCCCGTGAATTCTCCGGTGATGCCAATTTCATCATCGCCAACCAGCCTACCCGCGGTATCGACGTCGGCACTGCCGATCTGATTCGCCGCCTTTTGGTCAGGTATACCAGAGAATCCGGCCGTGGTGTTCTGCTGATTTCCTCCGATCTGAATGAAGTCTTGGAAGTTTCCGACCGGCTGCTGGTTATGAAGGACGGTGAGGTTGTCGCACAGTTCAACGATGTCAAGAGCGTCACGGACGAGATGCTGGGCGAATATATGCTCGGCATCAAGCGGATGACCGCTGAGGAAATGGGGGATCTGCTATGAAAAAAGTACAGAAAATAGATATGTTCTATGAGACACTGCGCGTCGTTCTGGGCATCATCATCGCCTATGCGGTCTGTCTGGTGGTTATCTGCATGATCACCGGAGCCGAGGGCTGGAAGGACGCACTTTATAACTTCGCAATCGGACCCTTTACATCCAAACGCCGCTTCGCACAGGTGCTGTCCCGCTGGGCACCCTATATGCTCACCGGCTGCGGTATGTGCTTCGTCTACGCCTCCGGTCGTTTTTCCATGATCGGTGAGGGCATCATCAATTTGGCTCCCATTCCCATCATGCTGGTGATGTTCTGCACCCCCATTATGACCGGACTTCCCAAGCCTGTCAATCTGCTTCTGATCATCATTGCCTGCATGATTACCGGCGGGCTGATCGCCATGGTTCCCGCTTTTGGCCGCGAAAAGCTGGGCGCAAACGAAACCGTTACCTCTATCGTGCTGAATATGGTCTGTATGTACTTGGCACTGGCTGCCGTCCGCGGTTGGATGGCGGATCGTTCGCTTTCTTTTGTCGCCTCCAAAACTTGGGCGGAGAATATGCGGTTTGCCCGTTACTGGAACAACACCAACGCTCACGAGGGCATCTGGGTGGCGGTTCTGGGGGTGATCGCCGCCTGCGTAATTTTCTACCGCACCAAACTGGGCACCCAGATCCGTATCACCGGCGTCAACCCCTCTTTTGCGCAATACTCCGGCATCAACACCAAGGTCATACCCTTTATGGGTCAGCTTCTGGGCGGCATCTTCGCCGGTCTGGCTTCCTGCGTGGAGGTCTTTGGTGCTTATAATAACTTCCAACTGACGACCCTGACGAACATCGGCATGGACGGCTTAATCATTGCGGTTATGGCCAGAAAGCAGCCCATGTTTGTACCCCTGACTGCCTTTGTACTTGCGTATATTCGGACTGCTGCCGCTGTCCTGAATACCAATACCAACATCCCTATCGAGTTGGTCACAATGCTGCAGGCTGTTATCATCTTCTTCGTGGCTGCTGAGGGTTTCCTGAGCAAGTCTCGGCAGAAGGCGATTATCAAGGTTTCTCGCGAGACCGCTGGTTAAGGAGGCTTGTTCTATGGAAATTCTTGAATTTATCACCGGTTTTCTGTATGCCATTATCCGTATCTCTACGCCGATTATCTTTATTGCCATTTGTTCCACGCTGTCCTCTCAGGCAGGACTGCTGAACATGGCCGGTGAAAGCATGATGCTGGCGTCCTCTCTGGCGGGCGTTATTTTCAGTGCCATGTTCCAGAATGTGTGGCTGGGCATCCTATGCGGTATGCTTTGCTCCATCATTGTTACGCTGATTCTCTGTTTTGCCGCTTTTGTCATGAAAGTTGATCTGTATCTGATGTCCATTTCCATGAATATGGCTTTGACCGGCGGATCCGTTTTCGTGATGTGGCTGATTACCGGAACAAAGGCAAACACCGCAGGCGCAATCAACTCCTTGGCTCTGGGAAATGTGAGCATCCCCATCCTGAAGGATATCCCCATTTTGGGGGCAATCCTCTCCGGACACAATGTATTCACCTATCTGGCTATCGTGATGACATTGCTGGTATGGTTCCTGCTATACCGCACCAAGCTGGGACTGAGAATGCGGGCTATCGGTCAGAATCCTGCCGCCGCTGAGGCCGTGGGCATCCGCACTACCACCATCTACACCTTGGCTTTCGTCATTGCGGCTGCGGTGGGAAGCTTCGGCGGTATGTATCTGTCCATGGGCTATCAGAATTTCTTCTCCAAGGGTTTGACTGCCAGCCGTGGATTTGTCGGTATGGCTGCCGCCACGGTTGCCAACGCCGAGCCTCTGGGTGCCATGCTGATGAGCTTTATCTTCGGCATCGCCTATGCCATGTCTACCTACCTGACCCCTGTCATCAACGATAACTATATGCTGATGTGCATTCCTTTCGCCATGGTTGCAGTTATTTATATGCTGATCAGTTGGTATCGCTCCGGCGCGGAGAATCGCCTGCTGATGAAGAATATGAAGGCATTGCATGCCAAGACCCAAACAGAACACGCGGGAAAATAGGATAGTCCATGGGAGAGAAATTTTACGGGAACTGCCGCTTGTTTAGGAGCAGAACAGCCGTTCCTGCGCATCTCGGACAGCCGAGCTCGTATAACGGATTTGGCTGCCGGATGGAATCGGAGCTGGGATGCGCATTTTTTCTTCCGTTTTTCCAATTTAACAATAAGGAGGAAACATAGCTTGATTGAATATATTGCTGCCGGAAATTTTATTCTCGATACCGTTCGATTCCCCGATGGATCCGGCAACGACCGCTCCAGTGTGGGCGGTCCGGCCACTTTTGCTTATACCGGCATAAAAATCTGGACGGATAATGTCATGCAGTGCAGTAAGGTGGGTGCGGACTACGGACAGTTTATGGATGAATGGGTAAAGAAAAACAATGTGGAAACCAAAGGGTTCAAAGTCACCTGTGACAAATGCTTCACCGTTACCATGACCTACGGAACCAAGGACGGCGCACCGGACAGACCGGATGATGCCAGCCCCAACCGTCTGTTTGTTCGGGGTACGGTTGCGGAGGACTTTGGATTTATGAAAACCTCCCCCGAGGACATTGAATATTTCACCCGCGGGGGCGGCGTGAAGGGCATCTATCTGTCCCAGAACTGCGATCGGGTGTTTTGGGACAAGATTCGCGCCATTAAGAAACGCGACGGTTTCAAATTGATGTGGGAGCTGGAAGGGTCGATTGCTTTCCCTGAGTTTTTGGAGAACATTCGGTATTGCGCGGAAGTGCCCGATGTGTTCAGCCTGAACATTCAGGAGGCAGAGCGGCTCTTTGGGGTAGAGGGCGAGGAGGCTTGTATAAAGGAATTGCAGAAGCTGCCCTTTGAACTGACCCTTTTTCGGGTGGGCAGCCGCGGTCTTTACTCTGTCACCCCCGATGCCGCCTATTATCTGCCGCCTGCGCCTTGTACTGTGGTAGACCCTACCGGATGCGGCAATTCGTCTACCGGCTCCGCTTTGTATGCCTATGCTGAGGGCAAGAACCCTCTGATGGTGGGCATCATGGCTAACGTGGCGTCAGCCAAAAATATCTGCCAGTACAGCGTCATTCCGGACATGGTTGGCATCCGTCGGGAGTGCTATGATTTAGCTGACGAGCTGTACGAAAAGTACAGCAAAGAATATAACATCTAAGGAGAATTGCGATGTTTAAGAATCTAAACGGCAAGAAAGTGATTCTGGGTCTGGTGCATCTGAAGCCCATGCCCGGTACCCCTCAGTATCAGGAGCAGTATTTGGAAGAAATGACCCGAAAGGCCATACGGGACTGCATCACCCTGAAAGAAAACGGTGCTGACGGCGGTCTGATCCAGTCCGTTGACAACATCTATCCCGTCAGCGACGACACCGATTACATCCGGGTCGCCACCATTTCTATGATCGCCGCACGGGTTCGGGACGCTGTGGGTCCCGACTTTAAGATGGGCGTTCAGTTGATGTGGAATTGCATCACGCCCTCTCTGGCTGCCTGTAAGGCGACCGGAGCCGACTTTACCCGCTGCACTGCACTGGTGGGTTCGTCCCCCTCTCCTTTCGGCGGCACGGTCAGCGGCGATCCCCTGAAAATCATGGACTATCGGCACAAAATCGGCGCACAGGATGTGGCTATGCTGGCTGAAATATCCGGATACCACTTCCAAGGTGAGTACAATCCCAAGACGGTTCAGAATTTGGCAGGCATGGCTATGCGGGTGGGTGCGGACGCTGTGGAGGTAGTGGATCGAAACGAAGCCAGAAACGAACAACTGATTCTGGATGTGAAAGCACTGCCGGGAAATATCCCCGTCATTCTGGGCGGCGGAACGGACGTTGAAAACTGCAAGCGCAGACTGCGCTATGCCGATGGCGCGCTGGTCGGCACTGCATTCGAGGGCGGCAGGTGGGGCGGTCCCATCCTTGGGGATATTGTGGCTGACTACATGAAAAATATCCGTGAATTGGAAGAAGAACTCGCAAAGTGATCTATCACAGGACACCGGAGGCAGGGTATGAAGGAGCTTAAGAAGAAATTGAAGCATCTTTATGGGTTCCGCAGCGGTGTACCGTGGAAGGAAATCGTTGCGGGAAACTGGTATGTGATCAGTGCAGCCGCCCTGTTTATACTCCTGACCACCCCGCCTTTGGTTCCCGCCTCGGTTTGGGACAGAATCGTGCTCAGGCTGTCCGGTGTGGTGATTTTCCTTTGGATGATGAGCCCAGCCATCTTTCTGTCGGATACTGCCCTGCGGGCAAGGCTTCCGTTTCTAAAAAACAATACCCATATGGGAACCCTTGCCGGATTTCTGATCGTTATGGTGGTGTTTACGGTGCTGTTTCGTTTTACGGAGGCTCTGCATACACCGGAGTATCTGGAAACATTTGGAGCGTACCTAGCCGCCAGCAACGAGCAGTTTATCGCAGCCGGCACCGTTGTACCTTAATATATTAAAAAGAGGGTTACTGATGAATAAGATCAAAAACGGAAAAATCCACTATGCATGGTTGGTGATGTTTGCGTGCATTTGCATCAAAACCGGCTCAGCAGCCGCAGTTATGTGCTCTCTCGGAAACTTCGTCACACCTATCGTTCGGGAATTGGGCTGCCCCGTCAGTGCGTTCACCATGGTTATGAGCTTGGAAGCAATCTCCATGGCACTGTTCTACACCAAATCAGCAAAGGTATTGAGCACCAAGCGGATCGGTCTGGTCATGGGAATTGCCTCGGTCTTTGAGATCGGCGGTATGGCACTGATGTCCCTGTATCAGAACGTGTATATGTTCTACTTCTCGGCCGTGATGATTGGCATTGCACAGGCATTCACAGGCTATGTGGCCATTCCTATCGTTATCAATATGTGGTTCCGAAAGAAAGCGGGCACTGTGCTGGGCACGGTGGTGGCTGTGGGCAGCGTGGCCGGCGTGGTCTATAATCTGATGTCCGCCCAGCTCATCACCGGCTTTGGCTGGCGCACTGCTTACCTGATTCTGTCCCTGATTGCAGCAATCGTCACTTTACCGGCGGTGTTCCTGATTATCAAGAGCCCCAAGGAGGTCGGCGTGCAGCCATACGGTGCTGAGGATGAGCAAGCGGATGCACCTCAGGGCGAAGGACTGAAAGACAAGGTGTGGGGGTTGACGAAGAAGCAGGCTTTCAGCGCAGTGTTTCTGTATCTGGCTTGGATGGCCTGCCTGTGCTATAGCTACGGGAGCGGTGTTTCCGGCTATATTGCGAATTTCTCCACAATGGAGCTGGGGCAGTCTACCAATTTCGGAGCCTATGCCGGTACTGCCATGAGCGTCGGCACCATCATCAGCAGTCTGGTGCTGGGCGTCCTGAATGATAAGTTCGGTGTTATCTCGGGTATGCTTTGGGGCGCCGTTACGAATGGGATCGGTTATGCCGTTATGTTCCTCTCCTTCCAAAATCCGATGTTTGTTCTCCCTGCGGCATTCTTCGTGGGCTTGAGTGCTAGTATGTACGGCGTCCAGTGTCCGCTGCTGGCTCGGAGCATCGTGGGCGACAAGCACTATTCCGATATTTGGGCCATCATGATGATTCCGAACAGTCTTATCGGCGGCGGACTGTATTTCTCCATAGGTCTGTTTTATGATAAGCTCGGCAGCTACAGAGGGGCCTTTATCATGAGCATATGCCTGCATATGGCTGCGCTGCTGCTTGGCATTCTTGCCATGAAAATCTCCCGCAGCAAGAGAAATGTAATTGCAGCCTGATATCTGCGTATCAAAAATGTAAGATAAATAGTCAGGAGGCTATCCAAGTGAAATACGATTTTACCACGATTCTGGATCGCCGCGGTATGGATGCCATGGCGGTCGATCAGATACCCTATCCTGCGGATATCATCGAGGAAGGCTTTTCCATGATTCCCATGTGGGTCGCAGATATGAACTACGCTGCTGCACCATCCATTGCGGAGCATATAAGCAGACGTCTGACCCACCCCGCCTACGGATATTTTTCTCCGTCAAGTGACTACTTTGACGCCATCATCCGCTGGCAGAAGGAGCAAAACGGCGTTGAAGGACTGACCGGTGAGCAGATTGGCTATCAGAACGGTGTTCTGGGATGCCTGATCAGCACCATGAACGCATTATGCTGTCAGGGGGATCCCGTTTTGGTTCATTCTCCTACCTATGTCGGCTTTACCGGAAATCTGACGCGTAACGGCTACAAAATTGTCCTGAGTGAGCTGGTGCAGGACGATCAAGGCGTTTGGCGTATGGACTATAAGGATATGGATAAGAAACTGAAGGAGAACCATATCCATGTGGCCGTATTCTGCTCTCCCCACAATCCTACGGGTCGAGTCTGGGAGCGTTGGGAATTGGAACGTGCGATGGAGGTCTATGCCGCCAATGACTGCTATGTTATTTCTGATGAAATTTGGTCTGACATTACGCTCAACGGCAATCGGCATATTCCTACCCAATCCGTCTCCGAGGACGCCAAAAATCGCACCGTTGCGATTTATGCTCCCTCAAAGACATTCAATTTGGCCGGTCTCATCGGTTCTTACCATATCATCTATGATTCCTATTTGCGGGATCGGGTGGCAGCCTCCTCTGCCAAGTCCGGTTACAATCATATGAATGTGCTGTCCATGCATGCCCTGATCGGGGCATACACCGTTGAGGGACAGGAATGGGTGAAAGAGCTGCGGGAAGTTCTCAGCAAAAATGTGAACTATGGTTGTGCGTACATCTGCCGAAATTTTAAGGGCGTCACGTTGCACAAGCCCGAGGGAACATATATGCTGTACTTGGATTGCGAGGGCTGGTGCAAAGAGAACAATAAAACCATGGATGAGCTGCTCAATGCAGGCGCGCGGGTGGGCGTCATTTGGCAGGATGGCCGTCCATTCCACAGACCTTGGAGCATCCGCATGAATCTGGCAGTTCCGCACAGTCAGCTTGCGGAGGCGTTTGATCGACTGAATACTTATGTGTTCAACCCATAAATTTTATTTTTGCGGTCAATGGATGAGTCGGGGCAGATAAGAATACGACAGCGGGGGTCTTTGCAAAGCGTGGTTTTACAAAGACCCCATTTCAACGCCTTTGGAATTTCAGGTGGTATAGAGCCGTAATTTTACCGCATGGGGACAATTCCGCTCGTCTTTATGCCGTTGATTTCCCCATATCTGCGTGACATACTTAAACACAGAGCAGGTGCAGCGGTGAAATCGGGGCAAAGAACAGGAAAAATGCGAAAAACGGGCAGCCTGCAATTTGCGAAAACGGAGGAAGAAACGATGAGCATATGGAAAAAACTACAAGAAATGCCCTGTACGCTGACGATCATTGCGGTTTGGATCGCAGTCTGGGCGGTGGTAACACTCCGAGACGCTTCGCCGGTTTTGTGCGGTAAGGGCATCTCCAAAATCGGCAGCGAGTATTATCGGATTTTCACCGCGGGTCTTACGCATACCGGCGGTCTGCATCTGATCGCCAATGTTTCGGCGTTATTTTGGATAGGCTTTTTATACGAACGTCCGATGGGGAGCGTTTGGTTCGCGCTCATCGGCGCGGTCTGTGCCGTCATGGCGCAGTTTGCGTTTCTGTGCATTTTCCGAAACGCAGAAAGCAGCATCGGCGGCTCGGTATATACCTTTGCCTTTTGCGGATTCGGCTTTATCACGCAATTTCTTGTCCCCGACTTTCCGAAAATCAAATTAGGCACATGGAGCGGGAATTGGATCGCGGTTTACTGCGCGGCGTCCAACATACCGCGCATTGCATCTGCCGATGCGTCCGCCATCGTCATTCACGGGATTGCTTTTGTGGTTTACGGCTTATACCAATAGGGCGCACTACGCAAAATGCTCATAATCTGGGGTATATCCTTAATAGGGATACTCAGACATCAAATCTGATAGTTTAGCTGGTTTTCCTTGATTATCAATTAAGATTTTAATTTCTTGTAGGACAGTTTTTGTCCTAGTTATTCTTTACTGATAACGCCCTTGCACAATTTGCATTCTGTTTCCCAAAACCTGCAACATATCGTTTTTGGGAAATGATTATTTGTTTAGCAACCAATCTGCCACATCAACAATTTTGATACCTTCATATTGATATTCGGGGTTTCGTGTTCGTGCTATTACCATTTTAGGATAGGCATCTTTAATTTTAAGCAGAGGATCTACTTCACGCTTAAAAGTATCGGGGTGGGTTATATTGTCTGAAACTTGAATGTAGATTTTTTCATTCCTTTTCAAAGCAACAAAGTCAATCTCTTTTTTGTAAAGAACACCCACATAAACCTCATAGCCACGCCTGAGCAATTCCATTGCAACGATATTTTCAATCACTCTTCCGTTATCTAAATTTTTAGTGCCGAGCTTCGCATAGCGGAAGGTATGGTCGGAGAGATAATATTTGTCGTTAGAAGCAAGATATTTTTTACCTTTAATGTCATATCTGCGGAACTTATAAAAAGCAAAAGCGTTACAAAGATAGCTAAGATAATTACCAACCGTCTTGTGATTGATTTTATCTTTGTTAGAGGTAAGGGTATCAGTAATGCTTCTTGCAGAGGTTAGGTTGGATATGTTATCCATCAAAAATTGCGAAATTCTATCCATCAAAGCAGGATTTTTAATTTTATACTTTTGCCGTATATCTCTTAAAATCAAAGTATCAAAAACAGTTTCAATATAGTCATATTTATCTTCCTGCTCTTTATAAAGATAAGAACCGGACATACCGCCTTCAAGCAAGTAATTATCAAAAGCAGTATATTTATCTGTAAAACCAAAATATTGAACATACTCAGCGAATGAGAACGGATACACCTTGATTTCAAAAGTTCTGCCGGTAAATAATGTTGCCAAATCCGAACTGAGTAAGAAAGCATTAGAACCCGTAATGTAAATATCGTACATTTCGGTTGCGTGCAGATTGTTGATGCACAATTCAAAGTTCTCGCACATTTGGATTTCGTCAATTAAAACGAAATTATTTTTGTCTTCTTCATAATTGCTTTCAATATATTCATTAAGAGCTTTATATTCCTTTAGGTTATCATACTTAGATAGATTAAAGTTGATATGGATAATATTAGCACCTTGAATATTTTTCTGCACATAAGCTTTAAATGCTTCCAACAGTTTTGATTTGCCGGAACGCCTTACACCCGTCAGGACTTTAATATCGGGAATCCCGATAACGCCAATCATTTTATCCAAGTATTGTTTTCTTTTAATCAGCTTCATAGAAAATCACCTCACAAGGTTAGCATACCACATTCGTTTCCCAAAATCAACATAACTTCGTTTTTGGGAAATAGTTTTCTTTGTGTATCTTAATATGTGAAAAAATAGAACGCATTTTCAAGCCAGAAGGTATAAACACCTTACCCACCTATATTTGAACGCTAAAAACGGCTATATAATGCGGGTTTTAGCACCCTATTTTTCCACTACAAAAAAGCCAAGTGCAGTTTTGGTAAACCACACTCGGCAATTCTTATGCGAATACTACGGTTACATTGACGATTTCTGTGGCTTGGTTGCGAATATTATTCATACGACTAACCCACTCCATTTGGTTTTCAGTTTTGAGTGTTTCCGTTATACCCTCTTTTTCAGCAAGTTGTTTTACCAGCCGAGAAAACATATTTTCTGCCTGTTCGTCAACATCTGCAAGGTAGCTGTTCAGCTTACCGCTTGTCAGCAAATTCATATATCGTATTTTGTGGTTTTGCTTTAAATACCTTGCGTGTCGCTGTCCCCAAATGCCAATAGGCTTGCTTTCTTCTTCGGGAAGTATCAGGCAAGGGATATAATAATCACCTTGCAATTCGTACCATAAGCCGTTGTTGCTGTCATAAATGTATTTTTCCATTGTGTTGTCCTCCAAAATAATCTATTCGCACATA